>Ga0138256_10003438_pt1 | contig 16830 bp, 10 predicted proteins | sample KNB2016incub_MG_FD_105486 | JGI IMG/M metagenome (GOLD analysis project Ga0138256, IMG submission 105486) | Active sludge microbial communities from wastewater in Klosterneuburg, Austria - KNB2014incub_MG | ecosystem: Engineered > WWTP > Activated sludge > Unclassified | place: Austria... | reverse complement strand
TCATCGACGACGTCACGTACCGCCAGGCGCAGCGGCTCCTCGGCACGGCGGGCCGCGAGCTGCGCGTCACCGGCACGAACCCCGAGTACGTGCTCCGCGGGCTCCTGCGCTGCGGCCGCTGCGGCGAGGCGATGTGCCCGGGCTCGACGACGAAGAAGAGCGGAAAGACGTACCGATTCTACAGATGTTCGACCCGCGACAAGTACGGCACGGACAGGTGCTCGGGGCGGCCGCTGCCTGCGGGCGCCCTCGAGGAGTTCGTCGTCGCACGACTCACGGAGGCGACCGCCGACGGCGCGCTCGCCGAGCGCGTCCAGACCAAGCTGACCGAGCGCGTCGCGAAGGAGCGCGCGACGTTCGCCGAGGTGCGCAAGGCGCTGGCGGCGCAGATCGCCGAAGCCTCGGCCGCAACGTCGAAGCTGACCGACGAGGTGGTGCGACTCGAGGGTCGCGCGCGCGAGCACGTCGAAGCGAAGCTGCGCGACGAGGCAGCCCGGCTCGACGATGCCGAGCGACGGCTTCGCGCCGCCGAGGACGACGCCCTCGACCTCGAGCTGGTCGAGAGCCAGCGGGAGTGGTTCGTCGGCGCGCTCCGCAACTTCGGGAAGGTCTGGGGCGGGATGACACCCGAGAACCAGGGGCGCCTGCTGCGCGCGCTCGTCGCCAAGGTCAGCGTCGACGAGAAGACCGGGATGTGCCGCGTCGAGCTGGTGAACTTCGACGCCGCCGCGAGCGCGAAGGAGGCAGCGTGAGAGGCGCCGAGAGCAGCGAGGCGAGCGCGAGGAAGAACACGGACGCCGAGGACGACGCCTTCCGCGTCATCGAGAAGCCGCTCTTCCGCCACAAGGGCCGGAGCGTCACCCTCGCCGAGACGCCACCGCCCCCCAAGCCCGAGCCTGTGCGCCGGCCCGCCAAGGTCGCCCAGCAGCTCGCCCTCGCGCACCACCTACAGGCAGCCATCGACCGGGGCGCCGTTGCCGACCGGGCCGACGTGGCGCGGAAGCTGGGGCTGACGCGGGCGAGGGTCACCCAGCTCCTCGACCTCTTGCTCTTGGCGCCGGATCTCCAAGCCGCCGTCTTGGCGATGGAGGCCGTCGACGGGGCCGAGCCGATGGCCGAGCGGACCCTCCGGGCGGTGGCCCACGCGGGGACGTGGATGGAGCAGCGCGCGGCGTGGGCGGGCGTAGGCAGCCCGCCTTGACAAGACCCTACGAAACCGGGTTGAACCCGGAAAGACCGACTGATATCGTGCGGCGCGGTTCGCCAACTTCGGCCCAACCGAGGACGACGCGCGCATGGATGACCGCTGGCTATCAGTCGACGAAATCGCCGAGTACCTCGGGGTCAGCAAGGACACGGTCTACACGTGGATCAACGCCAAGGGCATGCCAGCCCACCGCGTTGGTCGGCTGTGGAAGTTCAAGCGCGACGAAGTTGACGAGTGGGTCCGCTCCGGCGGTGCCACGCAGGCAAACGACTCCGAAGGGAGTTCGTCATGAACTGCGCCCTTGTCTGCCCCTCGCCGAGGAACTGCTCATGCTGAAGACCGTACGTGACGCCTGCACGCTGCAACCGAATGCTCTCGAGATTCGAGTCAGCGATCAGATCGAGCAGCTCGACGAGTTGATCCACGCCGAGGGCGACGGCAGCGCGTACTTCGCCAAGACGCACATCACCCAGGGCATGGACCAACTCGTCCGAGAGGGCATCGCGCGCCTCGCCGGCAAGTCGAGCCAGGCTGTGTTCCATCTCAAGCAGGCGATGGGTGGCGGTAAGACCCACCTGCTCGTCGGCTTCGGCCTGCTAGCGAAGCACCCGTCGCTGCGGTCCTCCGTGTGCGGGTCGTTCCCGCACGCCAGCGGGTTCGATACGGCCAAGGTCGCAGCGTTCAACGGTCGCAACAGCCCTGCGCACTTCCTGTGGGGCGAGATCGCCGCGCAGCTCGGGCAGGCGGAACTGTTCCGCAGCTACTGGGACGGCGGGCCGAAGGCGCCGGACGAGAAGGCGTGGCTCCAGCTCTTCGACGGCGGGCACCCGATCCTGATCTTGCTCGACGAGATGCCCCCGTACTTCCACTACCTCGACACGCAGAAGGTGGGGAACGGGACGGTCGCGGACATCGCAACGCGTGCCTTCGCGAACATGCTCACGGCGGCTGGCAAGAAGTCGAACGTGTGCATCGTCGTCTCCGACCTTGCCGCGTCGTACGAGTCCGGTGCGAACCTCATCAACCGCGCGCTTGGAGATGCTCGCCAGGAGCTTGGTCGGCAGGAGCGTACGATCACGCCGGTCGACCTCGCCGGGAACGAGATCTACGAGATCCTTCGCAAGCGCCTCTTCGCCTCGCTGCCGGACCAGACGGTGATCGACAGCGTCGCGGCGCAGTTCGGCCAGGAGCTCGCCGAGGCGACCAAGGCCAAGGTCGCGAGCCGAGGCGCGGAGGCCATCTCCGACGAGGTTGCTGAGACATACCCATTCCACCCGCGCCTCAAGAACCTCGTCGCGCTCTTCAAGGAGAACGAACGGTTTAAGCAGACGCGCGGCCTCATGGAACTCGTCTCGCGACTCTTGAAGTCCGTCTGGTCGAGGAAGACCAACGACGTCTTCCTCATCGGCCCCCAGCACTTCGACCTCGCGATCAACGATGTGCGCGAGAAGCTCGCCGAGATCTCTGAGATGCGCGACGTGATCGCGAAGGATCTCTGGGACGCGAACCAGTCGGCGCATGCGCAGGTCATCGACCTCACGCGAGGCTCGGACGCTACCGAGCAGGTGGGCGGCCTCCTCCTGACCGCAAGCCTTTCGACGGCGGTAAACGCCGTGAAGGGGCTCACGCGGGAGGAACTTGTCGAGACGCTCGCGATGCCCAACCGAAAGCCCTCGGAGTTCCTGGAGGCGTTCGAGCAGCTCGAGGCTAGCGCGTGGTACCTCCACCACACGCCTGAAGGGCGCTACTACTTCGACCGCCAGGAGAACCTCACCAAGCTCCTCCAGTCGCTCGCGAACGACGCGCCTGAGAACAAGGTTGATGAGCTGATCCGCCACCGCCTCGGGGAGATGTTCAAGCCTTCGAGGAAGACCGCCTACGACGACGTTCTCCCTCTCCCGCGTCTCGAGGACGTCGCCGACCGGGTTCGCAAGAAGCGCCTGCTTCTGATCGTAAGCCCAGACGCGAAGATGCCGCCGGAGGCCGTGCAGCGCTTCTTCGATGCGCTCGGGCAGAAGAACAACCTCTGCGTGCTCACGGGCGACAAGACCCAGATGGCCAGCGTCGAGAAGGCGGCTCGCCATGTGTTCGCCGCGCAGAAGGCGGACGCGCGGATTCCGAAGGGACATCCTCAGCGCGAAGAGCTTGAGCGGAAGCAGCAGCAGTACGAGCAGGACTTCAACTCGACGATCCTCACTGTCTTCGACAAGGTGCTCTTCCCGATTCAGCGTGCTGGCAAGCCTGCCCAGCTCGTGTCGAAATCGCTCGATCTCACGCGGGACACGTCCAAACCGTTCAACGGCGAGGACCAGATCGAGAAGACGCTGACAAGCGACCCCAAGAAGCTCTTCCTCGACGTCGAGAAGGATTACGACGGCGTCCGCGACAAGGCAGAGACGCTCCTCTGGCCAATGAGCCAGACGGATGCGCGCTGGTCCGACATCGTTGACCGCGCCGATGAGCAGGCGGGCTTCCCGTGGCTTCCTCCCAAGGGGCTCGAGAGCCTGAAGCAGATCGCATGCAACCGGGGCAAGTGGGAGGAGTTGGGCAGCGGCTACGTCACGAAGGCGCCGAAGAAGAAAAAGACCTCCGTGCAGGTCGTGCCCGAGACGGAGCCCGACGACGCCGGCGAGGTGCGACTGCGCATCAACCCGCAGAACGCGGGGCCCGCGCCGCGCATTCACTATGCCATCGCTGGCACCGCGACCAACAAGAGCCCGGAGCTCTCTGACACGCACCTGACCACGAAGGCGCTTCGGGTCTCGTTCCTGGTCGTCGATCCCTCGGGGCAGTTCGAGGTCGGCGATCCCGTTGTTTGGTCCAACACGTTGACGGTGCGGAACGAACTCTTCGAAGAGGACGGCTCGCGCAAGGTCCGCTTGTTCGTCGCGCCGAAGGGAAACCTCCGGTACACGCTGGACGGTAGCGAACCGAGGAACGGCCAAGAGTATGCCGGTCCAGTGACGCTTCCCGACGAAGCCGCCAAGATCTGGGTGTATGCCGAAGCCGAAGGGCTCGAGACCAAGACAGACTTTGCGTTCCCTGCGCGCGGCAAGAAGGGCGTGCAGATCGAGGACACGAAGCCTGCTCGCCTCGCGGGCACGAAGCAGAAGAAGCTCGACTCACGGCAGAAGGCGTTCTCTGGGCTCCAAGCGGCCAAGGAGAAGTCCATCGAATTCGAGGGCGTCACGTTGACCATCGGCGAAGGCGCCAAGAGCGTGACCATCACGGTGGGCGAGCTTCCGGTTGACGGCGCCTACGTTGAGAGCCTTCTTGGTGCGGCTTTGACCAAGTTCCCGCCCGACGCAGTGGTGACCATGACGTTCAAAAAGGCCCAGTTCGCCTCGGGTCACGACCTTAAGCAGTTCGCGGAGTCGCTCGGCATCGAGCTCGCCGCAGGAGACGTGCACCAGTGAGCGAACGACCTCCCGCGAATAACACTGGCACGGTCGACTTCGGCGCTCCCGAAGCGTTCGGCGCACATGTGTTTCGCGCGGAGGTTCCCGCGAACCGCACAGAACCCGTCCGCATTGTGGAGGACTTCGGATACCGCGGCGGTGACAATGGTCTCCCCTACGAAGAACCTCGCGCCGTGGTCGAGCGCCAAGCGTGGACCATCATCTCTGACGCCGCACGTCGTGATTTCAACGAACGCCTGAAGACCAGTAAGCAGAGCACCGGACGCTGGAAGACCGGGCGTACCCTCGTCGAGCGTCTTCTCGGCCGGGAACTCTGCGTGCTCGCGTGGGCATCGGAAGGTGTAGCCATCGACCAACTGCCGATCGTCTGCACTCGGTGGGCAGCGTTGCGCCCCGAAGAACGGTGGTGGCTGTTCTCGATGACCGTCGCCGAGGCGGGCTTGCCCGAGGACGGCGATCGAGGCTGGAGAAAGGCGCTCCACTACGCTTTGTCGGATGGCGCACGAATCACCACCGATGATCGCAGGCGGCGGACGCGTCCGAAGGACGAGCAGGTTGAACTTCCACTGTTTCGAGGTCTCAAGTGACGAAGGTCGTTCCGGGCGCGCTTGAGCACGCTCCCGCGCTCATCGAAGCCGCGATGCCCGTACAGCGTCTCTCTGTCGAGGCGCATCGTGAGCAAGAGGGCAAGCAGGGCAAGATGCTCACGACCCTGGGCAGCTACTGGAAGGGACGCAAGCCGCTGATCTTGAATCGTGCGTGCATCTTGGGTTGCTTGCTCCCCGCCACCCAGGACCTCGCGGCCGACCTTGAAGTTTTCGAACTGCTATTGGGGATGGACGACGACTCGCTCTCGAAGCGCCTTGGCCTGGAGGAGGGCAGCAGTCTTCCGGCAGAGCCCTTTCGTGACCTGGTCGCGAAGGCCCGACGTCCCGAGGAGTTGTCCGTTGCCGAGACCGCTGGGATGTGGACTCGTGTCAACGCTCATCTCGGAACGGATGCACGGAGCATTGCTGAACTCGTCGGGCAACTCGGTGTCATGCGCTACGGACATCGACCGCGCGTCGCTGACGCCTTCGCCGGGTCTGGTCAGATTCCGTTCGCGGCAGCCCAAGTCGGCTGCGACGTAATCGCATCTGACCTGAACCCCATCGCGTGCATGCTTACTTGGGCCTCCTTTCGGCTGGTCGGCGGATCCGCGAGCTTTCGAAGTGGGCTTGAGAAGGCGCAGAAGGACCTTGTCGATACCGTTCAGCGCGATCTCGATGAGCTTGGCGTTGAGGCTGACGGGAAAGGATGGCGTCCGAAGACGTTGCTCTACTGCCTTGAAGCACGATGTCCCGAGACGGGCTGGTTCGTCCCTCTTCTATCGACGCGCCTGATCAGCAAAGGGAAGGCTGCTGTTGCAGACCTTGTTCCCAATCCCGCGAAGAAGGCATTCGACATCGTCGTGCGCTCCGGCGTTTCCGCGAAGGAACTGACTGAGGCAGAGAGGGGAACAGTCAGAACCGACGGACGCGGCCAAGACCCATACCTCTGCTACGTCCTCGACGGCACCGAGCACCGCACCAAGATCGCTACGCTACGTGGCGATCACGAGGCTGCCGACGGAACCAACGCCAACAAGCTGCGCCCGTGGAAGGCTGAAGACTTCCGCCCGAGCACGGACGACATCTTCCAGGAGCGTCTGTACGCGATTCAGTGGATGCGCCCGAAGAATGGCGGCAAGGCGAACGAGTACGAGTTCCGCGCCGTCTCGGACGCCGACCGTGAGCGCGAGGCGCGCGTTGAGCGATACGTCGAGAACCACATTCGCGAGTGGCAGGCCAACGGCCTGATCCCGGACATGAGAATCGAGCCCGGGGACAAGACCGACGAGCCCATCAGAACCCGCGGTTGGACGCACTGGCATCACCTCTTTGCGCCGCGCCAACTCCTCTTCTTGGGGCTGGCAAGCAAGCACATTCGGGCTCGCAACGACGAGTACGTTGCGCCGTTGCTCGTATTTCTCGCGCGCCTCGCCGATTGGTCTTCCAAGCTATGTCGCTACGGCACTGGTGCCGCGAGGGAGTCGGTCGCTCAGACCTTCTACAACCAAGCCCTCAACACGCTTTTCACCTACGGCGTGAGGTCCTTTGCTTTTGCAAAGACGTACCTGCTCGAGGAGCTGGCGCATAGCCCGGTTGCGGGACCGCTTCAGGTGGCGTGCCGTTCGGCCGAATCGTTCGCAGAGTCGGCCGACATCTTCGTCACCGACCCGCCGTATGGCGATGCGGTGAAGTACGAGGAGATTCTCGAGTTCTTCATCGCGTGGCTTCGGAAGAACCCGCCTCCCGAGTTCGCTGGCTGGACGTGGGACAGCAGACGTGCCCTCGCCATCAAAGGGGAAGACGAGGGATTTCGGCGCGGCATGGTTGCCGCGTACCGAGCGATGGCAGAACGCATGCCCGACAACGGCATGCAGGTCATCATGTTCACGCACCAGTCGGGTTCCATTTGGGCCGACATGGCGAACATCGTCTGGGCCTCCGGTCTTCACGTTACTGCCGCGTGGTACGTCGTCACGGAGACCGACAGCGCCCTACGAGAAGGGAGCTACGTCAAGGGAACTGTTCTCCTGGTGCTTCGGAAGCGTGGTGCCAGTGAACGTACGACTCGCGATGACCTCGCTTGGGAGTTGAAGGAGGAAGTTGAAGAACAAGTTGCCACGCTCACCGGGCTCAATCAGCGCGTCTCCCCCCGCTACCGTGATGAAAACCTGTTTGCTGACGCCGACCTTCAGATGGCCGGATACGCCGCTGCTCTGCGCGTCCTCACGCGGTACGCGGTCATCGACGGCAAGGAGATGTCAGCGGAGGCCATTCGCCCGCGAGTGCGAGGCGAGAAGACGTTCGTCGACGAGTTGATCGAGTTCGCGGTGGGCGTCGCCAACGAGGCGCTGGCTCCACGAGGAATCGAGAAGAGCCACTGGGACAAGCTTCGTCCCGCCGAGCGCTTCTACTGCAAGCTGCTCGAGCTCGAAGCGCAGGGACACAAGACGCTCGACAACTACCAAAACTTCGCCAAGGCGTTCAAGGTCCGGGACTTCAAACCCTTCCTCGCGAGCCACAAAGCGAACGCTGCTCGGCTGAAGGGGGCGACCGAATTTGGCCGCGCCGAGATGAGCGATGGTTCTGAGCTCGCGTCGACGCCGCTTCGCGCGACGCTCTACGCGCTCATGGAGCTGCAGAAGGGCGTCGATGGTGGCGACGTCCTGACCCACATGAGCCACAACGTTGACGGCTTCTTCGATGCCAACATTCGAGCAATCTTGGTGGAGCTAGCTGAGTACCTCGCGAACAAGCTCGCGCAGCTCCGTCCCGAGGAGGCCAGCGCGGCGCGCGTGCTCCGCGAACTTCTGAAGAACCAGAGGATGTGACATGGGAGGCATCCGACGGTTCTCTTCACGAAGGCAGCAGCTCGGACGCGTTTTCCTCGCGGAGAAGCTGCGCGGAGCCAAGTCGTACCGTCGGATCGCTGGCTACTTCCGCAGCTCGATCTTCGAGCTTGTCGGCGAGGAGATCGCGGACATCCCGGACGTCCGCATCGTCTGCAACAGCGAGCTCGACGCGGCGGACATCGCGGTGTCCAAAGCTGCGCGTGAGACGGCGCTCAAGGGCATCTGGAACAGCGTCCCGCCCGATGTCGAGGCGCTGCTCGACCGTGAGCGCTATCGACGGCTCTACGACCTGCTGACCGCAGGCAACGTTCAGGTTCGAGTCGTCCCGAAGGACACGGTCTTCCTGCACGGCAAGGCGGGCGTCATTGAGAGCGAGTCGGGGAAGACGTCGTTCCTCGGCTCCATCAACGAGACGCGCTCGGCGTTCGCCGCGAACTACGAGATTCTCTGGGAGGACCCGTCGCCTGAGGGCGTCGCGTGGGTGGAGGAGGAATTCGACGCGCTCTGGGAGCACGCGCACCCGCTGCCCGAGGCGATCGTCACCGAGATCAAACGCGTCGCTGACCGCATCGAGATCGCCTTCGCAGAGGCAGGCGCGAACGAGGTGCCTGCGGCTGCACTGGCCGAGTCTCCGCTGTATCGCGGAGGCGAACAGCTCCAACCATGGCAACGGGCGTTCGTCGCCATGTTCCTGCAACACCGCCAGACCTACGGTCGCACGCGCCTCCTTCTCGCCGACGAGGTGGGGTTGGGCAAGACGCTCTCGCTTGCGGCCAGCGCGATGGTCGCCGCGCTGCTCGACGACGGTCCCGTGCTCATCCTCTGCCCGTCGACACTCACTTTCCAGTGGCAGACGGAGCTGAAGGACCGGCTCGGTGTTCCAAGCGCGGTGTGGCACTCGACCAAAAAAGTCTGGATCGATCCCGAAGGGAGGACCATCCGAACGCGCGGCGCAGAGGACATCACGCGCTGTCCCTACCGGGTTGCTCTCGTGTCGACCGGCCTCGTGTTCCACGACTCGGCAGAGCGTGCGGAGCTGCTGGGGCGCAAGGGCCAGTACGGCACCGTGATCCTCGATGAGGCGCACAAGGCTCGCCGCCGAGGCGGCCTCGGGGAGCGCAGGGACGAAGCGAACAACCTGCTCGACTTCATGTTGAAGATCGGCCCGAAGACGCGCCACCTGCTCCTGGGAACAGCAACGCCGATCCAGACTGACGTGCGCGAGCTGTGGGATCTGATGAGCATCCTGCAGTCCGGTGCTGACTTCGTCCTCGGTCGGGGGCACTTCGCGGTCTGGCCGAACATCGACAAGGCACTGCCCTACGTCAAAGGCGCGACGAATCCCGCCGACGAGAAAGACGTCTGGGAGTTGATCAGGAACCCGCTTCCACCTGCGAGCGAGGACCCTCTATTTGCTGCGCTTCGCCAGCAGATGGACGTCGCAGACGACGACTTCTACGTCGACACGGCATTCGGATCGCTGGACTACCCGACGCGCAACCTCCTCGAGCACATGCTCGATGGCGGCTTCTTCCGGCAGACCAACCCGATCGTTCGGCACACCGTGCTGCGAAAGCGGCTGCGGCTCGAAGAAGAGGGGCTGATTGAGCGGGTCGGCGTGACGATCCACCCGCAAGCTAGTGGTGGCTATCAGGGGCCCGCATTCGTTGGCCTTGGCCTGATGACGAACCACGCGTTCGATCTCGCGTACAAGGCGGCCGAGGACTTCACCGAGGAGCTGGGGAAGCGCACCAAGGCCGCTGGCTTCATGAAGTCGCTGCTCCTCCAGCGCATCTGTTCAAGCTTCGCGTCGGGGCGCAGCACGGCTGAAAAGATGCTGGCTCGCACCCTCCTTGAGGAAGAAGAGGACGCGCAGCTTCTGCTCGACGCGCTAGATGGCCTGACGCCCAAGGAGGCGAAGTACCTCCAGACCATCGTCTCGGAACTCTCGCGACCCGAGGCGCGCGACCCGAAGCTCGACGCCGTTCGGTACTTCCTCACGGACCACCGCGTGGACGGCAAGACGTGGCTCGATCACGGATGCATCCTTTTCAGCCAGTACTACGACACGGCGCGATGGGTCGGCGAGCAGCTCGCCAAGAACCTGCCCAACGAACCCCTCGCGGTCTACGCAGGGGTCGGCAAGAGCGGGCTCCTGCGCGGTGGCGAGTTCGCCGCCGTCGAGCGCGAGAAGATCAAGGACGCGGTCAAGCGCCGCGAGCTTCGCCTCGTAGTCGCGACCGATGCCGCATGTGAAGGGCTCAACCTCCAGACGCTCGGCACCCTCATCAACATTGACCTGCCTTGGAACCCGTCGCGTCTCGAGCAACGCCTCGGCCGCATCAAGCGGTTCGGTCAGACTCGGCGCGACGTGGACATGCTGAACCTCGTCTACCACGACACCCGCGACGAGAAGGTCTACGAGGTTCTGTCGCGCCGGATGAAGGACAAGTACGACATCTTCGGCGGCCTGCCCGACACGATCGACGATGCGTGGATCGAGAGCGAGGCGAAGCTCGAGGAGATGATGGACAAGTACGTCCACCTTCGCCAGAAGGCGCGTGACGTCTTCGAGCTGCGGTACCAGTCGCAGATCGACGCGGACGCCAACAGGTGGGAGGAGTGCTCTCGCGTCTTCGCTCGCTCCGACGTCATGAAGAAACTCTCGGAGCCGTGGTGAACTCATGACGGGGACCAAGAGCGCGGGTGTGAAGTCGCCCAAGAAGAAGGCGACGAAGACGAAGCGCAGCGCCAACGTCCCTGGCCAGTTCTACGGCTACTCGATCCAGATCACGCGTGTCGTCGCCCACTTCCTCCGCGCGCAGCAGGGGCAGTCGGTGTCGATCGAGCACCTGGATGATGTCGCGACGCACGCCGACGCTGGCGATGTCGTCGAGCAGGACAAGAGCGGACTCGCGCACAACCCGGTGACGGACCGGAGCCCCGAGCTCTGGAAGACGCTCGCCAACTGGGTACGCGCGATCCGGGCTGGTGCGCTGAAGGACGACACCCGGTTCCTGCTCTACGTGGCGCAGGACCACCACGGAGAGATCGTCGACCGCGTTCACGCGGTCATCAACAAGGCCGACGCCGACGCGCTCGTGGTGGCGTTGCGCGCGAAGTTCTGGGGCAAGGCCCCCAAGTTCGCGGCGAAGGCGAAGCTGCCCGAAGGGCTCGCTGAGCACGTAAATGAAGTGCTCTCGGCGAGCGACGATGTTCTTGCGCTTCTCTTCACGAAGCTGACGCTGGAAAACGGTTCGGGCGCCCCGAACGACGACCTGGCCGCTTTGCCCGGTATGGCTTCGATCAGCCAGGAGAAGAAGGACGATGTCCTGAAGCACCTCCTGGGGTGGGCGAAGAAGACCATCGACAAGAGGATCGAGCAGTCGCGAGCCCCCGTGATCACGTGGGACGAGTTCCACAAGGCCTTCGTTGCCGCAGCAAAGAAGTTGGACCGCGCCGAGAACGTGCTCGTGCCGACGCCTGCCGAGATCTCGCAGCCGGAGGTCGATCGTCATCTGCGGGAGCGGACCTACGTACGCCAGCTTGAGGCCGTGAAGTGCGATGACTCCGACCTCGTGCGCGCGGTCAACGACTTCCTGCGGTCGGCCGTGGACCGCACGACGTGGAGTGAACGCGGCGATGTCGTCGAAGGAAGCTTCAGCGAATTCGAAGATGGCCTTGAGCGCGCATGGCTGAGCCAGAAGAAGCGCGTCGAGATCGAGCGGAAAGCCGCGACTGAAGAGGAGCGAGGACTGCTCGTCTTTGCCAACTGCAGCGGTCTCCAGCAGATGCGCCTCGAGGGTAAGGACGTGCCCGGGTACTTCGTGCCGGGGAGCTTCCACACGCTCGCCGATGCGCTTCGGGTTGGGTGGCATCCGCGCTACCAGGAAGTCCTCTCACCCACTGGCTTCGGCGGTGCGGGCGCGAATGAACCGCAAGAAGAGGACACGACACCGGTAACCGATCCTGCTCGTAAGCGTCACGCATCTGCTCCTCCGGCCGCTGCGGCGGCTGCAGGCGGCGGTGGATTCATCGACGAAGGCGGTGGCTCATGACGGCGATCCTCAATGAGGTGCAGGCGATGCAGAACCCTGCTCTCGGAGCAGGTCTGCTCTGGCGCTTCGTCTGCGGCTACAGCCCCTCCACGAACCCGAAGGGCGCGCCCTTGCCGTTGGCGTTCGTTGTCCTCCCCATCGTCTTCCACGCGCGCTCGATGGAGGAAGTGACCGGGACGCAGGCCGCCTCGGGCCTGCGGAAGTTCGAGGAGAAGTTCGCCAAGGAGGACGGTGACATCCTTCTATCGTTGCAGCCTCGCATGCTGGCGATGCGTGACCTGACACTTCGCTCCCTACGCATCGCGTTCCGGGCGGGACTCATCACGTTGGTGCCGAGCGAAGCAGTGCTTTGGCCGCGTTCGACCACACCTCCACCGGACCAACCCAAGCCCGTCACCGAACTGCTCAAGGCCGCCGAGAAGCTCGGCACATGGTGCAACGACGTCTCGCTTTTCGAGGTCGCCGGGCTCCTCAAGGTGGACTTCTGACATGCACTTCCAGATCAAGCACCTCATCCTGTGGCCGCGCACCGACACCCGGAAGCCTCGCGTGGTGTCCTTCGCCGAGGGGAAGCTGAACGTCATCACGGGGGCGTCGAAGACGGGCAAGTCGGCGGTCATTCCGATCATCGACTACTGCCTCGGCTCGGAGCGGTGCGCGGTGCCGGTGAAGACGATCCGAGACGCCTGCTCGTGGTTCGGCGTCGTCATCGGAACGAGCGAAGGAGACAAGCTCCTCGCTCGTCGGGAGCCGGGCACGCAGCAGACCACTGGCGACATGTTCCTGCTCGAGGGGGACCGGGTCGAGATCCCCGATGTCATCGCCGAGAAGAACACGACGGTCGACGCCGTGAAGCGGATGCTCGACAAGCTCGCAGGTCTCTCGAACCTCGGCTTCGATCCGACGGGACTGGCCGGTGGCTTCAAGGGCCGCCCGAGCTTCCGTGACCTCCTCGCATTCTCCTTTCAGCCGCAGAACATCGTCGCAAATCCTGATGTCCTGTTCTTCAAGGCAGACACGATGGAGCACAAGGAGAAGCTCCGCACGATCTTCCCATACGTGCTCGGCGCGGTGACGCCCGAGGTGCTCGCGAAGCGTTGGGAACTCGATCAGCTAGTCCGCGAGCTTCGCCGGAAGGAGAAGGAGCTGGAGGCCCAGCGGACCGCTTCCGAGCGGTGGAGGTCCGAGCTGCAGACGTGGGTAGCCGAGGCGCGCGACCTCGGACTGGTCGATGCAGCCGATGCTGCGCCTGGTCGCTCCGCAGCACAGCTCCTTGCTTCACTCGAAGAGGTCATCAAGAAGACCTCCGACGACGCGCAGGTCACAGACACCGCGCTCGATGCAGCGGCGAGCGAGACGGCCGACCTTCAGAAGGAGGAGAGCGCGGTTACGTTGCAGCTCGCCGAGGTGAAGGGGCGACTCGAAAACATGACGCAGTTGCGTTCGGCGGTCGATGACTACACTGGCGCGCTGAAGAAGCAGCGGGACCGGCTCCAGCTCTCGCGGTGGATGCGCGACCTGTCGCAGGGCGCGCAGACGAAATGCCCTGTGTGCGGTGGCGCGTTCGACCACGCCGATGGCGAGTTGGAGAGCCTGTGCGATGCACTCGCGAACGTGGAGGCAACTGCACGCCAACTCGACCCCGTGCCGGCCGCCTTTGACAGGGAACTCGTGCAGGTGCGCGAGAAGGTGCGCCGATACACCGACAACCTGAAGGGGGTACGCGCGCGGAAGAAGGCCATCGAGGATCGTTCACAGCGAATCAAGGACGAGCGATGGCGCCGCGCGTCCGTCGATCGGTTCATCGGCAAGATGGAGAAGGCGCTGGAGATCCTCAAGGCGCCCGACGGTGACCCGGCATTCGCCGCCGAGGTCGCCGAGCTGAAGGAGAAGGTGGAGATGCTGCGCAAGGCGCTGTCCGACAACGCTGCGCGCGAGCGGCAGAAGGCGGCGCTGGCGCGGGTGTCGGCGACCATGGCGCGCCTGCTTCCCGGCCTCGACTCCGAGAGGCCGAACGATCCCGCCGAGCTGAACGTCGACGACCTCACGATTCGCGTGACTGGTACGTCGGGCCGCCCTGACTTTCTCTGGGAGATCGGAAGCGGAGCGAACTGGCTCTCGTACCACGTGGCCGCGATGCTCGGTCTCCACGAGCTCTTCCTCAGCATGAAGGCCAGCCCGGTCCCGAGCCTCTTGGTGCTCGATCAGCCGAGCCAAGTGTATTTCCCGCGCACGCTCGCGAAGGAAGCCAAGGAGGGAGATGACCCGGCGCTTCGCGACGAGGACGTCGCTGCAGTACGCAAGGTCTTCGACACCCTCGCGGCCGCCACGGCTTCAAGCAAGGGGCTCCAGATCCTCGTTCTCGATCACGCCAGCGACGACGTATGGCAGGGGGTGCCCGTCCACGAGGTGGAGGAGTGGCGGAACGGCAAGGCGCTCGTCCCTGCAGAGTGGCTGGGATGAGAGCCCGTGGCCCCGGAGGTGGCGCATGACCCGGAGGAGGAAGCCCACCAGCTCCCTCGTGCGCTCCTCGGCGGCCGAGCACCTGACCTTCGTGGCGGCCAGCGGCGCGGGCGGCGTCGAGGCCACCTACGCCGACGAGAACGACCGCGTCGTGGCCGAGACCAAGCGCCTCGGCGCGAAGCCCGCGCCCGCGAAGCCGAAGGGAGCGAAGAAGCCCGTGACCCTCGTGCGGGACCAAGCCCCGGCGTTCAACGGTCCCGCGCCCAACGCGCAGAACGCGCCCAGGAGCGCGCCGCAGCCTTCGACTGCGCCCACGCCCCGGACCACCGCGCTCGGCGCGCCAACCGCCAACGTGGGCGCCCGTTCGGCGCTCGCGCGGGACAGCGCCCGGTTGGTCAACAGTCCCACCCCGCGCGGGACAGTCGATCGCCGGGTCACGGTCCCGGAAACCGAGGGTCGGCTGTTAACCGCGTCTCGGCTTCTCTCTCCCCACGGGACCGAGATGAGAGCGCGAACGCCGTCCCGCGCGCGCTCGACGCGCTCGTCTTCACGCGCGCGGCGCTCTCTGTGCGGACGCAGTCCCGACACGCGCGATGCTCGCCGGCGCGCAAACCCTCGGGGAATCAGGGGAGAAAAGGCAACGGCCCCGGAGATCGTTCTCAGGGGCCGCTGTTAAAAGGTGCGGGGTCGCGTTTCCGCGACCCCGCATGAATGGCTCCAGCTCCTGGACTCGAACCAGGGACCCGGCGGTTAACAGCCGCCTGCTCTACCGACTGAGCTAAGCTGGAATGGGGCCGCAAGAGTATTCAGGACGACTTCACCGTCAAGCTGTAACTAGGGGCACTTGGAATAACGGGCCAGAACCAGGTTCGCTCCGCTGCCGTAGACCCAGCCGGCGTCGCCGTTCGGGTAGCTGAAGAAGTCGTCCTTGGCGCGGAAGGCGCTGGTGGTGGTGACCGGCGCGCCCACGGGGTTGCCGGTGTTCGCGTCCACCTCTTGCAGCGTGCGCGTGCCGCCGCTGCGCCACGCCGCGAGCAGGCCCCCCTTGAACGCGACCAGGTGGGCCGAGTCGTCGTCGACGCCGTTGCTGGTGAGCCAGACCTTGGTCGAGACGTTGCCCGCGGTGTCGAGCTTGGCGATGGCCACGTCCTTGTTGGGGCGGCCCTCGGGCGAAACGTAGGTGAGCCAGTACCCCGAGGCCACCGACACGAAGCCGCCCAGCGCCGCGCCGCTGGTGCCGGCGCAGTTGCCGCTGGGCTCGCTCGAGATGACCTTGCTGTCGGCCCACAAGATCGACTTCGAGGCGTAACAGTCCGAGAGGCACACCGGGCCGACGGTGGTCCCGTTCTGGGCCAGGCGCAGATCCAGCGAGTGACTGCAGCCCCACCCCCACCCCGCAACGCTGCCCGATCCGGCGTTGCCGGACAGATCGAGGTGGCGCAGCGTGTCGCCGGTGTGCGCAATGTTGTCGGGCCAGCGGCGGTAGATGGGGAAATACGCGACGTAACCGTTGCCCTTGAAGTGCAGGCGCCCGCCCTCGGCCGCGAACGTGCTCGAATAGCTGTACCACTCGCAGCCGATGGTCGCCTGATTGCAGCCACCGATGAGGTCCTTGTCCACCACCACCGCCCCAGTGGTGCTCAGCTTGACGAAGTAGAGGTGGTCGGGGCTTCGCGCCACGAGCAGACCGTAGCCGTCGCTCGACGCGGTGAGCCCGTGCACGTGGAGGCCTGGCACGCTGTAGTCGGCGCCGAGCTTCGTGCCCGCGGCGTTGACCCGCGTGACGTACACGTTGCCGCCGTTGGCCCACGCGATGGCCGTGTCGCCGCTCGGCATCACGGCGCCGTACATCGGCGTGCCGCCCGGTGAGCCCGCCGCAGCGATGGTCTTCTCGGTGACGCCGCCGGTGCAGGTTCCGCCGCTGCCCCCCGATCCGCCGGTGCTGCCACCGGTGCCGCCACCTCCGCCGCCGACGGTACCGCCGCTGCCACCGCCGCCGGCCACGCTGCCGCCACTGCCACCGCCGCCGGTCACGCTGCCGCCGCTGCCTCCGCCGCCGGTCACTGCGCCGCCACTGCCTCCGCCGCCGGACGGCGATCCGCCCGCGCCGGCCGCTCCGCCGCTCGGCGCACCCCCCAGCGAGCTACCGGCGCCGCCACCGTCGGCCCCACCGCTCGCGGCGCCGCCAACGCCACCGGTCTGCGCTCCTCCGCCGGTCGCGTCGAAAGACACGTCGTCATAGCC
>Ga0138256_10003436_pt1 | contig 16836 bp, 15 predicted proteins | sample KNB2016incub_MG_FD_105486 | JGI IMG/M metagenome (GOLD analysis project Ga0138256, IMG submission 105486) | Active sludge microbial communities from wastewater in Klosterneuburg, Austria - KNB2014incub_MG | ecosystem: Engineered > WWTP > Activated sludge > Unclassified | place: Austria... | reverse complement strand
GTCTCCCCATGCCGGGAGATTGCTTCCCTTCGACAGGCTCAGGACAGGCGTCGGGACCCCGAAAAAACATCGGGGCAGGCGAGCAAGAGCCCTCCTCGCAACGACATGCCTGAGCAGTTACGATTAACTTACATTTTTTCCACAACCCAAAAATGGGAAATTCCGAGAATCTTCAGCGGCGTCTTTTCCAGGAATTGCAATACCCCGCGCAAAAATTTCCCCAGAATGCCAAACCGCGCAATGATGTTATCGTACGCGCCGAAGATGATCGTTTGCTCGATGAATTTTACAGGCAAGCCATCGAAGAGTCTCCATAGATCGCTTTTTGAGTACGCGCGCACATGCGGCGCGAGCGTATCCCGCCAATTGCGCGGCAAATAATTGACGAACAACTGGTTGCCGAAATAATATTTCCCCTTCCAATAAATTCCATGCGTTTCAACGGGGTAGCCGCGATTCGGGCAGAACAATACAAGCCTCCCGCCTGGTTGCAAAACACGAATCATTTCGCGGATGGCGGCGCGGTCGTCCTGCACGTGTTCGATCACCTCGTGGCTGAGGATCAAGTCGCACGTTGAAGAGAGAAGCGGAAGAAATTCCCCCGCCGCGTTGAGGATGTGAGGCGAGTTCGCCTTTGCTTCGCGCGCGCGCTCGAAATCGTATTCCAACCCGATGACCGTTCCGCCGAAAGGGGAGAGGTGCTCCACGTACATTCCCACTCCGCATCCGTTTTCAAGGATCATCCCTTTGAGGCGCTCGCCCGCGGCGTTGACGATCATGCCGAGACGACGCTGTTGGCCTGCCCGCCAAACATAAGAAGGCTCGCCGCGCAAAGCGGCTTTGTTGAGATCACGTTGAGACATGGCGTGAATTATATCTTGCATCTTTTTATTGCCCGTGCTAAAATGCCCCTGTACGACGAACTAAACGGCACGCATCGGAAAGTGGGCTGACCCCCACTTTTTTGCTTGAAATAAGGTGAATTTGGAGTACCACGCATGTCAAAGAACGAAATTGCCCTGGCATTCAACGAAGTGTTGGAAGAAAAGCAGCTATCCAAGGAGATCATCCTTGGGGCGATCGAGTCTGCCATGTCCTCTGCCTACCGCAAGGCTGTGAACGCGTCCGCTGCCCAACACGTGGAGGCAAAGCTCGATCTCGAAACCGGCGCCGTGCTGGTGTTTGCCGAAAAAGAAGTCGTTGAAGATGTAATGGAACCAAAGACCGAAGTGTTGCTCGATGAAGCGCGAAAGGTAAACCCCGAAGCGCAACTCGGCGACATGGTGATCGTGGAAACCACGCCCAAAGACTTTGGCCGCGTAGCCGCGCAAACCGCCCGCCAGGTGATTCAACAGCGCATTCGCGAGGCGGAACGCTCCAACCAAATGCAGTACTTTGAACGGCAACTCGGCGAGATCGTCAGCGGCGTGGTGCAAGCCACCAACGCCCAGGCAACCACCGTCGGGCTGGATATGAAAGCCGAGGGGATGTTACCCGCCAACCAACGCATCCCCGGCGAACGATTCAAAGTGCACGAGCGCGTCCGCGCGGTGGTACTCGAAGTAAAAGACGGCTCGCGCGGACCGCAGATCATCCTCTCGCGTGGGCATCGTAACTTCCTGCGCCGCCTGTTGGAGAATGAAGTGCCTGAAATTTATCACGGCATCGTCGAGATCCGCGCGATCTCGCGCGAACCCGGCGCGCGCGCAAAAGTTGCAGTCATGGCAACCCAGGCTGGCGTCGACCCGGTCGGCGCGTGCGTAGGCATCAAAGGCGTGCGCATTCAAGCCATCGTCAAAGAATTACACGACGAGAAGATCGATATTATTCAATGGGACCAGGATCCCGTTATTTATATTTCCAAAGCCATCAGCCCGGCGCGCGTCACCGGCGTCTATGTGTCTGACGCGGATGGGAACAAGACCGCAACCGTGGTTGTGCAGGAAGACCAGCTCAGCCTCGCCATCGGGCGCGATGGGCAGAATGCCCGCCTAGCCGCAAAATTGACCGGCTGGCGCATCGATATCAAATCGATCACGGAAGCCGCCGGCGACTCCGTCCAAAAACTTCAAACCGACGCGGAACTTTCCGCGCTCATGCCCAACGCGGTCGAGTCCATTCCCAGCATCGAAGAAATCCTTGCCAAAAAAGCGGAGAATCGCCCGCTCACCCCGGAAGAATACACCGCCCTCGCGCAATTTGTCGATCGTGTGGAACGCCGCACCATTCAGATCAAAGAAGAAGCCGCCCGCGCCGAAGAGGTGGCAGGAGCCGCTCACCCCGATATCCCCACCGCGGCATTCGGTATGCCGCTCGAACAGGCGGGCATCAAAGATCATACCTTCAACATTCTCGTCGAGGCTGGGTACGATACGGTCGGCAGCCTCATGGTGGCGTTGAAAGCGGATTCCAACCGCGTGCTCGGGCTCGCCGGCATCGGACCGAAAGCGATGCAAAATATCGAAGAAGCGTTCGCGGCGATTCAATTCCCCGAAACGCTTCCCGCCGAAGTGGCGGCTGATGCGCCTGTGGAGGCGGCATCCAAGCCTGAGGCGGCAGAAGGAACCGCCACACCGGTGGAGGTTTCCCCAGCCGAGAAGCAAGCACCCACTAAGAAAGAGGCGAGAAAGGTCGTCGAAGAAGAGGAAGACGAACACGCCAAAGACGGCGTCTCATTGGACGAACTCTTCGCAATGAAGCCGGAGATATTCCAAACCCCAGGCGGAGACGATGAGTCTGCGGATAAGAAGAAAGGCAAGAAAGTCAAGAAGAAGAGCGTCGAGTTGGTCTTGGACGAAGAACGCGGCGAAGTTGTGGGTCGCAAGAAACACAAGCGCGGCGACGACGCATTTGGTGAAGAAGAGTAAATTCAGGTGAATGTTGGTGACGCAGTTCACTGCATCGCCATTACAACGTCAAGGAGCATGTCTAAGAAACCTGTTCAACACGTGAAGCATGTGCCCCAGCGGACGTGTGTCGGCTGTCGTGAAGTTCTGCCCAAGCGGACGATGATCCGCATTGTGCGCGCGGCGGAAGGGGTGCAAGCCGACCCGACCGGTAAAAAAGCCGGGCGAGGCGCCTATTTGCATGACCGCCGCGAATGTTGGGAACGCGGCTTGAAAGGCGCGCTGGCGCATGCGTTGAAGGCAACGATCACAGACAATGAACGCTCAGCGTTGGAAGATTTTATGAACACCCTGCCTGCCGATAGCGCGGCTGGGGAACGGTGACCTGCCAGATGTGAAACGTTAACTCACTGGGTTGTCGCCGATGAAGGTGTAATCAGCAAGGCGTCAAATTGCCCGCGGCGTTTGGCGTTTTGAGAACTGGAGGCAGTCCCATGAGTACCAATGGAATTAAGAAGATCGAATTGCCGGTCAACATTATCGTGCGAGACCTGGCGCAAAAGATCGAAAAAAGCCCCATCGACCTGATCAAAAAATTGATGACGAACGGCGTGATGGCGACCATTAATCAGTCGGTGGATTTCGACACCGCCGCAATCGTGGTTGCCGAATACGGTTATGAAGCGGCGCCTGAAGTTGTCGAAGAAGTCAAAGCGGAGACCGGCGAAGTGCCTCTCTGGCGACAGATGATCGCCGGTGAGGATGCTTCGCAGTTGAAGGCGCGCCCCCCTGTGGTGACGATCCTGGGTCACGTAGATCATGGCAAGACGAGTTTGCTCGACGCGATCCGTCAGACTGAAGTAGCGGCGGGCGAAGCGGGCGGAATCACACAACATATCGGCGCGTATCAAGTGGAAAAGAAGGGGAGATTGATCACGTTCCTCGATACCCCCGGTCACGCGGCGTTCACGCAGATGCGGGCGCGAGGGGCGCAAGGCGCGGATATTGTGGTGCTGGTCGTCGCGGCAGACGATGGCGTGATGCCCCAAACCCGTGAAGCCATTGCCCATGCCAAAGCCGCGCGCGTTCCGATCATGGTGGCGCTCAACAAGATCGATAAAGCCAATGCCAACCCAGACCGTGTTAAACAGCAACTTGCCGAGCAGGAACTCGTTCCGGACGATTGGGGCGGCAACACGATGGTGATTCCCGTCTCTGCGAAACAGAAGCAGGGCATTGACGATCTGCTCGAAGGTATTTTGCTCGTCGCCGATAACTCAGACATTAAAGCGAATCCATCGGGTAAGGTGATCGGCACGGTCATCGAAGCCGAGGTGGATAAGACGAAGGGCGTGATCGCCACCCTGCTCGTTCAAAATGGAACGCTTGAAATGGGCGATGTTGTTGTGGCTGGCATCGCGCATGGAAAATTGCGCGCGGTGACCGATTACAAAGGCAAGCCCGTGAAAAAAGCGGGACCCTCGACGCCTGTCGCTGTGATGGGCTTGAGCGATGTGCCGTCGGCGGGCGATTTGTTTGCAGTGGTAAACTCGGACAAAGAAGCGCGTGTGATCGTGGCTGAACGAGTCGAAGCGGCAAAGACTCAGGCGCAATCCAAGAAGAAAGTTTCGTTGGAGGATTTGTTCGCCAACGTGCAGGCGGGCGAAGCGAAGGGATTGAACCTTATTGTCAAAGCGGACGTGCAAGGGTCGCTCGACCCGGTCATCTCTGAGTTGAACAAACTTGGCGAGGGTGAGATCGGCATCAAGATCATCTACGCCGAGACCGGCAATATCGGCGAAAACGATGTCATGCTGGCTTCGTCTTCGAAGGCGATCATGATCGGCTTCAACGTGCAGGCTGAAGTTTCAGCGCGGCGGCTTGCCGACAAAGAAGGCGTGGATATCCGCCTGTACGAGATCATCTACCGCATGACCGAAGATATCGAAAAAGCGCTCCAAGGCATGCTCGAGCCTGAAGTGAAGGAAAAAGTTATCGGTCGCGCGCAGGTCTTGCAAGTCTTCACCGCGTCGAAGTTCGGACGCGTGGCTGGTTGCCGCGTCACCGACGGCGAACTGCGCCGCAACGCAAAGGTGAAACTCTATCGCGGCACAGACCTCGTCTACGAAGGCGACATGGGTTCGCTTCGTCATGAAAAGGACGATGTCAAAGAGGTCAAGCAAGGCTACGAATGCGGCGTGGGCTTCAAAGGCTTCAGCGACATCCAGCCTGGCGACCAACTCATTTGCTACATTTTGGAGAAATCATAGAACCTTGCGAAGGTTTTAAACCTTCGCAAGGATATACCAACCATGCCTTCAGGAATTCGCCTTCAGCGCATCGCGGACCGCATCCGTCAGGAACTTTCGGCTCTCTTGATTCGCGAGATCAGCGACCCGCGCCTGCAACATATCTTCGTCACCGATGTAAAAGTGGATAGGGAACTCGCCTACGCAGATGTGTACGTCTCCGCCATCGAAGGGACTTCGCGTTCCAAAGACGTTCTTGCCGGACTTGAGTCTGCTTCCGGCTTCCTGCGACGGATTCTCGCCTCACGCGTCGAACTGCGCGCCTTTCCGCGCCTGCGGTTTCACTGGGATGTGACGCCGGAGAACGCCGATCGAATCGAGAAGGCGTTGGCTGATTTGAGAAACAAAAAATAAACGCGCGGCTTACCGATTTGATGGTTGCATTTTCATCAAAGAGCCGGATAATGAATGGAAGGGACTTTTTCGAGAATGACAGAAACGCACATAGGGGAAATCAAACAGCGGTTGGAGCAGGCGCAGAAGATCGTCATCGCATCACACGTCCGCCCGGATGGCGATGCCATTGGCTCTCTGCTTGGTTTGGGGCTGGCGCTCAAAGACGCCGGCAAACAAGCGCAGATGGTGCTCGTAGACGGCGTATCCTCCTCGTTCAAATACCTCGAAGGGAGCGAGTTGATCGTCAAGGAACCGCAAGGTGAACACGATACGTTCATCACCGTCGATTGCGCCGATTTCAAGCGGACGGGGAAGGCTTTTGAAAACTTCGGCGCGCCGGATATCAATATCGATCACCACAAAACCAATGAACGCTTCGGCGCATTGAACCTGATCGAAGAGAACGAGGCGGCAACCGCCGCCATTCTCACTCATTACCTGCCCTTATGGGGATACAAGATCACCAAACCGATCGCCGCGGCTTTATTAACTGGCATTGTTACCGACACGCTCGGCTTTCGCACGCCAAACACGAACCCCTCCGCGATGCGGTTGTGCGCCACATTGATGGAGACAGGCGTGGACATGTCTGACCTGTATATGCGTTCGTTGGTGCATAAAACCTTCCCTGCGGCGCGATATTGGGGAGCGGGGCTGTCTAACCTTGAGCAAAAGCATGGAATCGTCTGGGCAACCCTCACCGTCGAGGACCGCAAGCGAGCCGGGTACGGTGGGAGCGACGATGCCGATTTGATTAATATAATCTCAGCAATTACCGGAAATGGAAACAAAGTGGGTATGATATTCGTCGAACAGAACGACAATCATGTCAAGATCTCATGGCGCGCGCTCGACCCGGCGGTGGATGTTTCCAAGATTGCAAAACACTTCAATGGGGGCGGTCATGCCGCCGCTGCCGGGGCAGACATCCACGGCGCGTTAAACGAGATACGATCCGTAGTACTAAAGACAACCCGTGAAATGATCGACCTTGATTAAAATAGTTATGCGCTACTGTCATCGATAAATGTATGGAGGAAAAATGAATAAACAAACAGATAACCAGACAATGAAGAATGCCATCTCCGGCGTTTTGGTTGTAGACAAGCCCGTTGGTATGACGTCGCACGATGTTGTGCAGGCGATCCGCAATGGGACTAGTTTGCGCCGTGCCGGGCATACTGGCACGCTCGATCCGCGCGCTTCGGGCGTGTTGGTGATTCTGGTGGGTCCTGCCGTTCGGTTAAGCGAGTATGTTTCCGCTTCCGATAAACGCTATCAGGCGATCATCCGTATGGGCGGTAAGACTGACACCTTCGACGCGGAAGGGAGGGTGACGCCGTCAACCCAACCCGTGAACGTAACCGAACCGCAATTTGAAGAGGTGTTGAAGACGTTCGTCGGTGAGATCGAGCAAACTCCGCCGCCGTATTCTGCCGTCAAAGTGCAGGGACGCAAAGCCTACGAAATGGCGCGTCAGGGCGAGCCAGTGGATCTCGCTCCGCGCAAGATCACCGTGCATCATCTCGAAGTGTTGGAATGGGCGCCGCCTGAAGCAGTGATTGATGTGCATTGTTCATCAGGCACGTATGTGAGATCGCTCGCAAATGACCTCGGTGAAAAACTTGGATGCGGCGCGTACCTCGTTGGACTTCGCCGTACAAAAAGCGGACGCTTTTCTTTGCGCGATGCAACCCCGCTTCGCAAACTGCAAGAGGCGTTTACCGCAGGCAATTGGTATCAATATCTCATCCCTGCCGCAGAAGCATTGGGCGATTGGCCCGCCATCGAACTCAGCCCCGATGAAGTGGAGGGCGTGAGGCATGGTCACCGCGTGAAAGCGGCGGAAGATGCCGTGCTTGGAAACAAAGTGCGCGGCGTCAGCACGCAAGGCGAATTGGTCGCGTTGATGGAATGTATCACAGGCGAAGACGGCGCGCTCGCATGGCAGCCGAAGAAAGTGTTCTTCACGAACGACGCCTGATTCTCCACGATTACATCGTTCACTGTTATCATTCCAGCGCCATCAACGGCGCTGGAATTGTTTATGGACATGAAACACTATCGCTCTCTCGATGAACTAACTCTGCAACATTCATGGCTCACGGTCGGAGTATTTGACGGCGCGCATCGCGGGCATCAACAAATCATTCATCGTCTTGTTGAAGGCGCGCATGAAAAGAATCTGCCTGCCGTTGTGTTGACGTTCGATCCGCATCCCTCCAAAGTGTTCGGGCGCGGCGAGATCAAATTGTTGACTCTGCCCGACGAGCGCGCGGAAATTCTCGGCGGCATGGGCGTGGATGTGGTTATCACGCATCCGTTCAACAGGGAGGTGGCGAACATCACCGCCCGCGATTTCATGCAGCGGCTCAAATCCCGATTGGGACTGGTTCGCCTCATCCTCGGCTACGACTCCGCTTTGGGCAAAGACCGCGAGGGAACCGTTCCCCGCTTGACCGAAATCGGCGCGGAGTTGGGATACGCCGTCGAAACCGTATCAGCCCTGAGCGACGAGAGTGGCGTGATCTCGTCTACGGAAATCCGCAAGTTGGTTACGGTTGGAAAAATCGAAGAAGCCGCGAAGTTAATGAGTCGTCCGTATCGTTTGCAGGGAGTGGTGATTCGCGGCGATCAGCGCGGCAGGACGATCGGATTCCCCACAGCCAATTTGGATTATTCAGACGATAAACTCATCTCGTCGAATGGGATTTACGCTTGTTGGGCAAAACTCGGAAATGAAAGATTCAAAGCCGCCGTCAACATTGGCTTCAACCCAACGTTTACGCCCGACAAAAAAACAATGAGCGTGGAGGCGTACTTGCTCGATTTTGATCGTGATATTTACGATGAAAATCTGCAACTTGAATTCGTAGCGCGCCTGCGCGATGAGTTGAAATTCGAGTCGGTTGAAATGCTGGTGGAACAGATCCTCGAAGATGTGAAGCAGACGCGCATACTATTGAGAACGGCGTAAGTTGTTCCCTTTTGTTAGACGCTGTACTTTCAAAGATTCACTAACTTTTCGCCTGCCCACTGGGCTTTCTTCCTCACTGTTTCTTGTGTCTTCGTTATCCGCATGAGGTATCTTGTTGAATAATCCTTACGTTTTCAAAATTCTTCCTAAAGTGCGCGTCATTAGAATCCCGATCCCCACCCCTGCCAGCAGACCGATCAGGATGCCTGCGATGAGTTTGGTCAATTCATTCACGATTTGTGCAGTCGCAATCTGTGCGATGGTTCTGCCAAGCAAACCTGCGAGAGTCATGGCAAGCAGGATGCCAAATATCTCAATGACAACATTTCGGACAAAAATACCGCGCGTGAGTTTCCCTTCAAGATAGGATTTCCTGTATTTCTTAATAATAAGCCAAACGGCCGTCATGAGGCTGACGAGGAGAAAAGCAATAGCAAGAACAGGCGCAGATAAAGGAAATTTCCAAAACGCGATGACAATCAGCATCAGAAACGAACAGGATATAAATTGAAGGTAATTTTTGGCAATGAGTTCCATATTAGATTTGCCTTGAATACAAATATTCGAAATGTTTTTTGAGCGCATCAATTTCACTGATTTCCAACTCCAAACCCAGAAAGTTTATTATTATGTGATATTGCTTGAGATCAGGTGCTTTCCATTCATCAACCTCCGGCATATAGTTTTCATATAGCGAAATTTTCGCATGACCATCACCGGGAAATCTATATCTATACAACAAACCGTCCTCAAAGCTACTATCGTTCAAAAACAATTTAATAGCAAACATATCCTCAAGTATTTGCTTGCTTTGCATCAGATCGAATTGGTTTGTTGCAAATGCAACCACGGATTTTTCTTTTATTTTCATAATCATAATCTCCTCCCCATATTAATTTCCAGGGAAGTCAATGGCTGGTCTCCGATTGTTTAGGAAATCTTCTGCAGACTGATACATCATGAAACCTGTCTCACGCCCTGTACCTGTACGGCTTGAACTTGTTCCTGCTCGTGGCGCTTCTTGCGTTCGTCTCGTATAGCAACATCTATCATACTTTTTTATGAGTCAGAGTTATGCACGCGATTGTTGAGTGAAATACTTTCGGAACGCTTCTTGATCATTGGCCAGAGAGTCGGTTAACCATAGAAAAAAATCAAGGGTTGTTTCATCAGACCAGTTGTCATAGTCTTTATACTTCACTGGTGGATACTTGATGATTACGCGTGTCCTGTCGTTATGTTTGAGGGTGAAGATATATTCTTCAGTTGTTTTCTTAACTTCCGTTGCAAATCTCTTATCTGCAAGAAAATATTCCTCATTGCCATAAAATAAAACAGGGCCGTCTTTTGAAGCAAACACTCCTGTGAAAACGCTATCAACCTCAACATAGAAACCTTTTTCGGTTTTCACATCTGGAGGAAGGTTGATCCGCTCCTGTACTTTAACCGGGCCTACACCTGGTTGATATTCGAGAACGACAGCATAGAGATCGTGATTTCTTATGAATATGTTAGCCATGTCATTCGCCTCTCAAAACCTTTAGTTCTGCTTCCAAGAGATATTCGACCTCTTTTTGATTAATCCATTCGTCAAAACCAGACAAAAAATCGTTGATATCCTTATTTGGGCGAGTAGTAGCTTCTGCAATTTTGCGATAGTCGCCCTTGTATGTATCCATTAAATAATCCCAGGTCGGTCCCAATGGATCTCCATATCTTGTTATGTTCATTTCATAGATGTAATCGCGCAAGGGACCAGGGGTCATATCCTTGTATTCGATGCCTAAATTACGCCTAATTTCAGATAACGCTTTAGCGTCCGCCTCTGTAACTACTCCGTCGTTCCTTTGCAAGATTTCTTGTAATTGTTCTTTCAGTCCAGTTACTTTGTTTTCATATTCCAGTCGGAGTGGGTTATTCTTATAATCATCATCTATCTTACTTGCTACATCATCAGATAACTTTGCCGCTTCATTCGGTAAATCTGCGAGTTTCGAGATTTCGTCTGGCGTTAGTTCGTTCTTTGATAATAAATTGATCCCTGCATCGCTGTACTTTCCGACAAGCTCAACTGCATCGTCACCGTATTTGCCCAATACATCCACAGCCTCTGGTCCATATCGCATCACTGCTTCCAATGCCTGCGGGTTGTCAATGAGCGTTTTCAGCAAACGGTCATTTTTCAAAAGGGCTTCGCTGGTCTTTACAATGCGAGCCATGTCATCGGGACTCTTCAATCCGTTCTTGATCAATTGTGCCATCACATCTCGCGCTGGACCCGACGGAATAGCCGCATTCAACCCTTTCAACACCGCGATGGCTACGTCCCCGCCAATTATCCCTTCCTGCGGCCAAGGGATATCAAAAATCAGCCCCACTATACTAAGACCAACATCCACTTTGTCGACGGGCTCCTTCTTAAAGAAATGGATCGCTTGCCGTATTACTCCCCATCCATCGCCCACGATTGGAATAAGCGAAAGCCCTGTTTCCTTCGCCCAAACAGGGATCTCTTCTTTCCACCAGCGAACTACTGGTTGGACAACTGGCATGTAAACATATTGATTCCATGCTTTTTGAGTTGATTCAACAATTTTCTCATGAACAAAAGTTTTCGCAGTATCCCACGCCTTCTGCCACCATGGTTTTTCTTTTTCCGCCTTTAATTGCACCTCTTTCTCTCCCTGACGCATGGCGGCGTAATAGGCGGCTAATCCCGCTTGCAAGTCTTCGGTTTTTTTCTTGGTTTCCGCCCGTTCACGGATCGCGGTTTGGGAGGCTGTCCATCTTGCATCCTGCTCTGCCTCCATACGCTCCATTTTAGTTTCCATGCGGGCAATGGCGTCTTGTTGCATTTTTGCTTGCTGTTCCTCCAAGCGCGCCTGTTCCCACATTCGTTCTTGCGCCCACTGGGCTTCCAGTTTCGCCATTTTTTGGGCTTTCATTTTCGCGCGGCGTTCTTGTTCCTGTGCTTCTTTGGCTTTCTCTATCTGTCGTTTACGTTTTTCATCGAGGATGTATGCTGTCACCGCGCTGAGCATCGCGGCGGCGGTTGCGCCCCAGAGGATATTAGACGATGTTGTTGATGCTGCAGACGCCGTGCCAGAGGAAAGTGACAGAGATTGGACAGTTGTAGAATTTGTTTGAGAAGTTGACCCGCCAAAACTCGTACTGGGCGAGGTCGAAGGATCAGGGTTGGGATTTGTTGTTGGGGATAGCCCTTCAGAATCAAACAAATCTGCTGGTGGTGTAGGAACTTCTCCAGATGATTTGCTCGGCTGAATCAAACTGAATGAAGCGAATGGTTGAGGGACAACGACTTTCCCTAATACAATACGCTCATTGCCCGCAAGATCGCTTGCCTTGACCCACACCAGATATTCGCCAGCAGGAGCAACCGTCCCGTCTTTGAACTTCCCATTCCACGTGATCTCGCCTTTGAATTTGTTGCCAGAAACCGCTTCATCCCACGCGACTTTGGCAAATTTCTCGTCTTCGTCTTCGATGACGACACGAAGCGCCGATAAGCCACTGCCATCATCTTGAACCTTGTAAGTGATCGTGTCATTCACTTCCCATTCAGCAGGCAGATCAACGGCTGGAGCAATCGTATCTACATAGAACTCTTGCACGGACGTTTCCGTATCGTTCCCCGCTTTGTCCACTGATTTGAATTGAACCGTGTGATAGCCATCAGTAAAAGAAATGGGAGAGATGTAAGCCTGATAGATACCACCATCGAAACTGGATTCAAGTGAAGCAACGCCAGAGGTTTCATCAGTTGCGGAGGTAATCACTTCCATGCTCGAACTATACCACCCATTACTACCGAGCGTCCCGTTCACAGAGACATCAATCGTAGGGGTAGTGGTATCTACGGAAATTGTTGTTGTAGAGTTGGCGATGTTTCCTGCGTTGTCTTCTGCTTGAACAACAATTCTATACATACCTTCATTGAGTGTGGTGGAAGAAATCCCTGCTCCGTTGTCCACCGAAAGGAACACACTTGACAAACCCGAAGTGGAATCTGAACCTATGGCAGTAATTGTTGCAGGAGAAACATACCAGCCGTTTGACCCGCTTGTGGCGATAATGTCCAAGCTGAGGGCGGGAGAAACCGTATCCACTTTTGCGGAGAAGGTTCCCATCTGTGAACTGTCGCCCCACGAAGACAACGCCCAAAAGGAAAAAATCGTTAGCGCCTTCGTTCAAAGGCGCAATGCAATTGTCTCCTGAACAAGCGAAGGATTGTCCATTCAATGAACCTTCGATGGCGAGGATGGCGTAGCCCGATAATGGTTCGCTTCCATTCAAAGATAGTTCGGGAGCGGTGACACACCAGCCGTTATTCAATGTGCAGCTTTGTAGGGAACTGCTAATGATCGCGGGAGGCAGATTGGTTGTCTTTTCCACGATCTCCGATCGGCTGCCGAGTGTGTACCATTAGGTCGCGTCACCACAGGCATTGCCCGGCTTACGTTTCCATTCACAAACGATGCAATCGTCTGCTTTATTTCCTTGTTTATCGAGGCAATAGGGAATCGTATTGTTGTCGCGAGCCCATACGCCATAATCATACGTGTCCTCATAACTTTCAGTCGTGGTACGGTCTGGGCCGAGGTAGTCCGCTAAGACAGGCGTGGCCCCCAACACGAGGAAGGCGATCAAAAGAAACAAGAGCGTTTTGCGTTTGATATGGATAAGATCAGATTTGTATTGCATGTTCTTCCTGTCAATCAATGATGATTGCTTCAAATGAAGCGGCGGGATTGTACGGGTAAATCGTGAAATTTGAGTTTACGCTCTTGTAATCACCGCTTACAAACACAAAAGGTTGGCGGATAGATCGGCAGCGGTTATCAATAAGGCGGAATTTGATTTTTCATTGTTATAATCTCCCAGAATTTATAACCCTTGCGAAGGTTTAAAACCTTCGCAAGGGTATCAGGAGACCCCATGCCCGAACGTGAAATTTATTTACTCTCGCCGCGCGCGCTCAGCCCTGAAACCATCGCGGTTGCATTTGCAAAAACATCGCGCTCGCCCGAATCGTTCCGCGCGATTGCCGCCGAGCTCAGCGACGAAAAATCGGCGCAGTTCCATGAGAAGTGGGTGGTGGGATATGGTCACGCGTCGGTGGCGGAACATGCCGTTTTGCACATCGCCTTCGAAAATGTTTCGCGCATCGCCATCGAGAGCATCGAGTCGAATCGACTCGCCTCGTATACCGAAAAATCCACGCGCTATCAACGATGGGGACAGGATGATTTTACGATTCCGCCCGAATTGATCGGGCATCCATTGCATGATGAATTTGTGGATACGATCCGCCTCCTTTTCAAAGCCTATGCTGATTCGCTCGACCCTGTGCGGACTCTCATCCTCGACCGCTTCCCGCGCCGCGAGAACGAAAAGGATGAAGCATGGGATCGCCGCATCCGCTCGAAGTATGTGGACGTGTGCCGCTTCCTCCTGCCCGCCGCCGCGCTGGCAAATGTGGGTATGACAGCAAACGCGCGCGTGATCGAAAATACCATCCGCAAGATGCTTTCGCATGAGTTGGCTGAAGTCCGCGAGATTGGCGCAAAAGTTAAGGAGGTATCGAAAGCCGAGACTCCAACTTTGGTGAAATACGCAGATGAAGTGCCGTATTTGGTAGAAACGATTCGAGAATTTGGAGAATTAGAGAATAGAGATTGGAGATTAGAGACTGGAGACTGGTGTATGCTGATTGACTTTGACAAAGAGGGAGAAAAGAAGGCGTTAGCCGCGGCGTTGTATCGTTTCGGCGAAATGATGTATATAGACGCGCTGGCGCATGTCGAATCGTTGAGCGCAGAAGCAAAAGAAAAGCTCGCCGAATCGCTTCTTGGAAAATTAGGCAAATTCGATGTTCCTCTGCGCGAACTGGAATACTCCACCTACACCTTTGACCTCATCATGGATCAGGGCGCGTATGCCGAGTTCAAACGTCACCGCATGATGACGCAGACGCCGCAGAGGTTGACGACGCGGCTGGGGTACGCGACTCCGCTGTTGATAACGGAAGCAGGCTTCAAGTCCGAGTATGAGGCGGCGATGGAGTCCGCTTCACAAATGTACGAGAAGTTATATCAGTTCAGCCCAGATGTCGCGCAATACGTCGTCCCCAACGGATTCAATCGCCGCGTATTGGCGCAATTCAATCTGCGTGAGGCGTTCGCATTCTGCCAGTTACGTTCTGCGGCGAACGCACATTTTTCAATACGAAGGGTGGCGCAAAAAATCTACGAAGAGCTGGCGCGAGTGCATCCGCTGTTGACGAAATATATGAAATTGCATGAAGAGACGTGGCAGGGGGTTGAAGAGGGCTTCTTTACAAAGGCTTAAACAAGAACTCCGAGTTTTGAAAAACTCGGAGTTCTTTGTTATCCCTGAATCAACACGATCTTTCTCTGCGGCTCGTCGACATAATCCGTACCTGTATCGTACATAGTAACCATAGACAAAATGGTCTAGCGTCCATGGTCTATCGTCTGCGGTTTCGGGTCTTTCACAACAAAAATCAAAATGCCTGCTGTGATTATTCCGATCAATGCAGATAAACCAAATGTAGATTCAAAACCGAGACTATCAATTAACCATCCACCCAGGATCGGGGCAGTGATTGTTGCGGGTGTGATGAGCGTGTTCGATAAGCCGATGTAGGTGGGACGTTCGAGGTCGCTGCCGAAGCCCACTGTAAACGTGATGCCGATTGTCCATAAGGCGACGTTGCCGATTCCCGAAAGAATGAACGCGGGATACAACCACGCGATGGTCGGCGCAAACCATGCGATGATCGAACTCACGATCGTCGCCAGCGCGCCCAGAATCAACATCGCGCGATGACCGATCTTATCTCCGAGCCAACCCATGCCCGCGTTCGCAAATGTTTGGGTGAGCGTCAGCGCGGCGGTGAGATAGCCTGCCGTGATCGAATCCATCTCGAAGCGGCGTAGACCGAGCAGAATGTAAAAACCAAACCCCATCGTGGCGAACATCATCAAGAAGCGCGTGACGAGGAACCAATTAAAGTTTTTATCTTTTTTCAGGATGGACTTCGCATCTTCCCAAAAGTGAGCCTGTTTCTCTGAAACGACCTTTTCCTCATCTCGAGGCTCGCGCGAACTCGATAGGGCAATGTACGAAGCGATAAAAGCAAGACCCGCAATGAAAAAACTGATCGCAAAATTATTCGGGAACTCAACCTCAGCCAACAAATAGCCCGCGCCGATGGCGGCGATGCTAATCACCAGATTCACCAACCCGCCTTGCATCCCGAAAAATGTACCACGTGATTCGGGCGGGATGATCTTCGAGATTAAACTCGTCCATGGATTCGCAGTGAACCCGCCACCGATTCCCTGCCAGGCGAGGGCGATGAACGTCACGAATAACGCGGTTTTTATGCCGATCCATGGAATCAAGAATGCGATTAACGCCAGCACAAGGAACGGAATCCGCTCGTGGATGGTGTTCCGCAAGACGATCGGTTTGTATTCACGCGCCCGCGCGAGTTGCCCTGCGTTGAACAATTGGGGCAACTGCCAGCCGATGGCGTGGAACGCAGGCGCCAGTCCGATCAGAATCGCGGAGTCGGTTAGTTGTGTGACGAAGAGCGGAATGATCGTCGCGAAAGAGCCGAATCCAAGGGCCAAACCGAAGAAAGCGCCGTCCATCAAATTCATGGTGACGTTGTAACGCAAGTGCGCGCGGATGTATTTTTCCATGTTGGAGAGGGGGAGCATGGGGGCGATTCTACCATTTGGGACAAAGGCGGTACACAAGTACACAGGTAGACACGTACACGCGTTTTATCTTACTGTTGGTTTACAAACCAATATCCTTGACAATATTTATCCCTTTCGGCTACAATAAAAAACGAACAGTCGTTCATTTTTCATAACTACTCGGTGGTCGAGTAGTCCCGTCCGCGCTGAGCGGACACTGAGCGAGCGCCTACGAGACGAAGTGGCAGTCGAAGAGTGCGCGGGACGTATCCGCCGGGTTGAGCTTGTCGAAACCGAGACCACCATGCCGTAAAACAATTCTTGTAACAAAAATACTCTTGTAACCTGTTGGTCTCGATACGTCCTTCGGCTTCGCTACGCTTCGCTCAGGACTACATCTCGACAAGCTCGACGCGACGCTCGACCAACGGAGGATTTATATGCCCAAAGACAGACCCACCAAAGGCGAAACCACCCGTATCGCCATCGAAGACGCCGCGATGAACTTGTTCCTCACACAGGGCTATGCCGCCACGTCCATGCGCCAGATCGCGGAG
>Ga0138256_10003435_pt1 | contig 16837 bp, 11 predicted proteins | sample KNB2016incub_MG_FD_105486 | JGI IMG/M metagenome (GOLD analysis project Ga0138256, IMG submission 105486) | Active sludge microbial communities from wastewater in Klosterneuburg, Austria - KNB2014incub_MG | ecosystem: Engineered > WWTP > Activated sludge > Unclassified | place: Austria... | reverse complement strand
GTCGGAGAAACCCTTGTTGCGGTCGTTCGAACGGTCGAAGATCTCGCCGTAGAGCGAGAGACCGGACCACTTCGCGACGACGTCGAAGCCGAGGATCTCCTGGTCGTTCTGGTGCGCGACCGCCGTACCGGCGGCGGCGACCTCGCGAACGGAGCTTTCATAGTCGGCGGCGATCGCGAACAGGAAATTGCCGGTGGACCCAAAGTCGCTTTCCGAGTACTTCACGTCGCCGAAAGGCTGCCAGGCGAGGCGGGCATTGAGCTGCAGGTCGTCGTTGTCGTTGCGGGAAACGGTGCGTCCGTTGCCGTTGAACAAGCCGACTCGCCAGTCGATCTTGCTCGAGAACGGCGTACCCCAGAGCTGAACGCCGATGTCGCGACCGCGGGCGAACGTATTGGAGACCAGCGTCCGGTCGACGAACTGCTGCGAGCCGGAGGAGGTGAGCTCCTGCCGGCCGAACGGCACTTTGAACTGGCCGGCCTTGACCATGACGGCCTTCTTGCCCTTGGTGAAATCGTAGTTGATGTTCGCATCTTCCAGGATGTTGGCGGAGTCGGCGAAGTTCGCTTGGAATTCGTAGGTCAGATCCTTGTTGTAGACCCAACCGTCGAACTTCATCTTCATGCGCCGCAACCGGAAGCTGTCGCGCTCGGGCTTCGAGGTCGAGCTATTGGTGTCGAGATCCTCATGCGTGAAACGAATCTGCATGCGATTGGAGATGTTGAGCTCGGCCTGCTTCGATTTGATGGTCGTCTTGCCGTCCTTCCAGGCAATGTCGAACGCCGGGGCATACGGCTTCGGCGTCGGGCGGTCGTACCCGGGGAGGTTGTGCTTGAAGAGGTAGAGGTCGACCGCGGTCTCGTTCTCGGCGACCAGCGTCTTGCCGTCGACGGCCCGCCCGACGAGGGTGACCGCGGTGCCGATCTCCCCTCCGGCCGACCAGGAGGCGAAGCGCTCGGGCGTGTTGAACACGTAGACCCGCCCGTCCTTCTCGACTTCGTTGTAATAGAGGCCCATGAGGGGCTGCTGGGCGACGGCGCTCGCGGCGAGGCCGAGGACGAGCAGACAGAGGCCTGCGGCGATGACGAGGGACTTGCGCATGGTGAGACTCCTCCTTGAAGTTGACGGATCGATGATTGCTGGCCGCGCCCGGGCTGTCGGGTTCGAATGGGCGCCGCGAGTCCCAGGCAAGATATCGGCGGGAGCCTGCGAAGCTGCGACGCCGGTGTGACAGGCGTGCGACAGGCGCCGCGGAGCAGGAGGCGGGCGCCTCCCGCCGCACTTCGGACCGCGGTGCGGGCCGCCTAGGAGCGCTCTGTGGGCAGCAGGACGCGGAACGTGGAGCCCTTGCCGAGCTCGCTTTCGACCTCGACCCGGCCCTGGTGAGCCTGGGCGACATGCTTGACGATGGCGAGGCCGAGCCCGGTACCGCCCTCTTCGCGCGCGCGGCCCTTGTCGACGCGATAGAAGCGCTCGAAGATGCGCGGCAATGCCGAGCCCGGGATGCCGATACCGGTGTCGCGGACCTCGATCGTCGCCTGGTCTCCGCGAAGTCCGAGAGCGATCTCTACCCGCCCGCCCGGCTGGTTGTACTTCACGGCGTTCTCGAGCAGGTTCGAAAGCAGGCGGAAGAGCCCTTCGGGATCTCCGCGCACGACCGGTGACGGTCCCGGCACGAGCTCGACCGTGACCGGCTTCGCCGCCGCCTGTCCCGCCACGAGCTCGATCGCCTCGTTCGCGGTCGCCCGGAGATCGACCGGCTCGAGGCTCTCGAGCGCTTCTTTGCCCTCGAGCCGGGAGAGAGTCAGGAGGTCGGCGAGCAGCGCCGCCAGGCGCCGGCACTGGTCGACGATGCGCTGGCTGAAGCGCAGCGCGGTCTCGTGCTCGTCGATGGCGCCGTCCGAGAGCGTCTCGGCGTAGCCCTGGATCGCGGCGAGCGGTGTGCGCAGCTCGTGCGAGACGTTGGCGACGAAATCGCGCCGCATGCGGTTGAGTTGCTCCGACTCGGTAATGTCGCGCACCACGATGACGGCGCCGTCGTGGGTGCCGAGCGTCGAGCCGGCGAGCGCCAGCGTGCGGCGAAGCGGCTCCATGCGCTCGAGGTGCAGGGTGCGCCTGGCGCCATCGGCGAGCACCTGCTGGATGAGATCGACCAGCCGGGGTTCGCGTGCGAGGTCGAGGACGTCGGTGGGGGCGGCGTTCGCCGGCACGCCGAAGATGCCGCAGAAGGCCGGGTTCAAGAGCCGGACCTTGCCGCGGGCGTCGGTCACCAGTACGCCCTCGGTCATGCCGGCCACCGTGGCCTGGAGGTGATCGCGCTCTGCCTCGACCGCGCGGATCTGCTCGCCGGCGTGGCGTGCCATACGTTGGAGCGCGGTGCCGAGACGCGCCAGTTCGCGCTGTTCCGGAATACGGAAGGAAGCGCCGTAGTCGCCGCGGCCCATGCGGTCGGCGGCCGCGAGGAGCTCGCTCAGGGGCCGGAAGAGGGTGCGCGTGAGCCACCACGAGACCAGCGCTACCAGCGCCAGCGCGGCGGCGACGGCGAGCATCAGGATGCGGGAGAGATGGTGATTCAGAGCGGAAATCGTGGACAGCGGCTGCCCGAGGCGCAGGATCCAGGAGCGACCGGCGCCGTCGCGGACGAGGCGCGCGGCGTAGAGCGTGTCGTAGCCTGTGGTGTCGCTGTGGCGGACGGCGCTGCCCTCGCCGCGGGCGAGGGCCTGGACGATCTCCGGCCGGGTGCGGTGGTTGTCCATCGCCGCGAGCTCGTCGTCCCGGCGGTTGCTGTCGGCGAGCACCGTGCCGTCGAGGGCGATGATCGTGATGCGGAAGTCGGTGCCGGCGACGAGCTGCCGCAACCGCCCCTCGAGGGTGAGGTCGGGTCCGGAGAAGACGGTCGGCGCCGGCACGGCCGCCATGAGCAGGCGGGTCTCCTGGCCGAGCTCGGCGGTGGTCGCTTCGGCGAGCGTGCGCGGCAGGAGGATCGACGCCAGAACCGCCGCCAGAGCGAGGGCGGCCAGCGCCGGCCAGAGCGGCGCTAGGCGGAGTCTGGGAGCGAAGGAGTAGGCCATGGACGGGGTGGGGCGGGAGTGTACACCGGCGCCGGAGCGCCTCCCGGCGGGGATATCCGTAGTTCTCCGCAACGGAGGTGGAAAAGGCTGTGGAAAAGGGCCCTTCGCTCGGGGCCAAAGCGCGCCCGCGCGGCGCCCGTCAGCGTTCTGCACTGTTTCTTGTGCAACCTGGTTAAATGCTGGAAACAAAGGGATTGAAGAATGCCAGTGTCGGCGGTCCGGAGCTTTTCGCGGGGCGACGGCAGGGAATTTCCGCAGCGCTTTCTGGACTCGCTCTCAAGCCGGCTGTTAACTCCTTGTGACAGTGCGGATTAGCGCCGGCGCGAGGGGCGCTTCAGGCCCTGGCGGAAAGTCAAGCGACGGCCGAAAACCCGTTCGAAGAGCCGCGCCCGTTGGCGCGCCGCCTGGAGCTCCAGGTCGACCTCGAATGGCGAGAGGACCTCGACCAGCACATCGCGCCGTCCCTTGAGTGAGGCGTGGAGCTCGACCACCCGGGTGGCGTGGGTGCAGTCGAGCGCATTGGCGACGCGCAGCAGGGCGGTGAGCTTCTCGATCGTGTGCTGCTGCCAGGTGCGCAGCGCCGCGAACGAGGCATGGCGGTCGCGCGGCGGCGCACCGCGATGATAGCGCGCCACTTCAGCGATGACCTCGATCTCGCGCGGGTCGAAGCCGTCGAGGTCGGCGGTGGTGATCAGGTAGTGGCTGTGCTTGTGGTGGCGCTCGAAGTGGATCGAGTGACCGATATCGTGCAGCAGGGCCGCGAACTCGAGCCATTCACGCTCGCGGGCGCCGAGGTTATGCACCGGGGCGGTGAGGTCGAACAGGCGGACCGAGAGGTGCGCCACCTGCTGCGCATGGACGAGCATTCCCGGAGCCCGGCTCGCGAGGTCGAGAATCTGGCGGCGCCGGACCTCGCCGGCCACGGGGTCCTTGGGCGCCGGCGCACCGAGCGCCTCGAGCACCAGGCCTTCCCGCAGCGCGCGGTCGCAGAGGAAGAGGCGGTCGACCCCGGCCTTCGCCGCCAGCTCCTGCAACAGGATGGCCCCAGCGAGGATCGATCCGGCGCGCGGCGCGCCGACCGGCGGCAGAGCGGCGATCTCCTTGACGGAGAGCGTCTGCAGGCCGGCGACCACGGTGTTGAGCTCGCGCACGCGGAGCTCGCGCAGGCCGCCGATCATCGCGCTGTGCTCGCGGCCGGCGAGCAGGTCGGCGAGGTCGCCGCAGCAGGCGGCGGTGCCTGACGTGGCGATCAGGCGGTCCGCCTTCTTGGGTGTCTTGAGCTTGGCGAGCCCGTCGCGCACGCTGCTCCGGAGCCGCTCGGTCGACCGCGCTGCGGGAGGGTCGCCGGCGAGCATCGCGGCGCACCGCAGCGAGCCCAGGGGGACGCTCTGCACGGACCGCAGGTCGCCGCGCCGCGCCACGCACCATTCGGTCGATCCGCCGCCGACGTCCGCCAGCACGACGGTACCCTGGGAGAGATCGACCGCGTGCTGCACGGCGCGGAAGATCAGCGTGCCCTCCTCCTCGCCGGAGAGAATGCGGACGTCGAGCCCGGTGAGGGCGCGGACCTGGGCGAGGAAGTCGCGCCCGTTCGCCGCCTCGCGCACCGCGCTGGTGGCGACGCCGACGATCTCGCCCGCCCCCTTGAGGCGCGCGAGGGTGGTCATCTTGAGCAGCGCTTCGAGCCCCTTGCGCATCGCCTTGCTCGAGAGCGCGCCGTCGGCGAGCGCCGACTTGCCGAGCCGGACCATGTCGCGCTCGCGCGCCAGGACGCGATAATTTCCGGGGGCGCCCGGGCCGCCGCGCTCCACGACCAGCATGTGGATCGAGTTCGAACCGATGTCGATCGCCGCCAAGCGACCGCTCGGCGGCGCCGCCGGGAGCTCGCTCCCGGCGTGGCGCGGCCGGCCGGGCGGAGCGCTGGACTTGCGGCCCTTTCTGGTTACCGGGCTCATCGTGCCCGGAATTGGATCAGAGAAAGGGTGCCGGAGGAAACCGCCGCCGGCGGGATCAGGCGCCGAGGAAGCGGGAGACCGCGAGATAGCAGAGCGCTGCGACCGCGGCGGAGATCGGGATGGTGAGCACCCAGGCCCAGACGATACGCCCGGCGACGCCCCACTTCACGGCGGAGAGCCGCTTGGTCGCGCCGACCCCCATGATCGCGCCGGTGATGGTGTGGGTGGTCGAGACCGGAATGCCGGCGAGGGTCGCACCGACCAGGGTCAGGGCGCCCGCGGTCTCGGCGCAGAAGCCGCCGGTGGGCTGCAGCTTGGTGATTCTCGAGCCCATCGTCTTGACGATTCGCCAGCCGCCGAACAGCGTTCCCAGGGCGATGGCCGCATGGCTGACGAGGATGACCCAGAGGGGAACCTCGAATTTAGCCAGGGTGCCCGACGCGACGAGCAGGCCGGTGATGATGCCCATGGTCTTCTGGGCGTCGTTGCCGCCGTGTCCGAGGCTGTAGAGCGCTGCCGAGACCAACTGGGCGCGGCGGAAGTAGCGATCCACGCGATGGTGCCTGGCATTGCGGAAGATCCAGCTCACCGCGACCATGAGCAGGAATCCCACGAGCAGGCCGATGGTCGGCGCGAGGACAATGAAGATCAGGGTCTTGGTCCAGCCGGACCAGAGGATCGAGCTCCAGCCGGCCTTGGCGATGGCAGCGCCGGCGTAGCCGCCGACCAGGGCGTGCGACGAGGAGACCGGGATGGCGTAGTACCAGGTCACCAGGTTCCAGAAGATCGCCCCCATGAGGCCCGCAAGGATCACCGGCGCGGTGACGATCGAGATGTCGATCATCCCCTTGCCGATGGTCTTCGCGACGTGCGTGCCGAGCACGAAGGCGGCGACGAAGTTGAAGAACGCCGCCCAGGCGACCGCCTGTTGGGGCGACAGCACGCGCGTCGAGACGACGGTGGCGATCGAGTTCGCGGCGTCGTGGAACCCGTTCAGGAAGTCGAAGACCAGGGCGACGACGATGATGGCGATGAGGACGGTCATGGCGGGGCGAAAGGGGGCCGGCTCAGGCGTTCTTGATCACCACGTTGCCGATGATGTGGGTGAAGTCCTTGCAGGAGTCGCAGGCGTCCTCGAGGTTCTGGTAGATCTCTTTCCACTTCATGGTGTCCATGGCGTTCCTTCCGCTGTCGGCGCGGAAGAGGTCGGCGATCACCGTCAGGAAGAGGTCGTCGCCCTGGTTCTCGAGCTCCGAGATGCGCACCAGTTTGTCGCGCACCTGGGCCTCGTTGCCCAGGTCCCAGATCAGGCGGGTCACCGAGTCGATCTGGCCGACCATCTCGAGCAGGATCTCGGCGAAGCGGGTGAGCGGCTCCGGCGCCTCGTCGATCTGGAAGATGACGAGATAGCGGGCGATGCCTTCGAGGTAGTCGAGGATGTCGTCGAGATCGACGGCGATCGAGCGGATGTCCTCGCGGTCGAGCGGCGTGATGAACGACCGGTTGAGCGCCTCGAAGACCTGGCGGGTGATCTCGTCGCCTTCGTGTTCCAGCGCCTTGAGCTCGACCAGCTTGATCCGGCGGTCTTCGAGCCTGGTGCTCCTGGCGATGGCGAGGAAGAGCTCCGCCGAGCGGGTCAGATTCTGGGTGTCCTTGAGGAGCAACTCCTGGAAGCGCTCCTCGCGCGGCAGGAACCTCTTGATGATCGAGTCGAGTTTCATGCGGCCCTCGGGCGGAATGTGCGGGTTTCGATCGAGACTCGCGCTGCTGGCGAGACCGAAGCCTACCATTCCGTGTCACACGATTGTCACACCGCGCGACGGAGAGACGGCTCAAGAAGCGGCGGCGATGGCCTCCTCGATCTCGTGGGTCGCGCGCGAATCGCGCGCTCCTTTCGCCGCCGGGAGATCTGGGAAGAGGGCGGCGAGCAGCCGGTCCCAACTGCACGTGGCCGCGTGCGAGCGAGCCGCGGCGCCGAGCCTGCGCCGGAGCTCCGCGTGCCCGAGGAGCGCCTGAAGCGCGTCGGCGAGGGCGTCGGGCCGGTCGAGGTCGACGACGAGGCCGGTCTCTCCGTGGCGGACCTGCTCGGAGGGCCCGCCTTCGCGGGCGACGACGGGCGGGAGCCGCGAGGCCATCGCTTCGAGCACCGCGTTGCCGAAGGTGTCAGTGCGGCTCGGAAAGACGAAGAGGTCGGCGGAGGCGTAAGCCGCGGCGAGCTCCTCGCCCGCGAGGTAGCCGGTGAAGACGACGTCGGGGGCGGCCCAGCGCATCTCGAGCGCCCGCCGCTCCGGGCCGTCGCCGACGATCGCGAGACCGGCCTGGACGCCGCGCTCGCGAAGCGCCTGAAAGGCCTGGAAGAGCGCGCCGAGGTTCTTCTCCCGGCTGAGCCTGCCGGCATAGAGCAGGACCGGACACGGCGGCAGGCCCCGGCGCGGGAAGAAATCCGCCTGGCGCTTCGCTGGAGAGAAGAGCTCGAGGTCGACGCCGTGTGGCAGGTCGCGCATCCGGGCGCGCTCGACCCCAATTCCGACCAACTCCTCGGCGTAGGCCGTGCTCGAGACCAGCACCTCGTCCATCTGGCGATAGAACCAGCGGATGTAGGAGCGCGAGAGCTCCTCGAGGCGCCCGTCGCCGCCGAGAGCCGAGACGTAGCGCGGGGAGTCGGTGTGGTAGATGCCGGCGCAGGGGACGCCGAGGAGCTTCGCGGCGGCGAGCGCTGCGAGCCCGACCGGGCCGGGGGTCGAGATCAGGATCCGGCCGTAGTTCTCGCGCTCGCAGTGCTCGATGAGCTCGATCGCCGGCGGCACGCGCAGGGTGAGCTCCTCGTAGCGCGGCACCGGAGTCTCCCAGATCGGCGGGAAGTTCTCGCAGTCTAAGTCGGGAGCCGGCCGCCGGCTCTCACTCGCGAGGACCGTCAGCGGAAGGCCGAGTCTGCGGGCGAGAGTGGCGGCGCTCGTCACCGTCCGGGAGACGCCGTTGACGTCGGTCAATGTGTCGGTTGCCCAGGCGATCCGCGGGCTCTTCGTCTCCAGGTGGGCGGCGGCGGGGAAGCGCCGGGTGACGGCGCGATGCAGCGGCTCGTCCTTGTGCTGGAATCGAAAGGCCGCGATGTACGGCGAGAGCGCCACGAACACCGGGGCGAGGTCCGAGATCGCCGGCAAGGCGCTCAGAATGTCGCCGCGTTCGAGCTCCGAAACGACCGACTCGAGGGTGCGCGCTGCCGCCCGCTGTCCGAGCCGGCAGGCCGACTCGAAGATGCGGCGCTCGGCCTCGCGCGCCGCCGCCGCGTCGCTGCCGAGCTCCTGCGCCCGGCCGCCGAGGAGATCCGGACGCGGACGCGGGAGCGGAGGCGCCGGGGCGAAGGACAGGAACTTGCGCACCGTGCGGCCGAGCGCCGAACCCTCGGGGTTCGCCGGGTCGAGCTCGCCCCCGGCGATGCGGCGCAGGAGATCGGCCAGCGGATCGTTCTTCCAGCGCGAGCCGCCGAGCACCTTGGCACGGTAATAGTCGTGGGCGAGGGTCTGGAAGCTGCGTGCCAGTTTGAGCGAGGAGCCGGTCTCGCCGCCGGGACGGCAACGGCCGGCGGCGAGGTGACTGAGGTACTCCTCGACCGAGGTGGCGAGGGCGGTCTCGGTCCAGCTGGTGGCGACGTAGATTCCGCCGTGATCGTCACTCCCGCCGGTGGTGGCAAAGCGCGGCGATCCTTCGGGGAGAAGGTCGAGCGGCAGCCTGTGGCGTTCCGCGAGCCTCTCCAGATCCTCGGAGGTCAACCCGGCGAGGACGGCGTCGAAGAGTGTCGTCGCACGCCGATCGCGCGTGCCGTTGATGCCTTCGAAGAGCCGGAAGAGCACGAGTATCTTTTCGAGATGTTCGAGAGTCAGGCGGTCGTTGACGCGAAAGAGCGGATGCGCCACGACATGCACGATGCCCTCGCCGCGCGCATAGTCGCGGAAGTCGTAGATGTTGCGCTTGCGGCGCTGCAGCTCCCGGTGCTGCGCCTCGGTGACTCCGAGGACGAGGATGTGCACGTCGCAGCCGTCTTCGGGAAAGGTCACGGTCTCCTCGCTGGCGAGGAAGGTCCCGGGCAGGTGGGCTATTTCGAGCGCGCCGGCGATCGAGTCGTGATCGGAGATGGTGACGAACTCCATGCCGCGGACCTTCGCCAGGCGGTAGATTTCGAGCGGTTCGGTGAAGCTCTCGGGTGCGCCGATGCGATCCAGGTACCACTCGCTCGGCCGGTCGGAGTGCTTGCTGTGGACATGGATGTCGCAGCGGCTGAACATGGGCGTCGCTCTCCTTGCGCCGCGTTGGATCCTGGCTCCAAGATCGGGCGGCCCGGTGTCTTCGGCGCGACGCCGGAGCGACGGCTCGAGTCGTCACTCGGCTGTCACTTGCGGACGGTAGGATCCACAGGCGACGCCGAGGGAGGCGCCGTGCGCGCACGAGGGTGCCATGTCGGAAGGGACTAGCGAAACTGTGGCGGGTCGGCCGGAGTTGCCGACGGTGGAGGAATCCTCACCCTTCCTCAACCGCGAGCTCTCCTGGCTCGAGTTCAACGCCCGGGTCCTGGCGGAAGCCGAGGACCCGGACCTCCCATTGCTCGAGCGGCTCAAGTTTCTTGCCATCTTCGCCGGCAACCTCGACGAGTTCTTCATGAAACGGGTAGGGGGGCTCAAGCTGCAGCAACAGAGCCGGTCGCACGGCACCTCCCCCGACGGGCGCACGCCGGAGCAGCAGCTGGCCGAGATCGGTGCCTGGGTGCGGCCCCGGTTGCAGCAGCAGCGCGCCCTGTTGCTCGAGTCGGTCCTGCCGGAGCTCGCCCGGAGCGGTGTAGAGCTGGTCGGTTTCCGCGACCTCCAGCCCGCGGAACGCTCCTTCCTGGAACGCTTCTTTTCGCACACCATTTTCCCGATCCTGACGCCGCTCGGGCTCGACACCTCCCATCCGTTTCCCTTCATTTCCAACCTCTCGCTCTCGCTCGCGGTCGCCCTGCGCTCCTTGTCGAGCGCCGAGGTCCGCTTCGCGCGCCTCAAGGTTCCTCCCAGCCTGCCGCGCTGGATCCAGCTGCCCGATTCCATGCGCTTCATCGCGCTCGAAGTGGTGATCGCCGAGTTCCTCGAGCGCCTGTTTCCCGGGATGGAGCTCCTCGAGTCGTATCCGTTCCGGGTCACCCGGGCGGCTGACGTGGCGAAGCACGAGGAGCAGGCAGAAGACCTTCTCGAATCGGTGCAGGAGGAGCTCCGGGCGCGCCGATTCGCTTCCGTGGTGCGCCTCGAGGTCGTACCGGAGATGCCAGAGTGGATGAGCTCGTTGCTAGCCGAGGAGCTCGCGGTCTCGCCGCAGGATGTCTACGAGGTGCGGCCGCCGTTGGCGACGCGCGACCTCTTTCAGCTCGCCGGGCTGCCGCTCCCGGCGCTTCAGGTCCAAAGGTGGCGCCCTCAGGCCCACCCGCGACTCGAGGCGGCAGGCGAGGGGCGCGAGCTCGACATCTTCCGGGTGATCCGCGCCGGCGATCTCCTGGTGCATCACCCGTACGACGCCTTCTCGAGCTCGGTCGAACGCTTCCTGCGCATCGCCGCCGAGGACCCGGCGGTGCTGGCGATCAAGCAGACGCTCTACCGCACCTCGCGCAATTCTCCGGTCGTGCAGTCGCTGATCGAGGCCGCCGAACGCGGCAAGCAGGTCGCGGTCCTGGTGGAGCTCAAGGCGAGCTTCGACGAGGCCAGGAACATCGAGTGGGCCGAGGCGCTCGAGGGCGCGGGGGCGCATGTCGCCTATGGCGTGGTCGGCTACAAGACGCATGCCAAGGTGTCGCTGGTCGTGCGCCAGGAGGTCGACGGAGTCCGCACCTACGTCCATCTGGCGACCGGCAACTACAACACCGACACCGCCCAGCTCTTCAACCTCCTCACCTCGGGCCACATTGGCCACCAGCACTTCGAGAAGCTCGTAGTTGCGCCGATGAACATGCGCAAGCGCGTGCTCGCGCTCATCGCGCGCGAAGCGGAGCATCGCCGCCGGGGAGGAGCAGGGCGCATCGTCGCCAAGATGAACTCGCTGGAGGACCCGGAGATCGTGCGCGCACTGTATGACGCTTCGCGCGCCGGAGTGGAGATCGACCTGATCGTGCGCGGCGTCTGCCGCCTGCGACCGGGAGTCCCCGGCATGAGTGAATCGATCCGCGTGCGCTCGATCGTCGGGCGCTTCCTCGAGCACGCCCGCATCTTCCACTTCGCCAACGACGGGGCCGACGAGTTCTACATCGCCTCCGCCGACTGGATGTCGCGCAATCTCGACTACCGGGTCGAGACGATGGTGCCGGTCGAGTCGCCAGAGCTCCGCTCGGAGCTGCGGGCGATCCTCGACGTACAGCTCGCCGACAACCGCAAGGCCTGGGTACGCGAGTCGGAGGGCAGCTGGCGAAAGCTCCATCCGGGACCAGACGAGCCCGAGCGCGCGAGTCAGGCGATCTTCATGGAAAACGCGCTGCGGCGGCGCGCGCGCGCGATCTAGCGCGGCGCGGGAACTGCGCGCCCCAACCGCCGTCGCGGCGGCGCGGCGAGGCTCCGGTCGAGCTCGGCGAGTGCGGCGACGAGCGCCTGACGGCGGGGAGCGCCCTCGCCCAGCCAGTCCTGTGCGAGCGAAAGGAAGAGCTCACTGCGTCGCGCCCCCAGTCTTCTCGCCACCGCGATGAGCCCCGACCGTTCGCGGCGCCCCACGGGCACCCGCTCCTGCGCGGGCGTCAGGGGACCGTCGAGGGTGGCCTCGATGAGCCGCTGGGCGCGTTTCGACTCGAACTCCGCCAGCGCCTGACCTACGAGGGCGGCCAAGAGCTGGCCGTCGCGCAGCTCGCCGAGGAGATCCTGCACTTCCTTGAGCAGCTCCACTGGCCGGCGGGCAGCGCCGATCCAGGGGACCACCGGCTCGGCGAGATACCGCAGGCGCTTGGCGGCGATCCGCGCCGCGTGGGCTGCGGTCTCGTCGGCCACGCTCTCGACCTGCCCCAGCCTGTCCAGAAACTCGCCGGCGCTTCGGGTGAGGGCCTCGCGGGTCGCCGCAGCGAAGCTTGGCGGCCGCGCGGGGCGTTCGAGATTCATGGCGACCTTGTAGGCGACCAGACGCTCTGCCAACTCCTCGGCGATGCCGGCGAAGTCACGCACGATCTCGCGCTCCACGATGCGGTAGCTCTCGTCCCGCCTCTGAGCGAGCTCGCGCGTCAGCTCGCGGTGCCCGGCGCGTTCGGCGGGCTTGAGCTCGTCGGTGAAGCTGGCGAGCCAGACGAGCTGCACCTCGGCGTCGCGCCCCGGATTCGTGGCGGCCGCCAGGGCGGCCAGTCGGCGGAGCGCTTTCTTGGGAAACTCGACGCTGAAGGTGGAACGATGCGAGCGCAGGATGCTCCGCAGGCGGCGCAGCGCTACCCGGAAATCGTGCAGCGCCTCGTCGCGATCGCCGTCCACGAGCTGCTTGCGGGATTCGGCAGCGCGCTCGAGCTGAACGAGCGCCAGGCGGCGGGCAGCCTCCTCCGCCGGGCGCTTCAAGAGGTCGGCCGGGATCCTGACGGCGGTCATCGGGGGGAGCGGAGGGAACGCAGCTGGGCTGGGGTCATATGCCAGAGGAGCGCGGCGTTGCCGGGCGCGAGGCGGCCAGTGAAATCGAGCAGGCAGGCGCCGCCCTTGCGCAGCTCCAGAAACGACCTCTCCTTGCCTGCGAGGAGCCAGCCGGCGAACTGGGAGAGATTCGGTTCGTGGCCGACACAAGCGACGACTGGCAGCGACTTCTGCGCCTGCAGGAACTTGAGCAGCGCGGCCGAGGAGCCGTCGGGAGCGAGCTCGGCGAGCTCCGAGAGTACCGGGCGCTCCGGGCAAGAGCGGGCGAGAATCTCCGCCGACTCGCGAGCCCGAACATGGGCGCTGGTCGCGATCAGGGCGATCTCGGGAAGAAGTCCGCCGAGCGCCTCGCCGATTTTGCGCATCTTCTTGCGTCCATCGTCGGTGAGTGGACGGAGGCGATCCTGCTTCCCGGTCGCTGCGAAGGTTGCCCTGTCCTCGGCGACAGCATGGCGCAGAAGCAGTAGCTTCATCGCTTGCCCTCGTCTAGCCGCGCATCCTGTAGCCGACGCCGATGACCGTCTCGATGCGGTCCGATTCCGGCCCGAGCTTGTGCCGCAGGCGGCGCACATGGGTGTCGACGGTGCGGCTGTCGACGTCCTCGGCATAGCCCCAGACGTCGGTCAGGAGCCGGGCTCGCGTCTGCACCCGTCCCGGGCGCTCCATCAGCAACCGGAGAAGGCGGAACTCCGTCGCGGTGAGCGCGATGTCGACACCACGCACCTCGGCGCGGTGCGCCGCGGCGTCGAGGCGGATCTTGCCGATCTCGATCAGGGCCTTCGGCTCGTCGTCGCCGGCATGGCGGCGCAACACCGCTTTGATGCGCAGCACCACCTCGCGCGGGCTGAACGGCTTCGGGATGTAGTCGTCGGCGCCGAGCTCGAGGCCGACGATACGGTCGAGCTCCTCGCCCTTGGCGGTGAGCATCACGAGCGGCAGCCCGGCGGTGGCGGGATCACGCTTGAGCAGGCGGGCGAGCTCGAGGCCGTCGAGGCCGGGCAGCATGAGGTCGAGGACGACGAGATCGGGGAGCCGGCGTCGAATCGCCTCGAGCGCGCTGTCGCCCCTTCGTTCGACGGCCACAGTGAAGCCGGCGCGCTCGAGGTTGAACTGCAGGACCTCGGCGATGTCGGGCTCGTCTTCGACGATCAGAACCCGGGTCGCGACCATGCCGACGAGGCTAGCATGCGCTCCTCCGCAGCCAACGCGGAAAAGCCTGCGGAAAAGTGTTCTTTGGGGAGCTCCGGGCCGCGCTGTTTTGGGGCTTCCGAGCGTTTTGAACAGGAATCTGTGCATAGTGAGTAAGTCTATTATTGTGAGCATTTACGAGACTACTCTGGACACGCTTGCGGGCCGGGGCCGGGGCGCCAGCGGTTCATTTTCCACAGCCGGGGCGTGACGGGAGGGTTACGGCGGCCATAAATAGCTGTGACAGTAGGGTTTAGCTCGTTTGGCGCCGCTGCCTTGACAGTCCATGAGGCGCCGGGTACGGTGCGCAGGCATCCGGGAGAGCGCGCCAATGAACCCGCCGACCAGCATCCGGCCCTACATCATCTTCACCGGCACCGGGCCGATCCTCGTGCTCTCGACCTATGGCGAGCTCTCGGATCCGCGCCTGGTGGAGAAGCTGCGCTACAAGGGGATCGTGAAGTTCATCGCCTACGAGGTTGCGCTCGACGCCGTGAAGGAGCGCTACGCGCGCTCCTACGACAATGTCGCCGCCGATCTCGCGACGGTCCAGGATCTGCGCGTGCTCGATTTCAACGGCCACCAGATCATGACCAACTTCTCGCTTTCCGAGCTCGGCGAGCCGATCAAGTTCGAGAGTTAGCCGGCCGGGCCCCGCCGGAACCGGTCGAGCTCAAAGCCGAGCTCGCGGAAACAGGCCTCGACCGCCGGAATCGGCAGGCCGACGACATTGGTGTAGTTGCCCGTGATCGCTTCGACGTAGATCGCGCCCCAACCCTGGATCGCGTAGGCGCCCGCTTTGTCCATCGGCTCGCCACCCGCGACATAGGCGGCGATCTCGGCGCTGCTCATCGCCCGGATGCGCACCTGGGTGCGTTCGACCCGGCTCACCAGACGGAGCTTGCGCTCCGTGCCGTCCGCCAGGGCGACCCCGGTGTAGACCTCGTGGTCGCGCCCGGCGAGCCGCGTCAGCATCGCGCGCGCGTCGGCCTCGTCGGCGGGTTTGCCCAGAATTTCGTTGTCGATGACCACGATGGTATCCGCCGCGAGCACGAGCTCTCCCGGGTCGACGCGGGCCTGCGCCTTCTCCCGCGCCAGGCGCGCGACCAGGTCCGGCGGGCGTTCGAAGGGCAGCGCGCTCTCGTCGGTATGGGGCGGCCGCACCGTGAAGGCGAGGTCGAGGTCGGCGAGCAGAGCGCTGCGCCGCGGCGAGGCGGAGGCGAGGACCAGACGTGGCGTCATGCGGGGCCTTACGATGCTCGGTGGCAGGCGGCGCCCGGCACGCCAGGGCGCAGGAGCCCTGACGGCGCGGTGCTCATGGGTAGTAACCCGAGATCGTGCGCACCGCGAGACCCGGGCGCTCGACTTCGAGCGTGACCTCGCGGAAGGCCGTCGAGCCGTCCAGCCGCGACGACTGGTAGGCGATCAGATACTGCGCGCGCAACTCCTGGCGGATCGTCTCGTAGACGCTGGCAAGCTCGTTGGCGCGGCGGATGCGGAACGAGCGGCCGCCGGTCTCGCGCGCCAGCTGGTCGAGGTGCACACCGGCATCGACCGGCTGGCTCGGCACGTTGATCCCGATCGCATAGATGGTGACGCCGGTGCGGCGCGCGTACTCGAGGACCTCCTCGAAGCGGAAGTGGCTCTCGGAATCGTCCCCGTCGGTGAGCAGGATGAGCGCCCGCTTGCCGCGCACACCGGAGAAGTAGTGCAGAGCGAAGGCGAGGCTGTCGTAGAACCGGGTCTCGCCCTCCGCCTGGAGACCGGCGAGCCCGCCGGCCAGCAGCTCGAGATTGCCGGTGAAGCGCGTCGCCAGGCGCGGCGCGTCGGCGAAGGTGATCACGGCGGCGCGGTCGGCCGGCGTCAGAACCTCGCGGAAGAAACGATGCGCGGCGGCCTCGGCGTCGGTCAGCTCTTCAACCATCGACGCCGAGGTGTCGATCATCACGCCGGCATGGATCGGCAGCGAATCGACGTTCTCGAACCGCAGGACCGTCTGCTTCTCGCCGTCCTCCCGCACCCGGAACTCGTCGGCGGTGAGATCGGTGACTGGCCGGCCGCGCTTGTCGAGCACCGCAGCGAAGAGCTCGACCAGATCGACCTCGACCGCTTCGGCGCTGCCTTCGACGCCGAGCAGCCGCACGTCTTCCGCGGCGCCGCCGCCGGCGAGGTAGGCGACTGCCCGGAGGAAGGTGAGCCCGTCGCTGGCGGGTGCGATGAGCGAGACTGCGAAAGGCGGCTGGTAGAGCGTCGCGAGCCGCGTGTCGTTGAGGAAGAACTCGACGCGGTCGAGCTCTTCGCCCTCGGGCAGGTCGACCTCGGCCCGCGCGTCGAGGGGCTGCCCGGCGCCGGGCGTGCGTTGCGGTTCGGTCAGGCGGAGCGCGAAGCGGTGTGGGCCGCCGTTGAGCAGGACTTCGGCGGCGGCGACGATCTCGCCCGCGTCGTCGAAGGCGGTCGCCGAGACGCGCCGCAGGCGCGGCGAGCGCCCGAGGTCGATCTCGACCGAGAACGGCGGCCGGCGCTTGGAGAACAGCGGCTTGCCGTCGAGCTCGAAGTCGACCCTTGCCGGGACGACGCCGCGCACGTCGGCCTCGATCCGCACCCGGCCGAGGGTCAGCTCTGCGGTCGGCGCCAGCAGGCGCAGGTTCGGCTCGCGTGTCGCGGCTCCCGCCGCCGCCCCTGCCGCCATCGCCTGGCCCGCCGCTGCCGGCGGTGGCACGGGCAGCGCGGGCGCGGACGGCGTCGCCGCGGTGGCGCCCGGCGCTGCGGCGCTGGCGGAGAGGGAGCCCGGCGCCGGCACCTCGAGCGCCAGCTCACGCCGGAAAGCGCGTCCGGTCGCCGGGTCCTGCAGCCGGAGGATCAGCGTGTAGCTTCCCGGGCGGAGGAAGCGCCGCGCGGAGAAGGGCAGCGTCGCCGCCGTCCGCAGACGCTCGGCGGTGAGCTCGAAACGATAGCGAAAATGATCGAAGAGCTCGTCGCCGCGCAGCACCTCGCCGTCGAGCAGCAGGGCAATCGG
>Ga0138256_10003434_pt1 | contig 16838 bp, 9 predicted proteins | sample KNB2016incub_MG_FD_105486 | JGI IMG/M metagenome (GOLD analysis project Ga0138256, IMG submission 105486) | Active sludge microbial communities from wastewater in Klosterneuburg, Austria - KNB2014incub_MG | ecosystem: Engineered > WWTP > Activated sludge > Unclassified | place: Austria... | reverse complement strand
TTCGCGGGAACGATTTGCGGCTCGGGTTCAGACTCAGCCGTTTCGAGAGATTCCTGTTCGTCGGACGGCGTCTGAGTCGTCTCAGTCTGTCGCGCCAGCATCGAAGCTGACACGAAACGACCGATCGCGCCGATGCCGAAGAGCACGGCAAAAATCGCGACTGTCATCTCATGTGCGACAGACCATCGCAGAAACAAACCTCCGGAAATCAGTCCGAGCAAAACACCCACATGACACAGTCGGCTGCGACGAGCGAAAAATCCGCTGCGAATTTTTTGCGGGACGAGAAACTCAACCCAGGTATTCCATGCCGGACCGGTGGAAAGACCGGCCGCCCAGTAGAGTGTCGCGGGGACAAACACGGCCCACGCCGGAACATGTGGCATTAGCGCCATGCTCATCAGCACCAACATGCTGCATGCCTGCAGCGACGCCGTTGTCACGACAAATCGGCGATACGAATTCAGCCGTTGCAGCAGCATCGGAGCGAAAAGCTGCAAAATGCTGCCCAGCAACACGGGAACAGTAGCGATTAAAGCCGCGTTAATTTGGCCCAGGCCGCGTGCGAGGACAAACGCTGGCAGGTAGGTTTCCGCGATGCCAACCATCACGCTGAACGAAAACCCGTCAGCGTTCATCGCTTTCAGGTTTCGATGCAGCGTTTTTCGACGAGGAACAGAGTGAGCCTGCATGATCATCAGAGGTCGTTGCTCCGTTTTTCGGAGCTGCCATGATTCGACGCGAAAATACGCATCCTGTGTGAAGTTCATGTTCCGCAATCTTCAACTCCACGCGCGAATTCGTATCCGAAGAAGCAATTCCTCGCAATCACTTTTCGCCCACTTTCGTTGTGGCAGGAGATCTCGACTTCGATTTCCGTGATTCGACAATTGGTCATTGCCGATTCCTGCAACTTGTCGGCAAATCCTGCGGATATACCCGCTCCCCATCCGGACCTTCTTGTCCGATCCAGCCGATGTTCTTACGATCCGAGTTCCGGCGCAGAAATCTTGTTCCGAGACTCCAGCCTCCCGTTACCACCGTGGAGGCAGAGCCTCCGTGGCAGTGCATTCCAGGGCTGGAGCCCTGGAACGAGGTTATCAAGGACATTTTCCCATCCGCAGCGCGATTCCAGACGTCTTTCGCAGCAGTAACGCCAGTTCCCCTGAGCGCGTAGCCGTTGAACGCCCCACGTTTCGAGCCGCGCTGAGCTACGGACCGCTGCCGCTCGAAAGCCGCTATCTGCTGTCGCCGCTGGCGGGATTTACGACGCTCCCGTTTCGCCGAATCGTCCGTCGGATCGGCGGCGTTGGACTGGCGACAACGGATTTGGTGAATTCGCGCGCGCTGCTCAGTCGTAACGAACGCACGATGCACATGGTCGAGACGCATCCGGAAGACCGCCCGTTCGCCGTTCAGATTTTCGGCAGTGAACCGAGCGTCATGGCTGAAGCAGCGCAACTGCTCGTGGAACTGGGCGTTGATTCGATTGATATCAACATGGGATGCCCCGTGAATCGCATCGCTGGTGCTGGCTCAGGTGCGGGCATGATGTGCAACATTGATGGCACCCTGAAGCTGGTGCAGTCGGTTGTGGAATCCGTCTCCATTCCGATCAGCGTCAAGATGCGACTGGGCTGGGACAGTCAAAACTTGTCGGCCCCCTTCTTCGCGAAGCAGTTTGAACAAGTCGGCGTGGCAGCAGTCGCGATTCACGGTCGCACCCGCGAGCAGGGATTCAGCGGCAGCGTTTCACTCCCCGGCATCAAGGCGGTCGTCGATGCTGTGGAACGCATCCCGATCATCGGAAACGGCGATATTCGCAACGTCGCGGATGCCGCACGGATGCTCAAGGAAACCGGCTGCCACGGCGTTTCCGTCGGCCGCGCCGCGCTAGCGAATCCGTGGATTTTTCGGCAACTTGCCGAATGGGAACAGACGGGCAGCTTCAACCCGGCAGGCACGTTTGACGAGCGTTTGCAGCTTATGCTCCAACAATTCGCCTGCCTTGAAGAACGTCACGGCAGCGAACGCGCAATCATCCTGTTTCGAAAAATGGCGCACTGGTATCTGAAGGGCATGCGAGTTCTGAAACGCCTGCGCGGCGACTTCCAAAAAATCCGCACCAAAGACGAAATGAACGCCGCCATCGCCGAGATCCAGCAGTCCGGCCCCATCGACGGCAATCGCAGTGGAGTCCTGACCGATGTCCAGATTCCCGTGCCGAGCGGGCCGGTGGATAAGTGGTAACTGGCCGGAATCGTCGCTCATACCACGAGCTTCGTCGTAGACCGAAAACATGTTGTAACCGATTGCCATTGACCATGCTGAAGGTTGCAGATCTGAGGACAGATCTGCCTACGTAGTCCGACCTGTCTCAGGTCGGATTCCTTCGGCGGGGTTACATAGTTGGTAGACTCATTTCTGCCGCTCGCCCCAGCGGCATGAAACTAGTGCCGGATAAGGATTGCGACGCAAAGAACAAACACGCCTGGATGTCCTCCGACGTCAGACCATCGTATTCCGCCAGCAGTTCTTCAATCGAAATCTGCCCCGTCGTTGCTTTTGCGTCGAACGTGAGCCACAATCGTGGCTGAACTGACACTGGCCTCAGTGAATCAGTTCGGCCAATTCGAACCTGCAGGACGTTGTGGACTCATGTCGGAAAATCAAAAGACTGTCGTGTTGATCGAGGATGATCGGGACATCTCAAACACCATTCAGGCTGTGCTGGGAGGGGCTGGTTACAAAGTCTATTCCGCGAACAACGGACAGGATGGTCGCCGCCTGATACAGACGCACAAGCCTGACCTGGTGCTCACCGACATGATGATGCCGCGCATGGGCGGGTTTCCGGTGCTTGAGTTTCTCGCGGAATTGCCCGACGCTCCGCCAGTCATCATGATGACTGCCAATGAAGGCAGCCGACATAAAGCCTACGCCGAAATGCTGGGAGTTGTGGATTACCTTCGCAAGCCGTTTGCGATGGAAGTCATGCTCGAATCCGTCTCGCGGGCAATCGCTGGCAGGGAATCGTGACACCAGTACAATTTTTCGACCGACCAACGATTTTCTGAACGACAGGATTTGCAGAATGTTACATGCCGTCATCATGGCCGGTGGCAGCGGAACTCGGTTCTGGCCTCAAAGCCGCAAGAAGACACCCAAGCAATTGCTGCGTCTGGCGGGCAGCCGCACCATGATCCAGCAAACCGCGGATCGCTGCCGCAGCTGGGTGGATTCCTCGCGCGTATGGGTTGTCACAAACGAAGTTCAGGCGGCAGCCACGATCGCGCAGTTGCCGGAAGTTCCGCCGGGGAACGTGCTGCTGGAACCGGCCGCCCGGAATACGGCTCCCTGTGTTGGATTGGCGGCCATCCAGATCCTTGAACAGGATCCGGACGGTATCATGTTTGTCCTGCCAGCGGACCACGTCATTGAAACCGACGAGGCGTTTGCCGCAGCCGCTCACAAGGCCGTCGCAGCCGTAGAAGAAGATGCCTCGCGGCTTGTGCTCTTCGGAGTGATTCCCACGTTCGCCGCCACGGGCTATGGCTACATCGAACGCGGCGATGTTGTTTCCGCTGAGGCACCTCGGCTGTACCGCGTGAGTGCGTTTCGGGAAAAACCGCATCGAACTCTGGCGGAGGAATACATCCGTGACGGTCGATTCTTCTGGAACTGCGGAATTTTTTGCTGGAAAGCTCGCACGATCATTGATCTCCTCGAACAGCACGAACCGGAACTGCACGCCGGTCTGATGCGCATCGCGGAGGGTATTCGCAAAGACGGCGGCAGCGACGTCATCGCCAGAGAATTCCCCAGCCTTAAAAGCATCTCCATCGACTACGCCGTGCTGGAACGAGCCCAGAATGTCGTCGTGATCGAAGCTCCGTTTCGCTGGGATGATGTCGGCAGCTGGTTGTCGTTGCCGCGTCTGAACGGCAGCGACTCAGACGGCAATACAATCGACGGCCCCTTTTGCGGCATTGATACGCAGGGCTGCATTGTTCGTACGACCGACGATCACTTAATCGCCACACTGGGACTGCGAAACGTCATCATTGTTCATACGGGCGATGCCACGCTGGTCGCCGATGCGGCGCAGTCGGAACGGATCAAAGAGATTCTGGCCCAGCTCGAGAAGCAGGACCGTCGCGAGTATCTGTAGCCCGGTCCGCCCAATTCGGCAGATTTGGCAGCGGGCGTTCGAAATAGCTGCCCTTCCCCGCCTTGCCCCTTCGTGATATCGCCAAAACCGCCGAAAGTCGATCATGATCGGCGAACAGTTTTGGCGGCTTTGCTTCACGATCGCATCGGCATGTTGACGGCGGAGACCGGAACTGAGACGCTGCCAGGATCAGGCGAATGTCCGTGCGTATGTTGCATGGTCCGACGTCTGATTCCTTTCCAGATCCTGTCTTCGCAACAAGCGAACTCGGTTCTCACCCGACACCGCTCGATCGCCCCACATTATCTCCCTTCCTCCGAGTTCCATCGCCGGGACGACGCCAGCCGCTGAGCCATATCGCTCCGTGAATGCCGTCTCTTTGGCAGGAGTCTCCTTATGCAGTTTACAAAACGACTACACGCCGCCCTGCTGATTGCCGGTCTTTCGGGACTGTCGCTGCCTGGCTGTGCGACTTCTTTGCTTGACGCCGGGATGCTGAAAGCAGCCGCGCTGAAGCCCTCCCTCATGGACGGTCATCTCGCGGAAAACCGCGCGCTGACGCAGTTCACGGATTCTCTCAACGAAGACAACGAAAAAGCCTTCCGTCGTTGTGTTTCAACACGATTTGAACAGCGTGCAATGCGGTCACCGGATGCCTGGAAGGATCTGGAAATCGTCAAGCTGCCGAAAACCAAACTGGAGTTGGAAGACAGCACGGCTGTGGACGAAAATACGTTTGAGACCATTGCCAAGGACGAAAAAGGCACCAGATATCAGTTCAAGATCGTGCGCGATCCGCAAAAACGCACCTGGGTCGTGGACGATATCTTGCTGCGGCAAAAAAAGAAGGGCACGCGCTCAACAAAGTCTGCTGCGGACGTCATGGACCTGCTGCTGACAGTGCGGGAATTCACCGACACCTGGCAAAGTCGCGATCGGTCGGCCATCCTTCAGTCGGCCTCCAGCAGTCTGCGTGAGCCTTTGGAAGCCCTGCCTGAAGCGTGGCTGGATCGCCTTGTGGAGCGTATCGCATCGGAATGCGAAGCGGGCATGGCGCGACGTCCGGAAGTTCAGATGAATGATTCGGATGCCGTCGTCAAGATGCCGGCAAAGAACGGCTTCTTCCTGATGAAAGTCCTTCGCGAAGATGACCAGTGGCTGTTTTCGGACGTCGAAGTTCGGCAACGCAAGACAGACGATCATCCCGGATCTATTCTGCGTCAGGCTCGCGCTCTGAACGCAGTGTCCCAATTCTTCGACGCATACGCTAAGGAAGACAAAGATGCGCTGAAGCTGCTGAGCGACGAGCAATTCTTTAGGACCTCATTGGAAATCGGCGATCTGTCGATGATCCCCATGCCATCCAGCGAACACGCTCCAGACGACTTTGAGATTCGTTCGTTTTCCGGCCAGTTGACCATTATGGTCCCCGACAAGACACAGATCGTGCAGCTGGATCTGACGACGCCGCAATCCAAAGACCGCAAGGCGTCTCAGCAAACTGTCGAAGGGACCGTCGAAACGTCGTTCGTCGTTCGCGACATTACGATCTACGATCGCCAGACACGCAAGCAGCAAAAACTGGAATCGGCATTCACCGCGCCGGCTCGTGCGATGCTCTTTGTTGCCTCGCTGCACGATCAGAATCTGCCGATTCTGAAGCAGTTGTCAACAGCAGAGTTCTCTGAAGGAACATGGAACCGGATCGATCCCGGTCTCGTGTCGTATCTGTCACTGTCGCAAGTCCCCGGCGGTGTGCTGACACTTCGCAACACTGATGTCCGAGGCGACACGACGGAAATGGAATTCATGTCCGACTCTGGCCGGATTTGCAGCATCATCATGCGAAGCGAAAATGGAACGCTGAATGTTGATGATGTCCAGTATCCGAATTCTGTCGCACAAGTCGCATCTCTTAAAAATCACCTGCAACTGACCGTGCCGATTGTCGAACTGGCGGCCGCGTGGCAAAAGCAGGATATGTCAGGAGTTAAACGCACGTGCTCCATGGATTTCAATCGGCTGATCTGGAGCAACCTGAAATCACTGCCAGCCGAATTCGACCGCTTGCCCAACATGCTGCTCGTGCCTGTCGAGTCCATGACTCAGACGGATGCGCAAGCTGTTGTTGAGCTTGTCAATGAGGAACAACAACCGGTCAGTGTCCGACTGCTGAAGGAGAACCGTGCGTGGGTCGTCGATGAAATTGCAATCCGCGGACCGAACGGCGTGGTTTGCAACGTTCGACAGGATCTCCGCCGTGAGATCGCTCAGCGATTTCTGGATAACCCTGACGGCGGTATCATGCAGGCCGTTGGCGAAAGAGCAGCAGACGGATCCTCCGGCGTTGTCCATGCCGGCGGTATCTCGGAACAACCTCGCCGAGGCAATTTGACACTTCCTTCCGGCGCGCGGACAGCCAGCAGAACAGCAATGCTGCCGCCAGGGATCGACATGACGCCGACACCAGCACGCTCAACGACATCCTCATCAGATGGCATCATGCAGTTCGGTCCTGGCAGCCAGAATACAACTCCCACAGCCGCCGCGAAACCCGCTGCCCAGAAGCCTCATCTCAAAAATCCAGCTTCGACGGAAGAACATGACGGCGTGGTATACTTCAACGGAGCGCCCGCCATGGCTGATGATAAATCAGAGCTGACAGATCCGGTTCAGGCCGTAAATCCGCTCGGCGACTTCAGCAAGCATCCGATCGAGATCCCGGGCGAGCGAACACCACACTAAGGCGAGCGGAAGAAACAGGATTACCAGAGATATGGCGTCGCCCAGGGAATCCGACCTGAGACAGGTCGGACTACGTAGGCAGATCTGTCCTCAGATCTGCGTCCTTTGGCGTGCTTCAGTCGCACGGGGCCGATCGACCCGATGACTCGCCAATGGTAAATCCTTTCCTGTCGCTCGCCTAATTGGACAGCGCCAGTTTTGGAGAAAACCGAGCATTTTTGCAACCCGAAGCGTGAGCGAGGGATTGTACCTAACTCGTTCCCTCGCTTACGCTTCGGGTTACTATTTCGGAAAAAGTGGCGCTGTCCAACTAAGCAGACCGTGACTATCGTATTAATGTCGAAAATGCCGCATCCCCGTGAAGATCATGGCAATCCCGTGTTCGTTGCAGGCGGCGATGACTTCGTCGTCGTTCTTTGAGCCACCCGGCTGAATGGCGGCTTTGATTCCAGCTTTCGCCGCAGCATCGATCCCGTCACGAAAAGGGAAGAAGGCGTCTGAAGCCACAACGCCGCCCTGACTGCGATCACCGGCCTTGTAGGCCGCGATCATGGACGAATCCAGACGACTCATCTGCCCTGCTCCGGCTCCCAGCAACATGCCGTCTTTGGCAAACACGATCGCGTTTGATTTCACATGACGACACACGGCCCAGGCGAATCGGAGGTCCGCTAACTCGGCTGCCGTCGGTTCGCGCGACGTGACAACCTTCCAGCTGGCATCGGACTGCGGCAGGTTGTCATTGTCCTGAACGAGCATCCCGCCGCTCACCTGACGATATGTCGGAGCACCGCGATCTGCGTCGGAGAACTCAACCTGCATCAAACGAACGTTGTTTTTCCATTTCGGTTTCGTGGTCAGTATCTGAATGGCGGCGTCTTCGTAGCCCGGAGCGATGATCGCTTCAATGAACCGACCGGGCGCGCACATGGCTTCCGCAGTGGCGACATCGACTGGCTTGTTGAGTCCAATGATCGAACCAAAGGCGCTGATCGGGTCGCCTTCATACGCCTTGTCGAACGCAATCGCCAGTGATTCGCCCACCGCACAACCGCAGGGATTGTTGTGTTTGATCACGCACGCGGCTGGCTGCGTGTATTCAGAGACAATGGCCTTCGCAGCGTCCAGATCCAGCAGATTGTTATAGGACAGCTCCTTTCCATTGAGTTGTTTTGCACTCGCCAGGGACGACGGGGATGGATTGTCTTCCACATAAAACGCCGACCGCTGATGAGGATTTTCTCCGTAGCGGAGTTCCTGCTGCAACCGAAATGACAGCGACAAACGCGAACCGAAACTGCTGGACGCACCACTGTCTTTCGCGACGACCTCAGCCATGTAATTGCTGATGGCTCGATCGTAGGTTGCCGTCAACTCAAAGGCCGACGCGGCAAGCTGGCGGCGGAAGTTTTCGTCGAGTGAATTCCGTTGCAGACGACTCAAAACATCATCGTACTGTGAAGGCTGGGTGACAATCGCGACGTGAGCATGATTCTTCGCCGCTGAACGGACCATTGACGGACCGCCGATGTCGATGTTTTCAATGGCGTCATCAAACGTGACGTCCGGCTTTGCGACCGTCTGCTGAAAGGGATACAGGTTCACTACGACCAGCTGAAACGGAACGATGCCGTGTGCTTCAATGGCGGTCGCGTCCGATGCCAGCGTCGGGCGTCCCAGAATCGCCCCGTGGACTTTGGGATGCAACGTCTTGACGCGCCCATCCATGATCTCGGGAAAGCCCGTGTACGTCGTAACGTCGATCACCGGAATGCCCGCCAGTTCCAGAAACTTGCGAGTTCCGCCTGTGGACAGAATCTCAAATCCCAGTTCCGTCAGTCCGCGAATAAAGGGTTCAAGACCCGACTTATCACTGACGCTGACAAGAGCCCGTTTTGAGTGAGAATTGCTCATGATGAAATCAGGTATCATTTCTAATGTAGCCCGACCAGTACTCAGGTCGGGAAGCAAACAAGCATCCAAACAGAATTGACCCGTAGGTTGGACATTCCTGTCCGACGGGATCAGCCGAACACCAGAGTACAACCCCCTAATTCACGGGTCAAACATCGCAGCGAGAAGTCGTCAAAGTGGTAACCACAACACCCCTTATCAGGAAAAGAGACCCTGTGAACAACTTCCGCGCATGTTACAATTGCAAAACTAAAGGAGTCACTCATGCCACTCAGAGATCATTTTCGCCCGCCAATCTGGACAAAGTCGTCGTGGGAAGGGTTCCACGGAATGTGGCCAGCCACGCTTGTCCAGCGCTTGGTTAAGTATCTGCCCGAAGATTTCACCGCAGAACCTCGAGTCCACCTCCGAGCGTTGTTTGAAATTGATGTTTGCGCCTACGAAGATGACGAACCCAAATCGCGAGCGGTTGATGAAGCTGCTGGCGGAGTCGCAACAGCAGTCTGGACCGCACCAGCCCCCACGGTCGTCGCCGAGCTGGAGCTTCCCGATCAGTATGAATACGAAGTGCTGGTGTATGATCAGAGTCGAGGACGCCAGTTAGTCGCCGCCATCAAAATCGTCAGTCCTGCCAACAAAGACCGACCGGAAAGCCGCCGCGCCTTCGTCGCAAAGTGTGCCGCTTTGCTTCAGAAACGCGTGTGCGTCTCGATTGTCGATCTCGTGACAACTCGACACTTCAATCTGTACGCAGACTTGATGGAACTGGTCGGTCAGAAGGAGCCGGTGTTTGAACCGACAATTCCGGATACTTATGCGGTCACCTGCCGCGACCTGAAAGTTGCCGGTCGATCTCGGTTCGAAGTTTGGGCCTACCCGCTGGTCGTCGGACAGCCGCTGCCCACGCTGCCGATTTGGATCACCGATGATCTTTGCGTGCCACTTGAACTGGAATCGAGCTATGAAGAGACGTGTAAAGTGTTACGACTTCCTCAGTAAGCACCGCTGATCCATTCACATCAAGTCGCCGAGCTGCTGACGAAGTCGCCGCAAGATTCGACTCCGAGATTGTCGCACAGCAGCGGACGAGATCTGCAGCTCACGAGCGACCTCGTCTGTGGCGATGCCGTCCACAACCGATCGCCAGAACGCCTGCCAGCTACGTGGTTCGAATTCGCTCTGTACCTGAGTCATCGCGCGAGTCGTGAGTTGCTGCAGTTCGAATTCTCCCGTCGGTTCCTCATCGGGGACAGGAAAGGGATCCATCACCTGCTGCATCATTCCAAAAGCTGTTGACCCACCAGTAGCTTTTGGCACTCCCGCCACGCGACGAAAATGATCGCGCAGTTTGTTCCGCGTAACCGTCCACAGCCAGGCTCGAAACGAGCCCGTCGTTCGCTGCGGATGAAATGTCTCGATCGACACCGCGACAGACGTAAAAACATCCTGAACACAGTCGGCCGCCGCATGAGAATCGATCTGACATCGCCGACACCAATAGCTCACCAGTGGTCCGTACAAATCCACCAGTTCCCGCCACGCTTGAGCATCCCGCTGCGCCGCTCGCAAGAGCAAACTGGATCGCGTTGCATTGCTTGAGGATTGTGTGGTCATTGTTCTTCCGTAGGCCGATCTGTCCTCAGATCGGCATCCCTGCAGCTCCGCCTGTCATTCAGCAACCATCATTCGTCAAACTCCGCAACTGGCTCCCGACCTGAGACAGGTCGGGCTACTTACCAATCCGGCGACACGTACAAACGATACTCGCCTGCGTGCAGTTTTGCCACGAACGGATTGTCGATAATGTATTTTCGGATACGATCAAAGGACTCCGGGCTTCGCACCAGATGATCAAATTGATCCGGCTGCCACAAGTGTCCCGTCTTGCCATTCATTTTGTTAATCTCACGAGCAAAGAATTTTCGCCAGGCAGCCCCTTGAGAAACCATCGCTCCTTCCGTTTCAAAAGCAGCCAGAATGTGAACATGATTCGGCAAGACCGCAAACGCAGCCAAAACGTATCCATCCCGGTCGAACTTCGAAAAGCCGTCAGCCACAATCTCTGACGCTTTTCGATCACGAAGACAGCATGATCCGTGGAGTTCATTCAATTCCCGATCCCATGCCTGAAACAGTTTCCACTTCAGCAGCGACGCAGCTCGCGGCGGCAAATGTGCCAGGAGCCGCATCGTTTCTTTGTTCGAGATCTCTCGTGACTTGCGCTTACTATGTGCCGCTGACCACTTCGCGGGATCAACCCCCGAATCCCGCAGCAGCGCGTCGCGCTGATGGTGCCATCGTTGCACTGCACTCTTTGGCAGACTGTCGTTGAGTCGAAATGTAATGAACGCGAATGCTCCCGGTTGATCCCAATGAGGAAGAATCCTTCCACCAATATTGAACGGTTCCGACGGCTGAAAGAATGTGGCATCCTCTGGCTGCATCTTGCGATCTCACTACGTAGGCCGATCTGTCCTCAGATCGGCAACCCTACCGCAATGCCTGTCATTCAGCAACCACCATTCGTCAAACTCCGCCACTGGCCCCCGACCTGAGACAGGTCGGGCTACGTAGGCCGATCTGTCTCAGATCGGCATCCCTACCGCAATGCTTATCCTTCCGCAATCTTCATTCGTCCCGCTCCGCAACTGGCCCCCGACCTGAGACAGGTCGGGCTACGAAATACTGTCACACTCAAACCGTTCTTGTCTGTGCCGCCTTGTAACACACGGTCTTTAAGGTGGCAATTGGGGGCTTGTTGCCGGACAATTCAAGCAATTGAACCATGTTCGCCGCATTTTCGGCGAAGGAATCATACGATGACGATCACTCAACCGACGACAACAAGCAACACTTCTGCAGACGCGACAGCGAACTCAGCCACGTGTTTTTCAGTTGATGAATTGAGAGAGTACCTGTCTGGCTGGAGCGATGATGCCCGGGCGGCAGCCATTGAGTCGCACTTATTGGCTTGTTCAAATTGCGAACGAACGCTGCAAGAACTGGAGAACAAGCCTGACACGTTGTGGCAGTCGTTGCAGGGGACGACTGTAGCCCGATCTGTCTCAGATCGGGACCCCTCCGACGCCGAATTAGTGTTAAACGCCGCCAATCGTATAGCTCGATCTGAGATTGATGCGATGCGTGAGGGTTCTCGACCTGAGACAGGTCGAGCTACAGAAACCGATCGCGCCACAGAGGCTGCTCTCGAAAAAGTGAAGCAGTTGATGGACGTACCGAACGAAACTGCCGCTGAAAAGGACAAAGCCGCGTGGCAACCCGCGAACCGCGAGCTGGGTGTTTACGAACTGCTGAAACCGCTTGGACGAGGCGGCATGGGGGCGGTTTATCTCGCCAATCATCGGCAGCTGAAGAAACAAGTCGCCATCAAGCTGTTGCCGATCATGTCGGCGGAAGACAGCGACGTGCGGGCGAGGTTTCAGCGGGAGATTCGCGTTGTTGGTCGATTGAATCATCCGTCGATCGTCGCCGCGACCGATGCAGGCGAGATCGATGGCACGCAGTTTCTTGTCATGGAATATGTGCCGGGGCTGGATTTGAGTCGTCTCGCACGACTGCTGGGAAAGCTGCCGGTTGCCGATGCGTGTGAACTGATCAGACAGGTCGCTCTGGGATTGTCGTGTGCCCATGCGGAAGGAGTTGTGCATCGCGATGTGAAGCCGTCAAATCTAATGCTCGACGAAACAGGTCACATCCGAATTCTGGACTTTGGCCTGGCTCAACTGAGTTTCTGGGACGAGGCCAGTGTGGATCTCACGACCGTCGGCCAGTTGATGGGAACGCTGGACTACATGGCTCCGGAACAAGCCGAATTCGGCGGCAACGTGGATTATCGGGCCGACTTGTACGCCCTGGGAGCCACGCTGTTTCGTTTACTCTGCGGACGAGCGCCACTTGCAGCCGCTCCAAATCAGTCGCCGCTGGAGAAACTGCGATTGCTCGCCAATCACCAGCCACCGAGACTCGACACGCTGTGTCCTGAAGCACCGGCGGAATTGGTGGCTTTGGTCGGATCGTTGCTGAGTCGCAGTCCGCAGGATCGCCCGGCCAGTGCGGCTCACGTGGCGGAGCAACTGACTGCGTTTACCGAGAACGCGGATCTCGTCGGACTGCTGCGTAACGCCAAAGAAAAAGCCGCTGCGTCGCCGGAATTACTGAACGCCGAGAAGCCCGGTTGGCCCCAGAAGCCCGGCTTTTTAGAAAAGCCGGGCTTCTACCCGCCGTCACCCGCTGCCGAATCCAACGGATCACGTCGCGGGAAAAAAATCCGCAACTGGTTCCTCGCCGCCGCCCTGCCCCTGTTGCTCATCGCCGGAATCCTGATCAAGCTGGAAACCGACAAAGGTCAGCTCGTCATCGAATCCGACATCGACAACATCAAAGTCCAAATCGTCAGCAATGGAAAACCCGTCAGCGGCCTCACCATCAACCACGGCACGACCGCCACCCGTCTTCGAGCCGACAAATATGAAGTCACCATCGACGGCCCCAGCGACGGACTAACCATTGAGAACGAACAGTTCACGATTAAGAGCGGTGAGACCGTCGTGGCGAGAATCAAGTACGCAACCACGAAGGATTCATCGCACCAGCCCGCCCGCAGTGCCATTATACCCGCGGCTTCGCTAGGCAAAGCGGAACCGCTCTACGAAGGCAAAACGCTCAGCGAATGGCTGGAGATGCTGTCGCGGGAGCGGAGTCCGACGGGATTGAAGTCGGCGCTGGATGCGTGCGCAGCGCTGGTGTCGCCGGAGACGTCGGAGAGGATTACGCAGACGATCCTGAAAACAGTGCGTGGCCTGGACGGAACAACGAATCTGACACCGGGGCAAGTCGATGGTCGCTCATTGCTCGACCACGAGGCAGAGCACGTTCTGTCGAAAGCCAACCCTGGCGCGGCGTTCTACGAATTGTGGGTGAAGGAATTTGACACAGCCGACGAAAAATGGCGCGAACGGTTGTGGAGTTATTTGTATCACAGTGAAATAGACGAAAAGCCGCTGGAACCATTTGTCGTTTGGGTGGAACGTCGATTGAAAAATGGTCCGACCGGCAATCCGTCAGAAGATGAAGTGACCCTGAAAACAGCGAGTTATCTGCGCGACATTGTATTGGCAATCAGTCGGAACCATGCTCCGCAGGCTGTCGCCGCAGACGATTCTGCATTCGACAAACGCGTGTTCACGGCACTCAAGTCCTGTCCGCTGTTGGACAGCGCATGGTGGCTGAGTCGCCCGCTGGTTTATCGCAATTCCAGCAATCGAGGCCGAACTTACACCGATCAGAATATCTGGCCCGCAGGGATCAAGGCTGAAATTACAAGAGTCGCGATTGAGACGCTGGAGAATGATGCTTCAACGCCAATGCTGGTTGCCCAGGCGTGCATGATTCTTGCCCACGGAGCGAATCTTGATGCCGATGCGCGGTCACAGGTTGTCACTGCCGCGAACCGTCGTCTGACGGCGTTGTGTGCCAATCCTGAAACTCTGCGAGCCAGGGTCACAACGAACGTGGAATTCGCCAGTTTTCTGGCCCCCGACATTCAGACACCATTCGGCCCCCCAAAATCAATCTTCCAGTTCAACGACTCTACGACTGCGTATCTCGCGATGCTGTATCTGGACGTGGTGAAATCGCTCAACGGTTGCCCCGACGTCTCGCAGGGCCTGAGCGATGTTTTGAGTCAAGTCCAGCCATCCAGAGACCTGCTGATCACAGCCCGAGGGAAAAGCAAATCTGATGGTGGGCGCACCACCGGCAACTCTCCTTTTAGACTTCAGTTGATCTGGCCTGATCTGACAATTGTTGAATCGGGCGAGTCGTTTGGATTCAATGCTCGGAGCGTTCAATCCATGGTCGTGCGAACGATCTGGGGAATATCCGACCCTACATTCACGAACTGGTTCGATTTCTGCATCCTGCAACATCCCGTGATGCAGGATTATCTGGCTTCGATCGAGACACCTGCAGACAACGCACAGCCTGCGGAAGCCGAGAAACCAGCTCCGATGTCCCGAACTCAGAAGACCCCGACTTCACCAGCAACCGAACCGGTGTTCGACGGCAAAACGCTCTCTCAATGGCTCAGCGTGATTCAGACTGAACGCAGTCCGGAAGCCTTTTTATCAGCGTTGAAGGCCTGTTCGGCGTTGACGACGCCGGAGACAGCCGGGCGAATCACCGAATTAATACTGAAAGTGCTGCCCACGTGGCCAGCCCATACCGCTGTCGGCCAACCAGGAACGTGGACAATGATTGATGACGAATCATTTAGCTTGCTGGCAAAAGCCAATCCCGGCCGCAAGTACTATGAATTGCTTGTCATCGAATACGGAAATCCGGATGCTGAATGGCGAAAACGGCTTGCGACGCAGATTCGAAGAGGGGACTACGAAAAGTTCGAAAGCGTCGAGCCGCTGCTGTCCTGGGCAGAACAAACCGTGCAGGATTCCAATACGAAAACAATTACCCCACAGGATCTGAATGATGCCGCTTCGTTTCTCACCACGTTCATCGAAAGGTTTCCTGACAACAAAGCATTCGTTGATTCTGCAGTTGCCGCGTTAGCAGACTGCAAGGCTCTGCAAGCCGAATGGTGGATGGCAAGACCAGTCGCGCTGAGAGACTTTGACCAGAGTCACATCGGGAGCGCTCACGGCTTGTGGCCCGCAGCACTTCATGCCGCAGTGGCCAGTCAGGCAATCAAGGTTTTGGAAGATCCAATGGCAGCCGAAAATCTGGTTGCACAGGCACTGATGATTCTCTCGAATGCTGAGGACTTGACGCCCGATCAGAAGACGAAAATTCTTTCCGAAGTGAATCGACGATTGATCAAAGCCGCCCAGTCGCCGGAACTGCTTGTGCATATGATTGATGTTGACCCGTCATTCACGATGTTGGCAGTCCCGCACCAGAAACCAGCTACAGAAGATGGTGTCAATTCACATTCTCCTAAACAAATTAGCTGGGGCTTCAGCACCGCCGACGGTAACGCGAAGGCAAGTATCACTCTCGAGTTGCTGGACCTGTTTCATACACTGCAAGCTGAATCGCCACCCAAAGATGGCCTGAAAGCCATTGCCACCGCACTTGCCGATGTGGAGTCCCTGGATTTCGAGTCTTTCACGTATTCAGGCAGTTGGCCAAGTCTGGCAGCCCGAGAGGCACCAATCCTTCGGTCGCGAAGCAACTCGTCACCGAAAAAATCTTTGAAAGGGCAGCCGCCGTCAGAGATCCTCAAAGTCGTCCTGCACGAACATCCGGTTCTGGTCGAATATCGCAACTCGCTGAAGAGCGATGAGAAAGCGGAGGAACCAAAGACGCCTCAGCCCTGACCGTCAACGCGGGGAAAGATTAAATCCTGTGTTTTCGGGCCAAAGGTCCGTCCGTTCCAATAGCCTGGGCCATCGGGCCCAGGTAACGGTATACTTCACGCGGTCAGAAATGAGGCTGAGGATTTTCCTGCGATTGTCCCCTCTCCCCCGCAATTGATTTTCCAACTTGACACGTTTTCCACGGGGGAGAGGGCTAGGGTGAGGGGGAAGAATCCACTGTTTTTTGGTTCATCATATTCACTCCAGGTCAACCCCCTCATCCGGCCTGTCGGCCACCTTCTCCCCCTTGCCAGGGGGAGAAGGGACATGGAAAACGCTGCTTTTGAAAGTACCTCAGTCTGGACCGCGTGAAGTATAAGTCCCGGGTTCGAAAGCCCTAATCGGGGCGGCCATTTGATGAAGACGAGAAATGTCACCAGGGCCGCTGGCCCTGACTATAGAAACGAATGGCCCGTTGGGCCGGAACCGCAGGCGGTCGAATTATTGTCGATGCATCGCATTTCGCATTCATGTCAATTTCACGACATTTTACGGGCGAAAATCCTTTAGGCGAGCGGAAGAAACAGGATTACCTGGGATATCGTGTCGCCCAGGGAATCCGACCTGAGACAGGTCGGACTACGTAGGCAGATCTGTCCTCAGATCTGCTTCCT
>Ga0138256_10003433_pt1 | contig 16843 bp, 15 predicted proteins | sample KNB2016incub_MG_FD_105486 | JGI IMG/M metagenome (GOLD analysis project Ga0138256, IMG submission 105486) | Active sludge microbial communities from wastewater in Klosterneuburg, Austria - KNB2014incub_MG | ecosystem: Engineered > WWTP > Activated sludge > Unclassified | place: Austria... | reverse complement strand
GGCTGTTCGCAATCCACCACCTATAATTCCGCCCAAAAGGTACCGCAGCGAGTTTGCGCGGGCCAGGTCCGTTGCGTTGATACACGTCGTTGATCCGCACACCTGCTGAGCAGTCAGCCCGGGCGTATTTGTGTTGGCAGTCGTGGTAATCGAATAACCAGGCGAAATGCCGCCTGGCGTGGTGCCGCCGAGGTTGAGCGATTTGATCTTGTAAAACTCGGCCTGGCCGCCAAATCTGAGCGAATGATTTCCCCACGCATATACCGCGTTGTCCTGAATATTCCGGTAATCGGTCGTTCGTCCCTGACTGCGGAAAGAGGCCTCGGGGTTGGTTACCAGCGGTATTGCCAGGAGATAGTCGGCCGGGATGCCGCTTTCCTGGAAGAACGGGTCCGATTTTTGATAACCGGCACGAATCTCGTTAGAGAAATTGCTCGTCGGCGTGGTGCGGAACGCTCCGGCGTAGAAATGCGTCGGGCCGCCCTGGAAAACAAACGGAACGGTCGCGAATCCTGCGGCCGTATCCGTACGAGCGTCCTGCTGATTGTTGTACCGATAAACCATATTAAAGGAGTTTCGATCACTGAAATCGTAATCGACCCTGCCTGTAAATGAGTTTCTGGTCAACGGGTCAGACCTCAGAAAGCTCGTCGTTTGCAGCAGATTGATACCGGTCGTGATGCCGTTTGCCGTCGTGGGAAGCTGATCGAGTATTCGGCGCTGGATGATGGGATCGACCGCCAAAACTCCACCCTGGGCCGCCGTTAATGCACTGCTAAAATTGGCTCCCGTCAGGACGTTCACCGTCTGCTGCTGACCGGCGCCATTCACAAATGTAAACGCCCCGCCGCGAGCCGGGGTCAACAGTGTCGTTCCCGTCGCCGTCACCTGTTGTGCAAGTCGAAATCCTTCGTAGTTGAAAAAGAAGAATGATTTGTCACGGGTGAAAAGCGGGCCGTTGTTTTCGCCGAAGTTGAAAAAGGGCATCCGTCCGCTCAGGCTTCCGCCGAACTGGTTTCGGTTTAGAAATGGTCTGTCCAGGCCTCTCTCATTATTGTTAAATGTGTTGGCCGCAAAAACCGAATTTCGATTGAATGCATACAGAGCGCCGTGATAGTCCTGGCCACCGCGAGGCGTTACGAGCTGGACGAGGCTCGATCCGCCGCCCTGTTCCACACCGGCGTTTTGCGTCGTAACGCTAAATTCCGAAGTATCATCAACCGTCGGCTGGTCCTGTACGAACGCGCCCGTTCTGATAAAATTGTCCTGGACATTTAGCCCGTCACGGCGAAAATCGGTCGATGAAGACCTTTGTCCGTTGATAGAGCTGGTTGTGGGATTTGCTCCGGCAATCAGATTGAGCAGGCCGAGCGGGTTGCGCGTATTGAGCGGCAGCTCTCGGATCTGTTCCTGCGAGATGGTCGTACTCAATTCGGCATTTGTGGCGTTGATCGCCTCGCCGCCGCTGCCGGTTACGGTTACTTCCTCTGAAATGGCCCCGACCTCTAACACCGGGTTGAGCGAGTGCTCACGGCCGGCGTCGATCTTTACGTCTGTCGCAATAAAAGTCTTATAGCCAGTCGCGCTGACCTTGACAGTATAAGTTCCAAATTCAAGTTGCGGGACCGTGAATGAGCCGCTCTCACTCGACGTTAAAGTCCGTGATTTGCCGGTTTGGTTGTCCGTGACGACAATCGTCGCCCCCGGAATGACCCCGTCGGCGGCATTCACCGTTCCCACTATTCTGCCGCTGGTGTCCTGAGCACTAACCAGCAGCGTCGCCGACAAAAAAACTGCCAGCAATAGCATTAATTTTCTATACATTGTACTTCTCCGCTTGTAGTAATTGTTAAATCAGGCGTGGGGTTATTAATTATCGGTTGGGAACCGATTGCAGCCTGCCACGGTACCACGCACATCTCCGTGAGGCTGCCGGCAACCGGGCGGGTAAGGGATAAACCCTGTCGGCTGCGTAACTTATAATGTTTCTATTAGGGCAATTACCATACCACTCGGCGAATCTTAACAGAAAACGGCTTAACCTCCCGTCAACATTGCTGTCTGCCCAAGGGCGCGGGTTCCTTAATCCAATATCTTGAATTTATTAAAAGCAGGCATTGAATAATTTGAAGAAAAACTTCATATTTATGGAATATTCTTGTTGATTTGTGAAAACAAGTCGGAGGAAAGTCAGGGAGCAGCCCAAGAAATTTAGTCTTTTTGGAAAAGGTTGTAAGCTTTGATTTTTGAGTTCAGCGTCGTCGCATTTAGGCCTAACAGGCGGGCGGCGCGCGACTGGTGGCCGCCTGTTTGATCGAGAGCTCGTCGAATCAGGTCAATCTCAAACCGTTTGACTTCGTCATAAAAATTTACGCCGCGGGCGAGGTCTATATCGCTCGAAACGCCCTCAGTCTCAGCAATCAGCTTAATCGCAAGCTCAGGATCACGAACCTCAGGCCGCAGGCATTCAACCGTGATTTCATCACCCGGCGCAATCACAATCGCCCGTTCGATAATGTTCTCGAGTTCGCGCACATTTCCCGGGTAGTTGTAATTCTCAAGCAGGGACAAAACGTCTGCCCGTACGTTTTCAGATATATCACGGCCGTTTTCATCCGCATATTTTCTGATAAAAAACAGTACGAGCGGCAAGATATCTTCGCGGCGGTCACGAAGCGGCGGCAGCTCGATCGGAACGACAGAAAGGCGATAGTACAGGTCCTCGCGAAACTGTCCGTTCTTAACCGCTTCCTTTAGATCGACGTTCGTGGCTGCGATAATCCGGACGTCCACCTTTATCGGGGCGGTGTCGCCGACGGGCGTAAACTCGCGCTCCTGGATGACTCGGAGAAGCCGAACTTGCGTTTCGGGCCTGAGATCGCCAATTTCATCGAGAAAGATCGATCCCGTGTCCGCGACCTCAAACAGGCCTTTCTTGGCGGCAACGGCACCGGTAAATGCACCTTTCGTATGGCCGAACAACTCTGATTCCAACAATTCTGACGGGATATTCGAGCAATTTACAACGACAAACGGGTCTTGCGAACGCGGACTGGATTCGTGAATAGCCTTGGCTACGAGTTCCTTGCCGGTTCCGCTCTCACCGGTGATCAGGACCGTCGAGCGGGCCGGGGCGACGCGTTCGACCAGGCGGAAAACGCTCTCCATTACTTCCGATCGCCCGATAAAACCATCACGGTTGACCGAGCGGACCATTGCCTGCCGCAGGCTTTGCCGCTCCTCTTCCTTACGGCGCTTTCGTATGCCTTTTGCGACGAGGGCGACTATTTGTTCATTTTGAAATGGTTTTCTGACGACACCGGTCGCACCTTTTTCCCACGCAGATATCGCGGTATCAAATGTGGCATAGGCCGTGACCATCAGGACGACCGCCTCCGGGTCGAGTTTGACCAGGCCTTCGAGGGCGGTCAGCCCGCCGATGCCGGGCATAGAGACATCCATCAGGACCACGTCAAACGGCCTCTGCGAATATAGATCGAGCGATTCCTCTCCAGTTTTGGCTAGTTCAACCTTGTACCCGGCGTTCGAAAGGATCGTTTCGAGCACGTCGCGCATTATCTCCTCATCGTCGCAGATTAAGACTGAGCCTTTCTTTGCCATAAACTCTAAATATTACCGCAATGCCAATGGAGCCACAAATCATTTCGATGCAGCACTTGCAACGCTGGTTTCCTCAGCAAGCCAATTGATGCCAAGACTCGAAACAATAAACATTTGGAATAATTTAGCGTAATATTTAATTGCATCGGGCCTCATTAGGACAACACGGATATGGCAATGTCTAAAACAGCAAAGGTATTTTTACTATTCGGCGGAATTTTTTTAGCTCTACTGATCGTCGCGGTCGTTGGCATTATCGTCGCCACGCGGTCGATGGGCCGCCCTGATCTGGCCGCAAATAGCGTACTCGTGCTGAATGTTTCCGGTGAATTGCCCGATTTTGTTGTCGAGGAGCCGCTGGCCAAGGTTTTTGGCATCAGCCAGGCCCAGTCGTTTACGAGCCTGCTTACTCAATTGAGAAAAGCAAAGGTCGATAATCGCATCGGCGCCGTTCTGCTCGATATCAATTTTCCGGGCATCGGCTGGGGCAAGGCGGATGAACTGCGTGACGCCATCAAGGATTTTAAGGCCTCGGGCAAGCCGGTTTACGCCTATATGGAAATCGGCATGAACCGCGAATATTACATCGCCACCGCCGCCGACAAGATATTCGTGCCGCCGTCGGGCGATTTGTATGTCAATGGCCTGGCGGCCGAGGCGATGTTCTACAAAGGCTCGCTCGACAAACTCGGGGTCGAGGCCGAGGTCATCCGAATTGGCCCAAAATACAAAAATGCACCGGATCAATACCTCAAAACGGAAATGGGCGACGGCCAGCGCGAGGTCATCAACGCCCTGCTCGATGAATATTTTACGCGTTTTACGGCTGCGATTGCGGAATCGCGGAAGAAATCGGTCGAGGATGTAAAATCCCTCATCGACTCGGCCCCTTACAACGCGACGCAGGCCAAATCCCTCGGGCTGATCGATGACGCCTTTTATCGCGACGAGGTTGATAAAGACCTAAAAGCAAAACTTGGCTACAAACCCGATGATAAATTGCGGACGATTAGCAGCGGGTCATATCGTGAAATTCCCTCAGATACCCTTGGACTAAACAACGGTGAAAAAATTGCCGTAATTTATGCCTCCGGGGCGATCATGCCGGGTTCATCGGGCAGCGGCCTGCTCAACGGCGAAGTAGTCGGTTCCGACACGATTGTCAACGCGGTCAATGGGGCTGCCGCCGACAAATCGATCAAGGCTATTGTCCTGAGAGTCGATTCGCCGGGCGGTTCAACGCTTGCCTCAGACGTGATGTGGCATGCGATTGAAAACGCCAAGGCAAAGAAACCGGTCGTTGTTTCGATGGGCGACGTGGCGGCTTCGGGCGGCTATTATATAGCTTGCAACGCAAACAAGATCGTCGCCGAACCTTCAACTGTCACCGGCTCAATCGGTGTATTTATGATGAAACCGGTCGTCAAAGGCCTCTACGATTGGCTTGGCATTTCCAATGAATATGTAATGCGAGGCAAAAACGCCGGCATCTTTCGCGAAACGGAAAAGTGGTCGCCTGATGAACGCGCAAAAATGGAGGCGCAGATAAACAGCATCTATTTCGACGGCTTTCTCCCAAAGGTCGCCCAAGGCCGCAATAAATCCGTCGAAGAAGCCAACGCCCTCGGCCAGGGCCGTGTCTGGACAGGTACCCAGGCAAAGGCCAACGGCCTGATCGACGAATTTGGCGGCCTCGAAAAAGCCATCTCAATAGCCAAGGAACTTGCCAGCCTGTCGCCGGACAAAGACGTCCGCCGGGTTGTGTTCCCCGAGCCCAAGCCTTTCCTCCAGTCGCTGCTGAGCGAAGAAGACTCGTCTCAAATGCGGGCTGAAAAAGCTCAGGCCGCCGTTCTCGAATCGCTGCCGGCAGAGATCCGCCGCTCATTTCGCTTTGCTGCCATGCTCAACAAAACCAAGCCTGGTGAAGCCCTGGTAATGATGCCGTTTGAGCTGAAAATAAAGTAGTTGCATTTTCCGCCTGTTTTGGGCAGAGTTAGGCTATGGTGTTTGAGCGCATTACGATTGACCCTCGAAAAATGAATGGCCAGCCATGTGTCCGCGGACTTCGGCTGACGGTGCGTCGTGTCGTTGAGGTCGTCGCCACCTACCCCGACCGCCGTGATCTGCACCGTGAATATCCGGAATTGGAACCTGAGGATATACGCGAGGCTCTCGCCTATGCAGCGGCCAATCTGGACGACAGAGTAATTGAACTGGCGATAACCAGATGAAATTATTGCTTGACCAGGGAACGCCCCGATCTACTGCGGCTATTCTTCGGCGGGCCGGCTTCGATTCGGTTCATACAGCCGAAATTGGCCTTGCTGAGGCGGAAGATTCTGAAATTATTAATCGAGCCGCTCTGGAACAACGGATCGTAATAACGCTCGACGCCGACTTTCATATGCTCCTCGCGTTAGCCCGGGCTGATAGGCCATCGGTAATTCGCATTCGCGTCGAAGGTCTGCGGGGTGAAGACCTTAGCGCGTTGATCCAAAAAGTTCTGAATGAATGCGCGGAAGATCTGGAAATCGGAGCGATGATTTCCGTGAATGATTTTCAAATCCGTGTTCGGCATTTGCCGGTATCATAGGCGGTAGGTCCTCAGGGGCACTGTGTTTTCAGTTAATTCGGTCAAGGACGCTCGGCTGCGGGCCATCGAATTCTTGATACCGTTTACGATCTTTTTCGGTAAACTCAACCGTCAGTTCGAGGTGAGAACAGTGAACGCAGGCATGGGCCATGATCTTTCGGCTGCCGCTACCGAAGATTCGCTTAAAGAGCGATGTCTCTGTCGGAAGAAAGGCAACTCCGCCGCCGCCCGTCGTTTCCTTAACCGTGCCTTCTACTATTGCGGTTGCACCGCATCTCACGCATTCCATATAGTTAACCTGTACCGATCCTGTAAATGAGCGTAACCTTAGCAGTATTACATATCGTGGCCTTTGCCGTCATACCTGGCCCACTCGACGAAACTTTGCCGGACCCGTGGCGTGTAGGTCATTGACAAGCCTTATTTCTGTTTAGGAGTGCGGATACCCGCTGACAAATCGATATGGCATTATCTTTTCCGGTCAAAATCATTGCGGTACTTACCTTTTTGGTTACGAACTCGTTTGCTCAAGTAGCAAGTACGGACGCTCCGGCGTGTAATCCGAAATTAGCGCAGATGCTTGTCGAGCAGCAGATCGCTGAGAGCAAATCAGTTGTCGCAAGGCCCAAGCGGATAAAGATACTTCTGCGCTCGGCCGATTTCCTCTGGCCGCTCGATCAGCCGACCGCGCGCGGATATTTCATCGAGGCATTTACAAACGCGAAAGAGCATTTTGCCGAGAAAGGTTTTGAGAAGGCAAATCTGCAGACCAATAAGTCGGGCGGCAGTTCGACCTACACACAATTGCCCGATCTCAGGTCCGATGTGATCCGAGCGACCTCTAAACGCGACCCCGAATTGGCCAAGAAATTCACGGACGAAGTACTCGCCGACCTTGAAAAAACGGCCGCAGACCGCAACCAGGCCGACAAAACTCGCGAACAGGACGATCTGCTGCGGCTGGCAGGCGAATCGGTTGCGGCCAATCCCGATTTCGCTCGCGTTCTTTTTCGCCGCATGATGCAGTATCCGCTGACCCAGGCCTGGTTCTGGACGCTAAATACCGCCGCTCGGTCCAATCAGGGATTTGCCGATGCGATCTATTCCGAGGCGGTCAGAAATTACCGCAGCGAAAAGCCGAGCCGGCTGCTCTATCTCTCGGCGTATCCGTTCGGTTCGGCCACGATCTTTGGACAGAGCCGTACTTCATTCTCAGCCGCACCAATCCCTTCGTTTGTCCCAAGCACCAGTCTGCAGCGCCTTTTTCTCGATACTTTTTTTGCCCGCGTGGCATCGTTTACGGCAAGTGCGGAGGAGTTAAATCAATCGGTCGAGAAATACGAACAACCAGAAGCGGTATTTATGGTGACCGCGATGCAAAACATCGAACCAATAGTAATCGAACAGTTTCCTGACATGCTTCAGCGGTTTGGTGTTGCCCGGGCTCAGGCGATTTCGGCCCTTTCGGCGGAAATGCGAAAAGACATCGAGAATCTCGACAAAAATGCATCTCGCCGCTCAGTTACTTTCGAAGAAATGATCAAGGAACTTGAAGAGGCCGACGGCAAAGGATCTCTCACGGATTCGATGATCGCACAGGTCGTTTTTCAGGGGCGAATGAAAACCGAGGAACAGTTTAAGGCTTATGAATCGTGGGTTGGCAAGTTAAAGGATGAAAAACTTCGGGCCGATGTAAGCAGCTATTTCTGGTTTCTCCGAGCGCAGTTAGGGATAAAGGAAAAACGCTTTACCGAAGCAGAAAAAATGGCGGCCAAGGTGCCGGAGCTTGACCACCGGGCGATCCTGCTATTTGAAATAGCAAAAATTCAATTGGACAACACAAACGATGCCTCGTCTGCATTTGACACCTTGAACTCGGTCTCAAAACTGACGCGTAGTGCGCCAAACTCGGTTGCAAAAGTACAAATTCTTTTCAATCTTTCGCAGTTTTACGAACGCGTCAACCACGCAGTCGCACTCGACGAACTTTCCGAGGGCATTCGTGTGGCCAATCAACTCGACGACCCCGATCTCTTTCAAAACTGGGTTTACCGGCAGATCGCCGGCAAGGGTTTCGCCTTTCTGGCTTCGATTTCATTGCCCGGCAGCAATCTCGAAGGCATGTTTACCGATCTTGGCAAAAAAGATTTTGAGATGGCCCTTGCAAACGCCCGTTCGTTTGACGACAAATATTTTCGCACCATCGCGGTTATTGCGATCGCAAAAAACTGTGTCCAACTAAAACCGGTGCCGGCTCCCAAGCCAAAAAAATAATCGTTACGAGAAATCTCCGCGGCTTTCCTGCGGCGTATTCCGGCCGCGCCTTTGAATCAGTGCCACTGATACTTTCTCTGAGACTCCTACGCCTTACAAGGCGGACACAAAACTTGACTGTCCCGCATTTGAGGTATTGATCATGAGAAAATTCGCCCATTATTTATTGTTGTTTGTTGTCGTCTGGGGCCTGCTGAGTTCGGGCCTTATGACGGTTGCTCAGGTTCCAAAAGGCGGCAGGCTCGCTTCGAGCAAGGCTCCGGCCGCGGCCCCGAAATGCGCGGGTGCGTGGACAGGTTCGATCACCTATGCCCGTACGCAGTCTCTGTCTAATGACAAAACCGTGCCACGCGTTTCTGGCCGGGGAGAGGACAAGACGAGCTTTCGGATGCAGTACGAATACAAGGCAAACGTACGCGTCGTTGAAGATCCCGCAAAAAATGGCCGCAGCGATGGAAAGGCGACAGTGTCGATGACATCGACGGCGACGGAAATTTCGACCGCCACGGAAAAGAATTCGTGCGACCGCGGCAAAACCTGGCGCGACATGAAAGGCGATTTCAAATCAACAACCAAAACTGTCGGAAACGGCAAGCCCGAGGCCAATGCCAGTGTCGGCGTAAACAATGACGGCACCTACTCGGTCAGCGTCGGCATTCCGCAAGTTCAGGGCGAAACATCCGGCGAAACTTCGTCGAGTTTTAGCGGACAATGCACCAAAAAAGAAGGCAAAACGCTGACGGTGCCGGCGACTCCAACAACCGTCGATGGTAATTCACTAACGTCGGACGGTACGCATCGCATAAATCCGTCCGATCCAAACCGCATTTCCGGCACGTATTCGAGGACTTGGCAGAACGTGACCGAGACCATTACGTGGAATCTCGAAAAATGCGGCGCACCGCTCAGGATTACCGACCTCAAATTTGAAGACATGAAATGGCCGACGTGGAATGATTGGAAAGAAGTTGTCGAGCAGAAGGGCACGATTGATGGCAACTTTGTAAAGGTGACGGCAAAGGTTCTAAACGCTTCCGGCGAATCCAAATCTGCCGAAGTCGCCTTCAAAGAAACCTACAAAGGCGATAAATGGGATGGGGCTCGGCCCGATCAGCCGATCAAAAATCACCTCGATTTCATCAACGTCACCGTCGAACCCGGTGAAGAAAAAGATGTAGAAATGCTCTGGGATACGTCGGGTTACGCCTGGTACGACGATGGACGACCGCGGCTGGTCCAGCGCGTCAAAGCCGAATTATGGGAAAAGAGCAAACTGGTCGATGACGAGACAAAAAATATCAAGATCGCCCCAAAACCGCTGGTGCTGGTCCACGGACTCTGGAGCAACTGGAAAGCCTGGGAAACGTGGCAAAACATTCTCACCACTTCTCACTCATACGACTGGAAGGCATTTCCAGTTGGTGAGAAACCGGACAAAGGCCTGATGAACACCGGCGGAGCGTTCCTCTCGACTCAGCCTACTGCATCGATTGCCGAAAATGCCCGTCAGCTTGAGAGTTATGTCAAATATGCTCAGGAGGACCGCAACGCCTGGCATGTCGATCTGGTAGCACACTCGATGGGCGGGCTGATTTCGCGGTACTACATTTCGCAGATCATGGAGATGCCGTCTGAAGGCGATTTCCGCCCTAAAGTCTCGCGGCTACTCATGCTCGGAACGCCAAATATGGGATCACCCTGCGCGGACGTGATGAATCTGGCGTTTGAGGCACTTGGCGAAAACGTCGAGGCCATCCGGCAGCTCCGTCAGGATTACCTCGAGGGCTTTAACCGTGTAAATATCGCTCGCAAAGGCGTCAAATTCTCGGTGCTCGCTGGCAATCCGCTGCCGACAATGTGTAAATCTGTCGTCTGGAACGATGGCGTCGTTCCTGTTCCATCGGCAAAGTGGAAAATAAAGGACAATGCCGAATCAAAAAGCCTGCATACCGACCTGACGGGAACATCAGATTTCTCGGCATTTGTTAAGCCGCGTCTGGCAATCGGCCCGCGCGGCGATCACAACCCGGAACCGCCCGATCCGTCACAATACACCGGCCGCTTGGGTTCGGTTCGCGAGTACGGCGCGGCTTTCGCGTTGGTCGGTCAACCGATGTCCTATGACGACAAGCCGTTTGCCAAGGCGTTAGAAGTCGCCCCAAAACAGGCGGTCGAGGTCGAAATTCCGGTGAATGCCGCCGCTAACCTCGGCGTGACTTTTATGACCGATCCGGGCGTTACCGTCTCGTTGATTGATAACAATGGAAACATCGTCGCCAGGAACTTGGCAAAATCACCCGAATCTACAGGCTGGTTTCGCTCCCTATTCTACGACAAGCCTGTTGCGGCGGGAACATGGAAGATTCGCATTGAGAATACCGGCGATATGCCACACCGCATCGTACTTACTACTTGGGCAGGTGTGTCTCGGTAAACCCTCGTTTGCCGGCCGGGCCGGGTGATTGAGCTAAGGTTTGGCGTTTGTCTTAATCGCGAGAGGTAGTGGCAGCAACGGTTGCGGCCGGCCATACGTCAGTGTGTTGAGACGGTCAATGGCAATTTCAGCTTCGTCGGCCAAACCCACAGGCGGCAGGTCATCCGCCGAATCATAACACGCGTGGACAATGCAGGGAATCGGTTTCGCCGTGTCATGGACGAGGCAGCCGGTTCCTCTTTCAAATAGCGGACAGGCAAATTTGTTTGCGTGGGTTGCGTCCGGTTTCAGATCATATTCGATTATTGCGTGGTCGATCCTGTTGCGGACATTTGCTGCGGTTTCGGGCGGCAGGGCATTAATCGCCTCGTTTATCGCCACCGCTTCGAGGCGAGAGATGCGTATGTTGACAAAATGAGCATCGACGCAACAGGCTCCCGGCGTCATGCATGTTAGGCACGACGCTGCCTTATGTTCGTATTCGTGACGTACCGTCGCCGTCACTCGATCACGAATCCGCGCAACCTTTTTCAGGGCCAGTTGTTTGCTAAGAATCTTCATCTGCTACAACAGTTGCGGCACAAGAACCATGTTGTCCCACTGGTTTCATTATGAAAGCTAATTCACATCCGGTTTTCATAATGGTATGTTATAGAAGTGATGAGACAAATTTCGGTTCCCTTGGTACTTCTATTAGTATTATCGCTTGTTCAGAGCATTTTTGCCGGCGAGATCACGTTAAAAAATGGCGACCGCATTAGCGGAAAGATCGTTGATGAGACCGAAGACACCGTCGTAGTCGAGACCGCCTATGCCGGCAAGGTGACAATTGCTCGAACCCACATCATAAAGGTTGTTTCTGATGCTGCAACGAGCACAGCCGCAAAGTCAGACGTTCAACCAACGAGCGTCACCCAAGCGACGGCCCCGCCGCCCGCAGTTCCACGTCTGCAAAGGCGGTCAAATCGCCTTCAACATATAGTATCCGGCTGGGACGGAAACGCAAATATCGGATTTAGCTACACATCCGGCAATGCAAACAATATAACGATGACGACCGGCTTACGGGCCGTCAAAGCAAGCCCTGATGGCGGTATGACGGTTTATTTTCGCAGTTTATGGAACAGCTCGCACCGCTCCCCGGCGACGATAACGACGCAAAATGCCTTTTGGGGCGGCGCCCGCTATGACCGCAATCTGACAAAAAAAATGTTCGGATTTCTATCTTATGATTTCGAACGCGACAAACCAAAACGCCTCAGTTTTCGCTCGGTTGCGGGCGGCGGACTTGGCCACCGTACGATCAGAAACGATCGGACCCAATTAGAAGTTCTCGCCGGTATGGCTTGGAATCGAACCTGGCAGGCCGGCGGCGACAGCGACACGCCTGAAGGCCTGGTTGGGCTAAACTTCAAACAGAAGCTAAACAGCCGAATGCGCCTGCAGAATGCATTTACCTATTTTCAGAATGTGACCGACCGGCACGAATACCGAATTCTTTTCGACACTTCTCTGACTACCGACCTAACGCCTAAAATTGGCGTTTACGTCGCAGTCGGCAACCGATTTAACAACGATCCGTTGGGCAATGCAGCAAAGAACGATTTTTTGTTGACCACAGGGCTGAAATGGAACTTTGGCAAAAAGAAATAGCCGTAAAAAGATTGCATCCGGGCGGGCTTTGTCGCAGAATGAGAGTATTGGTTGAGAGGCTACAATATGTTGAAAGCAGGCGATAAGGCACCGGATTTTGATGCGAAAGACCAGGATGGCAACGACGTTAGGTTGTCTGATCTCAAAGGCCAGCGCGTCGTATTATATTTTTACCCTAAGGATGACACGCCCGGCTGCACAAAAGAGGCGTGTTCATTTCGTGACGCCGACGATGTTTATCGTTCAAAGGGCATTCGCGTACTAGGCGTTTCGACCGATAGCGAAAAATCGCATCAGAAGTTTATCTCGAAATTTCAACTGCCATTTGACCTGCTCGCCGATACGGATAAAAAAATCGTTAATGATTACGGCGTTTGGGGCGAAAAGAGCATGTACGGGAAAAAATATATGGGGACGAATCGAAAGACGTTTCTCATAGACAGCGACGGCAATATCGCTAAGATTTTTGATAAAGTTGATGTTGCAGCTCACGCCGACGAGGTTCTTGCGGCGTTTGGGGAGAAATAATTTATGGGACTAAAAATATTTTCGTTGATTGTCGCGTTGGTTTTTGCGGTTGGCTGCGAAACAGCCGCCACAACCGCAAAGAATGAAACACCCGCGACGAAAGCCGCACCGCCAACGGCTGTGCAGCCGGCAAATGCTCCGCAGCAGGCGGCGCCGGCCGAAACGCCGCTTGACGATGCTCCGCGCATTACACTGGCCGACGCCAAGGCGGCGTTCGATGCCGGTAGCGCGATATTTATCGATTCGCGTGCCGAGTCGGCGTACAAGGGTGAGCACATTAAAGGAGCGATAAACATCCCGCTCGGCTCTCTCGATTTCAGCAAAGTACCCAAAAACAAGAAGATAATCGTCTATTGTTCCTGAGCGAAGGAACACACCAGTGCCAGTTTGGTATCTGAACTAAAGAAAAAAGGATTTGATAATGCATTTGCTCTAGTTGGCGGAACCCAGGCTTGGGCCGAGGCCAAGTACCCGATGGAAAAAAGCCAATAAGACAAAAAGAGAACACGAAAACAAAGGACGCAAAGCCTGTATAAGGTTTTGCGTCCTTTTATGTCTGGCCGGTAAGGTTTCTAGCTCTGTATCAACTCGTCGCAGATTCGTCCCGCGGCTTTACCGTCCCACAAAGGTGGAACTAGTGTCGCAGCGGCTAGTTTTGTGGAATCAAGAGCATCATACGCCGCGCTCATTATTTTTTCGGGATCGGTGCCGACCAAAATATTTGTCCCCATCTCGATGGTGACCGGACGCTCGGTATTATGCCGCAGTGTGAGACATGGAATTCCAAGAACCGTTGTCTCCTCCTGGAGGCCGCCGGAATCAGTCAAAACGAGTTTTGCTCCGCTGTAAAGCCGCATAAAATCGAGATAGCCGAGCGGGTCAATAAGCCGGATATTTGAATTGGCAATCGCGTCGGCAAATCCAAATTCCTCGATCTTTGCCTTTGTTCTCGGATGGGCCGGAAAAATTATCGGCAGTCGGGCAGCAACCGAAAGCAGTGCATCGAGAATGCCGGAAAACACGAGTTTGTCATCAACATTTGACGGCCGATGAAGCGTCATAACGGCATATTCACCTGCCGCGAGATTCAAATCTGCTCTAATTCTTGAGCTTTCGGCGAGCTTTAGATGGTCGAGCAGCGAATCAATCATCACATTGCCGACAAATCTCACCCGTTCAGCCGGAATCCCCTCTTGCTTGAGGTTTTCGTCCGCGTCCTGCGAGGTCGTAAACAGCAGATCGGAGATCGAATCCGTAAGAATGCGATTTATTTCCTCCGGCATCGCCCGGTCACGCGAACGCAGCCCCGCCTCGACGTGAGCGACCTTGACGCCTAGTTTTGCACAAACTAGAGCGCACGCGATCGTCGAATTAACATCGCCGACAACCAGCACCCAATCCGGCTTTTCGCTCAGCACGACCGGTTCAAATTCGGTCATTATCTTCGCCGTCTGCACGGCATGAGAACCCGACCCGACACCGAGATGTACATCCGGCTTTGGCATCCCGAGATCGTCAAAAAACGAATCCGACATCGCCGCATCATAATGTTGCCCGGTATGGACGATCATCGGCGAAAACTCGCCAGCGCGGCGTTTCATCTCGGCATAGATCGGCGCCACCTTCATAAAATTTGGCCGCGCACCCGCTATATTTAGGACTTTTATCATATCGCCGAAATTGAATTTACCACACCGCAATTTTTTTTTCGCTTTGAATGATAGTTTTGGCCTATGTTGGACGCATTCCTATACGAGCGGCAAACGCCGTGATTATTTTCGAGGAGATAAATTTATGAAAACACGGTTTTTTACAACATTCGCAATTCTTTTCGCACTCATTGTCAACTTTGCCGTGCCGGCGTCGGCAAAGCCGGTCGGGAACCTTCCTGCCAATATGAAGTTTGACGAGGGGAAATTCACGAGCTATATCCACGACAAGGTAGCCGCGAACACCATCGGCTACGCTTTGGTTGTTTACAAGGACGGAAAGTACCTGACTAGTTCTGCCGCAGGCTATTCCGTTTTGAAAAAAGACGTTCCCGACATTCTCGCCGAAGGTTTGTCATTCCGGCCGGAAACGCGGATAAATATAGCGAGCGTCACAAAACCAATCACGGCGACCGCGGTCTTGAAGGCACTTCAAAATAATCCTAATGTATCGCTCGATTCAAAGGTGGCCCCGTTTTTGCCATCTAATTGGACTCTCGGCCCGGGCGTCGCAAACCTGTCATTTAAGGATTTCATGTCGCAATACACAGGCATGAACGACAACAAAGGGAACACAAGCATCTCCGGACTCCGGAAATGGATAGCCGACGGCGTCACGCGGCCAAAGAGCAGCTATCTTTACATCAACGGCAACCTCGCGATCTTTCGCATCGTGCTGCCCTATCTGGTCGCTAACCAAACCATTCGCAATTCTTATAACTCTCAGGCACAGATGGACGAGAAGGGTTTCAACACTTTGATAAGCAACAAGTTCGTCGAGATCGTGCGGAACACTGTTTTTACACCAATGGGCATCAAGAATGTCTCGATGAAAGACGACAATAAATACGCCACGCGTTTCTACAACCGGAATAACAATGCCCCCGGTTACAAGACGGGCGATTGGACGCCAATCGGCGGCGGTGGCGGCTGGTTTATGTCGGCGTATGAATTAGGAACATTCATGTCGAATCTACGCTACAACGACAGCATCCTCGCACCTTCGACCCGCAAGCTGATGGATGACAATTTTCTAGGCTGGGAAACACCTGCGGAGTTTAAAAACTTTCAGGGCAAATACGGCGACTATCTAGGACACGGCGGGCTGCTCAAGTACAATGATGATGCCGAGAGTACAAAAGTAGGAATGGTAAGCATCGTCGTCAACTTCCCAGACGGCATCCAGGGCGTGCTCCTGATCAACTCGATTGGCGATTATCCCGCCAAAGACCGCTTAATGAAAGATGCCTTCGACCAGGCCGTCGTGCTGAAGCAAAATAAAAAGGCCTAGGGCCAACTCATACAATAGAACAACGAGGCTGTCTGAAAAGGCGGCCTTTTTCTTTTGAGCGACGTCATGAGCCTGGGTCACACACCGCTTTTTTCGAAATCTGATAGTCCCGTCCAAATAAACTAGCTTTATTTCACCCAAATCTTACCTGACAGATTGATCGCACCTTGACAAGGGATCAAATTAGAATTATTCTAATTCTAATGGAGGGATTATGCTTCACAACACTAAAATAGACATTGGCAAAGAAACCCGCGACAATCTAGTCGCAATTCTTAATCAACGGCTGGCCGACGCCGTTGATCTCAAATCACAGGCAAAACAAGCCCACTGGAATGTAAAGGGCATGAACTTTATAGCCCTGCACGAGTTATTTGATACGGCCGCAACCGAGATCGACACGCACGTCGATGATATCGCTGAACGAATAACAACCCTCGGCGGCACGGCATTGGGAACCGTGCGGGTGGCCGCGCAAGCTTCGACGCTAACCGAGTATCCGTTGGAAATCTCCGATGGTGCGGCTCACGTCGATGCTCTTTCGACCGCTCTTGCGGATTTTGGTAAGAAAGTGAGGGCGGACATCGACCGGGCCGATGAACTAGGCGACGCCGACACGGCCGACTTGCTGACGGGCGTTTCCAGGTCTGTTGACAAACTGCTTTGGTTTGTCGAGGCACATATTCAGGCCTAAGTTCACGCTATTTCGTATAATCAAAAACGATATTGCAAAACGCCTT
>Ga0138256_10003432_pt1 | contig 16844 bp, 15 predicted proteins | sample KNB2016incub_MG_FD_105486 | JGI IMG/M metagenome (GOLD analysis project Ga0138256, IMG submission 105486) | Active sludge microbial communities from wastewater in Klosterneuburg, Austria - KNB2014incub_MG | ecosystem: Engineered > WWTP > Activated sludge > Unclassified | place: Austria... | reverse complement strand
GAGAAAGAAATTCCAGCTCTTAATATGTTAGAAGAACGTGGTAGAGAAAATGGACTAGCAGGAATAAAACGATTGTCTGCTTCCGAGATAAAAGAATACGAGCCTCACGCATTAGGAATTGATGGTTTATTTGTTCCTCAAACCGGAATTGTGGATTATGTTGCTGTTACAAATAAATATGCAGAGTTAATTCGTGAAAAAGGCGGAGAGATAAAAACAAATTCAAAACTTATTTCGGTTAAAAAAGATGGTAAGGATTTAATTCTTTCTACTGAACACGATGAATACAAAACAAAGTTTGTTGTAAATTGCGCAGGTTTGCAATCTGATAGAATTGCTAAATTGTTTGGTGTTGATCCAAAATTACAAATCATTCCTTTCCGTGGCGAGTATTATCAATTAAAAAAGGAAAAACAATACTTGGTTAATAATTTAATCTATCCAGTTCCTGATCCACAATTTCCTTTTCTTGGTGTGCATTTTACACGAATGATAAATGGTGGAGTTGAAGCCGGGCCAAATGCGGTTTTAGCATTTAAGCGTGAAGGATATAACAAAACAGATTTTTCGATTAAGGATTTGACTGAACTTGGATTTTATTCTGGTTTCTGGAAAATGGCAGCAAAATATTATAAAATGGGATTCCAGGAATTCAGAAGATCATTTAGCGAAGAACTATTTGTACGATCTCTACAAAAATTAATTCCTGAGATTCAGTATGATGATATTGTAGCTGGCGGTGCAGGTGTAAGAGCTCAAGCACTTGAACCAGATGGTAAGCTTGTTGATGATTTTAGAATAGTTGAAGCAGAAAGAATGGTTCATGTTTTAAATGCGCCATCACCAGCGGCAACAGCATCGTTAAGCATTGGTAAAAAAATTTCTGAAATGGTTATAAAAAGATATTCTGAAGAAGTAAACAAAATTTGATGAAACACGACTTAATAAAAATAATCTTAGCCTCAATTGAAAAATCTGATTTGGAAACAATCCGGAAGGATTTTTCATCTTTGCTATTATTTATAAAGAAGAACAAATCAAAAGATATTTTGCTTAATAATGGATTTGCCCCAGTTTCTAAAGAATTTCTTCTGGGTGAAATAGACCAAATCATACAAACACACACAATCGAACGAACTAAATATTATATAAAACGATTAAAGAAAAGTTTAACTGAAACAAAGCAAAGCAAAATAAATGATCTAAATCTGAATCGATGGAAAGAATATGACGATATTATTACAGATAGTTTGTGGATACTAAATAAACGAGATAACTCGGGAGTTCATCACGCAGGTTATTGGGGAAATTTTATTCCGCAAATTCCAAATCAGCTTTTAAGGCGATATACAAAAAAAGGTGACTGGGTTTTAGATCCATTTCTAGGAAGTGGAACAACACTTATTGAAGCTCAAAGACTTGGAAGAAATGCTGTTGGTGTTGAACTATCTAAAAAAGTTTTGGATCAAACAAAAAAGAACATTGCAAAAGAAACTAATTCAAATAAAATAAAATTAGAGTTTGTAAATGGCGATAGTGCTTCTGTTGATTTGCAAAAAGTTATTTCGGATTTAGATATTAAGTCAGTTCAGTTTCAAATCTTTCATCCGCCATATTGGGATATAATAAAATTTAGTGAAAACAAATCAGATTTATCAAATGCGAAATCGATTGATGATTTTTTGAAGAGCTTTGGAAAAATTTTAGATAATTGTCTACCGCATCTTGATAAAAAAAGATATGCTGCTGTTGTAATAAGCGATAAGTATTCTGCTGGTGAATGGATCCCTTTAGGATTTTTTGTAATGCAGGAAGTTTTAAAACGGGGAATGATTTTAAAATCTACCATTGTAAAAAACTTTGATGAAACTACTGCAAAACGTAATCAAAAGGAATTGTGGCGTTATCGTGCATTAGCTGGTGGATTTTATGTGTTTAAACACGAGTACATTTTTGTTTTTCAAAAAAAATAATTTTACTGGTAGCCGCAAGCTTCAGCTTGCGAATTATGCCAAACAATTAAGCAACCTAAATAAAATTAGACAATTAGCTTTTACAACATCACATATCTCAACCTGAAGGTTGAGGCTACCTTATGAAATATAGTTTAAATGAAATAGAGTCTGAACTAAAAAAAAGACTTGTACATCCTTACAAATGGGGGCAAAAACAAAACGATATCTTTGATAAGCAAACAAATTTTATTTATCACACATTTCCGTTTGAAGAATTACTAAAAGAAATTGACAAAAGATTTAAATCAGAAAAGAATTTTGATTTATATTTTAATTATGCGACAAATCGTTGGTATAATTTCTGGTCAGCTCAAGCTGTTGAAAGTATATTTTGTTCACTTCCAAATGTAAAACCAGCATTGGATAGCAAAGATAGGCTGGTTGATTTTTCAATCGATGGTGTTTCGTTTGATCATAAAACCTCTAACTTTCCGAAAAACTTTCCATTTAAAATTGATGAAGCAATAAAGAAAACAGATGAGTTGATTAAATGGCTTTACAATAATCAATCACAGCAACAAAGAAAACATTTAAAGAATCGTTTGTTCGTTGTTCTGTATTCAAAAGATGGCGAACATTGGAAATTGAAATCAGAAATTATGTGGCTGAAAGAAAGAATTGAAAAATATATGTTGGGTTTTAATCCAAATTATCTGCTAAAATTTAATTTTGAGAAGGATAAATACACACTTTCTGATGTCATTTGGGCAATAAGAGAATAATCTATTAAATTAATCTTGTACAACAAATTTGTTTAAATAATTATTTAGTGGCTTTTAGAGCTTTAGTGTTTTTGTGGCAGGATTTTTAGAATTGTATAAAGACGAATAGCCACTAAAACACCAACACACAAAAAATCACAAAATAGTAAATCTGACTTTCACGACAATATTGACAAAAGAATTTTTATTCCCTCTACATTTTTATTGAAGTAAGATTGCACTTTACTTATTTTCAATCATACAAAATCAGAAAAGAATTAAACAATGAAGAAATTATTATTCTCAATTACATTAATTACTGCAATTACATTTTTACGTTGTGGTGATTCAAATAAAGATGAGACAGGAAATCCTGGGAAAGACTCAAGCATAGAATTACAAAAAAGATATGGAGTAAAATCCGGAGTTATTGAATATGTTCTTAGCGGTTCTCAAGAAGGGACTAAAACGCTATACTTTGATAGCTGGGGAATGAGACAGGCTGAATATACTAGATCTGTATTTACGATAAAGGGATTTACAAAACCAATTAATGTTGTTAGCATAATTGATGGTGAGTATCAATACAATATTAATATGGATCAGAACAGCGGAACTAGAACTCGAAATCCAATTCTAAGAACTATGGAGCAGTTAAAAGATCAAAAGAGTTTTAATGAATTTGGTGAGCAGATGTTGTTAAATATGGGCGCAAATAAAATTGGCTCAGAAGATTTTCTTGGTAAAAGTTGTGATGTTTATGAAATGAAAAGTACTGGAACAAAACTTTGGGTTTGGGAGTGGCTGACTTTAAAATCTATTACGCAATCAAGAGGAATTGAAATTAACTTAACGGCAACAAGAATAAATGAAGGTGGATCAGTTCCATCAGAAAAATTTAAGATTCCGGAAAAAGTTGTATTGAATGAAGTTGATCTTGATAACATAGAAAACGAAATGAGAGAAGAAAATAAATGATTTCGTTTCTTCCGATTGGCGGTGGAAATGAAATCGGTGCAAACAGTTACTACTTAAACTTTAACGGCAACGGAATTATTCTTGATTGCGGAATTCATCCACAAAAAACTGGTTTACAATCTTTACCAAGCTTTGATTTAATAAAAGAGAAATCAATCGATACTTGTTTAATTTCTCATGCACATCAAGATCATATTGGCTCGCTTCCCTTTCTGGTAAAAAAATTTCCATATGTTAAAATCATAACAACTCCCCAAACACGGGCACTTGCTGAACTTACGCTACACAATTCCGTTTCCATCCTTAAAAAAGAAATTGAAGAGGATGATTTTGAGTTTTATAATCATGATGAAGTTGATTTGCTTATTAAAATGATTTCTTACCAGCAATATGAACAACAATTTGAATTAAATTCATTTCATCAACATAAAGAATCTAAAGTTAATGCAACTTTCTACAATGCCGGACACATCCTTGGTTCCGCAGGAATTCTTCTTGAGAATAATGATCATAAAATATTTTATACTGGAGATATTAGTCTTAAAAATCAAACACTAATTCCAGGAGCCAAATTACCGGGAACAAAAATTGACACACTAATTCTCGAAACAACTTACGGTGCAACTGATTCCGATTTACTGTTGGATTGGAATTCTGAATCACTTCGTTTGGCAGAAGAAGCAAATAAGATTTTAAATAAAGGCGGATCAATTTTAGTTCCTGTATTTTCTCTTGGTAAGATGCAAGAAATTCTTGCAACAATCTGGTTGTTGATGCAAAAAAATAAACTAACAACAGTAGATATTTATACAGGAGGACTTGGGACAAAGATAAATATAGCATACGATTACAACCGTTTTGTTGTTGATAGAATTGATAGTGAGTTTGAAATAAATACAATTCCACAAAAAAATTATTTCGAGGTTTCTAATCCAGAAGAATTCTTTAGAGATCCGTGCATTGTTCTTGCATCAAGTGGAATGATGTTAGAGAATACAGCATCATTCAACTTTGCTAAAAGATTTTTGAAACAAAAAGATTCCGCAATCTTTACTGTTGGATATATGGAGACTAAAACTCCCGGCTATATAATTTCGAATTCAGAGCGTGGAAATAAAATTCAATTGTCTGAAAACGATGAACCAACAGAAGTTAACTGCACAATTAAGAATTTTAAATTTTCTGCGCATGCACGCAGAGAAGATTTGTTAAAGATCGTTGATAAACTAAAACCCGATAACATAATTCTAACACACGGTGATGAAGAAGCAATTGATTGGATTGGCTCGGCAATCTTAAAGAAAAATAAAAACATAAAAGTGCAAATAGCTTATCCTGAAAAAGAAATTAGATTTTTATAATTGCCAAACGCAACAATTGTTTTTTCTTTGTATATTAAAAGCAAATAAAATTTGTTTTCCTTTAATTGTGGAAATCAGAAATTAAAACTTAGTATAATTATCAGGAGGAGAAAATGTCTCGCTTGAAAAAACAGGTCCAGGATAAAATTGAAGCCTGGCGTCCACGTACAACCCGCCTTCTTAAAGAGTTTGGAAATGTAAAAGTTGATGAAGTTGACATTGGTCAGATCATCGGTGGTGCAAGAGATATAAAAAGTCTTATCACAGATATTTCTTATCTCGATCCGTTCGAAGGAATTCGCTTTCGCGGATTTACAATTCCTGAAGTTTTAGAAAAACTTCCTAAAGTTCCCGGTGGAGAAATGCCTTTTGTAGAAGGCTTCTTCTTCTTCTTGCTTACCGGAGATATTCCATCAATGGAAGATGTACAAGAAGTTGCAGAAGAATTCAGCAAAAGACATGTTGTTCCTAAATATGTTTATGATATTCTTAAAGCAATGCCAACAGATTCACATCCAATGGTTATGTTTTCAACCGCAATACTTGCAATGCAGCGTGAATCAGAATTCGTTAAAGAATACAACTCGGGACATTTGAAAAAAAATGATTACTGGGCTCCAACTTATGAAGATGGTTTAAATCTACTTGCAAAGCTTCCTGGAATTGCTGCTTTTATTTATAGATTGAAATATAAGAATGGTGAATTAATAGAATCAGATTCTAAATTAGATCTTGGTGGTAATTTTGCACATATGATGGGAATTAAAAAACCTTATGATGATGTTGCAAGAATGTATTTTATTCTTCACAGCGATCATGAAAGTGGAAATGTTAGTGCACATACTGGTCATCTTGTTGCAAGCGCACTTTCTGATCTTTACTACTCAATCTCTGCAATGACAAACGGACTTGCGGGACCATTGCACGGATTAGCAAATCAGGAAGTACTTGCCTGGATTCAAGGAGTCTATAAACAAATGGATGGAAAAATTCCAACTGAAGCAGAGATGAGACAATTTGTTTGGGATACTTTAAAAGGTGGTCAGGTAATTCCTGGATTTGGTCATGCTGTTTTAAGAAAAACAGATCCACGTTATATGGCACAAAGAGAGTTTTGTTTAAAACATTTACCAAATGATCCTTTGTTTAAATATGTTGATTTGCTTTTCAAAGTTGTTCCTCCTGTTCTACTTGAACAAGGTAAAGCAAAAAATCCGTGGCCAAATGTTGATGCACAATCTGGTGTTATTCAATGGTATTATGGATTAAAGGAATATGATTTCTACACAGTACTTTTTGCTGTTGGCAGAGCACTTGGTGTTGTTGCAAATATTATTTGGGATCGTGGTCTTGGTTACCCAATCGAAAGACCAAAATCAGTAACAACTGCAATGCTTGAAGAAGCTGCGGGAATTAAAAGTTAATTCCTAAAATTTAGATCTATTAAAATAAAGAGCTCTTCGGAGCTCTTTATTTTATCAAGACTCGATTCCTTTTCGCGCTAAAACACCTTCCTGATAATAGTGTTTTATAACTTTCATATCAGTAACAAGATCAGCTGCTTCAATAATATTATCAGGACAATATCTACCGGTTAAAATCAATTCAACATTATCTGGTTTCATTTTCATAAATGTTAAAACTTCTTCATCATTAAATAAACCAAAATGAATTGAAACTAAAATTTCATCAAGAATAATTAAATCATATTTGCCGTTTAGCATTTTAGATTTTGCTTTTTCAAGTCCGCGTCTTGCTTTATCCATCTCAACAACATTTGGCATTTCTTTGCGATAAACAAAATCATCTCCGGCAAATTGCTCAATTGTAATCCACTCACTTAAATGTTTTAAGCTTTCTAATTCATGGTACGGATATTCTTTCATAAACTGGGCGATATAAGTTTTAAGTCCATAACCAGCGGCTCTAACAGCTTGTCCAATCGCTGCTGTAGATTTACCTTTGCCATTACCAGTATAAATCTGGATGTAGCCTTTGTCTAGTTTGTTCATAGTAATTAAGGAGTAATAATTATTTAAAAGAAATCTAAAATATTTATGTGCAAAGATATTAAATAGAATTGAGAGTAAACGTTTTTCCAATATCATCAAGAGCAAGTTTTATTTTATACTTTGATATTGAATCGCCAAGCCAGGTTAATGGTTCATCGATTGGCTCACTGCCTTGCTTAAATGTTTTAGTGTGGATGGGAATAAAATACTTTGCTCCAATATGTTCATCAGCCATTATCAAAGCTTCTTCAGGATTGCAATGATTTTTTTTCCACGGATTATAAGCGCCAATCGGTATAATTGCTATTTCAATGTTTTCCTCTTTAAGGGGTTTAAATAATTCATGATAAGCTGTATCGCCGCCAAATAAAATTTTCTTTCCTTTATACTCAATTATTACTGCATTAAAACTTCTTCCATCTTTCATAAATCCCTTTGAGCGGTCCTTTTCCCAGGGATATCTCCATCCAAAATGTTTTACTTCTAAAGCTTTAGATTTTATTCCCTGTAATTGTGTTTCTTCATTCCAATCAATTTCTTGCAAAGATTTCCACTCAAGTTCGGCAATAACATCAGCTGTGTTGTAAGCAGTTATGCAATCAATATCTTTTGGATATTTATCCGTAATTGTAAAAAGGGTTTCGTAATCCATATGATCCATATGAGCGTGGGATAAAAGAATAATATCCGGCTTTGGCATTTCATCAACAGTTAAAGCTGGATGAGTAAATCTGCTTGGGCCAAATGTCATCCCAAATATGCTTACACCAATGTTATCAAATAAAACAGGATCGGTTAAAATCGTTGTACCATAAAAATTGATTAAAACAGTTGAGTGTCCAATCCATGCAATATTAATTTCATCGTTTTTCCATTTTGTTGGATCAGGTTTAAAGTTCGGTGCAGTTGGCGGTTGTTTAGCCAGTACTTTTTCACTTACAAATAAAAACCCAGCTGATGCCAACGAAACATTTCTTATAAATCTTCTTCTGTTCACTCAAAATCCTTTTTAAACTTGAATAATTTTTCTGATTTAAAATTCCACAAAATAATACAAGAATTTTATCTGAATAAAAACTATTTTTCTTGTACACAAATAATTATTAGAGGCGGCCATGTTTGAAATAATACTTTTATTGATAATCGCTGGAATTACGGGTGGAATCGGGCGATCAATTGTTGGATTTAAAAAGGGCGGCTGTGTTATTTCAATCGTAGTTGGTTTTATTGGCGCTTATATAGGAACAATTTTAGCACGCGAATTTAACTTTCCAGATTTCTGGTCTTTTGAGATTCGAGGAATTCATTATCCTATAATTTGGTCTATTGTGGGAGCGGCTGTGTTTACCGCAGTTTTAAGTTTGATTGTACCGAAGAAGAATTGAACATTATAGAAGTATATAATTGTTGCTTTCAAGGGCGGTTTATCAACTTAAATATTTGATCATCGAAACAGATGTTTCTGTTTCTGAGAATATAGAAAATCCTTGTTTAACGTATAGTTTATATGCAAGATTTTGTTTATCAACACTTAATGATAATGCTTTAACTCCTAAGTCTTTATAAATCTCAATTACTTCCTCAATCAACTTTGTTCCCAAGCACTTGCTACGATATTCATTTTTAATGGCCATACTTATTTCCGGTGTATCTTCATCAAAAAAGCCATAACCTTTTTCTTTGATTAAAAATTTCCTACCCCAAATAGCTCCAATAAATTCACCATCGATTTCAATAACTAAGGCAATATCGTAAATATCTTTACCCCAATTTTCATAGTAATGTGCTAGCGATTGATCATTAATAATTGATTTGGGAGGTTTTTGCATACCCTCAGGAATAAAAATTGCCTCATACAACATTTCTTTTAGAAAAGATATTTCAGAGTTTTTTAATATTCTAATTTGCATTAGTATTAATCACTTTAATAATTTCCGGTAAAATCTTTCCTGCCTCACCCAAAAATGATTCATCACAGATTGATGAGATTTCAGTTCCTTCAATATTAATTTCTACAATAAAAGCACCAGCCCGTTTTGCTGCATGAACTAATCCTGCAGCAGGATAAACAACAGCAGAAGTACCAACAACAAAAAATATATCAGATAAAACAGAAGCTCTTTCACTACCTTCAAATTGATCTTCCGGAAGATACTCACCAAACCATACAACATCAGGGCGAATCAATCCGCCGCATTTACATTTTGGAACACCGTGAGAAAAATCTAATTCTTCATTATAGAATGTTCTGCAGTTGATACAAAAATTTCTTTCTATGTTCCCGTGTAATTCAAAAATGTTTTTACTTCCAGCGCGCCGATGAAGATTATCAATATTTTGTGTTACAACTGTAACTTCATCAAATAAACTTTGCATTTCTGCAATGGCAAGATGTCCCGCATTTGGTTGTGCTTCGTGTATAATTTTTCTGCGATGATTATACCATTCCCAAACCATTTGTGGATTACGCATAAAAGCATTAAAGTTTGCAAGTTCTTCTGGCTTTAATTTATTCCAGATTCCATCTTTACCACGAAAAGTTGGAATACCGGATTCAGCAGATATTCCTGCGCCAGTAAAGAAAACAATATTTTTCGATTTGGAAAGTTTGTTTAGAAAGGCCTCACCCAACCCTCTCCAAAGGAGAGGGCTTTTAGAATCATCGGAAATCATTTTAATTATTCGTTCTTTATTTCTTCATAAAGTTTTTTTGCTTCAGCTAAAACCTTATCATCATCTTCATCAACTTTTGGAGCTTTCTCAACCTTCTTCAGTGTTTCTTTAGCTTTATCATATTCATCTTCTTCAACATAAGCTTTAGCAAGTTCAAACAAAAACATTCTGAAATTAGGTTTAAATTTAACTGCAGTTTCTAAAAGTTTAACTGCATCTTCCGTATCGCCCCAACCTAAACCGATTGGCAATCTTACCAAATATGACTTTTCACAAACTTTTAAATGAGTTCTTCCTAAAACATAATGGGCTAAACCTTGAACATAGTTACCTCCATTACCAAGTTGAATTGCTTTATCGCAATCTTCTTTAACATCATTAACAGTTCCAACTGCTGAAAATACACCTTGAAACAAAGCTATTCTTCCATTTGCAATTGCACGGCGAACATATGTTATTGATTGACCGGAACCATTCTTAACAGATTTATTTGCATAATCAAATGCTTTATTGTAAACCTTTTCTTGTTCATCTTTTTGTGCATCAGTTTTTTCAGGCATCTTTTCACCAAGATCAACATAAGCACGACTGATACGCCACAAAACCTCCCAGTTATTCGGGGCAATTTTTTCAGCCTTTAAATAAGTATCTAATGCTTTTTGATTTTGAAATTCGGTAACAAATTGATCGCCTTGTTTAAGTAATTCATCTACTGTTTGAGCAAAAGAAAGGTTAACTCCAAGCATTACAAGCAACAGAATAGATGCGAGTTGTAGAACTATTTTCATTTGTGTTCCTTAAGGTTTATTTGATTAATCGAACAATGTTTTATTTTCTGTGGTTGAATTTTCAATGCCGTGATTGTGAATATCAGTGCCTGCAAGTGAAATAAATTTTGTCCACTGCATTCCTGGTTTTATTTCATTTAACATCACGTTTTTGTATGCATTTACTTTTGCACTTAATTCATCAGCCTGATAAAGTGTAATCGCCTCAAGTGTTTTTGGTACAACCGGTGAAGCATATTCAAGTTTACCTTGATGACTAAGAATTAAATGCAATAAATTATTTTTAAGATTTTCAGGAAAATTAGAAAGTTTGTTTATCTCATCATTAACTATCATTGCGGCAATAACAATGTGACCAAGTAATTTTCCTTTGTCGGTATATTCAAAAACAGGTTCAAAAGTTAATTCTTCAATCTTGCCAAAATCATGAAGCATAGCTCCACACACAAGTAGATCGCGGTTTATTTGCGGATGTATATCGCACATCAAATCACAAATCCTTACTATTTCCAATGTATGTTCAATCAATCCGCTAATGTAACCATGATGCCACATTTTGCCAGCTGGAACAGAAGTATATTTCTCAAATCTCTCTTCAGTAAAAATATTTTTCATTAAGGAGCTTAGTTCTGGAGTAGAAATCTTTACTAATCTTGATGTGAATTCTTTTTTCATCACCTTGAGATCGCGCAAAGATTTTGGAAGAAAATCTTTAGGAGTTACATCGTCACTTTGTTTTGCTAATCTTAAAGAATCAATTTTAATTTGTGGATTGCCTTGGTATTCATCCATCGAACCAGAGATCTTAACGATATCACCAACAACTAGCGAACTTTTTATTGATTTAAATCCTGATACATCATCCCAAAGATTTGATGCACAGCTAATTGATTTATCTCCAAGTTCAAGTGAAATAAATTCTTTTCCATTCTTAGTAAGTCTGGTCTCACATTTCTTTACAAGAAGAAAATGATCGATCGATTCGCCTTTACTAATTGATGACAACTCTGATTGATTTAACATTTTATAATTCTCTTAAACTCATTAATAACACAAACGATTTTTAATCTAAAGCTTTTGCAACGCTCTCGCTTGAAAGATGAACTACAACACTTCTATGAATCAAATCAATAGAAACAGAAAGCGTTCTTTCTTTTCCAGATGATTGAAGAATTCCAACAACTCCCTCAAACGGTCCTTCAATGATTTTAACGGAATCACCCGCCACTAAATAATTTTCAACAATTACTTCAGATTTATACTCTAAAATTTTCTTAAGGTTTTCAATCTGCCATTCAGGTATAGCTGCTGGTCTTCCACCATCAAACAAACATTTAACAATAGATTTTTGTTCTAAAGAATAAAGTCTTTCTTTTTCAGAAGCATAAATAAAAATATAACCTTTTATTATAGGTACGCTTATTTCTTTTTTTCTATCACTCCATTTTCTTATTGCAATAGTAACGGGCAGATAACTTTGGACCCCAAGATTATTTAACTCTTCTTCAGCTTTAAATTCGCTTTGCGATTTAACAACAAGAGCGAACCAGCTTCTAGAATTATTTATCCCCATAAATTATTTATTAATTATATCTGTTCTGCCAATTGAGTAATACGTAAACTTCAATTCATTAAGCTTATCAAGATCATATAGATTTCTTCCATCAAAGATAACGGGAGTCTTTAATGATTTTTTAATGACTGCAAAATCAGGATTACGAAATTCTTTCCACTCTGTTACAACAATCAATGCATCTGCATCAACTAAAGTTTCCTCAGAAGTTTCAGCATATTTAATTATATCACCAAGAACAGCTTTTGTTGTTTGATTAGCTTCAGGGTCATATGCAGTAACTGTTGCCCCAGAATCTAATAATAATTTTATCAAATAATGTGCAGGTGCTTCACGAACATCATCAGTATTTGGTTTAAATGCTAATCCCCAAAGAGCAAAATGTTTGCCTTTAAGATTTTCGTTGTAGTGTTTTGATATTTTCTTATAAAAATGTTTTACTTGATCATAGTTTACATCAATTACAGATTTTAAAATTTTAAAATCATATTTGTTTTCGTTAGCTGTGTTAACTAAAGCGTGAACATCTTTTGGAAAACAAGAACCTCCATAACCAATGCCAGGAAATAAATATCTTTTGCCAATTCTTGAATCTGAGCCAATTCCCAATCTAACGTTATCAACCTGTGCGCCTGTTAATTCGCAAAGCCTTGCAATCTCATTCATAAAAGATATTTTCATCGCAATAAATGAGTTTGCTGCATACTTTGTCATTTCAGCCGATTTTTCATCCATAAAGTAAACAGGATTTCCTGTACGTACGAAAGGTTCGTAAAGCTGTTCCATAACTTTTTTTGTTTTGCCATTACTTGTCCCAACGATAACTCTTTCCGGTTTCATAAAATCTTCAACAGCAATACCTTCACGCAAAAATTCCGGATTTGAACAAACATCAAAATCAAAATTTGGAGCGTGTTTTCTAACAGCGGCTCTAACTCTATCGCTTGTTCCAACAGGAACTGTGCTTTTATCTACTAAAACTTTAAATCCTAAATTTGGTTCAGCTTTAAAAAGCAATCCCAAATCATCGGCAACTTTTAAAACATATTTAAGATCTGCGGCACCATCTCCGCCTTGAGGAGTTGGAAGACATAAAAAGATCACATCTGATTTACGAATAGCATCATTTAAATCAGTTGTAAATGATAATCTTTTCTTTACAATATTTCTTAAGAATAAAACTTCAAGTCCAGGTTCATATATTGGTATGTGGCCATTACGCATTGTTTCAATTTTATTTTCATCAATATCAACACAAATAACATTGTTTCCTGTTTCTGCAAGACAGGTTCCAGATACAAGACCAACGTAACCAGTGCCAACGACTGCTAAATTCACGAGTTCCTCCGATATAATTTGTTTAACATTTGAAAAATAGTGAAAGTAATTTTTAAATAGAATTGATAAATCAGCGGATTTAGCTTAAAACCGCAGTTATTTCTCGGTTAAAATATTTTAGATCAATTGGTTTGGCAATTACAGATTTTATTCCCAGATCATTATATATTTTAAATAATGATTGATCGTGTGATTCTGTAAGTACAACAATTGGGGCATAGAATTTTTTATCGCCACGCAATATGGATTTTATAAATTGCACACCATTCATTAATGGTAAATCATGTGAAGATATAATAAGTGAGGGATGTTGTTTAAGTACTATGTTTATTGCTTCAAACCCATTATCTGTACCAACAAATTTAAATGTAGGAAAATTTTCTTTGATTGTTTTTTCAAGAAGTCTAAACTCTTTCTGATTATTTTCGACTAACAAAATTGTATTCTCAGAACTTGGCACAGTAAAGTGAAATTCACTGCCAGCCTTTTCTTTTGAGTAAAACCAGATTTGCCCTTTGTGTCTTTCTATAATTTCTTTAACAAGTGATAACCCAAGGCCGGTTCCTTTTTCTCCACGAGTTCCTCTGGTAGAAAACATTTTTTCAAACTTAAATATCCTTTGTTGATAATGATCAGGTATTCCAACCCCTTCATCTTTAATAACAAACTCTACAAGCTGGTTGTTAAATCTATCAGCAAAGATTTTAATTGTTTTTCCATCCTCTGAAAATTTTATAGCATTACTAACAAGATTAGTGATAACCTGCATCATCAATCTTTCATCAGTTTCTATAAAAATTGTTTCTGGCACATTAACTTTTATGTCAATGTTTTTTCTCATCGCTATTCCGGTAAGCGCAGAAATGCAATTAAACACAAGCCCTTGTGCCTGAACTCTTTGTGGAACCAAATTCATTCTACCTGTTTGAAGGTTGGACCAATCCAGCAGGTAATTTACAAGCTGTAACTGGTTGCTTGAAGAATCATTAATATAGTTTAGATACTCAATTCGCTCAGCATCTGTAAGTTGGGCTTCACTTAGTAAGATTTCTGTAAACCCAAGGATGCTGGAAAAAGGTGCGCGTAAATCGTGAGAAAGAATTGAAAGGAAATTATCACGAGCTGTTATTTCAGCGGAAAGTGTATTTATAATCTCAGCTGAGTCAGCTTCATTTTTTTTGAATTGAGTTATTTCAACAACAAGTCCTTTTTGAATCTTTACCTTTTTATTTTTTTCTGATTTTATCTGCTCTTTCAACCAGATAATTTTCCCATCTTTTTTTCTATAACGATAAATCAACTCGAGCGATGTTGTTTTGCCATTTTCTAATTTATAAAGTTTTTTCTTGATTTCAGGCAAATCATCTTCGTGAACCATTTCTCTTCCCAGCGAATTAAACTTAATCAACTCTTCTGGTTTAAAACCTGTAACTTTTTTTACCCCGGGTGAATAAAACATTTCAAGCTTATCATCCTTAATCGTTAACAAATAGTGAAACTGATCATCAAACTCTCTTGCAATTTCACAAAGTACATTATTTTGTTCTTCGGTTAAGAGTTTTTTTTCAGTTACACCGCTAAGAAATGTATCCTTTTGTGTTTTTTCGTTAGCTTTTGATATGTTATTATTTTTTATTCGGGGCATCATAATTGTCAATTATTCTCTACGTCAAAGATATAACAATTTAGTTTAAGCCTAAAATTATTTATGATTTAGATAAATTGAACTTTTTTTGCACACATTTGTTTAATAATCAAAAAATAAACTTTTAGATCAAACATGAAAAAAACCGCTTTATTTGTTATCATAATTTTATCAAACCAACTTTTTGCTCAAAATCCTATTGGCGGAATTTACGGTAGAGTTTTTGATTTCATTACCAAACAACCAATTCCATTTGCCAACGTTGTGATAATGGAAACAAATTTTGGATCTGCTACTGATGCAAATGGCTACTTTAAAATAGATAATATTCCTGTAAACACATATCAGGTTAGAGCCTCAGTTGTTGGATATAATACACAAACAAAAACAGATGTTGTTCTATTAACTTCTAAACCAACAGAAGTTAATTTTGAATTAACTCCGCAAGCAATAGAACTTGAAGGAGTTACTGTAACAAGTGATTATTTCCGTAAAGATCCACTTGAAGTTAACAGCATAAGAAATTTTAGTTACGAAGAAATCAGAAGAAGTCCGGGTGGATTTGAAGATGTTGTTCGTGCTTTATCAATATTGCCTGGAGTTGCACAAGCTGATGCAGGAAGAAATGATTTAATTGTTCGCGGTGGCGCACCATCAGAAAATCTTTATCTTATAAATGGAATTGAAGTTCCAAATATTAATCACTTTGGAACTCAAGGCGCAACCGGTGGACCACTGAGTTATGTTAATTTAGATTTTGTTAGAGAAACTTCCTTTTCAACCGGTGGATTTTCTTCTTTGTATGGTGACAAACTTTCATCTGTTTTAAATATTGATCTTAGAAATGGAAGAGAAGATAGAGTCGGTGGGAAAGCAACAATCTCTGCATCACAATTTGGATTAAACTTAGAGGGACCAATTACACAAAGTTCTAACTTCATTTTTTCTGCAAGAAGAAGCTATCTTGATTTTATTTTTAAAGCAGCAAACTTTTCTTTTGTTCCGGAATATTATGACGTTTTACTAAAAGCTGATTTCAGTCCACACAGCAGTGATGCATTCAGCTTTGTATTTATAAGTGCTTTTGATAATGTAAAATTCTTTAACGATGATGCTGAACAGCGATTTGATAACTCAAGAATTCTTGGTACGGATCAGGTACAATATGTTGCAGGATTTACTTACAGGCATTTATTTACAAATGGATTTTTTAATCTTGCCCTTAGCAGAAATTATGTTGATTATGATAGCAGGCAAAGTGATTCACTTTTAAATCCGCTTTTTACAAATAAATCTAAGGAAGAAGAAAATTCGTTACGCGCAGATTTAGTTTTTAAACTCTCCAAAACTTCTGAAATTAGCATTGGAGGAACAGCAAAATTAATTGAAGCAGATTTTGATATTCTTTTCCCAACATTTTTTACTTCATTTGGTGATTCGCTTCCTGTCACTTCACTAAAATCAGAAAACAATTATACCAAGTTTGGTGTTTACACAAACTACAACACTTTGCTATTCAATAAACTTACCGCAAATGTTGGTGTTCGCTCAGATATTTTTACCGCACTAAATAAAAAAGTTTATTTCAGTCCACGACTTTCACTCTCTTATGCATTAACTGATTTAACAAATTTAAATTTTAGTACAGGAATTTATAATCAATCTCCATCATACATCTGGCTTGAAGCATTTGAAAGCAATAAAGATTTAAAAATGATTCAGGTTAACCAATTTGTTTTGGGATTTGATCATAGAATTTC
>Ga0138256_10003431_pt1 | contig 16847 bp, 11 predicted proteins | sample KNB2016incub_MG_FD_105486 | JGI IMG/M metagenome (GOLD analysis project Ga0138256, IMG submission 105486) | Active sludge microbial communities from wastewater in Klosterneuburg, Austria - KNB2014incub_MG | ecosystem: Engineered > WWTP > Activated sludge > Unclassified | place: Austria... | reverse complement strand
CGTGCGATGCAGCTCGACCATCTGACGCCGAAACTCCGGCGTGTATCGCTTGACCTTTTGACCCATGAGTTGATCCTCTCTTTGTGAACATGAACTGTCCATCAAACCGGGTCAACTCCAGTTTTGTCGTTTAGACTTGGTGCCATGTTCGATTCCAAGGGCGGCCACTATGACAATATTGCTGTACCGGGGACAAAGTTGGGTGACGAGTCACAATGGTCAGTCAATGGATCTCTACTATTCGAACCGAACAGTAAATTCAGCCTTAATGTTCGAGCCTCCTACCGGAAAATCGATGATGGACCAGCGGCGGCAACCTTTGGGTATGGAATAGAGGATCATAACTTCGGAGGATTTCGACTGGAGAACGGCCTTGCTAACACGAGCGACTCTGTAGTTCCCGCACCACTGGTCGAAACACGTAACGGAACACGTGGCGAATCTGTTTATCGTGGAACGATCCGGATGCCGGACGAGTCAACTATTGGGTTGAACACCGGCTTTGCAAATATCGAAGCCTTTAGGAGCGGATTTGTCGCGCATCCTCTCTACACCCCACAGGCGCTGCCGGGGCGGTTGAGCTACAACATAAACAACGTTAATGATTTCGGATTGAAGCTGGACTCTACAAGGTTGAGTGCACATGCCAACTACGATTTCAATGAGACGGTATCCTTGGCGTTACTTGCAGGGCACTACGAAGAGGCATGGGGGTTTTGGAATGACTACGACTTTACAGCCGATAACTCCTATATGGGTTTCTATGCGAGTGAAATAAAAGACACTTCTCTCGAGGCGCGGCTTTCAGGTCTCGCTTTGGACGGTCAACTTAGTTGGATTTTCGGCGCAAGTTATGTGGATACCACGCTGACATCCATTGGTGAAGCTGGCATCGCCAGCTTCTACCTGTTTCCAGTCTATTTCCCAGGGGATTTCAGTACCGATCTGTTCGTGTCAGGTGCTCGGACGACAGGTGTGTTCGCCTCCGTTGAGTATCGATTGACAGAGAAATTTTCGGCGACACTGGAAGGGCGTTATCAAGAAGATGAAATCAGGGAGGATCAGGTTAATAAGGGACTATCTACCCCGATTTCTCCAGCCACACTGGACAACTTCTTACCTCGAGCGACTTTTAGATACGAGCCTTCTGATATGGCAACGCTGTACATCACCTATGCTGAAGGAAACCTCCCAGGTGGTTTCAATGCATCAGTCGCGGCTCTGGACGATGCTCAGCGCGCCCAGCTGGAGGCATTGGCCCCTGGTACCGGCGTTACGTATGGTGAGGAATCGCTAAAGAACTATGAGCTCGGGTGGAAACAGACTCTGGCCGGAGGTCGAGCGGCTTTCAACCTGGCCACGTTTTTCATGAAACGAGAGGATGAGATTATTCGTGCGAATGAACTATTAACAGATTCCACTCCCGGTGCTCCCAATCCATACACAACAGTGTTTTTCAATTCAAATGGGGCATCGACGGATATCTATGGGCTCGAAATTGATGGCACTTGGAATGCGACTGACAACCTGTCACTGCAGGGTTCATTCGCGTACGTTCACGCCGCAATCGCATCATACCCAGCAACGGGAGCAGGTACCGGCGACTTTGGCGATATATTTGGATCAGCCGCGAACGTAGAGGGGCAGCGTGCATCGCGTTACCCACCGGTGATGGGTTCATTAAGCGCCACCTACGAGGCAGAAATGAGTCCTCGCGCAGGGTTCGACGCATGGTACGTCCGGGGCGATGCTTACTACACTGGAAAATACTGGGACTCGATTGCTAACGTGTCAGAGGTTGAATCCGCTCTTGATGCAAACCTCCGCTTCGGTATTCGCGGTGAAAACATGGGTCTTGAGTTTTTTGTTACCAACGTGTTGGACGAAGACGCGCCAGCATCCGCCAATAATTTCTCCGACCTGAGTTTCGCTCCACGAAGGCTTCCGGGAGGACTCTTCGATTTCTCTCGAGAAGGCGTGCAGATGGCGTTACGCGACAAGCGGCAGTTTGGGGTGCGGGTCAACTATGTTTTTGATTAGTGAGAATCGTTTGACGGCGGGATCAATAGACCCCGCCGACGGGCGAGGAAGGGCTGCTGATTTACGCCGAAAAGCAATTCGGTAGCTACGCCAAACTGACTCTACGAGCCTGTAATTAGTACTGTGTTACTGCGTATAACAAGTCCGTAATTGAGAAAGATGAGCAGTCGTTGAGTGAGGATGTGCATTCCGAGCCATGCCCGGCTGAGCTGCTAATTTGAGTATCTCAATAATCGAGGAGAGCATGAGCATGAGTAGTCATACGAAAGGCGGAAACATGACCCGCAGAGATGCCCTGGCCAGGTCTGGGGCTGGGGCGCTGGGTTTGGCCGCACTGGCCGCGGCGCCGGCCAGTGTGCAGGCAGCTCAAGCTGCAGAGTATCCGGAACTGCCCGTCATGAAAGACGGCGTCTATCCAATCAAGCCCTTGCGCCAGGACAACATCAGGGTCTCTGCGATACAGACCGTGACCCGGTCTGTTGATGTCAAAAATCTAAAAGCAACCATGAAAGAGAACCTTGATCACATGCTACGCATGATCGATCTTGCACAGAATATGCCTGAGGAGTGGGGTTCCACTCGCCGGTGGGGCGCAAAGCAGGACCTGCTTTGTTTTCATGAATTCCCCTTACAGGGCTTTCAGCCCTGGATTCGGAAGGAGATGAACCAAGTAGCTATTGACCTGCCTGGCCCGGAATCCGAAGCCATTGGAGAACGTGCCAAGCGCTACGGGTGCTATATCACTTTTGGATGTTACTCGCGCGACAAGGATTGGCCCGATCATGTGTTCAACATGTCAGTAATTATCGGGCCCTCCGGTGAGATTGTTGCGAAACAAATGAAGTTCAAGAACGAAATGGGTATGGAGGCATATTTCGGTGCCCCGATTGGTTTGATGTCCACCACAATTTATGATGTTCTGGACCGCTACGTTGAAATGTACGGATGGGATGCCGTAGTCCCGGTGGCCCGCACCGATATCGGCAATATTACGGTGACATCGGCTGGCCGCAGTGTTCTGCTTGACCAGGTTCTTGCCATGAAGGGATGTGAGATCGCGGTTCTGTCCGTCACTGGCGGCAGCAACCGCGCCCGGGCTGAATCTTCCGCACGCAGCTTGAGCATGTATACCGTTGGAATCAGCAATTCAATTTCATTCGGCAATCCGGGCTGGGTGGAAACTGCCGGTGCGCGGGACGCTGGTACGGTTATATGTGGTCCCAACGGAGTGCTCGCAGCCACGGTTTCGCATCATGAGGATATTGCAACCGCAGCCATTCCAATGGCGGAGTATCGGCGCACTCGACGGCCCCCGGAAATTCCAATTGAGATGTACTTGCCAGTGCTGATGCAGTACCAGCCGAAGTACAAGAAGAATGCCTTTATGGAGTATCTGCCGAACGATTATTTCGACTCTGGTGAATTCTTTTACAAGCGGTTGGGCTGGATGTAACGGCTGTTGCGGCTGCAATCTCGGTTGACCTGGCGGCTGAAATCAATGAGATGTCGTCGGGTCAACCCCTGCGCCAGGGGATTCCGATCAGGAATTTTACGATCGCTTCCACTGATGACCGTCGCTTGCATGCCAGTCTGGGTTAGGTGCCCCGCTCGCGCGACATCGTGCTCAGCCGACAAAGACTCGAGAACAACACGTAGCAGATAGTTATACGGACCCGGTGCGAGCGTTCATCCAAAGCTGATACAAATTATGGCAGTAGCTCGTCGGCGAAAATTGCCGTGGCAGGTTCGTGGCCCGCCGAATACCGGCCGCGATACATCCCCAGATCGTTGATCGCAAACGCGGGCTCGCCTGTCACACCCATTGCGATCAACCCCCCGTCGCCGCCAATGGAGCCGACTTCCATGATCGCGTCATGCGCAGCGGCAGCCAGATTCTGACCGTTCCAGCGCACGCGGTCGCACACTTGACGCGCGGCCGTGTCACGAATGAAATACTCGCCCGAGCCGGTTGCCGACACCGCGCACTCGCCATCCTTGGCATAGGTTCCGGCGCCGATAACAGGTGAATCGCCGATGCGGCCCCAGCGTTTGCCGGTCATGCCGCCGGTCGAAGTTGCTGCGGCGAGATGCCCGAGGTGATCGAGCGCAACGGCGCCGACGGTGCCATACAAGTGCGTTTTGTCCAGCACCGCCACGTTCTTGCGGCGCCATTCGAGCAACTGCTGCCAACGCTCCTCAGTCTTGAACCACGCCGGATCAACCTGCTCCAGACCCCGCTCGAGCGAAAACTTGTCGGCGCCATCGCGTGCCAGCATGACGTGCGGCGACTTCTCCATGACCGCGCGCGCCAGACTAACAGGGTGTCGCGTGCGGGTAACGCCAGCCACGGCGCCCGCGCGCTGCGTTGCACCGTCCATGATCGATGCATCAAGTGCGTTGCGCCCGTCTGCTGTGAATACAGCGCCGCGGCCTGCATTGAACAGCGGATCGTCCTCGAGCAGGCGGATCGCCGCCTCGACGGCATCCAGGGCGCTACCACCACGCTCGAGCACGGCACCGCCTGCCCGTAGCGCCGCGTCAAGACTGGCTCGATAGGCGGCGACTTTCTCAGCTGACATTTCAGCGCGATCGAGTACGCCCGCACCTCCGTGTATCGCTAACGACCAACGTGGCACCTCCGACAACTCACCGTGAACTACCGCGTATACTCGTTCGAATGCCGGAGCTGAAACGGTACGCCGAAGCACGTTCAGCGTGGACTGAGGCCCCGCTCCCACCGCTTCGACACGTCGCAGTTGCAATGGCCGACCTGGCATTTGCGCATCAGCAGCCAGATCGGCCTTGACCAGCCACGCCGCACCGTTTGGCTCGGTGGAGTAGACGTGGGCCGAGCCATCCGGCTCGACCGCCACGGCAGCACTTTCGTCTACTCCCAAGCCCCACAACTGTGTGTTCTGATCTTTCGTCAGTGCGTGAGCTTTGGCTAGAAACGCCAATAATCGCCCGAGCCGATCGCGCTCTCTGAAATGCGTATCCGTGACGATGCCGCGCAGCAAACTAATGTGCAGGAAGTTCTGCTCGATCGTGTTGGCAGGACCGAGTGGATCGGCGAGAGCTTCAGCGCTCTTGATGCTGCCGTCGTCCATGGCGCCGTAGAGAAACTCGCCCAGTATCGCCAAGCCGGCGCTGGTGCCGCCGAGCGGCTTGTTAGCCGCCACGTGTGCATCCAGAGCTGCGGCAACTGGAGTGTCTTTCCAGTACCGAACGTAACGCGCCTGATCACCGCCCGCGATAAAAATGCCGTCGGCTTTGGCGAGACTTGCGAGTATGCGCTTATCCGTTGCGGCACCCCGTCCGGTGAAGACGAAAGTCTCCACTGACGTCACACCACCCACGTCGCGATAGAACTCATCGGCCACTTCCGGGCCTTGGGAGGCGCGCAAGACCACGATATGCCCATTGCCGGCTTTCCTGATAAACCAACGTAGTGCATCAACGTTGCGGTCCCCGCCGCCCATGAGCAGCAGGCCGCCCGTCACTTGACCCGGCGTGCGCGCTGCGAGGTCACCGACCTTGAAGTAGCGATAGTCCGCGGCGCCAGCGATCGACGCACCGCCGCAAATCAGTAGCGGCAATAAGGCGATCGAACGCACGAGTCCGGTAGGTATGATCATTACGATGTCCTCAAAGGCCTGTTAGGTAGCGCAGTTGTGGCGGGCTAGCAACGCCATTGCAAAATGCTACGCGTTAGCGTGAAATGACTGCCACAATCGTGGCCTCAATTCGAGCGTAATGCCAGAGTTGCGGGTCCACGGGTCTAACTACGAGGTATCGGCGTGAGCAAACAGGTTGGCAGGTTTCTGTTCGCCGCAGCAGCGGTCGCGATCTTTCCCTTGACACAGCCTATTGCAGCACAGGAATCACCCGTCGCGCAAAATGGACTGGAAGAGGTAACGGTAATCGGATCGCGCATTCGCCGGGCTTTGGACCAGGGACCGGCACCGGTACTGACCATCGACGCGGATACGATCCGCAGCAATGGCTACACCAGCATCCCCGACGTCTTGCGAGCGGTCACACAGAATGGCGGTGAAACGCAGAGCCAGCAATCGTTCAGCGGTGCCTCCTTTACACCCGGCGCCCAGCAAGTCGATCTGCGTGGCCTGGGCCCAAACCACACGCTCGTCCTCGTGAACGGCCGGCGCATCGCCGATTTTCCGCTGCCGTTCCAGGGACGCAGCAATTTCACGGACATTTCCAGCATCCCGTTGGGCCTGGTCGAACGCGTCGAGGTCCTGAGCGGCAGTGCATCCGCCATCTATGGCTCAGATGCAATCGCGGGCGTGATCAACTTTCAACTGAAAAAGAAGGTTGACGGTACGACCTTGGACTATCGCGCCGGCGTGACCGAAGCCGGTGGCGGCGCGTCCCACCGCGGCACATTGACCACCGGCTACGCCACCGACAGGTTTCACGTCGCCGGCGGTGTCGAGTACCTCTATCAAGAGCCGCTGTGGGCGTATCAGCGACGCATTCAAGACAGCACGGCCGACAACCCGACCACCACGGTGCCACTCGCCAGACGGGTCTTTCTTCGCTACAACCCCGACCAAGACATCTATGTCGATCCTGGCCAAGCCACTTGTGCGTCATTGGCTTCCCTCAATGACGGCTCCAACTACTACGCCTCGCGCCCGCGCTACGGCGAGTTCGACGATGCGCTGGACGACTATGGCCCTGGCTATTTCTGCGGCAGCAACACAGCCATCGGCTACGGCACGATTCTCTCCGAGCGTAAGGGCTTCAACAGCTTCGTGACGACTGGGTTTGCGCTCTCGGACCGTACGGAGTTCTTTGCAGACATTCAGTTCGGTATCAGCGACGTTGCGCTGATGCCCGATGTGTTGTCCTGGGGCTTCCAGAACGCCGCAGGCAGCAGCGATGCGACTTTCTTCAACAGTTTCGACGGTGTTCTGGATGACTGGCAACGCCAGTTTACGCCAGAGGAATCCGGCGGCTTCCGCAACACCATGACCCGCAATCGGCAGACCACCTTCAGCGTAACGCCCGGCATCAAGGGTGACCTGGGCGAGCAATGGCAGTACGAGCTATCGTTCAATCACAGCGAGTATCGGGCGAAGGTGAAGTTTCCTGAGGTCATAGCTTCTGCCGCTAACACCCTGTTTTTGGGGTCGCAGGAAGGCATCGACGCCGCTAGTGGCTATCCGATCTTCAATGCCGACCCCGCCAGACTGTACACGCCGCTTAGCCAAGCCGAGTACGACAGCATCGCGGTCTACAGCATCTACAATCCCAAGAGCTGGACGGACAATTTCTCGGCCACGATCAACAGTCGCGAGCTGTTCAGTCTGCCGGCGGGTCCGGTTGGATTCGCGGCGGTCGGCGAATACGGCAAACAGGCCTATGACCTCAACCCCGACCCCCTCGCCCTGACTAACTACTACTATGACCTGAAAGACAGCGATGGCGAGGGCAGCCGCAAGCACTGGGCCCTGGGTGGCGAGTTGCGGGCTCCGCTACTCAAGACCTTGGAGCTGTCAGCCGCCGCCCGGTACGATAGCTTTCGTTTCGCGGGTCGGGACGTCGGCAAATTCACCTTCAACGGCGGCATCGAATTCCGCCCGCTCAGGAGCGTGCTGATCCGCGCAGCGTACGGCACGGGATTTCGCGCGCCGGACCTGCACTACGTCTTTACGGGCCCAGGCAACACCAGCCCGGCTGCAACTGATTACTACAGATGCCGCACAGAGGAGCCTGACGAAGCCATCGGCGATTGCAGCTACGCCGACAACACGATCACCGCGCAGCGCACCGGCAATCGGGACCTCGAGCCCGAGACAAGCAAGTCAATCAATGCGGGTATCGCATGGGCGCCTAACGAGCAGTTTGACGCCTCGATCGACTACTTCAGCGTCGACATGTCGGATCAGGTGAACGACCTGCGCGTCGACGGCATCTTGCGCGACGAGGCCGACTGTCGAATCGGCACAACGAACGCCGGCACACCGGTCGCCGTCAATTCACCAACCTGTCAGGACGCCATCGCCCGCGTGATCCGCTTCGCCTCTGGCGTCAATGCGGGCGCGCTGGATGCCGTAGCGGTCAATCCCATCAATACGTCCCGCGAAAAGACCACGGGTTTCGATTTGGCCATGAACGGGCGATGGCCGACGCCCATCGGCCAGTTGTCCTTGTCGCTCAGTCACACGCATGTCATTACACACAGCTTCATCCAGTATGCGGGCGACCCGACGATCAACAAGCTGGCGTTCGACAGCGGCTACGATATTCCCCGCGACAAATCGACTGCTAGCGTGGGCCTGAAAACGGGCCCACTCAAAGTCACGCTCGAGGGGCGCCGTCTTGGCAAGCTGCCTAACTATGATGAGAACGCCTACATCCGGTCGAGCACGCTCTTCAATTCAACGCTGCAGTACGATTTCAGCGACCACCTGCGAACGTCGTTCAGCATGATCAACATGACCGACGAGAATCCAGTGAAAGATCCAACGTACGCGAGCTATCCGTACTACGACATCAGCTGGTTCGACAGCGTCGGTCGCAGCTTCTTCTTGCAGCTGACCTACAAATTGGGCGGCGCGGCTCTCTAGGCGGACTGGCGGGTGGTCACCAGGCGTGATTGCGGCTGATATCGCATCGTTGCGGCATGTCGTGACAGCGAAATGCTGGCGGTACGGCGTCCTGAAATCGGATACCGAGTGCGCGCTGACGACGTTGGTTTCCGGCACCCGCTCGGCTGGCGCACGCACAGCATAGCCGATGCGTGGACCTGAGCCGCCCCGCTTGTCCTTGGCGGATAGCGTTCACACTGCCTCACCGCCGCGTGCCATTTTGATTCGCATCGCGCGACGCGGCGCCGACAATGATCCGCGCGCTGCGTCGATGCGTCCAATAGGCAACAGCCCAATCGACTAACACGACAACGCGATTTCGAAAGCCAATGAGAAAATAGATATGGGCAAACAACCAGATCCACCAGGCCAACCAACCTGACATTCGCACCGGCCCGAAATCGATGACCGCGGCGCGCCGACCAATCGTTGCTAACGATCCGAAGTGCCGGTAGTGGAAGGGCGCGATCTGTTGGCCAGCGAGTCGCGCCCGCAGAGCGTTCGCGACGTAGTGACCCATCTGTTTCGCCGCCGGTGCAACGCCCGGAACCAGGCCAGCTGGTCCTTCGACGTGTGCCAAATCACCGGCTACGAAGACTTCCGGATGTTTTGGAACACTCAGGTCGGGGGCGACGATCACGCGACCAGTCCGGTCCAGCTCGGCGTCAAGCAGGGTTGCAATGGGCGACGCTGCCACACCGGCCGCCCAGATCACCGTCCGAGCGGCAACCCGCTGGCCGCCGAATTCGACTGAGTTCTCGTTGACCGCCGCCAACGGCTGATCCAGGTAGACCGAGACGCCCAGTCTCTCGAGCTGCCGCTGCGCGGCGACCGACACCGACCGTGGAAACGTCGGCAAGACCCGCGGTCCGGCTTCGACCAGCAGCACTCTTGCTTTGGCGGGATCGAAGCGCCGGAACTCCCGCTTGAGTGTATGGCGCGCAATCTCCGCCAGCGTACCAGCCAGCTCTACTCCCGTCGGACCGGCACCGACGATCACGAAATTGAGCCAGGCTGCACGCTCCAGGTCGTTCGCGGCAGCCTCGGCCCGCTCGAACGCAGTCAGGATGCGGCGGCGGATCCTCAGTGCATCATCCAGCGTTTTCAGGCCGGGAGCGTGTAACAACCAGTCATCATGACCGAAATAGGTATGCATCACACCGGCCGCGATGACCAAGAAGTCGTACTCATGTGCGACTCGGCCGACGATGACTCGCCGGGCGCCGACGTCTATGGTGGATACGTTTCCCAATAGCACCGTCACATTCTCGTGCTCGCGAAGGATATGCCGCAGGGGCGCGGCAATCGCAGGTGCCGCGAGTCCGGCAGTAGCAACTTGATAGAGCAGCGGCTGAAAGGTGTGATGGTTAGTCCTGTCGATGAGCAAGACGTCGGCGTTGGCGGAGCGCAATCCCCGCGCTGCCCAGAGGCCCGCGAAACCGCCGCCGACTACAATAATGCGCGGTGTAGTACCCATGATCCTTTATAGCAGTGCTGAATCCAGACCGGCCATCAGTAGTGTTCGCGACGACTCGCGCGCCCGGTCGCTGTCCTGCTAAGCTTTCCGCATGCTCGTCACGCGTGCCACCGCACTGCTCCTGGTCTGTTCCCTGCTGAGTCCCGCGCAAGCGCAGCGCAGCTCGCCGCCGGTGGACCAGCCCTACCCCGGAACGATCGAGCTCGAGGTGGATGCCACGAATGTCGCGCAGCACATTTTCAATGTGAAGCAAACTGTCCCGGTGCGGCCGGGACAGATGACTTTTCTGTTCCCCGCATGGCTACCCGGCAATCATTCACCAAGCGGCCGGATCGATAAACTGGCCGGGCTCACCATCGAGGCGGCTGGACAGAAGCTCGCCTGGCGTCGCGACCCACTCGATGTGTACGCGTTCGCGGTCGCTGTGCCTGCGGGCGTGCCGACGCTGACGATGCGCTATCAGTTCCTGTCGCCCACTGACAAGTCGCAGGGCCGCGTCGTCATGACACCTGACATGCTCAACCTGCAATGGAACGCCGTCGTTCTCTATCCGGCGGGGCACTACGCGAGTCAGATCCAATACGCCGCGATGGTCACCTACCCGGCCGACTGGCAGGCTGCAACGGCTCTGACCGTCGTTAGCCGCGATGGCAATACGCTGCGCTACGCACCGGTGGCACTCGACGTCCTGGTCGATTCGCCGGTATTCGCGGGCCGCTACTTCAAGCGCTACGATCTGGCGCCCGGCGCAAACGTTCCGATCCGCTTGAACGTGGTAGCCGATGCGCCACGATTTCTCGAGGCCAAGCCCTCGCACCTGCAGCAGCACGTGAAGCTGGTGCAGCAGACGATCAAATTGTTCGGGGCACAGCACTACGACCACTACGACTTCCTGTTCGCCCTGTCGGATCACCTGAGCGGCATTGGCCTTGAACACCAACGATCGAGTGAGAATGGCGTGCCACCCGGCTATTTCAGTGACTGGCAACAACAGACCGGTAGCACGGATCTGTTGGCGCACGAATACACGCACTCGTGGAATGGCAAGTTTCGCCGCCCGGCAGATCTATGGACGCCCAACTACAACGTGCCGATGCAAGATAGCCTGTTGTGGGTTTACGAAGGCCAGACCCAATACTGGGGCAATGTGCTCGCCGCGCGCAGTGGCCTGCGGCCACTGGAAGCCTCACGAGAAGCACTGGCACTCGTAGCAGCGACCTACCGGGATGATCGACCCGGCCTCGCCTGGCGCTCTGTCGAGGACACTACTAACGACCCGATCATTGCGCAGCGCCGGCCCAAGCCATACCGCAACTGGCAGTTGAGCGAAGACTACTATTCCGCCGGCCAATTGATCTGGCTCGATGTCGATGCGCAGATTCGCAAGCTGAGCCGAGGCAAGAAATCTCTCGATGACTTCGCGCGCGCGTTCTTCGGGGTCGACGATGGCGCGTGGCAGACGCAGAAGCCCTATACATTCGATGATGTCGTGACGACACTGAATGCGGTCGTACCGCACGACTGGGCGCCCTTTCTCCGCGATCGGCTCGACGGCCGGACGCCGCTCACGAACGGCCTCGAAGCGAGCGGCTGGCGCCTGGTGTACCGTGATACCCCGAGCGCATACGCACAAGCGCGTGCCAAGGAAGACGAGAGTGGAAGCGCCGATTTTATCTACTCGTTGGGGTTTACCGTCGACAAGGACGGAGCGATCGGCGATGTCCGCTGGGACAGCCCCGCATTCAAGGCTGGAATCGGTAGCGACAACAAGCTCGTCGCGGTCAACGATCTCGAGTACAACAAAGACACGTTGAATGCAGCGATCAAGGCGGCTGTGCTCGATGCAGCGCCCCTACGGCTGTTGGTCAAAGAATCCAATCGTTACCGCAGCGTCACGATCGACTACCACGACGGGCCGCGCTATCCGTATATCGAGCGGATCGACGGCGCGCCCGACTATCTGAGCGCGATATTTGCCGCGAAATAGCTCCGGCGCCCGTAGCGACTGGCGGGCGGCAGGCATGACCCGAGCGGCCAGCGGGCCCAGTCGCGCCCGTCGGCGGCTGCAGTAGCTGGATATTCAACCAGTTATTGCAAATGAGAACGATTCGCATTCTAATAGGCGCCTACGGAGGCCTGCCTAATGTACATTTGTGTCTGCCATGGAATTTCCGACCGTCAGCTGCGTGAGGAGTTGGATCGCGGCGTACGAGGCTTCGAAGAGCTACGGGCCTGCACCGGCGTCGCGACCTGCTGCGGGGCGTGCGAGTCCTCGGCGCGCGAGCTCTGCGAGTCTTGGCAATCCGCCAGTCAGCGATCAGACTCAGTCCCGTCACCAGCGTAGCAGGCGATCTATTTCATGAAAGGCGATCCAAAAATCATCGCGGCGCTCAACAAGGCGCTCAAGAACGAACTGACTGCGATCAATCAGTACTTCCTGCACTCTCGCCTGCTGCGTCACTGGGGTTTCGAGCGTCTCAGCAAGTATGAACACTCGGAATCGATCGACGAAATGAAGCATGCCGACCAGCTGATGGAGCGCATCTTGTTTCTCGACGGTCTGCCGAATCTCCAGGATATCGGCAAACTGCTGATCGGCGAGAGTATCCAGGAAGTTCTGGAATGCGATTTGAAGCTCGAAATGCAGGCGCACCCCGATCTCAAAGGTGCGATCGCCGAATGCGAACGCGTTGGCGATTATGTGAGCCGCGAATTGTTTGCGCAGATTCTCGCCTCGGAAGAAGAGCACATCGATTTCATCGAGACGCAGCTCGAACTGATCAAGTCAGTCGGCCTGCAGAACTACAGCCAGTCACAGTCCGGATCGACCTAACGACCAGCGCGCAATACGATCCGGCGTTCGCGTTGCGAGCGGCGCGCGGGCTGATTGGCGCCAGACAGGTCGAATGGCCAGTAGCAAGAGCATGACGCGCAGTGCAGAGTCAGCGACCAAACGACGGCTAGTCATCACGCGCCAACTGCCGCAGCCGGTCGAGGCGCGCGCTCAGCGAGACTACACGGCCCTCCTCAACGCCGCAGACCGCCCCTTTACGCACGACGACTGGCGCTCGCGGTGCACCGCGGCTGAAGCCGTACTTTGCACGCCCGCCGACCGCCTCGACGCGGAAGTCATTGTGCAACTACCCGAATCTATTCGGATCATTGCCACGTTTTCCGTCGGCTACGAACACATCGATCTCGCCGCCGCTGCGGCGCGCAATATCGTCGTCACCAATACGCCTGATGTGCTCACCGATGCGACCGCGGATATCGCTATGCTGCTTTTGTTAGGCGCTGCACGACGCGCCAGCGAGGGCGAGGCGCTGATGCGCCAGCGTGCCTGGACGGGCTGGGGACCGACACAGCTCATGGGCACGCACGTCGGCGGTAAAGCGCTCGGGATCGTCGGTTTCGGTCGAATTGGACAGGCGGTCGCCCGCCGCGCCGTGGCATTCGGAATGCGCGTTCATTGCCTCAGTCGCAACAAGCGCGATCTGCCGGGCCTCGAAACGCAGCAGCACGCGAACGAAACGACTTTCTGGCCCAGCTGCCAATTCGTCAGCCTGCATTTGCCTCTGACATCTGCGACCCGACACTACCTGAACGCCGCACGCATCGCGCGTTTACCGCGCGGTGCGATCGTCGTGAATACCGCACGCGGGGACGTGGTTGATGATGATGCCTTGATCGCTGCGCTGTCGAGCGGCCATCTGGCGGCGGCGGGGCTCGATGTCTACAGCGGCGAGCCGAACTTTCGCGCCGAGTACGCCGCACTGCCCAACACCTTCCTGCTGCCCCATCTGGGCAGCGCCACGCTCGAGACGCGCAGCGCCATGGGTTTTCGGGCGCTCGACAACCTGGATCAATTCTTCGCAGGCGAGCCACCGGCAGATCGCGTGACGCGCTGAAACTGAGAACCAAGTCGCAGGCTGCCGAGCCACAGCCGATGCTCGCTACAGTTCGCCGGATCGGTGACGACAAACTCTGCAGTACCGCCTGAATCGGCCGGGCGCTGTGCCCGCGTGCCGATGGCAGGCTGCGGAGCTGAGAGGCTGCTCACCATGACCGACGCCATTTCGATACGCAAGGGAACATCGCGGCTGCGTGACCCCGAGCTGGCCGCCGCAGAGTTGTTCGCCGCACTCGATCAACCTGACATTCAGTTGGTAGTTTTCTACTGTGCGGCAGACTTCGACCTGCCGGCCCTGGCCAAAGCTCTGCATAGTCGATTCCATACGATCAACATTGTCGGCTGCACGACCGCCGGCGAGATCACGCCGCAGGGCTACCTCGCCGGTGCGCTCACCGGCTTCAGTCTCGCGGCACCCACGGTCGATGTCGCGATGCAGGCCATCCCGCTCGATCCATTCGACAGCGTATCGACCGGCACCACAGTCACGGCACTCATCAAGCAACTCGGCAGTCGCAATGGCCTGCCGCCTGGCGCAACGGATACCTTCGCCTTCCTGTTGATCGATGGACTGGCCATGCAGGAAGAACTCGTGGTGAGTTGCATTCACCAGCAACTTCAAGGTATCGACATGATCGGTGGATCGGCCGCGGATGATACGCGCTTCGCAGCTACCTACGTCTATCACAATGGGCAATTTCGACAGAACATCGCTGTGTTGACTCTGGTGCGCAGCGACTTGCCGTTCGTCGCGTTCCGCACCCAGCACTTCACACGCTCCAATAAGCGTATGGTTGTGACGCGCGCCGATCCGGCCAAACGTCTGGTGTTTGAAATCAACGGCCGTCCGGCGGGCCGCGAATTCGCGCGCCTGGTGGATCTCAATCTCACCGAACTGACGCCTCAAATATTTGCCACTCACCCGGTAGTCGTCCGCGTGGGCGGCCAATATTTCGTCCGCTCCATCGGCATGGTCAACCCCGACGAGAGTCTGACCTTTTTTTGTGCGATCGATGAAGGCATCGTGCTAACGATCGCCAAAGGCGTTGATATGGTCGAAAATCTCGAGCAGGCATTTGACGAGGTACGCGCGAAACTCGGTGAGCCGCTGCTCGTGTTGGGCTGCGATTGCGTCCTGCGTCGTTTGGAAACCGAGCGCGAAGATATCAAAGACCGGATCGGCGCAATCTTTGCGGCCAACAACGTCGTGGGTTTCGCCACTTACGGTGAGCAGTTCAACTCCATGCATGTCAACCAGACGTTCACCGGAATCGCGATCGGCAGGCGAGCAAGCGACGCGGGGAACTGAGATGGATTCGCGATCGCCGCTCGGCGATGCCGCAGACGAGCTACAGCGGCTGCGCAAGCAATACGCAGAGTTCGAGGCTGAAAACGCGCGACTACAAGCGATCAACGAAGCGCTGATGGATCGTGTTGAACGTGACATGGATCGTCAGGGCAATTCTTTCTCACTGTTTCAGGCGGCGATTGCGCTCGAGAGCACGGTGAATGAGCGCACCGCAGCTCTGCAGCAAACCATGCATGCGCTCGAGCGCAGTAACCGCGAACTGCAGCAGTCAAACGATGCGGCACAAGCGGCGAACCGCGCCAAGTCCGCGTTCCTCGCCACCATGAGCCACGAGCTGCGGACCCCGATGAATGGCGTAGTCGGTATGACCGAACTGCTACTTCAGACCGATCTCGATCCAAAGCAGAAGCGCTCTGCCGACGTGATTCGCAGCTCCGCGTTGGCGCTGCTGGCGATCCTGAACGAGATACTGGATTTCTCCAAGATCGAGGCCGATCGCGTCACGCTCGAAAGCGTGCCTTTTGACCTTGTCGCAGTGACTAACAACACGCTGCTGCTGCTCGAGGCGCAGGCACAACAAAAAAATCTGTGTCTGCTGCGCGAATGGCCCACCGATCTGCCAACTGCTGTGGTCGGTGATCCGACGCGGTACGCGCAGATCATCACGAATCTCGTCGGCAACGCCATCAAGTTCACCGACAGCGGTTGCGTGTGCGTGCGCATCGCCGTTGCCACGGCCGTTGACGATTCCGTCACCTACAGGTTCGAGGTCGCGGACAACGGTATTGGTATCCGTGACGACGTAATCCCGCGTCTATTCACCGCCTTTACCCAATCAGACGGCTCCATCACCAGACGTTACGGCGGAACCGGGCTCGGTCTCGCGATCGTACGTCGACTGTGCGAAATCATGGGGGGTCAATGCGGCGTGGAGAGTGAGATCGGCAAAGGATCGGTATTCTGGTTCACGATTCGTTTGGAACGGGATCGCCGTGAGGCGGCGATGGAGGCAACCATCGTCGAATCGCTACTCGCGCGGCTGGAAGTGGCTGCACGACAGGGGCCAATCAACGTGCTGCTCGCGGAAGACAATCCGGTCAATCAGGAAGTGACTCGCGGCCTGCTGGAGCACCTGCGTTGTACTTGCACGATCGTTGCCAACGGCGCTCTTGCGGTCGAGCGCTTAAGCGACGCACATGATTTCGATCTGGTGTTGATGGACTGTCAGATGCCCGAACTCGACGGCCTCGAAGCTACTCGGCAGGTGCGCCGGCACGAGCAATCGATCGGCCAGCATGTGCCGATCGTGGCATTGACGGCGAACGCCATGGCCGGGGACCGGGAAATGTGCCTCGCGGCTGGCATGGATGACTTCTTGAGTAAGCCGTTTCAGCTACCCGAGCTGGTACAAATTCTCGAACGCTGGTGTCAGAGCCCGGTCGGCGCGCACCACAGTCAAGCGTCGAACGGGTGACGCAGCACAATCGTCTGCTCACG
>Ga0138256_10003430_pt1 | contig 16847 bp, 16 predicted proteins | sample KNB2016incub_MG_FD_105486 | JGI IMG/M metagenome (GOLD analysis project Ga0138256, IMG submission 105486) | Active sludge microbial communities from wastewater in Klosterneuburg, Austria - KNB2014incub_MG | ecosystem: Engineered > WWTP > Activated sludge > Unclassified | place: Austria... | reverse complement strand
GGAACATGTCGCTGCGAGGCGCTCTTGGTTTTGCCGAAGCAGTCCCCCAACGCCGGGAGATTGCTTCGTCGGGACCCCGAAAAACATCGGGGCAGGCGAGCAAGAGCCTCCTCGCAACGACATGCCTGAGTAGTTACCTAAAGTCAGGAAATTCTATCATGGTTGTCGCATTACAATTGAGGGCATGGAACATCCTTATACCTTCATCAACGTGGCAATGACCGCCGACGGCAAGATCGATACGATTTCACGCCGGGGCGCGGCGATCTCCTCACAGCGCGATAAAGAACGCGTGGATCAACTTCGCGCCGAATCGGACGCGGTACTGGTGGGCGGGCAGACCGTGCTTAACGAAGATCCAAAGTTGACCGTGAAATCTGAAGCGTTACGGACAGAACGCGTGAGGCGCGGGTTGCCCGCGAATCCCATGAAGGTGTGCGTTATTACCTCTGCGAACCTGCCAGTTGATTCAAAATTCTTACACGCAGGGGAGTCGAAGGTCGTAATATTCACCACGAACCGTACATCTAAAGACAAACTTGACCTGCTCCGTTCGCAGGGCGCGGAGGTGTTCGTCCATGCCGGCGGGCGCGTGGATCTGGCTCAAACGATGCGAACGCTTTCCGAACTTGGCGTGAAGCGATTGATGGTGGAAGGCGGCGCGACTCTCAATTTTGAATTGTTGCGGCTGGGTCTCGTGGACGAAGTACAGATGTATGTCGCGCCGATGATCTTCGGGGGCGAATCGGCTCCCACGCTTGCGGCAGGCATGGGCTTCGAAAGAGGCGCCGCCATCCCACTGAAATTGACAGACGCGGAGAAATGGGAGGATGGTGGAGTCCTTTTAAAATATTCGATTGAGAGGCTGAGATGATTTCAGATTTGCATGAAAAATTCGATGTGTTGCTTCAAAACGAGGGCGACCATGAATGCGAGGGGATCGGAAAAGATAAAGTGTGCGTGCGCGTCGTCGCCATGGCTGAATTGCCCACGCGCTTCGGAGAATTTCACATTATCGCGTTTGAAAATAATCGCGATGGCAAGGAACATGTCGCCATCATCAAAGGCGACGTGATCGGCGCGAACGATGTGCCAGTGCGTTTGCATTCGGAATGTTTAACGGGCGACGCGCTCGGTTCGTTGCGTTGCGATTGCCGCGACCAGCTTGAAACATCCTTGAGGACCATCGGACAAATGGAACGCGGCATGGTGTTGTATTTGCGCCAGGAAGGGCGCGGCATTGGGCTGGTGAATAAAATTCGCGCCTACAGTTTGCAAGACCAGGGGCTTGATACTGTCGAGGCGAATCACGCGCTCGGCTTCCGCGACGATGAACGCGATTATGCCGTCGCCGCGCACATGCTCATGTCGCTCAAGGTTGAATCGGTGCGGCTCATTACCAACAACCCGAAGAAGATCCAGCAACTCATCGATTACGGCATCAACGTCTCAGACCGCATCCCGCATATCATGGAGCCGAACGAGTACAACCGTTTTTATCTCGAAACCAAAGCCGCCAAGTCGGGTCATATGATCGATTTTCACGGCAAGGAACATTTGCCCGAACAAAGCGACCGCCCCTTCATCAAAGGCATGAGCGAAGCGCCGGTGGGTGTGTGGGATGATTAGGACCATTGTCATCACCGGCGCCACCGGCGCGCTTGGAAGTTTAACGGCAAAGACGTTCGCCGCGCGCGGTCATTCGCTGGCATTGCTCGCTCGCGATTCAAATCAATTGGATTCCCTCGCCCGCGAATTGAATTTGCCGGGCGAGCGACTCTTCACTGCGGCTGTGGATCTGCGCGACGGGGCAGCGGTTCATTCCGCAGGGGAGGCTGTGCTCGCCAGGTTCGGCGGAGTCTACGGGCTGATTCATCTCGTCGGCGGGTGGACCGGCGGCAAGACCATCCCCGAAACCAGCGTGGACGATTTTACATCCATGCTCGATCAACACGTGTGGACGACGTTTCATCTCTTTCAATCATTCATGCCTCTGCTCGCCAAAAGCGGAGGGGGGCGCGTCATCACCGTTTCGCCATCCACAGTTTCCAATCCGATACCGAAGCGTGGGGCGTACACCGCCGCCAAAGCCGCGCAAGAAACTCTCATGCTCACGCTTGCGGCTGAATTGAAAGACTCCAACGTCACGGCGAATATTATCCAAGTCAAGGCGATTGATGTCGAAAACAAAGGCGCTGGCGCAACGCCCGAGGAGATCGTCGCCGCGATGCTGTATTTGTTTTCAGAGGAAGCGTCGAAAATAACAGGCGCGAAGATACCGTTGTATTAAGTAGCTGTCTGAAAAACTCCGGAGCGCGGACTTTAGTCCGCTCATTAGGCGGACTGAAAGTCCGCGCTCCGGTATTTGGATAGGTTCTAAATGAAAACTCCGAGTTCTTCAAGAACTCGGAGTTTAGTTTTATTCTAGCGGCTATCGTTTACGGCTCGCTGATCTTGATCCAATCCATTTCAATGATGATCGGCAACACGTTGAACGAAGAGACGGAAATACCGACCTGCCCACTGCGCAGGGCGTATTTCTTTTCGGTGATGGAGTTTACCTCGTCGCCGTTGATGCTTAACGAGAGTTCATCTCCCTTGCAGGTGATGGAATACTCGTTGACATCCTTGCCTTGTTTGATCGCATTCGAGCCGCCGTTGGTTATGAGGTTGTAGCCGATATCGCCGTTCTTGTCGACTTCGGCGTACAGGATGTTGTATAAGCCGCCGTTATCGATGTTGAATTCGTACCAGCCCGTATCCGGGTCGTAGCGGCAGATCAGGCTCACCGAGTTGGTGTTCTTGCCTCGGTTGTCGGCGCGCACTGTAAGGGTCACATCTTCATAGTCGAATGCGCCATAGAACATGTAATAATAGACTTGCTCGCTGTCGAAATTCCAGACCAAATTTCCATTTTCGGTTTCCACAGTGACCTTGTCGGCGTCTGCCGCGTCGGACCCGGTGACGGTGAGAATCGACCAGTCATTCGAGAGCGGGGAATCGAATTCTTCGGTGAAGAATTGACTCGCGGGCTGAACCGGCGGTTCCGTAGGCGCGGCTTGGGTATCAGTTGCCTGGGGCGGCGGGGGCGGTTGAGTCGGCGGGTCCTGCTGTTGCGGCGGGTTGGTTGGCGGCGGGGGCTGGGTAGGCGTATCGTTTCCGCCACCGCAAGCCAGACCGACGATCAGAACGAACGAGGTCAAGAAGAACAAGGGTTTTAGTGATTTCATCGCATCCTCCAATTCGGATTTTCGGCAAGTATACGCAACCGATGCATAAAAAGCAACTGCTTGTCGGTACTATTTTTGTGGTAAATTCGTCAAACTATGTCCACATTTGCCATCTCCATTTTATTGATCAGCGCGGTGCTTCATACCGTTTGGAATCTCCTGATCAAACAGTCCGAAGACAAATACATTGTCACCTTTTGGATGGTGACGTTCGGGGGCTTGTTCGCCATCGTCGCGCTGTTCTTCACCGGCTTGCCTCCGCGCGAGATGTGGGTCTTTGCCGTCATCAGCGTGTGCGTGGAGGTGGCGTACTTTATCAGCCTCTCGTATGCGTATCACGATAACGACTTCTCGTTGATCTACCCCGTGGCGCGCGGCGCGGCGCCTGCCTTCATTGCGGCATGGTCGTTCCTGTTTCTGCGCGAATCGCTGAAAACAGGCGGGGTCATCGGGCTGGCGTTCATCATCGGCGGATTGGTGATCATCGGGGTCAATGCCCTGACGCAGGCGCATGTGACGCGCGTCCATTTCAAAGGGGTGGCAGTGGCGTTGTTCATCGCCTTGTTGATCTCCATCTACTCCACCATCGACGGGAGCGCCGTGAAGAACGGGTACGCGCTCCCGTATGTGATGGCGATGTTCGCGCTGGTGCCGTTTGTAATCTCCCCGTTCGTGTTTCGACAATATGGCTGGGCGCGCATCAGGGATGCGCTGGTCAAACAACCGGTGCGCGTGCCGCTGGCGGGGGTGCTGGGCGTGCTGGCGTATTTGATGGCGGTCTTTGCCTATTCCATTGCCCCGCTAAGTTATGCCGGCGCGGTGCGGGAAGTGAGCGTGGTCTTCGGCGCGCTTGCCGGCTGGTGGCTGTTGAAGGAACGGATGGGCGGCGCGCGCGTGTTCGGCGCGCTCGTCATCTTTGCGGGAGTGTTTATGATCGCGGTGTTTGGGTGAAATTAGAATAGCGACAATATCCACACGATCACCGGCGCGACGGCAAGCCCCGGCAACATATTCCCCACGCGTATCTTTTTGATCTCCAATAAGCTGCTGATCGCCAGCCCCAGCAGAATCACCCCGCCTGTCGCGGACAATTCGCTCATCATAAGAGGGGTCACAATCGCGTTTAACTGCGCCGCGAACAAGCTCATGCCACCCTGAAAGACGAGGATCACAATGGAAGAGAACAGCACGCCTGCTCCCAGAGTGGAAGCGAACGCCATTGCGGCGAACCCATCTAGCACCGCTTTGACCGCCAGAAGTTGATAATCCCCGGTCAGCCCGTCTTGGATCGAACCGAGGATCGTCATCGGTCCCACGCAAAATAACAACGACGCGGTTAAAAATCCGCGCACGAATTTGTTCGAGCCGTCATCACCCTCGTTCGAAAACCGTTGTTCGAGAAATTTCCCGAGATTGTGTAAACCGTCCTCGATCCTCATCCATTCGCCAAGCAGGGCGCCGATCAGCAACGCTCCCAACACGATCAGCGGATTTTCTGTGTCCGTAAACATTTGCAATCCCATTGCCGCGGTGAAAAGACCCAGCCCTGCAATGACTGTGTCTTTTAACTTTTCAGGAATGCGCGCGCCGAAGACCAACCCGATGATCCCGCCGATAAGAACGGTTGCGATATTGAGGAAAGTGCCGGTCATAATGCTCCAAGTGATGATCGCCGCCAAAGCCCGTGCTGACTGCCCGATCAGGCGTGTCGAAATGGTTCGAAGAGCGCGAAGTCTTGATCATTTTTCTTCGCGCGCCTGGCGGGTTTTGCGGTTAAGATGATTTTTATTCTTTTGCTAACGTCGTCTGATGCCCCGCCGCTATATTTTCCAGCAACTCCAACACAAAACACAACGACGACAAGCGATTCAAATATCTTTGCAAGTCGAGATTGCTTACTTCCTGCTCATCGCGCAATTCCACCACGCGGCGTTCGGCGCGGCGGACGATCGCCCGCGCCAGCGATAACGCCGCGCCTGCCAGCGAATCGCCCGGCAGGATAAATTCCTTCGGCATTTCGACGATTTCACTGATCGCATCGGTCTGTTCCTCAAGCCACGTCACGCGCGACGCGTCGATCATGCGGAATTTCTCCGCATTCTCCGGGGTCGCCGCCACCTCCGCCATGATTTTGTACAAATCGCGTTGCGCTTCCAAAATGATTCCGCCCGAGCGCGGATCCAAACACTGCGCGCGCGCCAGCCCCAACGCGGTAGTCGATTCATCCAATGTGCCAACGGCTTCGATGCGCGCGTGATATTTTGTCACGCGCCCTTCGCCGAGCAAGCCCGTCGTGCCGTCATCGCCTTTGGTGGTATAAAATCTCATGGCGGCATTATAACCCGTGTCCTGATGGAACTCTTGCAAAATTCTAGAGAGAATAAAAAAAGATTCTCTCAAAGATCTCTGCGGACTCTGCGGCTACGCAAGGGATTTGACAATGAATATCCTTTCACGCTTATAATCGGACGAATGCTCACCGAATATCACATCGAAATCATCTTTGAAGCGCTCGGCGATTCGATTCATCCGCGCGCGCTTGGCATGATGTCCACTGCCAACGTCAAACAAGACCAATTCTTCACCGGGTTTTTCGGCCACGACGAATTCCATTGTGACAATAACGCGTTTGCAAAAACCGACGCCTACATCGAAAAACAACGCGCGCTGGCGCTCTCCTCGCTTCAAAACAACGATGTTGTCGCGGCGTGGCAGGCGTTTGGGCGGATGTCTCACTCGTTTCAGGATTTCTACGCCCATTCGAATTACGTCACCCTGTGGCTGAATCGCTTCGATAGCAAAACGCCTCCTCCTCCAGGTGAAATTGATCCAGTTTCCCCCGACCTGCTCCACAGCCCCGACCTGCGCTCCGGCAGAACGTACAACCCGCTTGAGTTGTTATATTTCATCAAGGGGCTTCGCGCTCACGTTCTGCCCCTCATCCCGCGCGATTCGCACGCGTGGATGAACCTCGACTCGCCCGCGCAGGGATTCAAATTCGAATACGCCATGCAAGCCGCCATTAAACGCACGCGCATCGAATACGAAAAGACGATGAGAGGCTTGCCGAAGGAATTGATCAAATTATTCTCAAGCGGGTAGGATAATTGTCCTTCAGGCTGGCGAAGTATCGCGCTGAAAATAGAAACAAAGAAAGACATCGTCATGATCGATCCACCGAAACTCACATTATTTATTTTTGCCGCCCTCGCCCTGCTCCTCGTGCCGGGACCGGCAGTACTCTACATCACCGCCCGAAGCGCGAGCCAGGGGCGCGCCGCCGGGCTGGTCTCTGTGCTTGCCATCGAAACCGCAAATTTTATTCAAGCAGTCGCCGCGGGGCTTGGGCTTTCCGCAATTCTGTTATCGTCCGCGCTGGCGTTCGATGTGGTGAAATATCTCGGCGCGGCGTATTTAATCTTTCTGGGAATCCGCAAACTGCTTTCGCCTGAAAATGGATCGGAAAGCGAGATCAAACAGGAAAGCCTCCGTCAAATCTACTGGCAGGGAGTGGCGATCAATATTCTCAACCCCAAAACGGCATTATTCTTTTTTGCATTTCTGCCGCAGTTCGTCGACCCCGCGCGGGGAAACGTCGTCGCGCAAAACCTTCTTCTCGGTATGATCTTTGTGGGGCTGGCAATCGTCACAGACAGCCTGTACGCGCTTGTCATCAGCTCGTTTGCGCGCACACTGCGCGGCAACCGGAGATTCCAAACAGGAGGGCGATACTTTGCCGGCTTGGTCTATGTGGGGCTGGGGATCACCACTGCGCTCACTGGCGCGAAGAAGTGATCTTCATTTCAAGTTATAATCCTTCCCATGACAATCAAAACACAACTCAACGAATCCATGAAAGACGCCATGAAAAGCGGAGACGAAATTCGCAAGCGCACGGTGCGGATGGCGCTCGCCGCCGTGAAGCAAGCGGAAGTGGATAAGCGCGTTGAACTCGACGATACGGCAGTGATCAACCTGCTCCAAAAGGAGGTCAAGAATCGCCGCGAGGCTATCGAAGAGGCGAAGAAGGCGAACCGCGCCGATTTGATCGCCGAAAACGAAGCCGAAATCAAAGTGCTCGAAGTCTTCCTGCCGAAAGCCATGCCTGCCGAAGATCTGCGCGCGCTCGTGCAAGCCGCCATCGCGGAGACCGGCGCGGCGGGCGCCGGCGACATGGGCAAAGTGATGAAAACCGTCATGCCCAAAGTGGCGGGGCGCGCGCCAAACGACATGGTCAGCGCGGCAGTGAAGGAAATGCTCCAACCGAAGTAACATGACATCGATTTTTATTGCCACAGAACGCGCGGAAAGGCGCGGAGAATTTTTGTTAAAAAATCTCCGCGTCGCTATCGTTCTGCGGCTGATGTACTCGTAATAATATGGGGATCATTCCCGCGCGGCAACGGCAAACGCCTCCGCGCATCCGCGCGTTCCAGGTTACATTGCTTGTCCTTACGAGCATCATCTCTTACGGCGCGCTTGTGTTGCCGTTGATCATCAGCCCTGCCACCATCACCTTACAAGTGGGGGATGTTTCCCCGAATAACTATCAAGCCCCGCGCACCCTGCAATTTGAAAGCAAAGTGCGCACAGATGATGCGCGTCTTGCCGCCATGAAATCTGTCGCGCCGGTGTACGCGTCGCCTGATCCTGCCATCGCCCGCCAGCAGACCGATCGCCTCCGCGCCGCGCTTGCCCAGATCACCCTCATCCGCGACAACGATACCATCATTGCCGAACAAAAATTTTCCATTCTCGATTCAATGAGCGAACTCAACCTGCAACCGGAGACCATCGAACAAGTTCTTGCGCTCACACCCACACGCTGGGAATCGATCAAGGAAGAAGCCTTGAGCGCGCTCGAACAAGTCATGCGGCGGAGCATCCGCGAGCAGGATGTGGATACGGCGCGGCGCAGCGTGCCTTCATTGGTCAGCCTGTCGTTCAGCGAAGAGCAAGTTGCGCTGGTTGCCGAATTGATCACGGTCTTCGTCAAGCCTAACAGCGCGTTGAATGCCGAATTAACAGAAGCCGCCCAACAGTCCGCGATGGAAGCGGTGGCGCCCATCATTGTGGAATATAAAATCGGGCAGATCATTGTCTTGCGCGGGCAGATCGTCACCGCGCCGCAATTCGAGGCGCTCGAACAGTTTGGCCTGATCAAAACGGAAACCCTCTGGCAGGATTATCTCGGCGCGGGCGCGCTGGTGTTGATGGTTGCCATGTATGTGCGTTTATATTTTTCGCGGCGGCGCATGGCGTTCCTACTCGATGCGCGCAACCTGCTCGTTGTCGCCTTGATCTTCATCTTCTTCATCGTGGCAGTGCGGGTTACGATCCCAGATCAGACGGTGGTGTCCTATGCCTTTCCACTGCCCGCCATGGGATTGTTGATCGCCACCATGTTCGGCGTGGAGGTGGGGATTGTTTTTTCCGTGGCCATGGCGTTGCTGGCTCCATACGCCCTGCCGAACATGCCTGACCTGCTTCCGTACTACCTCATCACCTCGCTGACCGGCGTGCTCGTGCTTGGCGCCGCGCGGCGCGTGTGGACGTTCTTTCGCGCGGGCATTGCCGTTGCCTGGGCGGGCATCATCGTGTTGATCGCCTTCCGCCTCCCGTTCACCCCGACAGATGGGGCTGGTCTGCTCGAACTCAGCGGAGCCGCCGTTGTCAGCGGGCTTGCCTCCTCGAGCATCGCCCTTTTACTGCAATACTTCCTTGCCCAAACGGTCGGTCTCACCACCGCATTGCAACTCATCGAGATCTCGCGCCCCGATTCGCCGTTGTTGCAATTCTTTTTGCGGAGCGCGCCCGGCACGTACCAACACAGTTTGCAGGTGGCAAACCTCGCCGAGCAGGGAGCTGAACTTATCGGCGCCGACGCCCTACTCACTCGCGTCGGCGCGTTGTTCCATGATGTGGGCAAATCGATGAACCCGATGTTCTTCATCGAGAATCAACCGCAAGGACAAATGAACGCGCACGACGATATGGACCCCGCCCAAGCCGCGGCGACCATCATCGCGCACGTTACCGATGGGGTCGCGCTGGCGCGCCAATATCGCCTGCCGCGCCGCATCGACGATTTCATCCTCGAACATCACGGCACGATGATCACGCGCTACCAATTCAATAAAGCCATCGAAGCCGCTGGCGGAAACGCGTCGAAAGTGGATAAGGAAAATTTTCGCTATCCGGGTCCGCGCCCGCGTTCGCGTGAGACCGCGTTGCTCATGCTGGCAGATGGCGTCGAAGCCCGCGCCCGGGCCGAACGCCCACAGGATGAAGAAGCGCTTCGAAAGGTTGTGCTCTCCACCATTGAATCCGCGCAAAAGCAGGGACAATTCGACAACACCCAACTCACCCTGCGCGACCTGAGCATCATCACCGAATCGTTCGTCAATGTATTGCGCGGCACGCACCATCCGCGCGTATCGTATCCGAAGGAAGAGTCGGCAGTGACGAATGTGCTGACCGCGCCGAGGAAATAAATCGCTTAAGCCGCCATCCTTCGCGAAGCAACCCCGTGGGACGGCGGCGGGAACGCCGCCGGGAGCATGAAATAATGATCCATATCGAATCGAAATTTGACTTTCCTACAGCGCTTCTTGAACGCGCGGCGCGCGCGACGTTAATACATCAAAAGCGATCCGCTGATGCCGACCTGTCCATTGTTCTTACAGACGACAAACGCCTGCAAAAACTGAATCGGGATTATCTGGGAATCGACGCGCCGACGGATGTGCTATCCTTCCCCGCTTCCGAATCGGACCCTGAAACTGGCTCGCCCTACCTCGGCGACATCCTCATTTCGATTCCGCGCGCGAAGGCACAGGCGAAAGCCGCCGGTCACCCGCTTGAATCAGAAGCGCAACTGCTTGTAGTGCATGGCGCGTTACATTTGCTGGGTCACGACCATGCCAAAGCCAACGAGAAAAAGAAGATGTGGAAGGCGCAAGCCGAGATTTTGGAATCATTGGGTTTGGGCAAGATTCAAATTCGAGAGGAGTAATTGCCGCGTACTTCGTGCTGCGGGTTACGTAGTACGCCATACGCAGTAGGTACTATGAAAACATTTATCCTTTCCCGCATTGCCGCCTTTGGTCATGCCTTACGCGGCTGGATGTATGTGCTGAAAACCCAGCACAACGCGTGGGTCCATTCGCTCGCCGCCACCATGGTGATCCTCCTCAGCTTTTGGTTGCAGATCCCCCCGCGCGATTGGGCTGTGCTTGTGTTGACCATTGCCATGGTGTTCACTGCCGAGTTCATTAATACCTCCATCGAAGCCGTCGTGGACCTGGCAAGCCCGCAGAAACACCCGCTGGCGAAGGTCGGCAAGGATGTGGGCGCGGGCGCGGTGTTGATCGCCGCGCTGGCGGGCGTGTTGATCGGGTTGTTGATCCTGGGGCCGCCGTTGTGGGCGCGGCTTATATCACTGTTCACTGGTAACTGATCACTTGAGATGTGAGACTAGAGACTGGAGATTGTTATGACACTTTCTTTCCAATTCGGCACAGTCGGTTCGCCGATCGGCGCGCCCAAGAAGCCGGGCGGGTCGGTGGGGTCGATTCAGTTCAGTAAATCCATCGGCTTGACCGCGTTCGAGTTGGGCTGGGTGCAGTCGGTGCGCGTCTCGGAGGAGACTTGCGCGGCGATCAAGCAGACGGGTTTGGAGCAGGGCGTTTCGTTGAGCGTGCATGCGCCGTACTTTTTCAACTTGAACGCGACAGAGGAGGAGTGGCCCAAGTCGCGCAAGCGCCTGATGGATGCGGCCCACTACGGCAACCTCGCCGGCGCAACGGATATTATTTTTCATCCCGGTTCATATTTTGAGCGCCCGCCTGCGGAGGTGTTGAAAGTGTCTGTCCCGCGTTTGAAGGGTTGCGCCGATGAACTAAAAAAGAAGGGCAATCCGGTCATCCTTCGCCCGGAGACGATGGGCAAATCCGCAATGTTGGGATCGTTGGAAGATACGCTGGAGATGAGCAAGGCGATCAAGAATGTGCAACCCTGCCTCGACTTTGCCCACCTGCATGCCCGCCCCGGCGATGGAACGATGAACACGGCGCAAGAGTGGACCAAACTGCTCGAAGCGTATCAAGCCGCACTGGGGAAAGAAGCGTTGAAGAATTTGCACATCCACCTGTCGGGAATCGAATATGGTCCCAAGGGTGAGAAGCATCACCTGGCGCTGGCGGAATCTGATCTGAAGATCAATTTTTTGTTTCAGGTGTTGAGGGAGTTCGAGTGTGGGGGGCGCATCTTGTGCGAAAGCCCGATCATGGAAGACGACGCGCTGAACATGAAGAAGGCGTGGATGAAAGCGAGCGGCGAGAAGGAATGATTCTTTATCTGCCCTTTTACGGCGGCGCGTCTTTAGCGTAGACGAACACTTGAATATCCATATTTCTGCCCCGCACAAATCGGACTACTGACCGCAGACCATGGACGTTAGACCATGGTCCATCGTCGGACGTCTATTTCGCCATCTTCGCCACCGTAACACCCGCGCCGCCTTCATTATCCTTTGGCTCTTCAAAAGAAGAAACATACTCATTCGACTTCAACGCGTTGCGAACCGCGTCGCGCATTTTGCCCGTCCCTTTGCCGTGCACGATTCGCACGAACAACAGCCCCGCTGAATAGGCGCGCTCCAAATATTTTTCCAACTCATCGAGTCCCTCATCCACCAATTTGCCGCGCAGGTTTAGTTCGAGACCGGGCGATTTCCCTGAGCCAAAGGTCAAAGGTCGAAGGTCAATCGACTTTTGACTTTCGACGTTTGACTCGTTATTCGATTTCCTCTCCAACTCTGCCAGCCTCGCCCTCACGCGCAGACTGCCGACCTGCACCTCCGCATCCGACTCGGTGATGGCTGTTACCACGCCTTCAGCATTCAACGCGCTGACGGTGACGCGCTCTCCGAGATTTAGAGACTGGAGATTAGCGATTGGAGATTGGTCGGGTTTTCTTTCGACGGGAGCGGTGATTTTTGTTTCAACTTGTTCGATCTTGTCTTCAATTGCCTTCAATGCTTCAAGCGGTTGCTTTGCTTTTTTGAGTTGTGACTTCAACGAGTCAATATTACTTCTCAACACTGCCACTTCGAGTTCGCCCTCGGCGCGGGCTTTGGCAAGGACTTCGCGGCGCTCGTCTTCTATCTTTTCGAGTCTCTTTTCGATTTCTTTCGTTTGCGTTTCGAGCCTGTCGCGCGTTTTTTCCAACTTCTGACGTTCACGCGAGGCGCGGTTGCGTTCCTTGCGGATGTCGTCGAGCAATTTGTCGGCGCGGAGATCGTCGGGGTGAATCTCTTCCTTGGCTGAATCAATGATCGGCTGGGGCAGACCGAGTCGCTGGGCGATGAGCAGGGCGTTGGAGCGTCCAGGGAGTCCGAGTGTGAGGTGGTAGGTTGGGCGCAGAGTCTGGATGTCGAATTCAAGCGACGCGTTGACCACGCCTTCGGTGGAATGCGCGAAGGATTTGAGTTCGGGGTAGTGCGTCGCGACGAGGATTGTGCATCCCGTTTCGAGCAGGTGACTCAGAATCGCGCGCGCCAATGCCGCGCCCTCTTGCGGATCGGTGCCCGCGCCGAGTTCGTCGAAGATGACGAGCGAGCGATGGTCGATCTGCTTGAGGATGCGGATGATGTTCGTAATGTGTCCGCTGAATGTGCTGAGCGACTGTTCGATGGATTGCTCGTCGCCGATGTCGGCATAGACCGCGTGAAAAAATGGAATCTCCGAGCCGCTCTGCGCAGGGATGTGCAATCCGCTTTGCGCCATGAGGGCGAGCAAGCCGACTGTTTTGAGCGAGACAGTCTTGCCGCCCGTGTTGGGACCTGTGATGATGGTGGCGCGCGTGCCTTCTTTCGGGTTGACGTCAATCGGCACGACGTGTTGAGGATCGAGGAGAGGATGGCGAGCGTGAGTGAGATTTATATGTGGAAAGTCGAAGGTCGAAGGTTGCAAGTCGCTCGCCTCAGAAAACTTTTGACCTTTGACCTTTGACCTTTGACCCAGTATTGGCTCACTCGCCTTCAACTCCTCCGCATACTTCGCCTTTGCAAAGATGAGATCAAGCATGGCAAGATTTTCAACGCCGTATTTGAACTCCTCCGCGTGTTCGCCGACTTGTGCGGAAAGTTCAGCGAGGATTCTTCGCTCCTCGTCGCGGGCTTGCAATTCGAGTTCGCGTAGTTCGTTATTGAGTTCCACGACGGGAAGCGGTTCCACGAACAACGTCGCGCCGCTGGAGGATTGATCGTGGACAACGGCTTTGATGGTTCCTTTGAACTCGGCGCGCAGAGGAATCACATAACGTCCGTCGCGTTGGGTGATGATCGGCTCTTGCAATTTGTTCGCGGATTCGGTGAGATAACGTTGCAAGCGCGACATCAACCGTCCGTGCGCGATTTTGATCTGGCGGCGCAGGTCGGCAAGTTTTGGCGAGGCGGAATCCAACACCTCGCCGCGGTCTGAGAGGATGCGCGTGACCGCATCCACGATTCCATGGGGGTCGGGCAAACCAGCCGCAAGTTGCGAAAGACGCGGGGCTTCGTCCGTTTTACGTTCGAGCGATTTCTTCAACTCGCGGCATGAAATGAGCGTGGACTTGATATCCAGAACTTGTTGAGGGTCAAGCACGCCTCCGCGCGCGGCGAGATCGACGGCTTGGCGAATGTCGTGCGCGCCGCCGATGCCGATGTTGTCGTTCGTGGAAAATAATAAACGCGCTTCACTGGTTTCGGCAATGCGGGCAATTGCAAGGTCGAATGAATCGGTTGGCTCGAGCGCAAGCGCCAGTTCCATCGACGCGGAAAAATCGCAAAAGGCTTTGAGCCGTTCGCGGATTTTGTCGTATTCAAGGACGCGCAGGGTTTTTGGATCCACGAGGGGAATTATAACAATGGACTGATTACCTTACACAATGTGTTTTGGACGCATTTCATTTTTTAAGCCAATCAGTGCGAATCCGTGAAATCTGTGGCTGAGGTTTTTGGCAATAGTTGTTCAAGCAACGCGCAGGCGGCTAGAAAAATGAATATGGATTGCAAGCCGATCAGCGGCGTCTGATAGCGGCGATAGAAAGATGTGACAATGTACGGAGCCAGATAGGTCAGGTAGAGCAGGACGGCGAGCGAGAAGACCGGGTTTGCGCGAATTTTTCGGATGAGCAATCCGATCACGATGCAGAGCGATGGGACGATGGACAGGAAGATGGTTTTCACGACGATCTTCCAGCTTCGTTTGTGAGCCTCGAGCGCGGCTGTTTGGCGGGACCAATCTTGAACCACCGCGGAGGGGTCGCCAAGGTTCAGCGGGGCGATCTGCGCCTCGAATTCGCGTTGAGACAGGGAGGTGGAAATCCAATACGGCACATTTGATTCGTCGATGTAGATCAGTCCGGCATGTTGCAAGGTTTGGATGTCTTCCCCAGTCAGCGCGTTGGGCGTGGTGTGCGGAATGTCTTCCACATAATGCGAGTAGACGAACGCGCTGAAGGCGCGCCTGCCGATGTTGGCGAGCCATTGCGATGGGTGAACACGAATCCATGCGGTGGATAAGCCGTAATACGACGCGGTAAACCGGGCTTCCCCTTCCGCCAGATAGCGTTGTTGGTTCTCGTTTTTGTTGATGAGGTGATATTTGGCGAATGTTTCGTTGGTGGTCAGCCCGTCGGTATCGAGGACGTTTGCCTGATAGAAGTCGTACCAAAAATTGGATTTGATGGGGATGAGCGCGCCGAACGCCTGATAATTTCTCGCCGCCCATGCCAGCGTGGAGGCGGCGATCAGGAGGAACAGTGCGGCGGGTTTCCAACGGTGGGAGAGCGGTCTGCCTTGCGAACGGGACAGGAGGATGAACCCCTCCGCGAGGGCAAATGCCAGGGTGAGCGCGGGGTTGGTCAGCGGCAATAGTATCGACAGACTATATAAATGCAGGCGGGCTGATTCGAAGGATTCAAAAACCTGTTTTGAAAGCGCATAGCATGACCAGCACACAAAAAACAGATTCACCCAATCGTCATGCAGGGAACGGAAGAAGGCATCGCGGTTGAAAAAGACCAACGTGATGAAGATCAGCGACAGAAGGTGTTTGAATTTCCCGTACCCTGCCTGCCGGGCAACGGAAAGCAGAAAATACAGCGACGCGGCGAGCGCGGCATATTTGACCACGAGTACCAGCCACATCGAAGCCAGTGATTTGACGCCGAATATCTTGAACACGCCCGCGAGGAAAAACACGAACAGCGGCGGCATCCATGCGGTAGCGCCGCTCTGCGGCGTGAAGGCGTTGGCGAATCCATGCCCGAGGGCGAGCGATGCGGCGATGTTGCCGTATTCCCAGCCGAATGTAGTGTTGAGGAATTCAGGTTCGGGGATGTTGTAGTACGCGGCGGTGGCGATGAACAGCAGGAAGGCGGCTAACACCGCGACGCGGTCGGAGGCGAATTTATTCAAGCGTTGTAATAATGAAATCGTCAAAGGTGACATCTGCCGTGCGCGCATTTTCACCGCTCCACGCGTAGAGACCAACGATGCCGCTGGTGAAGGCGCTGTCTGTGACGGAGTCTATCTGTTGACCATCCACGTACAGGGTGAGCCTGCCGTTGCCGCAGTCCGCGCCGATGCGATAGGCGGCGTTGTTTTGCGCGATCAAATCGGAATGATCCCATTGATCGTCGTTGGTTAAGAATAGGTCGGTCTCGCCTTCTTTTGCGAGGGCGATCGCGTAATCCCCGGCGGGGGTCATGACGAGATAGTAGTACGAGTCGCTCGCGTCTTGCAGGTGGCACATAATTCCGAAGGCGGTGGATGGTTCGCCATCGTTGTTGGTGACGGTGACTTCGATATGGATATTCTGGTACGCTTCGTCGTTTGCCGTGCTCCATACGAACCAACTTGTTTGTTGGAAGACCTTCATCCGTAGCGCTTCTCCATCGTATTCAATGGAGTAATCCGCGTCGGTGAGCGTGCCCCATTGATCGTTTTGAGAAAAATCATCTTGCAAGAGGATGTTGCTGATCGGCGTGGCGGTGTCTGCGGGCGGCGGAGGTTGAGTTGGGAATGGAGTGGATGTGGCGGGAATCAGAAAGGCGGGCGTTTGCCAATTGAAATAGACGATGCCAACGCCCGCAATGGAAAATATGAGACATGCAACGGCAAGACAGCCAACGATCCAGCCCGCGCGCCCTCTGCCGGAAGAGGATGGGACGGCTGGGGGAGCCGAATCAATCCTCCCTGCGGGAGAGGCGGGAGTGGATTTCGGTTCGGGCGTGTGTGGGGCTGTTTCCTTTTCTTCCAGCGCTCGCTTCCATGTGGAGAGAAATTCCGCGGCAGTGGCATAGCGATTATCTGGTTCTTTGGCGAGCGCTTTGAGGATGACCCGTTCGATGGATTCGGGAATATCTTTTTTGAGGATGGACGGCGGAGGCAATGGGTCGCTGATGTGTTTGAGGATGACGGCGAGCGGCGTATCGGCGACGAACGGCACGCTGCCTGTGACCATTTCATAGAGAATGATGCCGAGCGAATAAATGTCGGAGCGCTGGTTGACCGTTTCGGCTTTTGCTTGTTCGGGGCTGATGTAGGCGGGCGTGCCGAGGATCGCG
>Ga0138256_10003429_pt1 | contig 16856 bp, 18 predicted proteins | sample KNB2016incub_MG_FD_105486 | JGI IMG/M metagenome (GOLD analysis project Ga0138256, IMG submission 105486) | Active sludge microbial communities from wastewater in Klosterneuburg, Austria - KNB2014incub_MG | ecosystem: Engineered > WWTP > Activated sludge > Unclassified | place: Austria... | reverse complement strand
TTGCCCCACTTTTACGTGAATTTTGGTTACATAACCCATCATTCGTGTGCTCAGATTGGCACTATTTTCGGCTTCAATTTTTCCGCTGGCAGTTATGAATCCACCTTCGGTGTTTTCAGAAACTCCGCTTACTTTCACGGCAATGGCTGCTTCCTTGGTGATTTGTTCTTTTTTGTCTCCTCCGCAAGAAGTCAATACAATTGCGGAAATGGAAAGGATGGCTATTATTTTTTTCATATTTTTTTCTATTGATGATTATCTTTTTTCTTGGTTCTAAAATCTTAATACTTAATACTCCAGTCTTAATACTTCTTACTTAGTCAAAAACTGCAAATACTCCTGTGTAAAATCATACTCGAAAACCGCTTGCAGCAACTGCAATTCTTTCTGGAACATTTGGGTTTCCGCTTGCAATAAATCCGTGGTTTTTTCCAAGCCTTGGGTGAAACGGTTGCTTCGGATTCTGTAGGCTTCTTGCGATTGTTCCAAGGCCAATTTTTCCAGATTCACCTTGTTTTCGGCGTCTTTCAACTGGCGATTCGTTTTGTTGAGTTCCAGTTGACTTTGCGATTTGTATTGTTGGTTTTCGACTTCCGCCTTTTGATATTCGGCTTTGGCTTTTTCCATTTTTCCAATGGATTTGTACCCGTCGAAAACTTTCCAGGACAATTGCGCTCCCACCAAATACCCTTGGGCATTGGTTCCAAAAAGGGTGTCATCGTACAATTCGTAACTTCCAAAAGCATTCAAGCTGGGCAAGAAATTCATTTTGCTTGATTGCAACATTTTGGCGTAAGCCTCAGATGATTTATCCATTGCTAGAATGTCTTTTCTATTGCCGGAAAGTGTTGTATTTATACTTGAAATAACAATCGTATTATCTAATTCTTCCAAGGGTTTATACACTTTATTGGTATTGTCTTCATTCAGCAGAAAAGCCAAATAATCCGAAGCGTTTTGCACATTGCTTTTGGCGTATTGCAATTGGTTTTTGATTTCGTTGACACGAACTTGCACCGATAATACATCTGTTTTTTGAAGAATTCCTTGGTTGAAATAATTGGTAATTAGTTTCAAATTGGCATCCGCGGTGGCATTTGCTTTTTCTAAAACTTTTACTGCTTTGTAAGCTAGTTGCAATTGCATAAAAGATTTGTTGACTTCCAAAGCCAAGTATTCTCCCGTGCGTTCGGTTTGCAATTGAAAAGCTTCCATTTTGGACTTGGCAGCTTGTCGTCCGTACAAACCATCTACATTGATCAAGGGTTGCAAGACCTCAATTTTGGTGGCGTAGTTTTGGGTTGCGGCAGGATCATTCAACAAGCCAGGATTAAAATCCGAAGCCGTCAACACTTCCTGATTCAATTTCGAACCAAAAGCCATCAATGGATTTGTGGTTGAAATCGCAGTGTGCGATGCTGTAATGCTGGGCAAAAACAGTGCATTGGATTGTCGGTAATCGGCTTGTGCCGATTTGAACGCCTGATTCGCAATCTGGAGTTGCAGGTTTTTGTCGTTGGCTTTTTGTACAATATCTTTTTTGGAGATGGTCAAAGTGTCTTGCCCAAAACCCAAAGCCGATATGGAAAATGTTCCAATGATGATTATAAAATTGATGTTCCTCATAATGATTGTTCTTGATTATGGGGCAAAGATATATTCGCGGTATTTTTTGTTCAGTAACAAGTGTTACATTGATGGATAAAAAATATTTTTTATAGAAATGTGGGTTTCTTGAAAATAATAATTGTAGGATTTATTGTAGGTGGGATAAAATTGGTATATTTGGGAAAACTATAAAGAGTAACAAACCTTATCTTAACTAACCTATTTTGGTTGCTTATATAAAGGTTTGTTTCGAGTATAATGTGTGAAACCTTAACAACCCTAATTACACTTGATTAATGACAATCTTAGAGCAACTTCGCAAAGCTGGAATTTCAGATAAAAACATTATCAACACCTTTATGTTTAAGGCAGGTGGTTATAGCAATAATGAAAAACATTCATATACGTTTGGGAGTTCAAAAAATCCTGAAATTTTTTGGGGTGAAATCCACTTTAATGGAAAGGGGAAACTCCATAAAATAGTAACAGGAAATCTATTAGCTAGTGAAAAATCAAAATTAGATTTTGTAAAAAATGCACTGAGTGACATAAAGGGTAACCACGGATATACAATTCAACATAGAATTTTATTTTCCCGAAGACCACTCAAAGGTAAATTTCAATGGAAAGATGATTTCAGAATCAAACCCTGCATAAATACTTCGCAAATAGGTAAAGGATTAGCTTATGGTGTAGATAATATTCATTTAAAAGATACAGAAAAACACTTAGGTCCACCTTATCCATTTATACTTGAGGTTAGAACAAAAAAAAGTCCTAATTATATCATAGAACATAACAGAATTTTTGAAGCACTAGATTTATATGAATGGTTATTAGGATTACTAATACCTCATTTATTAAGCTACCCTCTCAATAACAATTACCCTAAATGGGTAGTACTGCAAAAGGACGGTAATTTAGAATATCATTTGGCAAAAGAAGGTTTCAGTGCTCATGAATCTGAAATTGAATCAAGTGATGATTTTTCTGCATTAGACATACCAAATGTCCCAAGATATTCAGGTAATGAGGACTATTACAATCACTTATGGATTCATAGTAGTGAAATCGAATTACCTGTTGAAATGGAACATAATTTGAATTCGTTTGATAATTTGCCCACAGAATTAAAAGAAAATTTCAAACGTTCCCTTTATTGGTTTAATACAGGTTTAAAACTTTACAACAACAATCAGTTATCTGTAATCCCATTTGTTACTGCAATTGAAAGCCTTAATCCCAAACCTTCTGAGCAGTGTTGTCCTGATTGTAAAAGGCCTTTGGATGATGGCCCTACTAAATTATTTAGAGAATTTTTAAATAAACATTTATTATTGCCGAAGGATATTGACAATTTAAAAAATAACATTTACAAACTACGATCAGATATGGTTCATGGCAACTTTGCAACAGCTGCTGACCAAAATTTTCATTCGATTGGAAAATTTGAACATCATGATTTTATTGCTGAAAATTTTATTCGACGAGCTTTAGTAAATTATTTATGCACAGGTAGTTATGAATAAAAAATAAGAAAAATGCAATCTGTGCCCTTACCCAGGCAATCGCGTGCGTCAAGCTCGTACAAACCAACTCACACCATCAATAAATCTAACCATAAAAAAAAATGAAAAACATTATCTACATTTCAAGTCTAATTTTAATTGGAATTTCAATTTTTCTACTAGTAGAAAATCCTAATTCCGTCAGAATGAGTTTAATAGCGGGAGCATTAACCTTTGTAGGTTTTGCATTGAATATTGCAGGTTATGCATTAAATAAAAAAATCAATAACGAAAATTTATAATCCTTTCCTATATTTGTAACCAATAAAAAAATTGAACAGAAAGAACGCAGTTCGATATTAAAACATATCAAAATGAAATAATACAGAAATAATTGAACATCAAAAGGTCAAATTTATGAAAGAAAATGGCAAAAGAATTCAAATTTTTGATATTGCGAAAGGAATTAGTATTATTTTGATGACCATTGGTCGCTATGACTTTGGTGCTATTTATCCCTATTTATTGGAGTTCCAAAATATCACTTCGGTTTTGAGAATGCCCACTTTTATTTTTATATCCGGTTATCTATTTAGTGAGCGGTTAAATTTTAAGTATTTTTTATTCCATAAAATAGATGGTTTGCTAAAGCCTTTGCTTAGCTTTATACTTAGTTTAACTTTGTTGAATATAATTTTTTATACCATTGTTTCGGATGTGATAACTTTTGGTGGTGTTTTCGGACACATTACCAATTTGGCTCGATACTTTTACCACGGCAGTTTTGATGCCATAAATGTTTCTTTCTGGTTTATTGGGGCACTGTTTTTAGGTCAGGTGGCGCTTAAAGGTTTTTTAGAAATTAAGGGATTGAATAAACCTTTGAATTATGTCTTTTTATTAGCTTTTTTTCTGGTACTAATCCTCTTGAATACTATTAAAATCAAATTTTATTGGACAGAATATATTCCTATTTTCTTAGCTTATTTATTGATAGGCTATAGTTTCAAAAAAATTAGCACGCGCTTTCTTGGTGGAACTTCTTTTTTTTACAGTAAGATAATGATTGTATTCCCAATTTTATTTTTTATGTCAATCTTCCTCTTGAATCAATTCAATATTGAAATTAATTTTAGTTTAGGTGGACTCGAATTTAATTATCATTATCTTTTAGCAATATCGCTTTTGGGTGTTTTTACAGTGCTTTATTTATGTCGTTACTTTGAAAAAATACCGATTCTAAACTCTTTTTTGGTCTATTGTTCTAAAGCGAGTTTTTTTATTTTGGCCTATCACATATTCATCAAAGACATACAAGATGTTCTGTTTGACCTAAAAGCATATAATCCGGTATTGCACACATTGCTATTTATTTCAAACATTATACTGTGTTGTCTTATTTATAGATTCCTGCAGAGAGTGCCATTTGTTCGCATTCTATTCTATCCTTTGAAAGTAATTGTATTAACCAATGCTGAAATCAAACTATTGAAATCCAGGTACATCAACAGATTTATTCCAAAAGATATTTTTCTTGACATTGTCGCTAGATAAAAAAGAACCCTATCTCATACTAAAATCAATCCTTCTTATCAGCAACCGGCGGAAGTTCAGTCACCTCTACTTTGATGGCGACTGCATAATCATTTGGAATGATTTTACTGCCGTGGGCATTGGCATACACTTTGGTAAATTCGGCTCCAAAATACAAGATTATGGCAGAATAATAGACCCAAATTAAAATAATAATTACCGATCCTGCTGCACCATAAACAGTGGCAACGGTTGAACTCCCCAAGTAAAACCCAATAGCAAATTTGCCAAACATAAAGAAGAAAGAAGTAAAACTGGAACCTATCAAGGCATCTTTCCAAGCGATATTTCCGTCGGGAAGTGTTTTGAAAATAATCGAAAATAAGACAGTTGTGGTGGCAAACAAGATTAAAATATTGAGCACATAAAATACATAAATGGTCGAATCTGGAAAATAAATAAGCAAACGGGCATTAACCAAATCCATAACAGTGTTGACCATTAAACTGACCAATAACAAAAAGCCTACCGATGCGATCATCGAAAAGGACATCAATCGGTTTTTGAGGAATTTCACAATGCCTTTGTCGGGTTTCGCTTTCAAACCCCAAATGTAATTGATGGAACTTTGAATTTCGGCAAAAACTCCCGAAGCTCCAATGAGCAACATAATCCCTCCAAATATGGCGGTAAATGCACTGTTCTCGGTCAATTCAATATTTTTGATGGTTTCCTGAATTTGGAGGGCAGCTTCGTTACCAACCATTCCGTTGATTTGACCAAAAAATTGTCCGTTGACCGCTTCTCGTCCGAAGAAAATACTAAAAATTGATATGATGATAATCAACAAGGGGGGCAATGAAAATATAGTGTAATAGGAAAGTGAAGCACTCAGTTTTAAAGCATTGTCGTCATCAAATTCTTGAAAGGTTTTCTTTAGTAATTTCCAACTTAACAAGGCTACTTCTTTCTTTCTTTTCATTTTTATCAGTATTGTTATTGATTGTATTCCAAAAATAGGGTAATGAAATACATTTCATTCGACAAAGCTAGGTCTATTGTGCTGAATTGGTGCGCAACATTCCAAACAAAATGATAATTGCATTAGAATACTTGGTTTGATACCAATATTAGTTTGATTTAACTTCAAAATATGATAAATATCAATATTTAAGCGGTTTCATGTGTCTAAATTTGTTTCCTAATTGATAAAAATTAATTGGTTTGATTTTTTAGAATAAATCTAATGATATTGTAATTTAAAAAATAGGAATAATGAAAAAAGGACTACTCACATTTTTATTCATCAGCGTTTTTTTTGCTTGTAATCACACAGAAAAAATCGCTGATGAATCAAAATTTTCTCCACTCCAAAAACTCGAAGAAGGAAACAAACGATTTGCTTCCGGAAAACCTGTTCATCCCGACGAAACACTCGAAAGGTTGCGTGAACTGAAAAAAGGACAACATCCGTTTGCTATTGTGGTCAGTTGCTCCGATTCGAGAGTGCCTGCCGAATTGGTTTTTGACCAAGGTCTTGGAGATATTTTCTCGATTCGTACCGCTGGAAATGTTATGGGTGACTATGAATTGGGAAGTATTGAGTATGCTGTCGAACATTTAGATTGCAAATTAGTTGTCGTTATGGGGCATAAAGATTGTGGCGCCATCAAAGCATTCATCTCATCTGATGGGCATTATGAACATTTGGATCATATCAAAAAAATAATAGAATACATCGAAAGCGAGCAAGAAGAAAAAAATCTAGCAAGTCATCATGAATTGAATGTAGATAAAGCTATTGACGCTAATATTGCTCACGGAGTTACTTTTTTAAAAACGGCTGAACCTATTTTGAAAGAATTCTACGATTCTAAAAAAATAAAAATTATTGGAGCATTGTACGATATTGAAACCGGCAAAGTGACTTTCAAAAAATAATAATTGCAATTAAATTTAGGAAGAGCATCTGTTCTTAAGAGTATAATTGTGCGATTGAAATATTGATACTACTGTCTTAGCGACAAAAAGCTACTAATGAAAAAAATAATAATTTACACAATACTTGTTTTAACACCTCTTTTTTCTTTTGGTCAAAAACAAACTCAAGAAGAAAATACAAGCATTACACCTTTAATTCCTACTTCAAAAATTGCTTTACTAAAAGATGTCGATGTCATTTTTAATACCCGAATGGCTTTTGATAATTGTTTTGTAGATAATGAACTCCAAAGTTCTTTATTTTCGGTCAATCAATTTCGATTTGAAATAAAAGGTAAAATTCACGACAAAGTATTTTTTCGTTTCAGAAATCGATATACCAAAATTTCCGACCCAAATACTATTGATAATATCAGTCGTACCGTAGATTTGGCTCACGTAATTATTGAAATTGCCCCTCAAACCAAATTAACACTCGGAAAAATGATTGGAGATTGGGGCGGTTATGAACTGTTGACCAACCCTATCGAAATTTTGTCTTATAATGTCATCAATGATAAATCCGATAATTTTCAGGTAGGCGCTGCCCTCACCTATTCGACTGTCAATCATAAAAACGCATTCAACTTACAAGTGCTAAATGCTAGGACAAAAACTTTTCAAGAGCAATATGGTACGACGGTTCCTCCAGGAATTACAGCCACTAAAACACCTTTGAGTGTCGTAGCCAATTGGAAAGGGCATCTTTTTGATGGAAAATTGGAAACAACTTATAGTCTGGCTCATTTTATAGATGCCGAAAGTTGCGGTAGAAATTATATCGCTTTGGGAAATAAATTCAAAGCGGGAAAACTAACTTTGTACTATGATTTTCAATATAGTAAAGAAGATTTAGATCAAAAATGTGTAATTTCGAATATCATAAAAACGCAAAACACTTATACAGCCCAAGAAGTCTCTTACATAGACAACTGGATTAGAGCAGAGTATAAAATTCAACCCAAAGTTGATGTTTTGTTAACTCTTATGACCAACAATTCCTACTGGAATGGAAATCCTGACCCTAATAAAAACAATAATTTAGTAACTTCATACGGTATTATTCCAACAATTGAATACTCACCCTTTACCGATTTAAATTTGAAGCTTTATGTAGGGTATGTTGCCAAAAAGTACAATTATTCCTCTTACGCTGAATCGAAATTCAATGCTGTGGATTATTCTACCGGCCAACTTAGTTTTGGTATTATTGCTCCGCTTTTAGTACTTTAATTAATTCTCTTTTTTGTAACTCCAAACGGCTATTCCTCTCAATCCAAGCTGCCGAATCTTTTCATTTAATTTATGAGCCGTCAAAGCCTACCCAAAGCCCGACCAAAGCCCCATCAAAGCCCGATCAAAGCTTGGTTTGTGGTACCCCTAAAATTGTCCACAATTAGTATTAATTCACTTTCTTGTAACTCCAAACTGCAATTCCGTTCAGAGCTATAGCATAAAAAGCAATGATGAAAAACGGTCTCGAAATATCCGATAACGTAGCGCCTTTGAGCATCACCATCCGAATAATTTCTACAAAATACCGAATTGGATTGAGCAAAGTCAGGTTTTGTGCCCATTGAGGCATACTTTCGATTGGGGTGAATAACCCACTCATCAAAATGAAGATAACCGTGAAAAACCAAGCAATAAACATTGCCTGTTGTTGCGTGTCCGAATAGTTAGAAATAATTAATCCAATGCCGAGAATAACTAACAAATAAACTGAAGTGAAGAAATAAATCAAGCCAATGCTTCCTAAAACGGGAACGCTAAAAATGACTTTGGCAATAATTAATCCAACGGTCAAAATCACCAAGCCCAACACCCAAAACGGAAACAATTTCCCGATGATGAACTGGTATTTTCGAATAGGTGTTACATTAATTTGTTCTAAAGTACCCATTTCTTTTTCCCGAACAATATTCATTGAAGATAAAAATAGCGTTAACATTGTGACCAACAATACCAAAATTCCTGGAACCATAAAGGTTTTATAATTCAGTGTATTGTTATACCAAAACGACGGAATCGTGACAATATTCACGGGCTGAACATAAGAAGCATCGTTGTATTGGTACAATTGCGTTTGGATTTTTTGGTTGAAACCGTTGATGATTTGCGAAATATAAACACTCTCCACTCCTGCCGCCGCGCCGTCAATAGCGTTGATGCTTACCGATAGATGGGTGGAGTTCTCCGTAATTAAATCGCGTTCAAAATGATTCGGTATTTCTAGAATGACATCGACTTTTCCGGTTTGCATCTGGAAATCGGCTTCTTTTTTGGAAGAAAAACTTTCGATGACATTGAAATATTTCGAAGCCTGAAATTTCGAAACCAATTCCCTAGAAGCCTCGGAACAATCGTTGTCTACATAAGAAAACTTGATATTCTTGATTTCAAAACTCGCCGCATTCGACAGAATCATCAATTGTACCAATGGCAAAACAAATATAATGGGAAGCATCCCTTTATTTCTAAAAATTTGCTTGAATTCCTTTTGGATGATGAATAGTATTGTTTTCATAAATGGGACACGGATGACACGGATTTAGCTGATTCTCACGGATTTTTTATTTTTTCATTGCCATTGATAATGTCATTCCAATCTTATTTTATATTTCTGGATACTTATGACAAGGAAAAACACCGTCATTCCAATAAGAATCAAGGTTTCTTTCCAAATTACGCTTAGGGTTGCTCCTTTGAGTAAAATAGCTTTAATGATGATGATAAACCATTTGGCAGGCACAATATTGCTGATGATTTGTAACGGCAAAGGCATACTCGAAATGGGGAAAATAAACCCCGATAGAATGATTACGGGCAGCATCAATCCCATCAAGGACAGCATCATAGCGGTTTGTTGCGAATTGGAAACCGTCGAAATCAATATGCCCAACGAAAGTGCTGTCGTAATAAACAAAACACTTTCGAAAGCCAGTAAAAACAAGTTGCCTTCGATGGGCATTTTGAATATAAAAAAACCTAAAAGCAAGATAATCGTGGCGTTGATGATAGACAGAAAAATATACGGAAACACTTTACCAATAATAACTTGAAATGGTTTTATTGGCGAAACCAACAACACTTCCATCGTTCCCAATTCCTTTTCCCTGGTGATGGAAATTGAGGTCATCATTGCTGAAACCAACATCAAAATGATGGTCATCACACCGGGCACAAAGTTGAAAACACTTTTCAATTCGGGGTTGTAATACAATTGCGTTTGCGTCTGTATCTGGTGATTGGGTTTGTTGTTTTTATTGATTTCCTGGGTGTAATTCTGCAAAATGGCGTTGACATAATTCGCAATCGTGTTGGCAATGTTGGGGTCGGTGGCATCCATGATCACTTGCACTTTGGCTTGTTTCAATGTTTGCAGGTTTTCACCAAAATCGGTCTCGAATACCAAGACGGCTTTCACCTTTCCTTTTTTGAAAACGCTTTCGATTTGGTTTTCATTGACAATATCCTGTTCGATGTTAAAATACTTGGAAGCACTGATTTTGTTGATTATTTTCTGTGTTTCGTTGTCTTTCGATTTGTCCAAAATCGCAATATTGACATTGTTGATTTCGTTGGTAATAGCAAATCCAAACAACATAATTTGAGCTATTGGCATCCCGAAAAGTATGAACATAGTTCGTTTGTCACGAAAAATGTGATAGAATTCTTTTGTTACAAAACCGATGAATCTTTTCATTTTAAACCTTTAGTTTTTTTTGAACCATTAAGAAAATTAAGATCAAAACTTAATGAACCTTAATATCTTAATGGTTTAAATCTTTTATTCCACATTTCTAGCCAATTTCAAAAACACCTCGTTCATTGACGCCACATTATATTTTGTTTTCAAATTCTTAGGCGTGTCGAGTGCTTCGATAACTCCTTCGACCATAATCGAAACCCGGTCACAATATTCGGCTTCGTCCATATAATGCGTGGTCACGAAAATCGTGGTTCCTTTGTGGGCTTCGGCATAAATCATTTCCCAAAATTGTCTTCTGGTAATGGGGTCAACGCCTCCTGTTGGTTCATCCAGAAACACGATTTTCGGTTCGTGCAATAAAGCCACCGAGAAGGACAATTTCTGTTTCCAACCCAAAGGCAGCGAGCCAACCAATTTGTCGATTGTATCTTCAAGGCCCAATTCTGCAACCAATCGTGTCGTTTTCTCCTTGATTTGACTTCTGTCAAGTCCATAAATTCCACCAAAAAAAGTGATGTTTTCCTTGATGGTTAAATCGTCGTACATCGAGAATTTTTGGCTCATATATCCAATGCTTTTCTTGACCATTTCGGTATGGGTTTTCACGTCAAATCCCGCCACCAAAGCTTCCCCGGAAGTGGGTTTCGAAATCCCGATAAGCATTTTCATAGCCGTGGTTTTTCCGGCACCATTCGCTCCCAAAAATCCAAAAATCTCACCTTTGTACACGTCAAAAGAAATATTGTTGACCGCAGTGAAACTTCCAAATTGCTTGGTTAGATTTTGTACCGTTATGATTTTTTCTTTGTTCATTCCTCTTAAAAAAATGTTTGTTTTTTTTTTTACCATTAAGAAAATTAAGGCTTATTAAGTTTTTTACCTTAATTTTCTTAATGGTTCAAATCACAAATCCATAAAAACATCCTCGATAGTTGTAATTGCTGGTTGGACAATTATTTCTTGATGTTTTTTATGTGTTAAATATGTTGCCAAATCCTTTGGGTTGAAATCTGCCTTTTTATCAATGTAATGAATGTATTCCCCAAACGCAAAAACGCTGTACTGGCTTGGATAATGTTGTAAATCCAGAATTAGTTGGTGCATATTTTTTGCTTTAACATCGTAAATTATTCGATGATAATCTTTGATGATATTCTCCGGCGAATCAATTTTCAGGATACTCCCTTTTTGGATTAAGGCAATTCGGTCGCACAAAGCCGCTTCATCCATATACGGCGTTGAAACCAGAATCGTGATGCCTTTTTGCTGCAATCTTTTCAGCATTTCCCAAAATTCTTTTCTTGAAACGGGATCCACTCCCGTGGTGGGTTCATCGAGAAACAAGACTTTGGGTTTGTGAATCAAGGCGCAACACAAAGCCAATTTCTGCTTCATTCCACCCGAAAGTGCTCCTGCCCTTCTGGTTTTGAAAGGTTCGATCTGAATGTAAATATCCTTGATTAAATCGTAATTTTCTTCGATGGTTGTTCCAAAAATGGTGGCGAAAAAAGTCAAATTTTCTTCCACCGACAAGTCCTGGTACAAAGAAAATTTCCCCGGCATATACCCCACCGAATTCCGAATGGCTTTATAATCTTTAATCACGTCATAACCGGCGACCGTTGCCGAACCTTCATTGGCCAATAAAACGGTGGTCAAAATCCTGAAAATGGTTGTTTTTCCGGCCCCGTCTGGGCCTATTAGTCCAAACAATTCCCCTTCCTTTACTTCAAAAGAAATGGCTTCAATGGCTTTGATTTTGTTGTAGGATTTAGAGATATTTTGGACTTGGATGCTCATTATTTGATTACTAATAAATTACTGTCTTCATTGGCATCAACCCAATGTTTTACATTGGCTTCAATATTTACATAATCTCCTGATTTCAATTCAATTGATTTGCCGTTTACATCTTGGAATACAGCATTTCCTGTCACACAAACTAAAAGTGCAGGAACTTTTGTAATATGCTCTTTCAACTGTCCTCCCGATGCAATTTGCAACGAAATTACTTTAGATTCAGTAGGTTCAAATATTACTTTTGTTTGAACGGGTTTATCCTCTGTATGTAAGTCTTTTAAATTCATTTTACTTATTTTGGGTTACGACAAAAATTCCTCTTATTTGATTTTCTTTATATCCTGTGGCCTGATCTTTTGGATAGAGTTGGGCTATTTTTTTGAGCATGTTGGGTTTTATGTCCAAATCATTTGAACCGTGACATTGCAAACACATTGCATTGGTTTCTATCGGAAAGTATCCTGTAATTTTGCCATCAGACTCCGTGAATTTTGGGGTCATTTTTTCGCCTTTCGAAATTTTTTCTTTCAATTCATTGATGAAATCTGTTTCGTTTTGGGTTGCTTTATTTAGTGGATTTCTTGGCTTGTCCGAAACTCTTTTCAGGGTTGCGTTAAATGCTGTGCCCATACTATCCGTGAGCACAATGGCTTTGGTACTGCAAAACTCAATTGCTTTTTCGGTGCCTTGCGTATTGATGGCATTCATTAGATTCTTCCCTAAAACTCCTTTGGTCTCAACCGCATATTTCTGAAGTATTTCTTTACTTTCTTCTGAAATTACGGTTGTTTCCTCTTTCGATTTTTTGTTGCAGGAGATCATTAAAAATCCCAATGCAATAAAAATAGATACTTTTATTTTATTCATAACCCAGTTTTTTTTAATGATTATTTATTTGGATTTTTTCCCATTCCTCGACCCATACCTTGTCCCATTCCTTGACCGTTTTTATGATTTTGCTGGAAATGATCTTCAAACCATTCCGGTGTTTCTATTTTATTTTCATAGATATAGGTAGCAATCTTTTTTAAATCGTCTTCGGAAAATGCTTGTTTCGGCATTGCTTTAAATTTATTGACGGCTCCAATCATCAAGGCGTTTTCGGCTTTTGGATCAGCTGCATAAGCCACGACAGCATTGACAAAATTCTCTTTATTGTCAAATTGCATCGAATATCTTTTCTTCACGGCAATCATTGGCGGAGCAATAATTTCATCGTGGGATTTGGTTGTCACGCTATGGCAAGCATAACATTTTTGCTTAAATAATGCCAAGGCTTCGGCATTTTCAGATTCAGATACAGAAGATGAATTAATACCAAAATCTCCTGACGATTTCTGTTTGTTGCAACTCGAAAAAACGACAAGCAGAACAACTAATTTTATAAAATTTGTTTTCATTTTTTTTCTATTTAATCCACATTTCGGCGGGCATTCCTATTTTCAAACTGCCGTCATTTTTCACATTTACTTTCACGGCATAAACTAGGTTGACGCGTTCTTCTTTGGTTTGGACCACTTTTGGCGTAAACTCGGCTGATGATGCAGTCCAAGAAATCGTTCCTTGATAGGATTTCATCTCTTTTTCGGCATCAATTTTTATGGTCACGTTTTGTCCTACTTTTATTTGGGACAATTGGGTTTCGCTCACGTAAACACGCAATGTCATTTCCGAAATATCGGCGATTTTATAAATGGGTTTCCCGAAAGCGGTTACTTCATTAGGTTCAGCATATTTTGATAAAACCGTTCCTTTTATCGGATTGATGATTTTGCTTTTCTGGATTTGGTCGTTGATTTTTTCGATTTGCACATCAATCGATTTTACTTCGTTGACGATGGGCGCATTTTGGGTCTCCACGCTTTTTATTTGTTCCAAAATGACACTCACTTTCCCGTAAATTTCATCCACTTGACGCTTGGTGGCGGCATTTTCGGCAAACATATTTTGGATTCTTTTTTTCTCGATTTGGGCTGTTTTCAGTTGTTCCTGCAAGACTTTTATTTGCGACAACACATTGGCCGATTTGGAATAAACGGTACTTTTCGAAGCCAACAATTGCTGTTTGTTGAAATACAATTGGGTCGTATCAATCAAACCCACTTGGATTTTTGGTTCCAAAATATCGCCTTCTTCAAGTTTTAAATATTCGATTTTTCCGTTGGCTTCCGCCGAAATCGTGACTTCGGTGGCTTCAAAATTGCCGTAACCATCGGCTTTGTCGTTGTTTTTGTTGCAAGAAATGAGACTTGCAAATATCAGGAATGGGATTATTTTTTTCATATTTTCATTTTTACACCTTTGTCAAAGTTTTAAACTTTGACAAAGGTTGTGTTATTAATTTCCTTTAGTAACTTGATAATTCGCTTTCGCCAAAGCCAATTGAATTTCGTGCAACTTTTGATTCGTTCTGGCTTCGTATAAATTCGTGAATTCCACCAAATACTCTGAAGTGGTTATCACGCCATTTTTCAATTGGGCATTGGCCGATTTTTCGACATATTCCCTTAAACCAATAATTTCCGTATCGGTTTTGATGATTTCCTCGGATTTCTTGATTTCGTTGTTCATTTCCTGCAATTGCAATGAATTGTTGAGCAAAAAAGTTTCTTTTTCGGTAGCGACAATATCGGCTGAAACCGTTAATGCGTCTTTTTCGGCTTTCGATTTGTTCCAGTCAAAAACATTCCAATTAGCTCTCAAACCAACCATCAAAATGGGTTGATACGAATTGTCTATCATATTCAACCCCGGATTTCCATAACCTGCAATACCGAAGGCATTAATTTTGGGTAAATTGCTTTTGGAAATAACCGTTTTCGAAGCTTCAATTTGTTGGTCTTGCAATTCAAAATATTTCAATTCCGGACGATTGTTTGCAGCCGTTTCTTCTGTAATTATAATTGGTTTTTGCAAAATGGAAGTTTCCGGAACGGTTGTAAAAGTCAAGGAAGAAAGGTTTTCGAACAAGCGTTTTTTGTCGAATTGAATTTCCGAAAGTTGCTGCTTGATTTTCAGGTTTTCGGCTTCCAATACTTTTTCCGAGGCTGGAAGAATCGCACCATATTGAATTCCCGATTTGACTTCTTTTATTTTGGAAACCAATTGTTCCTGCTTGGAAATCAAAAGCTGTTTTCGTTCCTGCAAAAACAAAATGGAAAAATACAATTGGTTGATTCTGGGTTTCAGTTGGTACAAATTGACTTCAACTTGTTGTTGCTGGGTTTTGGTTTGGGCTTCCTTGAGTTGGGAATTGGCATCAATCAAACCGCCGTTGTAAATGAGTTGGTTGACGTCAAAATTCGCTCGATATTGGTCTTTATTCAAAGGCTCAAGAAGTGGATTTGGAATCGTGGTCACTTGATTTTGATACGTACCTTGGGCAACCAAATCAATTTTTGGGAGTTTTCCGGTTTTCAAAGCATCGACTTCGTAATCGGATTTTTGTTGCAACAATCCAATTTGTTTGGCAATGGGATAATTTTTATTGGCCAAAGCATAACAATCTTCCAAAGTCAATGATTGCTGCGCATTGGAATAAAACGTAGCCAATAAAAAGGATGTAATTAGTATTCGTTTCATCTTTTTATGGAATTTATAATTTGTTCGGCAATGCTGGTTTTTCGCTCTTCCATCATCGTGTTAAACTCTGTATCCGAAATTTGAAGCATTCCTTTAATCATCATTTGCGCCGCAAAAGGAAAAACAGCCATTGAAATCATATTCATCAAAAGATGTTTTGGATTAATGGGTTTGATAATTCCATCGGCGATTTCTTTTTCGATTTGGGCAATCAATAATGTGGGATTGGGTCTGTTTTCATTTTTTAAAAACGACATTACAAACTCGGGATTATTGTTCATTTCCTGGATTACAAATTGGGGCAAATAAGGATTCAGCATTACAAACGAAATATAACTATGGGTAAACTTTTTGATTTTATCAAAAACGCTGTCATTGGATTTAAAAATCTCGTTGATTTGCGGCGCCAATTGGCTAAACGCATTCATAAAAACAGCCTGAAACAGCAACTCTTTGTTTTTGAAACAATAATGCAACATCGCTTTGTTGATACCCGCTTCATCTGCTATTTCCTGCATTCTCGCTCCTGCGAATCCTTTCTTTTGGAACACAATTCGGGCGGCATTGAATATTTTTTCTTCGGTTGTCATCTTGATTTAACTATACGGTTTAACCATTTGGTTAACAAAGGTAGATAAAAAAAGTATTCCAGCAAGAAATACTTTCTTTATTTTTAAAGCTTTGAAAATTAATAGTTAGTTTCTCTTGTTCCTCCGTGCTTAAAAGCAACAATACTCAATATTTTTACATTCAAATACAAGAACATAAAAAACTGGATTAACGGATTGTGCATTACAAATTTCTGAAATCGTGTTATTTTCTTTGTCATAATTTCTATTTATTATTCAGGAATTAACCACCAAAAAGGTTTCATTTTGGCTTTGTAAAGGAAAGCATAATGCAAGGCTAATTTTACCCAATGTCCCGCTAAACCTAGCGCTCCGAAGGTTTTATTCAAGTCTCTTCCGCCAGAATTGGCATATTTTTTATAATCCGGCACAATTGGATACGTAGTGATGCTGATGCCTCTTCCTTTTAGAATTCCGTAACCAGAAGAAGCGATACAAGCGGCACCCATATTTCCCATAGAACCTTTGTGATGCACGGATGGTTTCCCGGATTTGATACTGTCT
>Ga0138256_10003428_pt1 | contig 16858 bp, 14 predicted proteins | sample KNB2016incub_MG_FD_105486 | JGI IMG/M metagenome (GOLD analysis project Ga0138256, IMG submission 105486) | Active sludge microbial communities from wastewater in Klosterneuburg, Austria - KNB2014incub_MG | ecosystem: Engineered > WWTP > Activated sludge > Unclassified | place: Austria... | reverse complement strand
TGGAAACGGCGGGCCTGAAGCAAACGAAGGCGGAACGCGAGGTGCGAAACACGGAATAATGGCCGGGCTTTCCCGCCCAAAAGAATTATCATCAATACACCGTATTCCGCGCACTCAATTTGGATGATGCAGATCAGTGATTACATACCTGCGATAAACAGCGTGCGCAATGTCGTGGACATTGTGCTCGTCTTCTTCATCGTTTATGTCGTCTTAAAACTGCTTCGTGGAACGCGTGCTGTTCCGACTATCGTTGGGCTTGTCCTTCTATTTCTTCTCTATTGGCTTTCGATCTCTCAGGACCTTGCAACGCTTGAATTCGTTTTGCGATATGCGGTCGTTTACGTTGGATTTGCCATTATCGTTTTGTTTCAGTCCGAGATCAGGCAAGCGCTTATCTTCTTTGCAAACCGGCTTCGGCTTCCTATCCTGCGGCGGCAGCGCGGCCAGTTTGGCGGCAGCGTTTATGACGAGATCGTTCTTGCGGTCACGACGCTGTCATCTGAAAAGACCGGAGCACTGATCGTGATCGAGCGAAATGTCGGGCTGCGAAATTTCATTGACGCGGGCGTTCACCTGGACGCGGTGATCGGTTACGATCTTTTGGTCACGATCTTCAACCCGACCACGCCGCTGCATGACGGAGCGGTAATGATACAAAACGAACGGCTTGCTGCCGCATCAGTCTTTCTTCCGCTGACCAAGAACCCTGAAGTTTCGCGTGAAATGGGTACGCGGCACCGGGCCGCGATCGGGATAACCGAAGGTTCTGACGCTATCTCGATCGTTGTTTCCGAAGAGACCGGGCTTATAACCTATGTCGAGGCGGGAGCCGTGACCAGGAATATTGACACGAACACTTTGAGAAAGCTTTTGCTCGATGCAATGGAGATTCCGGTCGCCCAGACGAAACGAGAGCCGACAAAAACAATGAAGGAGGCCGAGAGCGAAATAACCGTGGGATGAAAGCGGGCCGCCTGCGCCGGTTTAGTTGACCGGCCTTGAGATTATCAGCAAATGCCGACCAGCCTGGAAAACAAGCAGTTAGGACTTCATGTCAAGAACATTCTTCGCAAGATATTCCTTGAAGACTGGGTGATGAAGCTGTTGGCGCTTGTCATAACATTCGCCCTTTGGGTTGGCGTTACGGGCTTGAGCAAACCGACGGTCCAGCGGATGAGCGGCATTCCGCTAACGTTGCGTTTCTCGAACAATGTCGATGCGTCAACGACGATCGACGAGATCGATATAATTATCAGCGGCGATAAACGCAAGATCGACCAGCTTAACAAAAATGACCTTATTGTTTCGCTTGACCTTACAGAGGCACCGCCGGGCGATCGCGTAATACAGCTTACGCCGGCGACCGTTTCGCTTTCGCTTCCGACCGGCATAAAACTTGATGAGATCCAACCGCGGCAAATTCCGGTAAAGATCGAACCGGTCGAGGTAAAGGAAACGCCTGTCAACGTTTTGACCGAAGGCCAGGCGGCCGAGGGATTTGAGATCTACGAGCAGTCAGCAGTACCGTCAAAAGTGCGTGTTCGCGGCCCCGCGAACCTCATGCGCACTCTATCTTCGGTCACGACGGACAAAATTGACCTAAGCGGCAAGAATTCCGATTTCACCGCACGCCAGGTTCCCGTAAATGTTTCGAACACGAAGGCAACTTTGCTAGATACGCTTGTTGACGTCACGTTTCGTATCGGCGAAAAGCGGATCGAACGCCTGTACAGCGTACCGCTCCGCGATGACCCAAAGCGAAAAGTGAACGTACTCCTATACGGCGGCAGATCGCTGTTCGAGGGCCTCAAGCCGGAAGACATTACGGTTGAAATGGTAAGGGACGAAGCAGGGGCCGAACGCCCCGCTGTCACACTGCCGACGTCGATCGCAGGAAAGGTTGAGATCAGACGCCCCAGGACGGACCGTTAAAATATTGCAAAGGAATACTCGATCGTAACTACGGTGTTTACTGGTTTGCCGTCTTTCTCCTTGGGTTGAAACTTTATCTGGCGGGCGGCTTCTATCGCTTTCTCGTCGAGGCCGTAACCCAATCCCCATAATTTGATAATGTGTCCGACGCGTCCGTCTGCCAGCAGCATAACGGCAAGTCGTACCGTGCCGGAAATTCCCGCTGACCGAGCTTTGTCCGAGTACGTTGCTTGCGGCTTTTTGATGACTTTCACCTGAGTTACACCAGGTTCCGGTTGGGATCCGGGTGGACGGGGCGGGTCATTCCGGCTTTTATAATAATCGTAAAACGCATTGACGCTTTGAAGTTTTAGCTCGAGAGCGGTGACACTCGGGCCCTTGCCGATCTTCTCAATTGCCGCAGTGAGAGACGTTTTAGATTGATATAGCAAGTCTATCTCAGTCCGCAAGTTTGAACCGTCGTAAATCCGCCGGCCCATTGACGCCATCAGTACGTCAGACTTAAGTAAATAACCCTGTGCGTTATTAGGATTGGCGGCGATCGCTTTTTCGGCTGAACTAAGCGCGGCCCCGAGTTTTCCGTCCCAAAGCTCAATTTGCCCTAACAATGAATATCCCGCGGCATTTCGCGGTTCAAGCAGGACCGCTTTCTCGGCATGCTCTTTTGCTTGTTTTGATCTGCCCAGAAAAAGGTGGGTAAAAGCGAGGTTTGAATGATAAACGCTGTTTTCGGGTTTAAGCTCTACCGCCTTTTCAAAGGCGCCTCTGGCATCCTTGACCTTGTCGATGTTTAAGAGGCTGAGTCCAAGAAAATTATGCAGTTCGGCGTCATTGGCGGCGTTTGACTGCTTTAAGAGCCGTTTGAATTTCGCTGCCGCTTCCGCATCCTTGCCTTGCTGAAACAAAGCAATTGCCTGCTTGCGCTCGTCGATCTGCGCCAAACCAACCGCGGCAACGAGCAAAATGAGAGCGGGGAATAACATTATGTTGAATTGGATCTTCATACGGTCGTGGCGGTCAGCAACAAGATTCTATCAAAACTTTGCCTGGCCGGGCCCAAAAATTTCGCCCTGCAAGATTCGAATGTTCCGCCCGTTCACCATCTATCAAAAGTGCTGCGGGCCATTGGACCGGCCCATGAAATAAAGCTTGAAAGAGGAGTGAAGTTATGAAAAAGTCCGTTTCGATCTCGGCCGCGATAATTGTAATCGCGGTTTCCATCTTGGTCTTAACTCAAACCCGGTTTAGCGGTTCATTGACGGCGGCGAACACTGTTGTTGATCCGGCGGCCGAGGCTCTGAAGCCCCGCAAGACGATGCGGGCGTTTAACTCTGAACAGGAACTAAAGGACTATTTTCGCCAATGGCAGGAACTGCAGAAGCGAAAGTACGAACGGCGGGCCGAAAATTCTAAGTCAGCGTCCGCGTCAAACTCAAGCGGGCTGGCGACGCCCGCTCCTGCCGCAAAAGAAGCAAAGGACGCCGATGATTCGGTCACCAATAATCAGCACGCCGGTGTGGACGAAGGCGGAATTGTAAAGCTGCACGGCGACCATCTTGTCATATTGCGCCGCGGCCGACTGTTTACAGTAAAGATCGGCGACAATTCGCTAAAGCCGGTCGATTCTGTTGACGCTTTTGCACCCGGCGTTAATCCGCAAAGCGATTGGTACGATGAAATGCTTGTTTCCGGAAACACGGTCGCCGTTATCGGTTACAGTTACGGACGCGGCGGAACCGAGATCAATTTGTTCGACATTGACGAACTTGGCAGGCTTGATTACCGTTCGACTTATCATCTGCGCTCAAACGATTATTATTCTTCACGCAACTACGCCAGCAGGCTTGTCGGCAACAAGCTGATCTTTTATACGCCAATGTATCTCGGCTATTACAGCGGCGATCCAATGGAACGTTTCCCGGCTGTGCGCAAATGGCACAAGGGAGCGACCGACAAGGAATTTGAACGAATTATTCCGGCAACGAATATCTATCGGGCCGAACGGCCGGTAGAATCAAGCAACAGTATGGCACTTCATACGGTAACCGTCTGCGATCTCGCAAGCCGCGAATTTTCCTGCAAGGCGACCGGAACGCTTGGAGCTCCGGGCCGCGTTTTCTATGTTTCCCCAACTTCTGTTTATGTTTGGACGACCGATTGGAGCTACGGCGATGCAAAACAACGATCGGCTTCGATGTTGTACAAAATGCCGCTAGACGGCTCTGCTCCGAGCGCCCTCGGCGTAAACGGCAGCCCGGTCGATCAATTCTCGTTTCTTGAAAGCGATGACGAACATTTGAACGTCCTTGTCCGCTCGGACGGTTACGGCGAACAAATGTGGGGCTCCGAGTTCGCGGCGGGCGATGTTGCATTGTTTCGCGTGCCGGTCAGCAATTTTTCCGACGGCAGTCTTGATGCTCCGCGTTATCGTTACCAGGAAGTTCCAAAACCGGAAGGCTACACGTTCCAAAATCGTTTCGTCGGCGACTATCTTCTCTACGGGACCGGCAGCGGTTGGGGACGGCCGCAGAAGCGTGATGCCGCAAACCTTTTCGCGGTCAACTGGAAGAGCAATGATGTCAGCGAGCTGAACCTGAAACATGGCGTTGACCGGATCGAACAATTGGGCGGCGACGCGGTTGTCGTCGGGACCAACGGCAGCGATCTTTATTTTTCGCCGGTCCGATTAGGCCGTACTCCCGAAGTGCGTGAAAGTTATGCCCGCAAAAATGCGTCGCAGGGCGAACTGCGAAGCCACGGCTTCTTTTATAAGCCGAATGGCGACGGCGGCGGCCTGCTTGGGCTGCCGATAGCCCGCGAGGGAAGGGCCGGTTACCGTCATCTGGTCGAAGGCTCGGCCGCTATCCTTTTCCTTAGAAACAACAACCTCAACTTCAGCGAGATCGGCGAAATGGAAGCGAGAAATTCGTCGAACAATGACGGCTGCAGGGCTTCCTGTGTTGACTGGTACGGAAACGCAAGGCCTCTTTTCATAAGAGACCGGGTCTTTGCCCTGCTTGGATACGAGATCGTCGAAGGCAACGCTTCAGGCAGCCGGATCGAGGAAAAACGGCGTATCAACTATTCGCCTCGCCGCATTGATCGTTCAAGTGAAGAATAACGTCCGTAAATTGAGGGAAAAAATCGCCAGCCGGTCTAAATTCTTTCCCCCAGCTTTTTCGATCCAAAAACCTTTTCCGGAATAAGTAAAAAGTGAAAAGTATGAAGTGATAACGAATTGTTTCGCACTTTTCACTTTTCACTTTTCCCTTTTCACTTTTTCCGGACCGTCTCTTCAGCCAAAAATCCTCGTACATCTTCACGCATCTGTTCGGTTATTTCGTGTTTCGCCTTGTATTGTTTCGAGGAATAATTAGACGACCTCTCACGCAGCTTTTCGTCAAATTCCCTAAATTTTTCTTGTGAATAGAATTCGTCGTCATCACCGAAAAGGTAGAAAGTGCGGGCATCGAACGACCGATAGACTGGATTTGTGTCGAGGTCGCCTGGAATTCCCCCGCAAATACCGATGACACCCGCGGGAACTTCGGGGTGCGTGAATGCAAAGCGAAAATTAAGTGCACACGCCTGTGAAAATCCAAAAAGATAAACTTGTGAACGGTCAATGGTGCCCTGCTCCGCGAGGCCGTCGATGACATCGAGCAAAAACTTATGGTGCAGCGCGACCGACTCGGCGGCATTGTGATCGGTCAGCCATCCAAAACCGACGCGGTAACCATCGCCGGTTTTGCGAAAATGCTGATGCGGGCCCTGAACCGACGCGATTATCCAACTCTCAGGAGCAACCGCCCTTGCTTCGCGCATCATATAGCGTTTGTGTGCGCCATAACCATGAACCGCTATCAAAAGCGGGGCGTTTGGCAGTGCGTTTTCAGGAATGTACAGGTCGTAATAAAGCTTGATCTCGGCCGATACCGAAAGGTCTGTCTGAAGGGTTTTTTCCATGAGTTAAGCCAAGTCGTAAAGCAACTAAATCGTCGATAACTGTTACAATGTTCGCACTTATGCCGAATTTTTTCGAGCGGCTGGACAAGATTGCCGGCATTGAATCCAGTCGAGCCGCGGCGCGGCTGGAACGAACGGCGTTCATCTTTCTCCTGTTAACGTTTGCATCCGCGCCGCATTCGATCGCGGCCACGCAGACCGCGTGGATCATCGGGATGGCCGCATGGGTAATTCGCCTTTTTTTGAAGCCGCGACGCCGGTTTGCATTCGGCCGGCTGGATGCCGCATTGTGGGGGCTTTTCGTATGGTCGGCCGTCAGCTCGGCCTTCTCTTATGAACCTGCGGTCTCTTTGGACAAGCTGCGTGGAGTTGCCATCTTCCTTATCTTTTATTTTGCTTGTCACAACATTCGCACGCGATCGGCGGCCGCTCTTGCGGCATTTGTGCTGGTTGGTTCGTGCATGATCAACGTTATCTGGATGCCGGTCGAACGTCTGATCGGACGCGGCGTCGAGGTAAATGGCCTGCTGCCCGACGGCCCGCTTGCAAAGGCGAGGCTGCTCGGCGGCGACACCTTGCTTGAGATCGACGGCCAGAGAGTGACTACCCCGGACGATGTCCTTGCCGCAATTGAACGAACTGAGGTTGCGCGGATCAAATTCTACCGGCCCGATTTTGAATTCACCGTCGAGGCACGACGCGATAACCTTTTGCCAGGCTCCAGTCCTCTCGAACGGCTCGGAGCGGAGAGCTGGAAAAAGAGCCGCAATTGGCGGTCAAAAGGGTTCTACGGCCATTACACAACCTATGCTGAAGTGCTTCAGCTGATCGGTTCGCTCGCATTCGGCCTGCTCATCGCGGCCTTTGCAGAACGCCGAAAAGCGCAAAAGGCGTCCGGAGGCGACGCGAATTTCGATCTCGCGTCTCCCGTCTCTCGACTTTCCAACCCGGGCCTCGGCTTAATATCTCTTTTCGTCGCGGCGGTCGGCGGAATAGCTCTCGCACTGCTCTTGACTGTCACACGGGCCCCGCAGCTTGCCTTTGCAATTTCCGGCGGAGTGGTCATACTTTTCGGGCTTGGAAAACGCTGGTTCCTGACCGCATTGCTGATCTTCATTCCAATTGGGGCAGGCGGGCTGTTCTTTCTTCAACAGTCGCGACAGGTCGATTTTTTTGACCGCCGGGACGAGTCAACGCTTTACCGCCAGATGATGATGCGCGACGGGCTTCGGCTATGGAGCGAAAGCCCGCGGCACATGGTTTTTGGCGTAGGAATGGACTCGATAAAAGCACATTGGCGGGAATGGGGCCTGTTTGACGGCGGCAGGCAGCCAATGGGCCATTTTCATTCGACACCCGTTCAGCTAATGGTCGAACGCGGCCTTCCCGCCCTGGCGATCTGGATCCTGGTCCTCTTTTTTTACGGACGGTCTTTATTGAGAGGATTGCGCCGGCTGGGCGGTGCGGTCGATAAAAGATCTTCGGGCGGCCTCTCTGCACGTTGGGTCCCGGTTGGAATAGTCTTGGGTTGTCTTGGCGGCGCGGCCGGATTTTTCGTCAGCGGCATTGCCCATTACAACCTTGGCGATCAGGAGGTCGCAATGGTGTTCTTTCTGTTGATGGGCCTGGGGTTAGCTGTCTGCGATTCCGACGGCGGCGAGCGGTTCGAGCCTGACCCGAACAATGTTGCCGGTTGATATGTTTGCGGCCGCCTTTGGTTCCTCGCCAACGATAAGAAATGATTTTTTCATTCTCGGAACAACCCGGCTTTAGAATTGATAGCCGTTTATCGCTGCCAAAACGTCATGGCCCGTGCGGCCGCTGATCTTTTGCGGGCGAACGCCCCATTCGGGAAGATCATCGAACGGGGCCTCAACCGCATCTTCAGGATGTCCGGCCATTAATGTTGCTTCGAACTCGTCCATTTCTATTTTTCCATTTTCAACGATGACATATCTTTTGTCGGCCGATGACGGAAATGTCGCAAGTTGTTTGGCGGAGCGGCCGCTGGTGTTGGTGAGCGAAGTATAGGTAAACTTTTTAATTAGTTTGGTCGTAGGACTTAAAGGTCAACTTACGGAGAAAATTCAATGTTCAGATCAAGATCGATCAGCACGTTCCTAACGCTTGCACTTTTGTTTGCCTTGACGGCACCGTCGTTTGCTCAGGTCGGTTTGGGCCAGTCGGCCGCGACGGCCCCGGTTCGGTCATATACCGCCGCTCTCGAAGCGATCGAGGGAAAGGTCGAGTCACGACGCAAGGAATTGGGAATTCCGGGAATGTCGCTTGTTATTGTCAGCGACGGCAAAGTGATCTATTCAAAAGGCCTCGGGTATAAAGATTTCGAAAATAAGGTTCCCGCGACAGCTGACACTCAGTTTGCAATTGGTTCGGCGACCAAAGCATTTACGGCGCTCAGCGTGTTGATGACCGCCGATGAAGGCAAACTATCCCTTGATGCATCGCCGAAAACGATTCTGCCGTATTTCAAAATGGCCGACCCCGACACGGATAAGAACATGACGATCCGCGACCTCATGACGCATTCGTCGGGGCTCAATCGTACCGATCTGGCGATGATAACCGGCAAGTTGACCCGGACCGAACTGATCCGCGTTGCGGGCGAGGCAAAACCGGTCGCTAAGCTGCATGAGACATTCGGCTATCAAAATTTGATGTTTACCGCGGCCGGCGAGGTCGTGGCAGTTGCTCAGAAGCAGCCTTGGGAAAAATTCGTGCCCGAACGCATTTTCAAACCGCTCGGGATGACCAACAGCACGATGCAGATCGCCCAAATGGAACGGGCGAAAGACTTTTCGCTCGGCTATGACTACAACTTTGACACCAAGGAAACGCTGCGGCGTCCATTCCGTGAAATATCTCAGGTTGCCCCGGCCGGCTCGATAAACTCATCGGCCAATGATATGGCCAAGTGGCTTCGATTCATCCTCAACGGCGGATCACTGGACGGAAAGCGTCTGGTATCGGAAAAAAGTTTTGCCGAATGGCTTAAGCCGCAAATGAAGGTGAATCCGGCCGGGACGGTGAACTATGCACTGGGTTGGTTCGTGCAAAAATGGAACGGCCTTACCGTTGTGCAGCACGGCGGCAACATTGACGGTTTTAACGCCCTAGTGGCAATGGTCCCGGAAAAGAAGCTAGGGTTCGTAATGTTGACAAACGTGTCAGGCTCGCCGCTCGGCGGCGAGTTGATGCCGATAGTTTGGGAAAATATCCTCGGCAAACCCGAAGCCGCAAAGCCTGCCGCCGGCGCAGAAATTTCGCCGGACAAGGAAGCCGGAAAATACCGTCTCGAAGAAGCGAACATGGACTTTGACGTCGCGTGGAAGGATGGCAAATTAATGGTCGAGGTGCCCGGCCAGCCAGTTTATACCCTTGAAAATGTTGGCGGCCGCAAATATAAGCTCGGCGGCGCACCGGACGGCTTTTTCGTTACATTTAGGGACAAAGAACTTTACCTTGAACAGCCGCACGGCAACTTCACGCTGCCGCGCATCGGCGCCGAAACAAAGCCGGTCCTTCTTAATGCTGCAAAAGAGCTGATAGGTAAATATGAATCCGAACGCAATGGCCGTATCGTTGAGATAAAAGAGGCCGACGGCAAAGTGACCCTGAACATTGATGGACAGCCGCCCTATTCATTGATCGAAAGATCAAAGGACGCGTTCAAACTCTTGCCATTGCCTGATGATTACTGGTTGAAAGTGATTCGTGGTGACGACGGCAAGTTCGTCAAGTTCGCGGTCGTCCAGCCGGAAGGAGAATTTAGTTACAAACCGGCCGGACCGAACAAGATCATGATGACCGTCGATGAGCTTTACGCTAAAGCTCTTGCGGCAAGCGGCGGCGAGGCGAATTGGAAAAAGCTGCGATCCCGCGAGACGACCGCAACCGTTGACCTTGAACAACAGGGCGTAAAGGCCGCCGCGACGAGTTGGGCCAAGGCACCCAATAAGACGGCCACGGAAACAAAACTGACTGCCATTGGCAAGGAGATCGGCACCGGCTGGGAATTCTTCAACGGCACCACGGGCGAGGAAGCATACAGTTTTGCTCCTGTCGAAAGTTATACCGGCAAACGATTGGAGGATGTAAAACTCGGGGCCGATTTCCATTCAATGCTTGATTGGAGGTCGAAATACAAAAACATCACCATCGCAAGAATGGCAAGGGTCGGCGATGAAGAAGCCTACGCTGTTGAGTTTGAACCGGAAAAGGGAACAAAGTTCACGGAGTATTACTCGTCCAAGAACTTTCTTCTACTAAAACGCGAAGGCGTTGTCCCGTCAAGCACAAGTAATATTTCACTGCCGTATTCGATCAGATTTGAAGATTACCGCGAAGTTGACGGCGTAAAACTGCCTTTCAGGCAGATCAATAATAGTGCGGGAAATGGCGATATAGTTACAGTTGTAACCTCGATAAAACACAATTTGCCTATCGACGACAAGGTTTTTGCACCGAGGAAGCCTTAGTTCTTGACGGCCAACTGCACCCCGGCTAGTGTCCGATGCAGTTTGAATAATTTCGGCCCTGCATTGAAGTCAGGAGTTAGCTACGGATTCGAGGCCGGCGGCCTGCATCAAATTTGGCGAGAAGGCAACGTCACTGTGATCAAAAACGGCATCGAGTTCTTTTTCGACGCTGCCGTGGCCGGCCGGGATCTGTTTGATAAGCGGTTCAAAGTTGCGAAAATCGTATAACTTATTGTCTAGCAGGTGCGATCCAGTGACATTTGTAAGCGCCGTCATCATCGAACTTCGAATAAACGGAGTTTCTTTCTCAAGCTCATTGATCAACCGCTTAACGCGGGCACGTTTGAGATTAGGCTGCGACCCGCACAGGTTACAGGGGATGATCGGAAACTTCTGCTCTTCAGCGTATTTCGCGATCTCTGCTTCCTGGCAATATGCGAGCGGCCGGATGATCGTGTTGTTGCCGGCATCGCTGCGAAGGATCGGCGGCATCGCCTTTAGCTGGCCGACGTAGAACAGATTCATCAGAAAGGTCGCGATAATATCATCGGCATGATGGCCAAGAGCGATCTTTGTGCAGCCTTCCTCGAGTGCCGTTGAATAAAGAATGCCGCGGCGAAGCCGTGAGCAAAGTGAACAAAAGGTCTTGCCGGCCGGAATATGCTCGGTGACGATCGAATAGGTGTCTTCCTCAACTATCCGATAATCAATGCCTAATCCCTCAAGGTAATTCGGCAGCACGTCCTCAGGGAAGTCCGGCTGCTTTTGGTCCAGATTGACCGCGAGGATCGAAAAATTGATCGGCGCCCGCTTTTGCACATCCAGAAGCAGGTCAAGTAGCGTGTAGCTGTCCTTGCCGCCAGAAAGGCATACCATTATCTTGTCGCCTTCGGCGATCATCGAAAAATCTGCGATCGCATTGCCGAGCTTCTTCAGCAGCTTTGATTTTGTCTTTGTTTCAGCGTTCAACTTTTCGAACATCCCCCGAAACTTATAATTTTTACACGTCGGGCCGCATTTAACAAACCAAATTTGACGGACTGTCATTGGATGTAGAAACCGGTGGATTGGCACGAGTACGGCCAAAACGTGAATACGCGGAGCTATTCTTGGCGGGTGTAAGGCAAGGCCGCTATTTTGATAGAAAAGAAAAAGCTAGACACCTTTGTACATCTCATCTATTATGATTGGGTTGTTTGCATCAGCGACAGTTCCATTAGCAATTCAACGGAAATTCGATCAATCAGGCCCCCAACCTGCGACGACTGCCGCCTAAATCTAAGTAATACAAGGAGTTTTAGACGCGATGATTAGAATGGGAAGAGGTTCCAGAGGGGAACAGACAAATGATACGGGTTACCAAAGCCAGACGCCGGAGCCGGCGGCCCAGAACCTTGGGTATCAATATACGGGCGAAAGCCCGGGCACGACCCGGCCCGTGACCGACAGCGAGTCGATGGCACGGGACATTAAAGAGGGGCGACTGAGCGGTTTTGTCGGGCACGGCACGACGCTGACGGGTGAAACGGTTTTCCAGGCAATGCTGCGGGTTGACGGCCACCTTGTGGGTTCGATCATGTCGGACGAGGGTACGTTGATCGTCGGTACAAACGGACAGGTTGACGCGAACATTGCGGTTTCGACCGCAACGATCAACGGTTCGGTCAATGGCGACATTGTTGCCACGGAACGCATCCAGCTGGGCCGGACCGCAAAGGTCATTGGAAATATTCAAACGCCGCGGCTTACGATCGAAGATGGAGCCGTTCTTGAGGGCGGTTGTACAATGCTAAAGGCTCGAGAGGTAGTACAGAAACAGGCCGAGGCCGAACACCAGCAGCAAAGTTCAACATACGCATCGAGCAGCTATACGGAAGAAACTAGTGTTGCTGACGACGAAGATGAGATCCTGACAAGTCAGATCACCGAGGAAGACGACGAAGCAGACAAATCAGAGGCAGCGACGGTTTAGGTTCGATGCTTCCCAGTCTGGGATTTGAAGAGCGGTTCAGGCCGCTCTTTTTCGTTTGTCCGGCAAACCGCCGGAATTGTTCGCATCCATGTTTTGCATTATCATCAAGTTGCCCCCTTTTAATACTAAGTTCGGATGTGAGGATCGAAAGATTATGTTCAATGAATTCAAGGCATTTCTCGCGCGGGGAAACGTTCTCGACCTGGCGATAGGCGTTATCATTGGTGCTGCGTTCGGCAAGGTTGTTTCAACCTTCACCGAAGGCATTATTATGCCTTTTGTTGGCCTGATCACCGGTGGTGTCGATTTCAAAACCAAGTTTATAGACCTTAGCGGCAAGCTGCAGGCCGGAGCGACCGGAGAACAGATCGATGCGGCGGTTAAGGCCGGAGCGCCGTTGCTTCGATACGGTCAACTGATCAGCGACATCATTACTTTTATAATCGTGGGGTTTGTAATGTTCCTGATCGCAAAAGTTGCAATGAATTATTTTGCACGGCTTGCAGCGTCAACGCCGCCGCCGCCTGAAGAACAGTTATTAACGGAAATTCGTGATCTTCTAAAAGCAAAGTAAGCAAGTGCAGAAGCCTGTGCCCCTGCAAGGACTTAACATATAACGACTGCGTTTAGATTTAGCTGAGACGCGGGCTTTTGCCGAACATTGTATTCTCCAACTTCACAATTACCTTTTTGCTGATTGGTTAAGGCCTATCCTTTCAGACAAGATTTTAACCGCCAAAGCTAAATGTCTCGTCCGGTGTGACGCTCAAATTAAGCCGGACATCGCCGGAGTGAATATCATCAATTCGCTCCACTGGCGGGAATATGTTGAGTCCGACCTTCAGACAATCCCGACGGCATTTCCGAAGAAAGCGATCATAGAAGCCATTACCATAACCGACGCGGTGGCCGTGCACGTCGAAGGCGAGACCGGGAACCAGCACCATCCCGATCTCTTCGGCCCCGACCGCAATACCACTGGCCGGCTCGCGAATTCCCCATTTGTTTTCAACCAGCGGCGTTTCAGGCGTGAAAATGTAACTTTCGATCTCGCCTGTCGAAGAATTCACTTTCGGTACCGCGACGCGAAGATCGGAGAACGTCGTCCATAACATTTGAATAATTCCGAACGTATCAATTTCGTTAAATTTCTTGATCGCGAGAAAACAGTGAAGTACTTCGACCCCGGCCAAGCTCACTTCCGAAAAGAAATTTTCCGCTATTTGACGGCTTTTTGCTTCGATCCGGGACGAGGGAAGCTGTCGGCGTTTGGCAAGATATACTAAGCGCAGTTCAGATTTTAACATTAGCGAACCGGTGATTTTGCGAGAATGGCGCGAACGCGAATAATGTGTCTCAGCCGAGGCCGGATCGATGTTATTTATCCGCGCTTCTTGTCGGGCCGCGGTTTTATTGCCGTGCTTGTCCGCGTTGCAGCTACCGCAGAATTGAATTCCTGTTTCTCGGTTGCTTCGCGAACCGACTTAACAGCAAGTAATTCTGATTCTTTTATCACCTTTTGAGCAGCCTTTGCATTCTTGCTGGGCCTTTTCTTTGTTTTGGGCATAATCTGCATTATATCTTAACGATCCACCCGCCGCCGACCACCTCGTCGCCGCGATAAAATATGGTCGCCTGCCCGGGCGTAATTGCCCGCTGCGGCCGGTCAAAAACAATTCGCGCCCGGGCGCCCGGCTGCGGGTAAATGGTCGCTGGGGCTGGTTCATGCCGGTAGCGGACCTTAACCTCGGCCCGGACCGGTTCAGATGGCTCATCAAAGGCAACCCAATTCACGCCCTTGGCAATGAATTCTATTGATTCGAGTTCATCCGCCTCGCCAACGATGATCTGATTTCTGGCGCGTTCGATCTGAACGACATAAAGCGGTTTCTCGTGCGCTATGCCGAGGCCGCGACGCTGGCCAATTGTGTATCGGTGAATGCCGGTGTGGCTCCCGACACGCTGCCCCGAAGTGCTCACTATCTCGCCACTCTCAGGCATTTCGTCTAGCCGGCCTTCGTGGTCCAGATAACGGTCGATGAACTCGCTGTACTTGCCGTCAGGAACGAAACAAATTTCCTGCGATTCCTGTTTTTCGGCGGTGTAAAGATTTGCGTCACGGGCGATGTCGCGGACCTCTTCTTTTTGCATTTCGCCGAGCGGAAAGTAAGCACGCGAAAGCTGGTCCTGCGTCAATTCCCACAGAAAATAGCTCTGATCTTTCCAATGGTTTCTGCCGCGAAAAAGCCTGAAGCGGCCGTTTGTCTTATCATGTTCAACCCGAGCGTAGTGTCCTGTCGCCACTTTATCGCAGCCGAGACTGGCCGCCATTCGATCAAGCGACGCAAACTTCAGGCGGGAATTGCATGCAACGCACGGGATCGGCGTTTCGCCGGACAAATAGCTTTGCACGAACGGCTCAACTACCGCTGACTCAAAATCCTTTTCGAGATTCAGCACATAGAAGGGAAATCCAAGGCTGTCGGCAACCCTGCGTGCATCATAAACATCATCCAATGAACAGCACCTTGACGGCAGCGGGTCACCGTTCTCGTCAACACTTATACCGCGCCGCTGATTCCACAGCTGCATGGTGAAGCCGACGAGTTCGTGCCCCTGATCTTTTAATAATGCCGCGGCAGCCGATGAATCGACGCCGCCGCTCATTGCGACCGCGATCTTCATAATTTCGATCTTCTATTGTTGCAGTCAGGCCGCCGCGGGTGCAAGTTTACCGCACGCCGGCCTGGATCGTACCGTTGGCGGACACGATCAATGCTATTTGATGCTCGTGCGTTGCCGGCCGTATCGAAGTATTATGTACTCATCAAAACATTGATATCGTCGATAATAGCGTCAGATGATGAACAGGACGAAAACAAGAAAGGTTTGTCGAACCGGCATATTATTGTCATCTGCATTGATGTTTGCTTTCATTTTCCTTTCCGCTCACGCGGTCATCGGCCAGAATTGTTTGGCAAAAGGAAGGGTCGAGGAGATCAAGAGCAAATTGGCCGATTCTGCCGTAACCGAAAATCCTCAATTGACCAAAGAGTTTGTGGACCTAAGCAACGATCTGATCATCGCCGGACGCAGAGCAAATTCGGCAGGTGCGGGCAAACCCGACGAAAAGTACAACGCGCTTATTGAACGTGCAAACGCCCGTGTTTGTGAGTACTTGACAAAATCAGGTTGGCCGGCAGAAGCCGAAGTAAAGCGCGAGGGCGTAAACGCCTTTATGTACATGATCTCTAAGGCACTTCCGGTTAGGGTTCAACTGGAAATATATCCGATCATCGCCGAGGCGGTGCGGCGGAACATGCTCGAGAAAAATGAATATCTCGCCTCATACATTGACCGCCTGCAAATAGCTATCGGCCGACGGCAGCTTTTCGGATCACAGGCTTTTGTACGAAACGGGTTCCTGGTTTTGGCTCCCATTGAACGCCCGGACCGTGTTGACGAGCGTAGAAAGGAGTTTGGAATGGAACCTCTTAGGTCCTACGAACAGTTCCTTGAATCGTCGTATCGAATGCCGCTGGTACGTTCCGTGACCGAACCCGAAACTCAGGAAAAGGGCCCCAAAAACCCTGTTGCCGCGACCGTACCGCCAAGTCCCGCATTGGCTCTTGCACCTGATCCGGCCGATGAGGCGGTGATAAAGGTCGCGACGGCCCTCGTCACCCTTGACGTTGTAGTAAACGATCCTCAGAACGCTGAATTGGGCCCGCTGCAGGAGAGCGATTTCCGTGTTTTCGAGAACGGTGAGCCGGCGGTGATCGATTCGTTTTCGCGGGCAGATTCACCATTCGATATTGTGCTGCTTCTTGATATGTCCGGGTCAATGGAACAAAAGGCCGGGCTTATCAAAAAAAGCACCCGGCGTTTTATTGAGATGAAGCGCGCGGCTGACCGCGTGGCGGTCGTTAGCTTTAGTGACAGCCAGATAATTCATTCCGGGCTTGAGGCGGACAAAGTTAAGCTGCTCGAACGGATCGAGGACATAGACGGCGGAGGCGGCTCATTGGTTTGGGATTCGATCAAATTTGCGCAGGATATGCTTGAACGTTCGTCAGAACCCGGCCGCAGAAAAGCGATCGTTGTAATGACCGACGGCGCGGACAACTCGCTTAACTTTGAATTCCGGATCGGTTCAAAGATCAGCTTCGCTGACCTTGTAGAAAGCGTTCAGCGGTCATCCACATCGATCTTCCCTATTTTTCTTGATACCTCTGACGCAAATTCCGGTTTTCTTTCGCGGCGAATGTTCGAGGACGGCCGACGCACGCTCGCCTATCTTGCCGATCAGAGCGCCGGTAAATTGTACGCCGCGAAAAAGGTTGAGGATCTTGCGCAAATCTATGACCGCGTTCTCGATGATGTCGGAACCGTTTACACCCTTGGTTTTGATCCGGTCACTGACATCACCGACACCAAATGGCGCACCATCCGTGTCGATGTACCTTCACGGCCTGGAATAAAACTAAAT
>Ga0138256_10003427_pt1 | contig 16860 bp, 14 predicted proteins | sample KNB2016incub_MG_FD_105486 | JGI IMG/M metagenome (GOLD analysis project Ga0138256, IMG submission 105486) | Active sludge microbial communities from wastewater in Klosterneuburg, Austria - KNB2014incub_MG | ecosystem: Engineered > WWTP > Activated sludge > Unclassified | place: Austria... | reverse complement strand
TATTAGCACTTACGGCATTTGCGTTGGGTTTAACCAATAACATCATTTCGAATTTCTTTAAAGGAAATTTATGAGAGTATCGATTGGCCTGTTATCGTGATGCTTGGTGCCATGTTGCCTCTCGGTGACGCCATTCAAACCACAGGTGCAGCCGATACGATTGCACAATTAATTTTACGCCTTAGCGGTGTTTTATCACCATCAATGATTGTAGGCCTTTTAATGCTTGTGACGATGCTACTTACGAATCTCATTAACAATGCTGCCGCGGCTGTGCTCATGGCACCCATTGGTGTCAGTTTGGCAGTTGGACTTGGCGTATCTATTGATCCAATGCTTATGGCCGTTGCGGTTGCATCATCTTGTGCGTTTATGACGCCAATTGGACATCAGTCCAACACCTTAATAATGGGACCTGGTGGCTATCGATTCGGAGATTATTGGAAAATGGGGCTTCCAGTATCCATTTTATTCTTAATCGTTGGAACACCACTGATCTTATTAATTTGGCCACTTTAACTTTTGGAGGCATTAATGAAAAAAGAAATAAAAATTTATTTTGTAATATTAGCACTTACGGCATTTGCGTTGGGTTTAACCAATAACATCATTTCGAATTTCTTTAAAGACGCCTATAATGTAACCGCTTATCAAAGAGGATTTTTAGAATTTCCACGCGAGTTACCAGGACTTCTAAGCGTATTTGTGATTGCAGCATTGAGTTTTCTGAGTGATATAAGGATCTCCATTATTGCGCAGATTTTAAGCGTTATCGGAATTTTCGCATTAGGCATCTATACACCGTCTTTTAACCTCATGATGATTTACATATTCATCAATTCATTGGGAATGCATCTTTTTTTTCCACTTCAAGACAGCATCGGAATGGAACTAGCTGAAAAGGATAACATAGGAAAAAGACTCGGCCAATTTAAAGGTTTTTTCACAGGGATTCAGATGGTGGCTTCAATCTTTGTTTTCATTGGATTTAAAGCAGGATTCATGAGTTTTGAAACGTCTATAAAGACGCCATTTATCATTGCAGGTATTTTGTTTTTCGGGGTTCTGGTGTTGCTTGTCTTGTTAGATCGTGTTAGGCGTGTCGATCATCCACATGTCAAGCAAAGTGGGTATATCTTTAGAAAAGACTACAAATATTACTATATTCTTGTTGTTTTATTTGGCGTCCAAAAACAAGTAATGATGGTTTATGGCCCGTGGGTGCTCATTGATCTGCTAAGTAAAAAAGCGGATACAATTTCTATTTTAACAGTGATTGGTTCTTTTATTGGTATTTTTTTCATACCTGCAATTGGTCGCTGGCTCGATACCTATGGCGTTAAGAAACTCATGTATGTGGATGCGTTATCTTTTATTGGGGTATACTTAGTTTATGGTCTCTTAGCGATGGGTTATGTCAATGGCTCGATTAAAACAGCAGGTATCGGCATGTTACTTGCGTATGTCATTTTTATTATTGATAGAATGTCGACTCAAATGGGTATAGTGCGAACGCTATATCTGCGAACAATAGCCATTAAGCCGTCTGACATCACACCGACACTCACTTTGGGACAGAGTATGGATCACTTTGTATCAATTATATGTGCATATCTTGGCGGCATCATTTGGGTCGCATGGGGGCCACAATATATTTTCTTTTTAGCGGCTGGTTTATCGCTTATCAATCTTTATGTCGCTTACAAAATTGAAGTATAATAGAAGCATCAATTAACGCTTAAAAAAAGATCAAATAAAATTCAAATAAAATTTAAATTGGCAATAGGGAGGCGACAATGATAAATCTATATGTAGTTAGACACGGTCAAACGGTATGGAATGTAGAGAGGCGTTTTCAAGGATGGCTTGATTCCCCCCTTACTGAAAGTGGTGAGAAATGCGCCACCGATCTTCGCAATCAATTGTCTCATATCCATTTTGATGCGTGTTATGCATCAACAAGCCCACGCGCGTATAAGACTTTAGAGCTGATTTTGCCTAATAAAAAGGATGACTATCGCATGGATGAACGATTATTGGAAATTCGACTAGGTGCATGGCAAGGTATGACGCACACTCAAATCGAGGACAAATATCCTGTTGAACTCGAACTTTTTTATGATGACCCTGCAAATTTCAATTTAGAAGAAGCAGAGACTTTTAATGAAGTTTACAGTCGCGTTAAATCATTTATCGATGACGTTGTAGCAAATCAAGAGACTTCTAACGTCCTTATTGTGACGCATGGTGTGACTTTAAAACTCGCACAACTTATTTTTGATGGTGCACCTCTTGGTGATCTCGTGAATTATAACGTTGCACATAATGCCCAAGTCCATCATTATCAGTATAAAGAAGGGACTTTTGATCGGATTATCTGACCTTTTTAAGCAAGCAATCGAAAATATATTTTTTTGGTCATTTTACCTTAATAAGATAAGTTTTAGTGCCAATAATTTGATTTAATGTCTATACAAAAGGATGTTTGTCTTGTTATACTTATGACAATGAACATTCTTTTTACTATTTTGGAGGGACAAACATGAAATCATTATCGCGTAAAAATTTAAGCATAGAAGAAAGTATGACGCTTGCTATAACTGCAAAAGCGAAACAACTGAAAGAAAGTGGCGTGAATATCGTAAGTTTTGGAGCCGGTGAACCCGATTTCAATACACCTAAATATATCAGAGACTGTGCAATCGCTAGAATTGAAAAAGGTGGCAACGGCTACACAGAAGCATCAGGACTACTCGATTTAAAAAAAGCGGTTTGTAGTAAGTTTTTAAAAGATAATGCCTTAACTTATGAACCGAAACAAGTTGTGATCTCATCAGGTGCAAAGCACAGCCTTTTTAATGCACTTCAAGCCATTTGCAACCCTGGTGATGAAGTCATCATACCATCGCCATATTGGGTTAGTTATTTTGAGCTTACAAAAATGGCAGATGCTGAGCCGATTCTCGTACTTGCTGAGGCATCCAATTTATTTAAAGTGACCATCGAACAACTCGAAAGTGCAATCACTGAAAAAACAAAGGCGTTATTGATTAATAGCCCAAATAATCCAACAGGTGCTGTTTATACGAAAGAAGAGCTCCAAGCAATCGGAGATTTTGCAGTTAAACATGACCTTTATATTATTGCAGATGAAATATATGAAAAACTTGTCTATGGCGAAAAGCATATTAGCATAGCGAGCTTATCGCAAGAAATTTATGACCGCACAATCACAGTTAATGGTCTAAGCAAAGCCTATGCAATGACTGGATGGCGCATTGGTTATACAGCAAGTTCAGTTGAGATCGCAGAAATAATGGGCAATATTCAGTCTCATGCGACGTCTAATCCCAATACGATTGCACAATATGCTGGTATTGAAGCACTAAACGGTGATCAAGCGCCTATTGAAGAAATGCGCATTAGTTTTGAGGCGAGAAAGAATTACATGGTTAAGACCATTCAAGCGATTCCAAATATCACTTGTGTTGTGCCGGAAGGTGCTTTTTACGTCATGGTCGATATTTCTCATTACAATGGTAAAACGATTGATGGTGTTAAAATTGAAGGTTCTTTGGATTTCGCGGCATTACTTATTGAAAAGGCAAATATTGCTGTTATTCCAGGTATTGCATTTGGCGTGGATGATTATGTAAGACTCTCTTATGCAACAAGTATGGCCAATATTGAAGAAGGCTTAAGAAGGCTCCATGATTTTTGCAGCGCTTGGTAATATTAAAATCAGATTGTTTGTAGAAGGTGATTTTCCAATTATGGGAATCACCTTTTTATATGTCCCAAAGCACTATTTTATGATATATTAAGGCTATATCATCATCAATTCTTTTTGAGTAAGGAGTATCAATGACCTCTGAAAAACAGAATTTGGAAAAAATATTACTCGTCGCAATTTTCACAACATTTATGGGTCAAATCTATATGCAACCATTTGGTTCTGGTTTTAGATTAACTTTTGCTGTCGTGGTACTCAATGTACTCATGTTGACTTTTAAAGATATCAACGCCTTAATCACCATAAATTTGGTTGGATTATTGATGTTTGTTGTCCGAAGTCTCTTGTATGTGATCAATAATAATGGCGGTGTATTTATCGCGATTGATTTGTATTATCCGATTTTATTCTTTTATTTTTCCTATAGTTTATTCTTCCATGTGCTCGATGTACGCAGTCTGGTTAAAACGCCACTGGCTTTATTCTTGGGTATATGGATTTGTGATAGCTTGCCAAATGTAATTGAAGTGCTTGTCAGACAAGAATGGAAAGGCAGTAATTTTGAAAGCATTATATTTACGATTATTCTAATCGGTGTATTTAGAACGGTTATCACAACCATTCTTGTATATCTTTCAAGATACTATTATCATAAAACGAAAGAAAGAGAAAACCATCAGATTTTTGTCGAGCGCATTATTATGATTTCAAACCTAAAAACAGAGCTTTTCTTTTTACGAAAATCAAAGAAAGATATTGAAGATACCATGCGGCGGAGCTTTCTCATCTATGAACAAGCGGATAATGCAACGCTAAAAGAGTCCATTCTTTCAGTCACTAAAGATATCCACGAAATTAAGAAAGATTATGCTCGGGTGATTTCTGGTCTTGAAAAAAGTATTAAAGAATCGCCAGTCTTTAGCATGGGAATTAAAGAAATCATCGAAATTATTATTTCATCTAACAAAAAAATAGCTATGAGCCGCAACTTGCAAGTAAAGTTTCAATACAATATTGGCTTCGATTTCAAAACAACAGATCATTTGGCCGTGATCTCAATATTGAATAATCTTATGACCAATGCCATTGAAGCCTTTGATGACAAAGGAAAAGTGACGATCAATCAATACGTTGAAGAGAACACCGTGATTTTTAAGATTGATGATGATGGACACGGTATTGAGCCACAAGATATTCCGCTAATCTTCGAACCTGGTTTTTCGACGAAATTCAATGAAAATAATGGGGTTATGGCTTCAGGTATTGGCCTTACGCATGTCAAATACTTGGTCGAAAATTATTTTGAAGGCAGAATCACCGTCCATTCGATAAAAGATGTAAGCACACAATTCACTGTGGCCATTCCAACGCAACTTTTATTTTCAAAAGACGCGGAAAGAAATGACACATAGAAATGACACGTAGAAACCTGGAGGCGGTATGAATTATAATTTTTTTCTTGTAGATGATGATGTTAGTGTCATCAGTATACTTAGTAAAATCATTATCAATAATAACTTAGGCGATGTCATTGGAAAAGCCACAGACGGTGACCACGCCATTGAGGAAATCAAGCGTCTCAAGCCGGATATCGTTTTGGTGGATTTGTTGTTGCCTAAAAAGGATGGTATAACGGTTGTGGCAACGATAAAGTCAATTTATCCGGAAATTCCATTTATCATGATCAGCGAAGTTTATTCTAAGGATATGGTTTCGAAAGCCTATGATTGTGGCATTGAGCTTTTTATAAACAAGCCAATTAACGTGATAGAAGTTGTCAATATCATAAAGCGCGTCGATGAAAAAATAAAAATGAAAAAAGTAATTGACTCGTTTCAAACCGCTTTTCAGAGTATGACAACGCTGAACAAAGACGCAAATAAACCTGTGAATCTAGTCAATACAAAGCTTGATGCAGCAAGACATATTTTCAACCAACTGGGCATGCTAAGTGAGGCTGGCACAAAAGATTTATCTTATATGCTTGAATTTGTCTTTGAACAAAATGAACTCAATAAATATAATATCTTTGATCATAAACTGAGCGACCTCTACGACTATGTCTCCATCAAGTATGAAAAGGAGAGGGGTGAATCAGTCAGTGATAAAACGATTGAGCAACGCGTGCGTCGTGCGATTGGACAAGCGCTTGAAAATATTGCGGAACTTGGTTTGCACGATTATGAACACCATGTTTTTGAAAAATTCGCGGCAACGCTGTTTGATTTGAAAGAAGTGCGTAAAGAAATGGACTGTATTAAAAAGAGTACTAAGATTCACGGAAAGATCAGTATTAAAAAGTTTGTTTTTGGACTCATCGAGGCAATTGACTAATAAGGTCGATCTATTATTTTTTTTGCAGCAGGGGGCATTATGGCGCTACAATATGAAAGAAAAAAGAAATTTATAGTGGACACATTGTATATTGCACTGATTTTTTTAATTATTTATGTGTTTTTTAAGTATGCGCTTGGCCTTGTGAGCCCATTTATTTTAGCCTTTGGTCTCGCTTATTTGCTCAATAAACCAACACGATTTGTGTCTCAAAAGTTGAGACTACCTAGAAAGCTTGTTGCCCTTGTCTTTGTATTTGTTTTTTATGCCACAATTGGTGTTCTTTTATCCCTGTCAGGTATAAAAATTATCGCAGTGGCAATCGATATTATTTCTGGTTTACCAACACTCTATGAAGAACAGTTAGCGCCATTCTTAGTGAACCGGTTTGACGCAATTGAAGCGGCTATTTTCAGATTAGACCCAGCACTTGTAAACATAATCACTGAAGGGTTTGATCAGTTCGTTAGATCAATTGGTGACAATGTTTCTAGTATTTCAATCTCTTTAGTAGGTGCGGTTTCAGGCATTGCATCTGCACTTCCAATCGTTTTAATAAAAACCTTACTCATGGTTATTTCGACATTTTTTATTGCTTCAGATTTTGAAAGCTTGACGCAATTCATTCAAAAACAATTTACGGGTAAAGGCCACGACTTGGTGATGCGCATCAAACATTATTTGATGGACACGGTGTTGGTAGTGGTGCGTTCTTATGCAATCATAATGTCCATAACATTCGTCGAACTCTCAATTGGGCTATCCATTATCAGTGTACCGAATGCCATTTTCATTGCCTTAATTATCGCGTTATTTGATATATTACCAATTTTTGGAACGGGTGGCATTATGGTGCCATGGGTAATCATTTCAATGATTAAGGGGGATTTTAAGCAAGGCTTTGGCTTGCTGGCTATCTATGTATTTGTCACAGTGGTTAGAAATATCCTCGAGCCAAAAATAGTTGGCAGTCAATTGGGTTTACATCCAATGTTAACGCTTATGTGCATGTTTATTGGGGTTAATCTATTTGGCGTATTAGGATTATTTGGTTTACCAATCACAGTTTCGCTTCTAAAACATTTAAACGATACAGGCGCGGTAAAGCTTTATAAATAATTTGTTAAGTTATTTATTAAGTTATTATTCAATTTCCATGTTTGTTTTCAAAGTAAATATTGTTATAATTAGAAGGGGACTTTTCCCCTTTTTTTGATGTACAAATAATGGTTTCATTATTTAAAGTTTTTTTTATGCCGATATTAGGGTAATCAGATATAAATTAGGAGATTAGAATGTCTAAAAGAGAACAGTTCAATATTGAATCAATGGAAACACTGCTGATGCGCAACGACAGTCATATTAGAGCGATTAAAGATATTAACGATGCACATTTTACGGAAATCCACTATCGAAAAAAAGCGATAACCATTACCTATGGTTGTCAAATGAATGAGCACGACTCCGAAAAACTAAGTGCCATGCTTACCGATATGGGGTATGATGCCACAAAAAAGTTTGAAGAGGCGGATCTCATCATTTTTAACACGTGTTGTGTACGTGAAAATGCAGAGTTCAAAGTGTACGGCAACTTGGGTCACGTAAAGAAACTGAAAGAAACGAAGAAGGACCTTGTTCTCGCTGTTTGTGGCTGTATGATGCAACAACCGCACATCGTTGCGGAGATTAAGAAAAAATACAAGTATGTCGATCTTGTTTTTGGGACACATAATCTACACAATTTTCCAGCGCTCTTAGAAGAAACGCTTAAAAAGGACAAAAAGCAACAAGTGGTAGAAATTTGGGATAATGAAGGTGATGTCATTGAAGGCCTCGCCATCACTCGCAAAAAGGAAATCAAGGCGTATGTCAACATTATGTATGGGTGCGATAACTTTTGCGCCTACTGCATTGTACCCTATACAAGAGGACGAGAGCGCAGCAGAAAGCCAGAAGATATTCTCGAAGAAGTTCGCATGTTGGCGGCTTCCGGGACCAAGGAAATAATGTTACTTGGTCAAAATGTTAATTCATATGGCGGAAAAATGGATACAGACATGGATTTTGCGGATCTATTAGCCAAGGTTAATGAAATCGAGGGCATCGAACGCATCCGTTTCATGACGTCACATCCTAAGGACCTTTCACAGAAACTGATTGAAACCATGGCAAAGAGCGAACGCGTTTGCGAATATTTACATTTGCCAGTACAAGCGGGCAGCAACGCCATTCTTAAAAAAATGAACCGAAAATATACGCAGGAACAATACCTCGATATCATAAGCCGCGCTAAGGCACTGATGCCAAATCTTGGCTTGTCAACAGACATTATACTTGGCTTTCCAGGTGAAACAGAAGAAGATTTCCAAGATACCATGCATCTTGTAAAAACAGTGGGTTATGATGCTGCTTTTACGTACCTTTATTCAATCCGTACGGGCACACCCGCGGCAACCTTTGAGAATCAAGTTTCAGATGAGGTGAAACACGACCGAATTAAGCGGTTGTTAGAGGTCCTTAACCCAAGCATCACGATTCGAATGCAAGCGATGCAAGATCAAGTGGTTGAAGTGCTCGTGGAAGATTACTCTAAAAGCTCAAGAGACGTTCTCATGGGACGTACGCGAAGCAATCTTACCGTAACGTTTGAAGCGCCGGGTGAACTGATTGGAAAACTTGTCGATATCAAAATCACACGGCCAAAGAACTTCTCGTTACACGGGGAAGTGGTTCGGGTCATCAGGTAAATTAAACGATACAAAGAGGCACTCAGTCTTATACGCAGCGAAATTCTAAGCGAATGGAAGGTCACTATGATCAATATCGATAAATCCAGTTTAACCCCCATGATGCGCCAATACTTTGAAATCAAAGAACACTATATGGATTACATCTTGCTGTATCGCCTCGGTGACTTTTATGAGATGTTTTTTGACGACGCCATCAAAGCCTCTAGAGAGCTTGAAATTACACTGACCTCTAGAAATTGTGGCCTTGAAGAAAAAGCCCCGCTTTGCGGTGTGCCTTATCATGCCATCGATATCTATATCAAAAAACTGGTGGACAAAGGGATTAAAATTGCCATCTGTGAGCAAATGGAAGATCCAGCGCTAGCAAAAGGCCTCGTCAAACGCGAAGTCGTGCGCATTATCACACCAGGCACAATCACAGATCCTGATATGCTTGATGCGGGCAATTACAACTTTGTTGCGGCACTTGCACAACTTGAAACCAGCTTTGCAATCGCCTACTGCGATATCACAACGGGCATGCTTAAAACGACAGAATTAGAATCTGTGGAAAAAGTGGTTGATGAACTCATTAAAATTCAGCCGAGTGAACTGATTGTTTCTGAAAAAATCAGATTGCCACAAGCGGTTATTAAAGTCATAGAAGAAATGGGCTTTACGACGACACCTTACTTAGACCATGCTTTTCAACCCCATGCAGGTAAAAAAATAGTCGAACGCATTCTCAATGTGTTTTCAGTGGAAAGTTTGGGCTTCGAAAGCGATGCGGGGACTTTATGTGCAACCGGTGCACTTTTAGCCTATGTTGAGGATACAGCAAAAGTACCGCTAAACCATTTTAATAAAATAGAGATTTACAACCATTCAAAATACATGGTGCTCGACAAATTTACGAGACGCAATCTCGAACTTGTGGAAACCATGCGACATAATGACAATAAGGGCAGCCTACTTTGGGTGCTCGATAAAACCTGTACAGCTATGGGTGCAAGACGACTTAAAGCTTGGGTTGAAGAACCACTTCTAGATACCGAAGCCATTACAAAACGACTCAATACGGTAGAAGTTCTTGTGGATGATTTGCTTTTGCGTAGCGATTTACGCACCCATTTGAAACAAATTTACGACCTTGAGCGTTTGACCTCAAAACTTGTGTATGGCAGTATTAACCCGAGGGATCTAATTGCACTAAAGCAATCCATTTTTGTATTGCCCGAAATTAAGGCCTGCATCGAAACACTGGAAGAAGGAGCGTTTAGCACCATCAATGCCGATATCGATGCCCTTTATGACATCTATCAGTTGATTGATGCAACCATCGTCGATGAACCACCGATGACAGTGAAGGATGGTGGGGTCATCAAAACTGAAAAACATCCTGAACTGGCGAACCTCCGCGATGCGGTGGGAAACGGAAAGGGTTGGATTCTTGGCATTGAACAAAATGAACGTGAACGCACGGGGATTAAAACGCTGAAAATCGGTTTTAACAAAGTCTTCGGTTATTATATTGAAATTTCCAAGGGCAGTGTAAAAAATGCCCCAGAAAATTATATTAGAAAACAAACTTTGGCCAATGCCGAACGCTATATCACGCCGGAACTTAAGCAACTGGAAGAAACAGTGCTGGGTGCTGAGGAGAAAAGCATTCGCCTTGAGCAAGCACTTTTTGCAGAGCTCAAACAGAGCATCATGCGCCATGTGGCGCGCATACAAAGTACGGCACATGCCATTGCGTCACTGGATGCACTCCTTTCATTTGCAGAATGTAGCTATCGTTATGGCTATACCAAACCAAAGATAACAAATAAAGCGGTAATTCAAATTAAAAATGGCCGTCATCCTGTGATTGAGCGTATCTTCAACGAAACACCTTTTGTGCCCAACGACACGCTTTTAGACCAAAAGGCACACAAGTTTTACATCATCACCGGTCCGAATATGGCAGGTAAATCCACCTATCTCAGACAGGTTGCGCTAATTACGCTCATGGCACAGATTGGTTGTTTTGTTCCTGCGGATAAAGCGGAAATTGGTGTGGTCGATCGCATCTTCACACGTGTTGGTGCATCTGATGACTTGTCACAAGGGCAAAGTACATTTATGGTGGAAATGAATGAGCTAGCCAGTATTCTCAACAATGCAACGCATAAATCCCTGATTATCCTCGATGAAATTGGCCGGGGAACAAGCACTTACGACGGTCTGAGCATTGCTTGGAGTGTCGTGGAATACCTCAGCCAAAACGCTGGCATCCACGCGAAAACCTTGTTTGCAACGCACTATCATGAACTTACGGAGCTAGAAGGTAAAATCGATGGGGTCTGTAACTTTAGAATTGCCGTTAAAGAAACGAAAGACGACATTATCTTCCTCAGAAAAATTGAACGCGGAGGCGCCAATCAGAGTTTTGGTATTCAGGTGGCAAAACTTGCTGGCGTACCTGTTGCCGTTATCGATCGCGCCAAGGTGATTTTATCAAAGCTTGAGATCAATGACATCAACAACAACATTCAAAATCTTCAGCGAATTGGCGATGGGCAAGCAATTGACGCTCAATCAAACCATGGCACTGCTATAGATTACAGCGTGTCAGAGGCGCTTTATCATTATTTAAATGGTATTGAAGTGGAGTCAATGACACCTATTGAAGCGATGAATGCACTCTTTAATATCGTCAGCACCTTTAACTCAGAAAAAAAATAAGGGGGCAGCATGTTACAAAACAGAATTTTACGCCTTGATGAGAGAACCGCAGGTAAAATTGCCGCAGGCGAAGTTGTAGAACGCCCTGCAATGGTGGTTAAAGAGCTTGTTGAGAATGCCATTGACGCTGGGGCGACTGAAATCATCGTCGATATTGCCAAGGGTGGAAAAACCATGATTAAGGTCACGGATAATGGTTCTGGCATTCATTATGAGGACTTAAAGCTTGTCTTTGAACGCCACGCAACCAGTAAAATTCGCAGCATAGATGACCTTTATAGAACGCAGACATTGGGGTTTAGAGGCGAGGCACTGGCGAGTATATGTGCTGTGTCCAATGTTGAACTCATCACAATGCGCCCAGATTCTAAATTTGGCATGAAAGTCACTGCAGCAGGTGGAAGCATTCATAAAATTACCGAAATCGGTACAATCCAGGGGACGACGCTCATCATCAGAGACCTTTTTTTCAACACACCTGCGCGTCTCAAATTTTTAAAAGCGGATCAGGTGGAAGGCCGTGCCATTACAGAATTAATGGGCTATCTGGCACTGTCTCACCCAGAGGTTGGATTCAAGTACACCACAGATGATAAGCTGGTATTTCATACACAAGGTAAAGGCAACCTTGCTAATGCGATCTTTTCTGTCTTTGACCCAACCATGCTAAAAGGGCTTTACGAGATTGATGAAACACATGAAAAAATGCGTATTAGAGGCTATATCTCTAAATTTGACTATACAAAGGGCACAAAGAGCTATCAGCTCACTTTTGTCAATGGTAGGTATGTGAAAAGCGATTTAATCAAAGAGGTCATACAGCTCGCATACAAGCCTTATATGATGCATGGGCGACATCCCGTGTGCATCCTTTTTATCGAACTCCCTCAAAATGAGATTGATGTCAATATTCATCCAGCAAAGACTGAGATTAAGTTTCATGATGACGGTCTCATTAAACAGTTTGTCTTTAGTGCCCTTAAAAAAACGTTTAATTTGTACGACCAAGTGCCGAAAGTGGTCTTCACAGAACGTGACGTATTCAGTATGAAAACGGAACCAGAGGCGACACAACCGTTACAGCCGTTACAAAATAACAATAGCGATGTGAAGTACGATGTCTTACAACATGACAAACCGCAGCGCGTCATTGTTCAAAGCGGTTTTGATAGACCTCAAGAAAAAATCGATTTCGGACAAGTCAATTTTTCAGCATTAAGTGATTTTGCAGAAGCGATGGTTGCAGAAACGCCAACGTTTACAATGGCTCAAGAAGCGTCCATTTACGATGGTCTCATGTATCTTGGCGTCTATAATAAAACCTATTTATTGTATGAAAAGGATAAAGACCTTTATCTCATCGATCAGCATGCCGCGCATGAAAAAATCCTGTTTGAAGCATTTATGGAGGCCTTTGAAAAGCAAGACATCCATTCACAAATATTGCTCATTCCAGAAGTCATTCATCTAGGAATTGTTGAAATGTCACGGTTTGAGGTGGTAAATAAAGTTCTTTTACAAATGGGATTTGTCTCGGAACCTTTTGGAGACAATAGTGTCGTACTAAGAGAAATACCCATGATGTTCGACTTTGAGATTTCTAGGCATATGGTTCAAGCCTTATTTGAAAATGTTAAATATGAAATCGACGCGCACCTTTATCATGAAATTGCTGTAAAAGCATGCAAAGCGGCCATAAAAGCACATGATGAAGTGCATGAAGGGGAACAGATGGCCTTGATTGAGCAACTCAAAATGCTAAAGTCACCTTATACATGCCCACATGGTCGACCAATTATCATTAGTTTTTCACTGCATGAAATCGAGCGAAAATTTAAGCGCATCTTATAATTCAAAAAAAGGTGCAATCCGTAATTGATAGATGGAGGGAAAATGCAAAAAATCATTATCATAGTCGGGGCAACTGCCGTTGGAAAGACGGCACTATCGCTTGCACTGGCAGAAAAACTACAAACTGAAATCATTTCAGCGGATTCTGTTCAGATTTATAAAGGGTTGAACATCGGATCTGCAAAGCCATCACTTGAAGAAATGCAGGGCATTCCACATCACTTAATCGATTGTGTGGCCGCTACTGAAACTTTTTCAGTGAGTGACTTTGCGTCACAGGCAAAAGCGGCAATTGGTGCCTTACATGAAAAGGGAAAAATCCCGATCATCGTCGGTGGTACGGGTCTTTATGTGAATAGTCTAATCTATGATATGAATTTTGGATTAAGTTGTGCCGATGACGTGTTTCGTATGGAAATGGAAGCTCTGGCAAAAATTGAAGGCAATCTAGCGGTACATGAGCGACTCACTCAAGTAGATCCTGCATCCGCTATGCGTATCCATCCAAATAACTTAAAAAGAGTGATAAGAGCATTAGAAGTCAACCACATCACGGGTAAACCGTTTGCCGATTTTGCATCGGAACCTACAAAAACGAAGGATTATGAGGTAATTCTTATCGGTTTGACAAGACCAAGAGACGACTTATATGCACGCATTAATGCACGTGTGTTGCTCATGCTTGAAGCGGGACTTGTTGATGAAGTAAATAATTTAAAAAATTCTGGTTTAGATGATAGTTTTCAGTCCATGCAGGGTATAGGATACAAAGAAGTTCTATCTTATTTGAATGGTCAAATAGCGTATGAGGCAATGGTTCAGGAGATCCAGCAAGGCAGTCGCAATTATGCCAAACGACAAATGACGTGGTTCAAGCGATATGAAGACATTCACCAAATTGATTTACAAGCAGTAACCATAGAAATGGCGTTAACAGAAATTCTGTCCATTATATAAAAAGAGAGAAGGAGGGGAATCCGTGAAAAGTGCAATCAATTTACAAGACTTATTTTTAAATCAATGTCGTAAGGATCAAACACCCATTACTATTTTTTTGATCAGTGGGTACCAAATTAGAGGTTTAGTAAAGGGATTTGACAGCTACACCATCGTTTTAGATAGTGAAGGCAAGCAACAAATGATTTATAAGCATGCAATTTCAACCATTATTCCATCAAAGACAGTAAACTTTCAAGCTTAACCCATGACCTCAGCAGATGCTGAGGTTTTTGACTTTTTTGTGTTTTTCAAGGTTGTTATTGGTGTCTAATCCCTATATAATGTTAAGGTAGAATGTTAAAAAGGCCTTTGTGCCTTAAAATAAGAAAGGTTGGTTTTTTTAATGATTGATTTAAGAACAATTAATACAATTAGAATGTTGTCGGCTGAAGCGGTTCAGGCTGCAAACTCAGGTCATCCAGGATTACCTCTTGGCGCTGCACCTATGGCTTACACGTTATGGGCAAAAGAAATGAAACATAACCCACATAACCCACTTTGGCATAATAGAGACAGATTCGTCTTGACAGCGGGTCACGGTTCAATGTTGCTTTATTCATTGCTTCATCTATTTGAATATGGCTTGTCTATCGAAGAAATCAAGAACTTTAGACAATTTGGTAGCAAAACACCTGGCCATCCAGAATATGGTCACACTGCTGGCGTTGAGATATCAACGGGTCCACTCGGACAAGGTATTGCAAATGCAGTAGGTTTTGCAATGGCTGAAAAACACTTAGAAGCAAAATTCAGCAAACCAGGTTATCCTGTTGTTGATCACTATACGTATGCACTTGCAGGCGATGGTTGCATGATGGAAGGTATATCGTATGAGGCGGCATCTTTGGCTGGTACGCTTAAACTTGGCAAATTAATTGTCCTTTATGATTCGAATAAAATCACAATCGAAGGCAGTACTGAGATTGCGTTTACTGAAAATGTTGGTGCGCGTTTTGAAGCGATGGATTGGCAAGTCCTTACAGTGGAAGATGGCAATGACCTTAAAGCGATTCAAGCAGCCATCAAATTGGCAAAAGCAGAGACTGACAAACCTTCATTTATCGAAATTAAAACGATTATTGGTTATGGTTGCCCATCTAAGCAGGGCTCACATAAAGTCCATGGCGCGCCACTTGGTCAAGATGGCATAGATGAAATGTCTGTATTTCTTGGTATGACGGATCGAAAAGCTTTTGAAGTCCCATCAGATGTAAAAACGCATATGACAGAGCTTGTAAAATCACTTGAGAAAAATGAATCGGTTTGGCAATTGAATTTTGAAGCTTATGCAAAAGCACATCCAGAGCTTGCTGCTGAATATACACAGTGGTTTTCAGGTGAAGCACCAATGGCGTTTCTTGAGTCAGATGAATTCTGGAACTATTCAGAAGCCACTGCAACAAGAAGTTCTTCAGGTAAAGTGTTGAATGCACTGGCTGATTTTATGCCAAACTTGATTGGTGGTTCTGCTGACCTAGCCCCATCTAATAACTCAGACATGAAAAAACGCACATCTTTTAAAGCGTCTAATCCAGAAGGCTCAAATCTTCACTTTGGTGTGAGAGAACATGCGATGACTGCCATTGTCAGTGGTCTACAAGCCCACGGTGGTTTGAAAGCTTATGGCGCGACGTTCTTCGTATTTGCTGATTATATGAAACCAGCCATCAGACTTGCTGCACTTATGAATTTACCTGTCACTTATATCATGACACACGATAGCATTGGTGTTGGTGAAGATGGTCCGACGCATCAACCTATTGATCAATTAGCGATGCTTAGAGCGATTCCAAAGCTCAAAGTTATTCGACCTGCTGATGCAAGAGAAGTAACGGCAGCTTGGTACACAGCGATGACGTCTAAAGATGCACCCGTTGCGCTGATCTTAACGCGACAGAATCTTCCTGAACTTGCAGGTTCATCACGTGAAGCGCTTAAAGGGGCTTATGTAATTTCTAAAGAAGATAAAAAAGTGGATGTGGTATTGATTGCAACGGGTTCAGAGGTCTCTCTTGCTGTAGATGCTCAAAAGGCGCTTAAAGCGGAAGGCATTGATGCCAGAGTCGTCTCTATGCCATGTCAAGAAATATTCGATGCGCAAAGCGATGCTTACAAAGCGGAAGTGCTTACTAAAGGCGTTCCAAAAATAGCAATCGAAGCTGCCAGTACTTTTGGATGGCATAAATATGCTTGTGACGTTATCGGCCATGACGATTTTGGTCACTCAGCGCCTGCAGATAAGCTGTTCCAAACATTTGGCTTTACTGTAGAAAACGTCGTTGCACGCACAAAAAAATTACTTGGCTAAGAGATCCAGACATCCAATAAATATAAAAAGCAATTAGGAGGCCAAATGGATAAAAAGATATTAATCACTTACTGCACATCTTGAGGGTACTTTTCAAGAGCTTCTAGTTTAGAGGCCAGGATAAAGTTTGAACTCGGCGTGCAAAATGTCGAGACGGTAGAAGGCCGACCGGGCATCTT
>Ga0138256_10003426_pt1 | contig 16860 bp, 18 predicted proteins | sample KNB2016incub_MG_FD_105486 | JGI IMG/M metagenome (GOLD analysis project Ga0138256, IMG submission 105486) | Active sludge microbial communities from wastewater in Klosterneuburg, Austria - KNB2014incub_MG | ecosystem: Engineered > WWTP > Activated sludge > Unclassified | place: Austria... | reverse complement strand
GGCCTTTAATAGATAATTTGCAGATAGTTCCTCGCTGATCTCTTCTCCGTGAACTTTGTGTCCGCCCTTGGATGCCTTCGTGTTAAGGATCTTTTTAACACAAAGATCACAAAGTTGAAGACACAAAGGCGGCAACGTCCTTGCGATCCATTTGTTACAGTTCATTAGTAAACAGCACGCTGGCCAATGAAACAACCCGGCAAGTCAATGTTGAGCGATTTACTATCCGACGACAGTTCGATTTAATAAGAGTATGGCAAAAACACAAAAGGAACGTGCATTTTTGCGGGACCTTTATATAAACGATGAATGGACCAAACGGTTTACGGATCTGGTGGATAAGCTTGTTCGCGTTGGTGATATCAACAGCCTGCTTTACGTTAACGCCGGGACCGGAAGCCACTGTTTTCAGCTTCGTGAAAAGCTGGATGAAAAGATCGCCGTTTTTGGCCGCTGTGAGGATGAGGATGTGCTGAATATCGCCCGCGACAAGGCGATCGCCGTAAAAGCGGATATCGATTTTTCAACTATCCGTTTCGAGGACGACGCGTTCGATCTGGTACTGGCGGACGCAAGCTTTGTAAAACCGGCGGATGTTGAAGAGCTTGTGAATGAAACTGTCCGCGTTACGCGGCCGGGCGGAAAGTCAGCATTTTTTCTCCCGTCGGCCGGCAGTTTTGGCGAGATCTTTTCACTGGTTTGGGAGGTACTGTTCAATGAGGACCTCGGGGATCACGGCCATGTTGCCGAGGCAATGATAACGGACATACCAACGGTTAGCCGCGTCGAGGAGATCGCGGCCAATGCGGGCCTTGTCAATATAGAAACCCACGACGCACGAGAGGTTTTCGAGTTTGCAAACGGGGCTGAGTTTATTGGCTCGCCGCTTGTATCCGATTTTCTTCTTCCGGATTGGCTACGCACTCTTGGCGAGGATGATAGGGAGCGCGTCTCGGCAAAGCTTTCCGAACTGATCGATTCTGAAGACGGCGATATGACGTTCCGGTTTTCGGTCAAGGCAACGTTGGTTGTCGGCGAAAAGGCCTGAAAGATCATCCGGCAAAGGCGGGAACTGTCGTTTCCGTCTCAAACGGCTGCGTTAAGCCTGCTTTGCCTCGGCCCGGCGACGCATCTCGTCAGCAAGAGCTTCATCGCTCAACTGGTTGACCTGCGGGGGCGGCGCGTTAGAAAGCTTTGCACGTTCTGCGGCTTCTTCTTCCTCGGCCTCGCGCATGCCTTCCTTGAACGCTTTGCGCGATTGGCCCAGCGATTTTGCAAGCTGCGGCAGCCGTGAGGCTCCGAAAAGCAGAAACAATACGGCGACTATCAGGATAATTTCTGTGGTTCCAAAGTTCATATTGCTTTAGGAAATTCTATCTTTAAAAAAACTCGTTTGCGGACAAAACTCTGAGAGTCGGCATGACACGTTGAATGATCTGAAAATCATCTACATCGTGCGTAACCACGAATCCGTCGTGAACAACGGCCAAGCGAGCGATCAGAGCATCATTTCTCAGAGCTCTTAATTTGGTCGGTTGCCAATCTTTCAGCAAATAAAGCCGCCGGACCGCCTTCGAAGTTTCCCACCAATCTCTCGCCGAAGGGTTAAGCAATCGCGAGTTCTTATTGAGCAGAATTCTCCAGCGCTCATATTTTTGCAGAATCGTTTCATCAATCGAGGTCGCAATAAGCTCATAGAAAACAATTGATGTAAAAAGCGAAGTCAACAATAAATTTTCAATCTGGGAGACATAATCCGGAAACACTGAGGTGTCAAAAATAGGAATAGTCTTTTTTGCCATACCTAGCTTCTTCTTCCTTGAGGGCCTTCATCGCTTCTCGGAATGCCTCGATCAGTTCCTTCTGGTCTTTCGTCAGCCGTTTGGGCAGCTTGAAGTCTTTGGCACGCGGTAGATCCGATCCGTTCTTTTCAGATTTCTTGGGCGCGTTTTTCATTCTCACTTAAGAGGCGATACAAATCACCTCTATTTTGTACCTGAATAACATAATACCGCTTTTGAGAAAATCAATCCACGTTCTTAGGCCTGGCCAGCCTGGGCCTTTGATTTAAATCGGTCCATCGCATCGACCAGGGCCGCTGTTATGCCTTTTTCCGAGACCGAGTGGCCGGAATCGGGCACAAGAATAAACTCTGCTTCCGGGAAGGCGCGGTGCAGGTCCCAGGCAGAGGTCATCGGGCAGACGACGTCATAACGGCCCTGAACGATGACTGTCGGGATCTGGCGGATCTTATCGACGTTGTCGAGGAGATAATTCTCCGACGAAAAAAATGAGCCGTTCATAAAATAATGACACTCGATGCGGGCGAGCGAGAGAGCTTCATGTTCGCCTTCCCAATGTTCCATCAGGTCCTGGTCGGGATAAAGCTTCGAGGTCGCACCTTCCCAAGTACTCCATGCCCTCGCCGCTGAAAGCCGCACGGTCTCGTCGTCGCTTGTCAGGCGTTTGTGATAGGCGGTTATGAAATCGCCGCGTTCCTCTTCAGGAATTTCGTCGCGGTATCGTTCCCAGAAATCGGCAAAGATCTCGGAAGCTCCGTGTTGATAGAACCACGCCAGCTCTTTCTTTCGCGTAAGGAAAATGCCGCGGAGGATCAATCCCAAACAACGGTCGGGATGCGTGACGCCATAGGCCAAGCTAAGCGTCGAGCCCCATGAGCCGCCGAAGACATGCCATTTTTCGATGCCGAATTTTTCCCTGAGAGCTTCGATATCTTTGATCAGGTCCCACGTCGTGTTCTCGCGCAGTTCGGCATGCGGCGTCGATCTGCCCGAACCTCGCTGGTCGAACAGAATGACGTGATATGCCTTCGGGTCAAAAAACTGCCGGTACATCGGGATCAACCCGCCGCCCGGCCCTCCGTGCAGAAACACAACAGGAATGCCGTCGGGATTTCCAACCCGTTCATAATAAATGTCGTGAATATCCGACACCTTCAACATGCCTGAATCAAACGGCTCGATCTCGGGGTATAGGGTTTTCATATAAGTTGATAATACGTGACTTCAATAGAATCGAAGAAGGTTCGCGGTTTGAACCCTTGCGCTATCGCTGAACTCAACGCCGTCATCGCTTCTTCATGCGATCTGCTTCGGCAACCGCCAATTTATATTCGGTCGCATTCTTCGGGCCATTCTTAATGACCCATTCGAATTGCTCGACCGCCGCCTCGGGTTTGTTGCTCAAAAGCAGCATCTCCCCAATGTAAGTTCTTGCAGCCATTATTTTGAGCTTGTCATCACCGGCGGCGGCCATAAACTCCGGTTGTTTGATCCGGCCGCGCAAAAACTGAAGGACCTGCTTCGGAAATGTTCCGGGCATTTGTTCACGGTCATACTGTGATAGGAGGGCTTCACCTGCCGTTTGATTGCCGGATCGAAGAAATGCAAGATATCCCGCATTCAACGCCCAACCGGACCGGTCATCTTTCACACCTTTAACATCTAAGTATTTTGTCGCCGCAGCAATTGCACGTTCATTATCATTGAGAAAGAGGAATGTCCAAAGCTTTTGATAGTGCAATTCCGAACGGGACGGGTCCAGTTCTAAAGCTCGATCCCAATCAGCAATTGCGAGGGCCCAATTTCGGGTTAGCGAATGTAAGTTCCCGCGCATATTAAAAGTGTTTGCCGATCTTGGATCCAGCTCAGCTGCCCTATCATAGTCGGCCAAAGCTTCTCGCGTCTGGCGCATTTCCATGTATGTACTGCCACGATTAAAAAATGATCGGGCGCTTTTTGGATCCAATTCTACAACCTTAGTATGATCAGCAAGGGCCAGGACGAGATCGCCGCGCCGGGCATAGATATTTCCACGGTTTGTGTATGCGGCTGAGCGGTCGGGCTTCAGTTCGATCGATTTGGTAAGGTCGATGAGGGCGAGGGCCGGTTCTTTCGCCTTTTCATAAACGATCGCTCGATTGTAGTAGGCAGCACTGTTTTTCGGATCCATCTGAATTGCGATCGTGTACTCGGAGATCGCGGTTGGCAGATCGCCAGACTTGCTGGCCGCAAGTCCGCGCTGAAAATGATCCGACGCAGTTTGCGAATGAACGGCACCGAATAGTGAAAAAATCGTAAGAACTAAAAAAGCAACAATTATCTTAGATCTCTTTTTCATACAAAAATGTGCCAGCCCTGTTCAAATCGACTGATCGTTATTTCATATTCCACTGCGGCATTTTCGCTTTCAGACCATTATACAGTTATTGCGAGGCATTCGACATGAAATTGCTGTACCATAGCTGAAACACGAGCAACGTCCATAACTCCTTATGATGCGACGCGGCTCCTTTCTCGTGCTCGTTGATCAGCTTCTGAACATATTCTACGTTGAACAGCCGCTGTTTGCTTAACCGTTCGGGCGAGAGCATATCGTGCATGAGCGGATTCAGCCGCCCTTTCAGCCATTCGGCGATCGGGATGCCAAAGCCTTTTTTGGGGCGATGAAGAATATTTTGCGGGAGCAGATCTTTCATCGTCTCTTTGAGAATGACCTTGCCGCTTTTGCCTTTTAGTTTGTATTCGACCGGGATGGACGCGGCGAATTGGCCGACTCGCGGGTCGAGAAAAGGTGCACGGGTTTCTAGGCTCACCGCCATAGCGGAACGGTCAACTTTGGTCAGGATGTCCTCGGCGAGGTAGTAATTGATATCGGCGTGTTGCATTCGTTCGATGACGTTCTTTGCGTCAGAGGCATCGACCAATTCGCGGACGCCGCGATAGATATCGGCGTCGGTTTGGGCTAGAACGTCCTTTGTGAACAATTGCTTATGCTGATCGATCGAGAACGAACCGAACCAGCCGTGATGCCGCGTCACATCATCGTATCTAGCCGAGCGGACGAAGCGTTTTGCCTTGTAATCAAAAGATAAATTGTTAGTCGAAACGGGCAGGGCATTGACCACGGGTTCGATCAGGCCGGAGCGGAGAAACGCCGGGATCTTGTTGTATTTCGCGGCCACAGTGTGGGCGTAGTACATCGGATACCCTGCAAAAAGCTCGTCGCCGCCGTCTCCGCCAAGGGCGACCGTTACGTGTTTTCTTACGAATCTCGCAAGCAGGAATGTCGGTATCAAAGAGCCGTCAGACATCGGTTCGTCAAGCCATTTGCCGATCTCAGATATCAAGTCGCCGGCCGTTTCGGCGGAGAGGTTGTCTTCGTAATGCTCGGTATCGAGATGCTTTGCTACCTGTCGCGCGTATTTGGATTCATCAAAAGAATCTTCTTCAAATCCGATCGAAAAGGTCTTCACTCGTTCGGTCGCGTGCTTCGCTGCAAATGCTGCAACGGTCGATGAGTCGATCCCGCCGGAAAGTAAAATGCCAAGCGGCACGTCCGAAACCAGCCGCATGCGAACCGCGTCGGAGAGGAGGTCGCGAAGTTGCGCTGCCCTGTCCGACAAACTTAAGTTTGTCGAACTGTCGATCCCAGATCCACCGCCGTTGCTCGAGTTTGCGGCGGGCAACAAACTAAAGTTTGTTGGACCTTTGGCCCACGAAATATCCCAGTACTTTCGCGTTTTGACCTCGCCGTTTTCGACGATCAGAACGTGCGCGGCAGGGAGTTTTTGGATACCTTTGTAGATCGACATCGGGGCCGGGATGTAGTCGAAGGAGACGTACTGGCGGAGTGCGTTAAGGTCGAGTTCGGCATTTACGGCCGGATGAGCGAGGATCGCTTTGGGTTCGGAGGCCCAGATGAGTTTTCCGTCGAAGATGCCGTAATACAGCGGCTTTTCGCCAAATCTGTCGCGGGCGATGATGAGTTTTTTTCGCCGCGAATCCCACAGCGAAAATGCGTACATTCCGTTGACGTGATCGAGAAATGCATCGCCGTATTTAACGTAAAGATGCGGCAAAATCTCGGTGTCGGTTTTTGTGACGAACTTGAATCCGTCCTTCTCAAGTTCGGCCCTGACCTCGCGGTAATTGTACAACTCGCCGTTCATCATCACGATGACCGATCTATCCTCGCTAAACACCGGCTGGTCGCCTGTCTTCAGATCAATGATCGACAACCGCCGCATCCCCAACGCGACCGTCTCGTCCACCCACAACCCTTCAGAATCCGGCCCGCGATGCACGATCCGCTCACACATCGAGTGCAGCACCGCCTCGGCGTTGCGGTTCGGTTTTGTATTGTCCAGGTTTATCCAGCCCGCTATTCCGCACATTGGTTTTCTTGTTTCCCGACGTACTTCTCAAGGAAGCTGACTGCTTCTGAAATATCCCCGACCGCGAAGCAGCGATCAGCAAACCCTGCTTCGCGTAGAGAGTGGATTGGATTATTCCTTTGAATTAGTTCTTGCTGTCGCAAGTCGACTTGTAATAAGTCAATACTATGATGGTTCGCGAGAAAGATTCCCATGTGTACCGCGTCTCGAAAGGTGTTGCCCAATCTCAAGAACTCCTTCTTCGAAGAGTCTCCAACGACAGTCCTGACAGGGCGGGGATCCAAGGCAACTGCAGAGTCGCTTAGGTCTTTTTCTTGTTTGAGTTTCTTGACATTCGATTCTCCCAAAGCAGAGAGTAGGTTGTTGGCTATCGAGGTGGGATCCCGAGCAATGGCTTCAGGCGAGAGATCCATAGTTTTTAATTTGACCACAATTTCGCGAGGTAGAAACTCACTCATCTTCGCGATCAGGTCGCCGCTAAACTCAGCGAACTTCTCAATTCGTTCTGCATTGGACGATTCTGAGGTCATACCTAACGCGTAGAGGAAGGGCTTCACTGCTTTCTCGACTCGCTTCTGATCGTTTTGGTTCAGCTTCTTTTCCGCCAGAGTGGATAAGCTTCTGGCTACAGTCTCTGTATCGAACACCGATTGTAAAAATTTTGCGAAATTCACGCGGTCATTTCCCGCCAGCAATAGAAGCTCCCACTGAATTGAGTCGATCCCATGGAATTGACCATATTGGATTCGGTAGGGGGCCAAAGCAAACCGATTTACTCGCTCGACCAATTGCCTATCTTGTAAGTCGCGGCCCGAACCTGAAAGCAGTTCGTGCAAAATATGAGATGAGAGCACATGTCTAATCTCAATTGCGTTCAATCGGTCAAGAACCGAGTTGGCCACATCTGGCGCCGCTTTTGCCAACCAGACGTAAAAGTTGGTGTCGAAATACACTGTAAACGACATATTAATCTCCGTCGAATCCGATCTTCTCCCTCACGGCATATATCGCCTTATCCTGCGATTCGTGATATGTCCGCACGAGCAATTCGGCCAGCAGGCCCATCAAGAAGAACTGGATCGATATCGCGAACATTACGATGCAGAGAACGGGCAGCGGGGTTTCGACAAAATCGGCGTGGTATTGCGGCAGGCCGATGTAGTTTGCAAGTTTCAGAAACACGGCGTAGGCGCCTGCCAAGATCGACGCCATAAACGCCAGCAGCCCGAAGGTGCCGAAGACGTAGATCGGTTTGGTCTGGTACGACGCCATGAATTTTATCGTCATCAGATCGAAGATGACCTTGATGGTGCGCGAGATGCCGTATTTTGATTTGCCCATTGTGCGGGCGTGGTGATCGACCGGGATCTCGGTCACGCGGGCACCGGCCCAACTGGCGTAGATCGGGATGAAGCGGTGCATTTCGCCGTAGAGTTTTACGTCCTGGATCACCTCGCGGCGATAGGCTTTTAGCGAGCAGCCGTAATCGTGGAGCGGCACGCCGCCTATCCATGAGATAACGCGGTTCGCGATCTGCGATGGAATTTTTCGTGAGATGAGCTTGTCCTGGCGATTCTTTCGCCAGCCTGAGACGACGTCATATCCTTCGTCCAGTTTTTCGAGCAGCCGTTTGATATCGGCCGGGTCGTTTTGCAGGTCGGCGTCCATCGGGATGAGAATATCACCGCGGGCCGCGTCGATTCCGGCCGACATCGCCGCCGTCTGGCCATAATTTCGGCGAAGAGAGATCACGCGGACGCGGTCATCCGATGCCGCGATGTCTTTCAATATCGCCAGGCTCTTATCCGTCGAGCCGTCATCGACAAAGATCACCTCGGCCGATTTTCCAAGTGCATCTAATGCGGCATTGATCTTTTCGTGCATGGGACGCAGGTTTTCTTCTTCGTCCAGCACAGGCAGAAATAGCGAAAGTTCCGGATTTGATGAATATTGGTTATTCTGAGTAATTTCCATTGGGGTAAACCGCGAACCTAATAATTTATCCGTTTCCGCGGCTAAAATACAGTTTGCTTCTAACAAATGAATCGTTTTACACTCAATCATCGATCAATTTCCTTTTCGACAATAACTTTATGGATCGTCGCCGCTTTTTAGAATTGCCGCTCTGGGGTATTCCATTACTTATTGCAAACAAAGCGTTTGGACAGAGATCCAAGCGACTGCTTGCAATGAAAGTGACGATGCCGGTCGTTGTCTCGACATGGGATAGCGGAATTACGGCCAACAACGGCGCGTGGCCGATACTTTCAAAAGGCGGCACTGCTCTTGACGCAGTTGAAGCGGCCGGCCGCGCGTCCGAGGACGAACCGAGTTGCTGCGTCGGGTTAGCTGCCTGGCCGGACCGTGACGGCAAGGTGACACTCGATTCTTGCATCATGGACGGAAACGGCGATTGCGGTGCAGTGTCGTTTCTCGAACGGATCAAACATCCTGTCTCGGTCGCCCGCAAGGTGATGGAGATGACGCCGCACGTTCTGCTTTCAGGTGAAGGAGCCCAAGCATTTGCTGCGGCCAACGGGTTTCAACTTGAATCGGGCAAGTTGTCGCCCGAGGCTGAAAGGGAATGGAAACAGTGGCTTGAGAAATCGAAATACAAACCCGAGATCAATATCGAGAACAGACGGCCGGGCGGTTCGATCCCGCAATTCCCGCCGTATTTTTTCGAAGACGGAACGCCGAATCATGACACAATGGGCACGGTCGCGATGGACGCAAAAGGCAGGCTTTCGGGTATGGTCACGACTAGCGGGATGGCATTCAAGATGCGCGGCCGCGTGGGCGATTCGCCGATAATCGGGGCCGGACTTTTTGTTGATAATGAGGTCGGGGCCGCAACGTCATCTGGCGTTGGCGAAGAGGTGATCCGTATATGCGGTACGCACACAGTAATCGAACAAATGCGGCTTGGGCGAACGCCTGACCAAGCATGCCGTGAAGCCATCCGCCGCATCGTCAAGCGCGATCCTGCAAAAGCAAAAGAGATGCAGGTAGGATTTCTGGCATTATCGCGAAAAGGCGAGATCGGCTCCTTTGCGGTTCAAAAGGGATTTAGCTTTACGGTTACGAATTCAGAATTTCCGAATGGGAAAGTGTTTCAATCCAAGAGCTATTTTTAGCCGGCTATTTGCCACCGAAAACACAAAGGTCACCGAGAAAAGAGTTTTTACACGCGAAAGGTCTCTAACAACGCGAATATCACAAACAAAACTGGTCGCATTGATCCCGATCGTTTCGGCGGCCGAACATTTTTTCCTTGACCTCCGTGGCTACTTTATATTTTCCCCGGAATAAACGTGAAAATGCAGATGCTTTGAATCTTGATATTCGCCGAGATTTGTTAGTACACGGACAGCACCTTTTTCTGTCAAGACATCCGTCGCAACTCGTTTTGCGACATCCATCAACTCGATCAATAGATCATTTTCGACCGTCAACAGCGAATCGATATGCGTTTTGGGAACGACAACAATGTGTGTTTCCCAAAACGGCCGTGTGTGGTAATAGGCCAGGACATTTTGGGTTTCGATTATCTTCCTGACGGGAGTATTGCCGCTAAAGACCTCGTCACAATAAAAATCCTCGAATTCGCTCATCCGGGAAATTGTAACTTCAATTGTACGATTTAAGAAAAGCTCACAAGATCCGTATAGTTTCGAGCGATGAAAATGGGGCGGCCTCAGACCGCCCATTTTCATCTCGTATCACATATTTAAACTTAGTTTCTGCGATAAAAGTATCCGTTTCTGTATGACCATAACGAGAACGGCCGGTTGTATCTTCGACCGTTATGCATGTAGTACCAACCATAGCGGTCACGTCTGACGTTTTGAGCCCGTTCGCGGCGCGCATCCCTTAGATCCTCGCGATATTCACGCTCTGCCTTGCGATAATCGCCATTTCGCATTCGCCGCTCATAGTCTCGCCGAGCCTCCCGAACGTCTCTGCGATACTCACGGTTAGCATACCGTCTATTCTGGGCAGCGGCCGTATCGACATTTACAAGTATTAGGCCAAACGCCATTACGAATGAAATGATTCCATATTTCAGAATGTTTCTCATAACTTTATCTCCCTCTTGAACTTTCGCATCGAGACTAATAAAGAACCGATCCTTTCATCCTCGATGCTGCCATCATCAGTTGTGGCAACCATCGTGCCAAAGGTGCAATTGCCTCGGCCGCCGCCGGAAGAAATGCAAGCGTAAATGGTGTTATATCAATGAGTTGTGAAGGCGGTAATCTATCCCGCTAGATTGGCTGGCGCAAGTTAGCTGTTTGCACGAAAAGGTTTCGATCTGCCCTAAATCGGTTCGTTCAGAGACCGGCAAAGGCATCGTCGTATTTGATCAGCCCAGAGCTTTCCGCCAGCGAATTCTCAACAAGCTCGATCACCATAAAATGATCGGGTGGGACTGGATATTCGCACGTGAATCCGAGGTCCGCGGCGGTGCGAAATCCAAAACGCGGATAATAGCCGGAATGGCCAAGGACAAAAACAGCCGTATATCCGGCAGAGCGACAGGCATCAAGGCCGGTCGCGATCAACGCGGAGCCTATGCCTTGCTTCTGCCGGCCGGGAAGTACAGACATTGGCGCAAGGCCCGAGAAAAAAGTTGAGCGTCCGTCGAGTGTCAATGGCAAAAATGAGATATGGCCGATCACCTGTTCGTTCTCAACCGCCACGAAGGAAATATACCCTTGCACTTGACGGAGTTTTTCGACAAGCTTTGATTCGCCCTCGCCGCCGAACGCGGCGGAGTTCACCGCATAAACTTGTTCAAAATCACTGGTTTGTTCAGGTCGTATCTCCACTAGGGCCTCTTTGCGACGACAACAATGGAAACACCGAAGGGAAAATCAAGGTTCCTCAGCCAAAACCGCTCGGCGGAAAATATCTTGCCAAATACACCGTTGAGCGTCGAGACGTTAATGTTGTTTTCGGACTCGGGTTTGATTCCGGTGAGCTTCATAAGCATGCGGCCGCCAAGAATAGGGGCAAAAAATGTGAAGTTGGCATAGGTCGCACGTTCGACCGTGAAGCCTGCCTTTTCGATACGTTCGGTGATCTGCCGTCGCGTATAGCGAATGCGGTGATGCGAAATATCATCCTGAACGCCCCATAGCCACATAAACGCAGGCACAAAGATGAGCGAATATCCGCCGGCTTTGGTGACGCGATGCATTTCGGCGAGGCCGGCTATGTCATCGTCAAGATGTTCGATCACATCGAGGGCGGTGGTGATCTCGAAAGTTTCGTCCGCGTAGGGAAGCGTTTCCGCAAGCCCCTTTTGTACGGTCAATCCTTTTTTTCGACAGAATTCGAGCGCATCATCAGAAATATCCACGCCCTCCGCATTGCCGAATTGAGAGAGCATCTCGATATTTGCGCCTGTGCCGCAGCCTACATCCAGAATGCGGAGTTGGTTTGGAGTACTTGCCTGAGCGGGCCCAATGTTTGAGGCCGTCTGAAGGACAGACCTTAAACGGTCGGCAATCTCGCGCATAAAACTCTCGAGGATCGCCCGCCGCCCGACGAACCACCAATGCGAATCCTCGACGCGATCCATGATCGCGTAAGTGTGCTGCTGCATTTCCTGTGGTAAAGCGGTGCTCATAACTATTCCTTGAATTAACCCCAGATCCGCAGTTGAAGGCACCGACCCAGCTTCTTGGCAAGCCCAGGATCAACATTGCGGAGATTCTGCAAGTATTGCAATGCTGCTTCTCGTTCGCCCAACTTTGCCGACAGGACACCGGCACCGAATAGTGCCGCAGCGTCGTTAGGCTTAATTGCTAGTGAACGTCTGAACATCTCAAGAGCCGGCCGTCGCTTACCGTGATTTCTGAGGTGATTCGCGAACATGACCATTACGTCTGTCGAATTCGGTCTTAGTTCCAGGTACCGGGTGAATGCGGCCGAAGCGCCTTCTACATTGCCCTTTTTCTTATATATCGCACTCAGGCCGAGAAGGGCTGCGGGGTTCTCTTTAATTTCAAGAGATTTCCGATAAACCTCCGTCGCCTTATCTAGCTGCCCGGCCGTCCCATAGGCAACCGCGACATGGGCATAGAGCAGTGTATCTCTTAGATTTCCATCATAAAGCTCTTTTACCCACGGGTCCGCTTCGTTAACTCGCCCCGAGTATGCCAAGGCCTGTATCAACCTGACGCGAACATGAGCGTCGTCTTGATGTGCATTTGCATATTCTTTCAGTTCGTCGATTTGCGGGAGCAATTTTTGGCGCCCACGGGTCACATTCAAAAACATAGTTAACACTTCATCGCCCGGGTAGATTCGAAGGCCATCGTTCAATACAGTAATCGCTTCATCCAATTTACCAGATTCGAAAAACGCCAATCCCAGGCCGCGTAAAGTTCTTAGATCATTTGGTGCCAACCGCCTGGCTTTCAACATGGGAGCGATCGCCTCTCCATAGCGACCGTTTTCGGAAAGAATAGACCCAAATTTTTCCTGAAAGTCGAAGACGTCTGGAAAACGCGAAACGAGGTCCCGTAGGGTAGCGATCGCCTCTTCAGGACGTCCCCGCTCTTTTTGGCTTACGGCTTTGTAATACGGCGCGAATTTGAATCGCGGTAGATCGGATCTGACATTTCCGAATGCCTGCTCGGCTTCCTCATGCTGTCCCAATTCAAAAAAGATTAGACCCATTGCATAGTTTGCATAAGGGCTATCGGGCTCAAGATGGAGTGCCTTACGGGCTTCGGAAAGTGATTCCGTATCTCGTTCAAGGGCCAACAGGACCTCAGCCAAAAAGCCATGATAGATGGCTGCGTTAGGCTTTAGAGAAGTAAGACGCTGAAGCAATTCCGCCGTATAGGGAAAATTTCCCGACTCAAAATAAAAGTCAGTTGCGAGAGCGAGCAGGGCTTCATTGTCTCGAAAACGACCGACCGCAAGATCGAGTTCCCTTAAAATCTCTGCAAGCGGCCGTCCGCCCGCTTTCGACGCAGAAAATAGAGCTGCATGAGCTTCGGGGGAACCGTTTTCAAATCGTACTCCTTCTTCACATTCTTTTATGGCCTCAGCATGCTGTCCGGTCGCACTAAGAACGGAACAAAGTTCAGTGTGCGCACGTCCGTCCAGAGGGGCCAGGCGCACAGCTTCGCGAAAGGAGACGATAGCTTCTTCGGGGCGCTGCAAAACAACGAGTGTCAGTCCTATATTGGCATACGTTTCGGCTCGTTTTGGTTCGAGCCGGGCGCTCTCTCGAAACGCCGAAAGGGCTTCGGTAAACTTTTTCTCACTGATCAGCTTGAGGCCTGTTTCAAAGTACTGCCTTGACGTTTCAGGAGGTTGTTGAGCGAGGGCCGACACTGCAATTCCAAATATCAGTGCTGCGATTAGTGCCTTATACTTCATATTAGGGGTAACTCCGACCAAAGTAATACTTAATAATTGAAGGTACCTATATAGTTAAGGTAACTATATAGTTAAATGACCCACCATTCGGGGGGTCATTCTTGGTAATCGCTAGCAGCTTACTTTTTCGATAGCGTTTTTGTATCCGGTTTCTTTGGCAAGAAATTATCCTTTGTAACAACCGACCGCCCTAAAGTGGTTTCTAGTTCTCGACGTGCATTTCCAGCAACCCGACCGCCTGACCTTGCCGCCGTCTTGTTCTGTTCCAGACCTCTAGCGTCGGATGTTTGAGCAATCGCTGCTGTGGATTTTTCACCCAACATCGTAAACACAAGCTCAAAGTCTGACATATGGTCGCGCAGGTTTTGACTTGTAAGCCCTTTGAGTTTTTTATGAGCCTTTGTATCTAAGCCCAGACCTTCTTTCGAGATAATATTGGTTAGCAACCCGTATTCGTATCCTTCGGAGATTCCCCGCTTTGCCCACTCGGAAGTTAGTTCATGCCGAACGACAATCGACCGAAGGCGGGCTTCAATCCAGTCATCGGTTCGCCCTTGAATTTGCCAACTAAGAATCGCACGTTTAACGGAGATTTCAGGGTTTTGAAATTCTTCGATGCGCTCGTAACCGACACGGGCAAGCCAGCGCTTGAACGGTTCTGCTTTGGGCGAAGGAATGGACTGGATTATACGGAACAAAGTCTCTACGTTTACCGCTTCCGTCGGGTACATGCGGCCGTCAGCCGCAGGCATTTTCAACTTTCCGATATTTTCGGAAAGTTGGTTAAACCCTTCTTTCTCTGCTAGTTGTCGCTTTAAATCAGTCCAGTATTTACTCGGTCGGTCGGTTTCGGTGATAGCTTCAATCACATCAACAATCGAAAGAAACCACTCGTTATCGTGAAAGACCTTGCGGATTTCCTTGCGATTGAACAAGGTCATCTGGCATTCGCCTTCATACGGCACGTCATCGGATGCAGTTGTGTGGATCTGGTCAACTTCTTCTTTTTTCACAACCGCGACCTGCTTGATAACCTCGTCCATCGTCATGTCATCAAACTTGAACGGCTTTTCATATTTCGCATTGCTCATTGATTAGTCCTTTATAGGTCAATCGCCCGCTAGTTCTTGCAAGCAGGTTATTCACGCGTTCGCCCTCACCTTGTTTCCGGCTATTATACCCGAATGTAAATTCGTCCAGATAGCGGTCGAGATGCTTTTTGCTAACGTGATGCTGGATGCCCAGAATGCCGCGTTTGAAAAGCGACCACGCACCCTCATCGTGTTGGTGTGAATGTCTCCAAACACGTATTCTTTGCGACTGTGATTGACGCTTTGGTGAGTGAATCGAATCGACAAATTACGATAGGCATGAGCTTCGACGGTAAAGACGCTTGCTCCGCGACCGATGTTCTTTTCGATAATCGGAAGGATGCAATAGCTCGAAGTATTCTCGACCTTCGCCAACCGAAGTTCGCCGCCACGCTGGAGCATTCCTAAGACCGGAGTTTTTGTTTTAGTCGAACGCCCTTGCGTGTTTTTCGTCCGGCGGTTCGCGTGTTTGTTACGCTCTTTACCGCCAACATAGGTTTCGTCAACTTCAATTGTGCCGTCCAAAAGCGGACGGTTGAACGACGCGGTACGGCTGGCGTGTCGCAATCTGTGAAGCATGAACCATGCCGTCTTTTGCGTTACGTCAATATCCTTGCCGAGTTGAATACTAGAAATGCCTTTCTTGTGTGAAGTGGTCAAATAAATCGCCATGAACCACTTTTGAAGCGGGATTTTTGAACTCTCGAAAATCGTACCGACCCGGATAGTGAACCGCTTGCGGCAATCGCCGCATTTGTGTGTTCGCTTATCAGCGAAATGATAAATTTTGTTGCCGCCGCAGTACGGGCAATGCGGCTTGTCCGCCCAACGGATTGCTGTAAAATGGTCGATGCAGGTCTGTTCGTCTGGGAACGCTTTAACCATTTCAAGAAGGCTTTTGAATTGTTTAATCATCGCTGAATCTCTGGCGTTTCTCTAACTAAAGAGATTCTAGCACACCAAATTGGGTCAGCCAAGTATATAATTACCTAATTGAAACACGGATTCAGAGGATACTTCTAGTTCTATTTTACTTTTAGACCAAGAAGTTCGCTGGCGCGCGGCCCCGGGTTGTCGTTGGGGTTTAGGCCGTAGCTTTCTTGTAGGCGGCGGTGGATGCCGGTGTCGCTGACGTAGCATGGACTGGCGGCGGCGTCGCGGCCGAGGATCATGAGGCCGATGCCTTCGTCGATGTATTCGGGCTTGTTTATGCAGAGCATATAATCGCCGGATATTTTGTGGGCTTCCAGTTCGAGTTCGTAAAGCGTCGGATCGAAAAGGCTTAGCGGATTTACATCGGCGTTCGAAAAGCTCTCGATCGTGCGTGCAAAGTCGTAAGCATGACGGCCCTCGTGGACGAATGTGCCTTCGCATCCGCGCTGGCCGCCGGTGTCTATAGTTTCTTCAGCGATCGAAATGACCACTTCGCCAAGTGCCTCGCGGAGGCTTAGGTGCTCGTCTTCGATGCGTTCATTTGTGCGGTCGCGGTCGATCAAACCGGTAATGCCGGATGCATTAACTTCGCTGACCGGAGCCACTCGGACAAGCATTTCGGAGGCGAGAATCTCCTCGGCGATCTCTTTCTGAAGATCAGTGCCGAGGGCGAGAATCGCGCGGAAGGCATCTTCGACCGAGTTGCGATATTTTTTGGCGATCCCTTTGTCGAATTTCATGGTTGTTCTTTACCACAGAGGCACAGAGGAATTATTTCCTTTTCTCTCTGCGTCTCCGTGACTCTGTGGTGATCTAGATCTTCCCGAAACCGCACCAGCTGTTGCTGTTGTGCCAGGTTATTTCTACATCGGCAGCGTTGATCTCCGTCCACCATTCTTCGAACTCCGACTTCGAGATATAGAACGCGGTCGGGGCGACGAGGTGATCGAAGACGATGTTGTGGTGTTCGCGCCAGCCGAAGGTGCCGAGATGGTTCAAATAGTCATTATAGAAAAGCTTGACGGCGATCGGCTTGGCGGCGATATTTGCCGGGCGGTAAACGAGCTTTGTTGTAAGAAAAAGGCTTAGTGTCGGCAGCTTTGAAAGCTGATAAAGCAGCGGCTGGCTTATCTGTGAGGTAAAGCCTTCGCGGACCGGGTTGACGTATTTTGTGATCCACTCATTATTCTCGGCACCATAGATCCACGCCGAAAGATGTCCGCCTTTTTTCACCTTGCC
>Ga0138256_10003424_pt1 | contig 16863 bp, 12 predicted proteins | sample KNB2016incub_MG_FD_105486 | JGI IMG/M metagenome (GOLD analysis project Ga0138256, IMG submission 105486) | Active sludge microbial communities from wastewater in Klosterneuburg, Austria - KNB2014incub_MG | ecosystem: Engineered > WWTP > Activated sludge > Unclassified | place: Austria... | reverse complement strand
AATATGCTCTGCTTTTCTTATATATTTTGGGACGAAATGCATCAAATACTTTCTTGCTGCTATCGTAATATGTTCTGGATAATGCAAATACGCCAAATCATGCATCACTAAATATTGAGGTACATCTGTGCTTAAACTACAATATCCATCTGGACTAAAAAATAGATCTGCTTTCCATTCTTTTAAAATTTTTGGAATTCTTTTCTCATACCAGAGATACCATAATACGGCATGTCTTGCAGGAGGAAAAACAACTTTTGCTTCAACATTTTCTCCATATATAAATTCCTCAGAATAGGGTCGATCAAATAAAAATAAAAACTGATGTTCTGGCATGAGTTGCACAATTCTTCGTAGTACTTCTGCACTATACCAGCCTATCCCTTCAAGTTGATTTCGAATTAAAAATCTTGCATTGATCGCTATTCTCATTAATAGAAATTAAATTAAATAAGAAACTCTCCATTGCGATAAATACAGAGACCATCGGCAAAAATTTCTCCACCATTTTTCATATTGGTGATCAGATCCCAATGAATTGATGATTCGTTTTTGCCTCCACATTGAAGATAAGATTGCCCTATTGCCATGTGAACTGTTCCTCCTATTTTTTCATCAAACAATATATTTTTTGTTGCGCGTTGAATATTCATATTGGTACCAATCGCTACTTCGCCAAATCGCCTAGTCCCAGGAATACTAAAAATTTGATCTAATACTTCTTGACCTATTTCGGCGCTGTATGAAACGATATTTCCTTTTTCAACTTTGAGTCGTATACCCTGTACATCTCTCGCCAATTGAAATGTTGGCATATCAAAATAAATTTCTCCTTCGACACTATCTTCAATTGGACTAGTAAAAACTTCTCCTGATGGCATATTTGATTTACCATCTGAATTGATCCAAGTTCTTCCAGTTACATCAAAAGAAATTTCAAATTGTGGGTGACGATAAATCATTTTTTTTGAACGATTTAAATAATCCACAATTCCTTGTTGAAAACGACTGACTTCAAGCCATTTCTCTTCAGGTTTTTCAAAATGTAAAAAGCAAGCATTTTGAATAAACGAACTATATTCTTCTAAATTCATTCCGGCTTGCTTTGCAGCAAACTCTGTTGGAAATTGACATAAACTTCGCTTTAAACTTTTATTACCTAATCGTTCAAAATATATTTTCTGAAATTCAGCATTTGCCTGTACTCGTATTTCGTTTTTTTCTTTGGTAGTACTTAAATTCGTATTCATCAAATATGGTGCTCGAATTAAAATATATGCATCACAGGTCTTTATGAGGTCGATACTATTTTTATTAACATATTTCAATTGTGAATCATTGCCATACGTTTGCAAAATTTCTTCTTGATGCTCAAATGAAAGATCTACTATTACTATTGCTCCACGCAGGATAGCTTCTTTATAAAATGATTTTATCAATGGTTCCGCTAATGTTGTAGAACGCACATAAACTTGTTCGCCTTCTTTGAGATATAAACAATAATTGGCTAGGAGTTCACCATATTTGTCGATCCAATTGGTCATATTTTTTGTATTAATTTTTCAAAAACATTGAAAAGTGAAAGAGATGAATTTTGAATTACTTTGATGACAGATTGTATTGTCGTTTTTTCTTGTAGGCCTGTTTCTGGTGAAGAGTTTGATACTATTGATGCTGCTATTATTTTCAAACCACAATTGTGTGCTACAATAACTTCGGGTACTGTGGACATTCCTACAATATCGGCACCCAATAATCGAATCATACGATACTCAGCTGGAGTCTCAAGACTAGGGCCCTGCAATCCAAAATAAACACCCGTATTGTATTTTATATTTAATTCTTTGCAGCATTGTGCTGCAACATTGAGTAAAGATTTATCATACACATCAGACATATCTGGAAACCGATCTCCTAGCCTTGGATCGTACAATCCGCGTAACGGATTCTCTGGATGAAAATTAATATGATCATTTATAAATACAATATCTCCTGCTGAATAGTTAGGATTAACAGTACCACTTGCATTGGTTAGAATTAATTTTTTAATTCCAAGTTCTTTTAACACTCTGATTGGGAACGTAATTTGTTGCGGAGAATATCCTTCATAATAATGTAATCTTCCTGATAAAATTAAAATTTCCATTCCTGCCCAACTTGCCAAAATAATTTTGCCACTGTGACTTTCTACTGTTGTAGGAACAAAATGCGGAATCAGTTTATAACTTATTTCTTTGTGTATTTGAATCTGTTCTACCAAATTGCCGAGACCAGTCCCTAAAATGATGGCGATTTCTGGATGAATAGACATTCTTTCCTTTATAAATTCTGCACTTTCTATGATTTCGTCGAAATAACTTGTATTCATTCCACAAATATGCTTTAAAATCTTGAATCAAGCATCATCCATTGATAATTGAATGAAAAATTAATATGTAATAGACTCACAATAACGCCAGTTTAAATTATTATAAAATTAATATGTTTATCAAGATTTGCAAAGTAAAATAAATTCAAGTTTGCACTAATTTTACCGAAGGTATTCAATTATGAAAAAGAAAATTATCCCAAACCTTCTTGCTGTTGCTGATTTACACCAAATCATGTTAGGCTCTATCGCCCCAAGACCCATCGCCTTTGTGAGTACTATTGACTCCAAGGGTAATCAAAACCTTGCGCCTTATAGTTTTTTTAATGCATTCAGTAGTAATCCTCCAATTTTAGTTTTCTCTTCAAATCGAAGAGTTGATGGAAATACAACAAAAGATACATTACACAATATTCAAGAATCTATGGAATGTGTCATTAATGTAGTAAACCACTCGATTGTAAGGCAAATGATGCTTTGCTCGGTAGACTTCCCACATGAAATGAGTGAATTTAAAGCTTCAGGATTAACTCCGACAAAAGCGTCTATGGTTTCCGCTCCTTTAGTTAAAGAATCTCCTGTTAGCTTTGAGTGTAAAGTAAAAGAAATCATTACCTTAGGTGAAAATGGTGGTGCTGGACATTTGATTATTTGTCATGTCGAATGTATCCATTTAGAAGAGGATGTCTTGGATGAAAATGGACGCATCGACCCTCATAAAATTGATTTAATGGGACGAATGGGACGTGCTTTTTATGTAAGAGCTAGTGGTGATGCGGTTTTTGCAATGCCACAAACCCAAACATTACCCGTTGTAACTTATCCCAATCTACCAGAACATGTTCGTAAAAGTGATATTCTTTCTGCCAATGATATCGGTTATTTGGCTGGTTTAAAATATTGGCCAAATCTTGAAGAAGCACATAATGAAGCAATGAAAATTGAGGAATACTCTAAACTAACAGCTCAAGAACGAACTATTGGTAAATTACACAAGATGGCTAAACAATATTTTTTGCGACAAGAGTTTGATAAGGCTACAGTTTTATTAGCTTCAATTTGATAAAATCGAAACTTAGTAAATAAGTGAATTTATAGTTGAACTGACTTTAAAAACATTAAATTTATTCAAATCTAAATATGAATTTAATAAGATCTTATGGAGAAGCAATGGATTATATGTATGCACAATTGCCCATGTTTCACCGACAAGGAGCCGCTGCTTATCGAAAAGACTTACACAATACGATTGCACTTTTAGATGCGATCGGCAATCCACATTTGTATCTTCAATTCATCCATGTAGCAGGGACTAATGGTAAAGGTTCTGTCTCACATATGATCGCATCTGTATTGCAAGAAAATGGAATGAAGATAGGTCTATACACATCACCACATTATAGAATTTTTCAAGAGCGAATCAAAATTAATGGTAAGTATATTACTGAAGAATTTATTATAGATTTCCTGAATGCGAATCGACTCATTATTGAAAAAATAAATCCATCTTTTTTTGAATTGACTGTTGCCTTAGCGTTTTTATATTTCAAAAAAGAAAAAATAGATATAGCAGTAATTGAAACTGGATTAGGTGGTCGACTTGATTCTACGAATGTCATTGTTCCTCTTTTAAGTGTAATCACAAATATCAGTTTTGATCACAGCGATTTACTTGGTGATACATTGGATAAAATCGCAACTGAAAAAGCTGGTATTATTAAAAAAAATGTTCCCGTTTTAATAGGAAGAAATCAAAAAGAACTAATGCCTATTTTTAACTTAAAAGCAAAGCAAGAAAATGCAATGATTTATTATGCAAATGATCTTGTATGCTTTTCCGAAAAGAAAAAATTGGACCTCCATTCGAAATTAGAAGTAGAATCAATAGATCCACTCTTAAACTTTTCCTTCTCTCCCGATTTAAAAGGTATTTATCAATTTGAAAATTACCTTACAGCACTTGCCGCTACTTACGTTTTAAATAATAAATGCAATTTTAAACTCTCAAAAAAAGCCATTAAAAATGGTTTAGAAAATGTAACTAAAAATGCAAACATCATCGGCAGATGGCAAAAATTGAAAACGTCTCGTCCTAGTTTTGCAGAGAGTGCACACAATGAAGACGGGATTCAAATGTTGTTGCTACAAATTAAATCCCTGTCTTTTACAAAATTACACATCATCCTTGGATTTGTTAAAGACAAAAACATTGATAAAATTCTAGATCTTCTTCCCAATGATGCAAAATACTATTTTGTTGCAGCCAAAATACCTCGTGCATTAGATGCAAATGAACTAATGTTAAAAGCAAAAGAAAAAGGACTACAAGGAAAATCCTATAGCAGCGTAAAATCAGCCTTTAATGCTTCTCAGCGCAGTCGAACGTATGGCGATGTAGTTATTGTAACAGGAAGTATTTTTGTTGTAGCCGAAATCGTCTAATTCTATTAGTAGGCACTACATTTTTCTTTTAACCATTGTTTTTGCTTATCATCCAACATTGGTGATATTTTTTTATAACAACGTTTGTGATAGTCGTTCAACCATTTTCGATAGTCAGGACCAAATGATTTTCTATCAATAAGTTTTGTATCAATTGGAAAGAGTGTAACATTTTCAAATGCTAAAAAATCATTTGCATGTGCTATGGTCAAAACCAAATTTTCTATACGTATACCATGACTTCCCTCTTTATAAAATCCTGGTTCATTGGAGGTCAACATACCTGGTAACAACTCAGAACTACCTCTTTGATTCCATGCCGAAACTATGCCTTGAGGAGGTTCATGGACATTCATGAAAAAACCTACTCCATGACCTGTACCATGACCATAATTTAATCCCAACTTCCAGAGATGTTGTCTTGCAAATGCATCTATTTGAATTCCTTTTGTCCCTTTTGGAAATACTAATTTACAAACATCAATATGGCCTTTTAATACTGCTGTGTAATGTGACTTAATGTCGTCACTAACTTCACTTAATGCTATCGTTCGAGTAATGTCTGTTGTCCCATCGAGATATTGTCCACCTGAATCGATTAACAAAATTCCTTCTGGTTTTATTTTTGATGAAGTCTTTTCATCTGGTCTGTAATGTATGATTGCTCCATTACCACGATATCCAACTATAGCAAAAAAACTTTCACTTACATAATGTGGCATACTAGCTCTAGATGATGCTATTTTTTGAGCGAGATCATACTCTGTTGGATTTTTGCCACTCTTCAATTCATTTTCTAACCACATGAAAGCCTTCACCAATGCAGCGCCATCTTTCGCCATGACTTGTCTGATGTGTTTGCATTCTTTTTCATTCTTCACTGCTTTACTCAACATGACAGCACTTGGTTTTGCAATCATAGAATTTTTTGGAAGAGCTAAAGCTAATTTAGCATTCATTGTGCTTTGATCTATCCATATTTTTTTATTAGAAATGCTTGAAATGTATTGACTTATATTCTCATAAGGCATCAAACTAATTCCGTCTTTTTCTAAGATTATTTTTAACTCAGGTGTAATTTTTTTTGAATTAATAAATAAAATTGTATTTTTTTTCTCAACTACGACATATCCTATAAAAACTGGATTACATTCGACATCCTTCCCTCTAAGGTTGAGTAAATGAGCGACTTCATCCAAAGCTGATAATAAAATAAAATCAGCCCCTGCCTTTTCCATTTCATGTCGCAGTTCTTTCAACTTTTCCTTTCTTGACTTACCAGCAAACTTTACTTCATGTTCATAAATTGCTGCTTCGCTGAGTTTGGGTCTATCTTTCCAAATTGTTTCAAAAAGATCACCTGAGTCTTTTAGAATTATGCCTTTTTCGCTAAAAAGTCGATCAAACTGTTCAATTTGGCCTAAGGAAAAGCATTGAAAATCACAGCCCACTACCTGACCTGTTTTTAGATTTGAACACAACCAATCAATATACTCTGCTTGGGTTTGTACCAAAAGTTTATGTAATGTAAATCCAGATACAGCCAATTCTGTTTCTGCTTGAAGAAAATAGCGGACATCTGTCCAAAGCCCTATATGTTCCTGAGTGATTACTGCTGTTCCTGCTGAACCCGTAAATCCACTTATCCAAGTCCTTGTTTGCCAGTAACTAGGTGGATATTCACTTTGGTGAGGATCTGCTGTTCCGACAAGATATGCATCTATTGATTTCGTCTTCATTTGGTTCCGAATCCCTACAATTTTATCTTTTGCGCTCATTAATTTAAATTTATATATTAAAATATTTTATAATATGAAATAGTTTTACCTATATTTGTACCTGAAAAGTAAAGATAAGCTGTCTATGGCAGTAAACTAAATTTTTCAAAATCTTGTTTTCAATAATTATATAGGTGTAGTAAGTATGTTAAAACAGAGTTTAAGTCAAAAAATGCTTCAAAAGCTGTCTCCACAGCAAATTCAACTTATGAAGTTATTACAGATCCCTACTGCTGTATTGGACCAAAGAATCCAGGAAGAACTTGAGGCTAATCCCGCATTAGAAGAAGGTGATAATGAAGAAGAAGTTTTTGACAGTTATGAAAAAACTGATGATGGCTCAAACGATGCCGAAATTGATGAAGAATTTGAAAAAGATGATTATGAGAAAGACGATTTTTTAGAGACGGATTCAATCCATTCCAATGAAAGCGGACAAACCGATTTTGAGGATTATCTGAATCAATATATGGATGACGATACTGCATCCTACCGTTACAAAGCTGATGACTATAATGGAGATGCAGAAGAAAATAAAACGATACCGATTGCAATAGAAAACACGTTTCACGATCACCTTGAAAAACAGATCGGTCTGCTGAATTTAAAGAGCGAAGATCAATATAAGATTGCTCTGCAGATCATCGGGAGTATTGACGATGATGGCTATCTACGGCGAGAGCCAAATGCCATCATCGATGATCTCGTTTTTTCTCAAAATTTAGATACCAACGAACGAGAAATCAACAGTATTCTTACAAAAATTCAAGCCTTTGATCCACCAGGTGTAGGAGCGAGAAATTTAAGAGAATGTCTCATCATTCAGATCCGACTAAAACAAAAACCTGAGGTTAAAAAAATGCAGATGAAAGTGTACAAACTTTCTGAGCTCATTTTAGAAAAATATTTTGAAGAATTCACTAAAAAACACTACGTTAGATTGCAGCGGGCACTTGGCCTAACTGAACCACAGTTGAAAGTTGCTATAGATGAGATCTTAAAGCTAAATCCTAAGCCTTCTTCTGGCTACGTGGATCCAAGTCATGGAAGCTCCGGATCTGGTCAGTTTATTGTGCCTGATTTCACCGTGTTAAATCGCGATGGTGAATTAGAGCTTTCTCTAAATTCACGCAATGCACCAGACCTTCGGATCAATGATCAATATCTCGACATGTTGAGATCCTACAATGACCATAAAAAAAATGGATCAAATGGCAGAAAAGAAAAAGAAGCTATCCTTTTTATAAAACAAAAAATAGAAGGCGCTAAATGGTTTATCGACGCTATAAAGCAACGCCAAGATACATTGTATAGAACAATGTACGCTATTATGCAATATCAACAAGAATACTTCTTTACTGGAGATCAGAAAAAATTAAAACCAATGATTTTGAAAGACATTTCTGAGATCACTAGTCTTGATATTTCTACTGTTTCTCGAGTGGCAAATAGTAAATACGTACAAACTGAGTTTGGCACAAAAAGAATTAAAGAATTTTTCTCTGAATCACTTCAAAATGAAGAAGGCGATGAAGTATCGACATTAGAGGTGAAAAAAATCCTTTCTGAACTAATCGGTACAGAAAGTAAAAAGAAACCATTTAGCGATGAAAAGCTAAAAGAAATGTTGATGCGTAAAGGCTATAATATCGCAAGACGAACTATTGCAAAATACCGCGAACAGCTCAATATTCCGGTTGCAAGACTCAGAAAAGAGCTAGTTTAGATCTAGAAATATAGAATTAAGCCTTATTTTTCATTAGATTTTATTAAAATATAAGTCTTAAATTTCACTTTTGGCACAATATTGTCAATAAGTAGTTAAATACATTAAACTAATTTGTAATTCCTTTCTACAAAAGGGATATTAGTCATTAACTTTACGCATTTAAATCCAATAAGTAAAATGAATTTAGCTAAGTTTATAACTCTACTATTTGTATTGCCAAATTTCCTCATTGGCCAATCTTCAGATCCTGTTTTATTTAAAGTAGCGGGAAATCCTATACACGTTTCAGAATTCGAGTATATCTACAATAAAAACAATGGTAAAGACGCAGATTTTAGTAAAAAATCTCTAGAGGATTACCTCAATCTTTATACAAAATTCAAATTAAAAGTACAAGCTGCTCGAGATATGCGTCTCGATACAGTACCAGCATTAATCAAAGAATTAGAAGGATATCGTCAACAATTGACCTCCAATTATTTAAACGATAAAGAAGTCACAGATAGATTGGCTAGAGAAGTTTATGAAAGACAAAAGAAAGACCTTTTATTAAGCCACATTTTAATCTCTCTCAATAACAATCCTACTCCTGCTGATACATTAAAGGCATTTAATCAAATTAATGACATTTATCAGAAAATAAAAAGTGGAATGGCTTTTAGTGAAGCGGCTAAAACATATTCTAATGATGTTAACTCAGCTCGTACTGGTGGAATTTTAGGTTGGTTTAGTGCGATGATGCCAGATGGTTTCTACGCATTGGAAAATGCTGCTTATGCTATTTCAGAACAAGGGAGCTTTTCATATTCTGCACCAGTGAGATCAAGACTAGGTTATCATATTTTAAAATTAGAAAAAGAGAGACCAGCGCGAAGAAAAATTGAAGCAGCTCATATCTTAATCAAGAAAAAAATAAAAGGATATCCTGATGAACTTGCAAAAAGAAAAGCTGACTCACTTTACACATTAATAAAAGCAGGCAATAGTTTTGAAGAATTCGCCCGACTTCATAGCGATGATAAAACCTCTTCTCATCAAGGTGGAAATATTGGATATTTTGCAATCAATCAATACGAACAAAATTTTGAAGATGCTGCACATGCATTAAAAGCGAATGGAGATTATTCAAGTCCCGTTGAAACTAATATAGGTTACCATATTATTAAACGTCTCAATAAAGAAGATGAATTACCTTATGATCGCGCAAAACGTAAAATCCAAGCAGACATCACTCGTGATTCAAGATTCACTTTAGCCCAGGGCACATTAATCGAAAAGATAAAAACTGAAGCAAAATTCAATTACAATAAAGAAGCATTCAATCGTTTAGTGAATTTGATGGATAGCAATTTCTTTACTTACAAATGGAAAGTTCCTGATAATCTAGTCAAAGAAAAACTATGCACATTAGGCAAATTAGATTTCTCTACTGATCAATTCATGGATCATGTCAAATCAAATACAAGAATGCGCCTTCAAGGAGCAGAAGACAACAATGTGAGAAATGCAATGCAAAACTTATTTGACGATTTCATTTCTCAAAAGTGCTTACAGTATGAAGAGGGAAGATTAGAAGACAAATATCCTGATTTCAAATCTCTCATGAGAGAATATCGAGAAGGGATATTACTTTTCGAAGCAACAAAAAATGTCGTTTGGGACAAAGCTTCTGAAGATACTTTGGGATTAAAAATATTTTATGACAAAAACAAAAGTCGATATCTTTGGGATGAACGAGCTGTTATATTATCAGTTACAATCGATACAAACAATACAAAGATTGCAGAAAAAATTTATAATAAACACAAGGGAACAAGCATTGATAAATTGATTTCTAAATTTGATAAAAAGAAATCGTTTCTTTCTTTTCAAAAAAATATTGTAGAGAAAAAATCTGTTGATTCTTATGTAGGTCTGAACTTCCAAAAAGGATTTATGAGTCCTCTTGATAAAGATAAAATCAATGAAAATTATCACTATAGAAAAATTGAAACAATACTTCCTTCTGGACAAAAATCATTAGATGAGGCAAGAGGTTATATCATTGCAGATTATCAAGAATATTTAGAAGGACTTTGGACTGATGAACTTAAAGCGAAATACAAAATAGAATTAAATGAATCTGTTTTTAATTCTTTAATTAAAAAATAATCGAAATACGATTTATGGATATCAAAATCATTGTATGCATTTGGATATCCGTATGCATTTTTTCTTGCCAAAGTAAAAACGATACTTCTATTACCAAAGATCAAGGGAAAAAACTAGCAAGTTATAAATCGACTACCTTATACCAAAATGATTTGATAGAACAGTCTGCATTCAAATATGAAGATAGTGCCGCAATTCCTGCGTCAGAAATTGAATCTTGGCTCAAAAATCAAATACTCTTAGATGAAGCAAAATCCTTTATAGAAGATAAAAGCGAGATTGATAAATTGGTTGACGATTATAAAAACTCATTGTACATTCATCGATATGAAACAAAATTAATTCAAGAAAAACTGGATAGTACAATCAAAGATGAGGAACTCATCCAATACTATCAAAGCAACAAAGCTGATTATAAACTTGAGGATTCTTATGTCAGAATATTATTCCTAAAAATTCCTAAAAAAGCAAAGGCAGATAAAAATATTGAAACATGGATGAAAGAATCTACTAGTGTAGATCTTTTTCACTTGAGAAAATTTTGTGATAATATCGCAGAACAATGCTTCCTAAGTCCAAATACTTGGATTAAATGGAAGGACATTCAAATTCATGTACCAAGTAAATTAATCAATTCCAACTCGCTTCATAGTGGTTTGTATAGAGAATTTGCAGACTTTGAATATTCTTTTTTTATTAAAATCATAGAAGTAATTAAACCAAATCAAGAGCCTCCAATTTCTTATATTAAAGAAAAAGCAATGAATACCATTCTTCACAAAAGAAAATTACTGCTTTTAGATAATATTAAACGCGAACTTTACGATAAAGAAGTACAAAATAAAAATATCAAATTTTATTAAAATACAAATCAGGGTCATTCATTTGACTTAAACGATTGAAATAATATGAAAAATATAAAGTTGAATTTAAATTTACTAGTAATACTAACATTTTTTTGTGTTGCAAAAATATCTGCTCAAGCAACCGTTGTAGATGGGATTATTGCAAAAATTGGGGGAGAAATTTTGCTATATTCAGAATGGCAAGAACAAATAGCTTATATCAAAGAAAAACAAGCACTTCTAACTGATGAAGACAAATGTGGTATACTCCAAAATATGTTGGTTCAAAAATTTTTAATTCATCAAGCAAAAGTAGATTCAATTGAAGTAAAGGATGAAGAGGTAGAATCGCAACTTACTGTTCGTATTGATCAAATTCTTGGTTATATGAATAACGATGTACAAAAATTTGAAGAGTATTACGGTCAGCCTGTAAATAAAGTTAAAGAACGATTTCGAGAAGATATAAAAAATCAACTACTTACCGAGAGAATGCAAAATAAGATTACAGGCGAAATCTCCTTAACACCTAAGGAAGTTCAAGAATTTTTTAATAAAATCCCAAAAGATAGTTTACCTTATCTCAATGCAGAAGTTGAAATCGCCGAGATCAATTATTTGCCTAAAATCAATAAAACTCAAGAACGTCTTGCTAAAGAAAAACTAGAAAAAATTCTAGAACGAATAAAAGGAGGTGAAGATTTTGGCAAATTAGCTGCATTATATTCTGATGATCCAGGATCAGCCAAAAATCAAGGAGAGCTAGGTTGGGTAAAAAGAGGTAATCTAGTCCCTGAATTCGAAGCTGCTGCTTACAATTTAGAGAAGGATCAAATTTCAAATATTGTTCAAACGGAATATGGTTTTCATATTATCAAATTAATAGGCAGAAGAGGAAACTCTATTTCGGCAAAACATATTTTAATAAAACCGAAATTTGAAACCTCTGACTATGAGCAGGCTGAAAAATATTTGGATTCTATCCGAACAGTTATAATAAAAGATACTTTAATTTTTGAAGCTGCGGTAAGAGCTTTTTCCAATAACAAGTCAGAAAGTTTTAACAATGGAGGAAGGATTTTAAATCCTAAAACAGGAACTAGCTATATTGAAACTGGAGACCTAGATCCCGATGTGTATTTTGCTATTGAATCGATGAAACCAGGTGAAATATCGAAAGTTTTTAGCAGTGTTGACCAGGAAGGTAAAAAAACATACCGCATTATTAAGTTATTATCCCGAACCAGTCCTCATAAAGCCAATCTAAAGCAAGATTATGCTAGAATACAACTAGCAGCACAAGAGCAGAAAAAGAATGAAATTTTTCAAAATTGGATTGCAAAAAAACTTCCCTCAATTTTTTCAGAGATAGATCCAAAAATAGAGATGATCTGTCCAGGAATTGGTAATTTTAATTAGGGCTTAATAAGTAAATTGGCTTTTTTTAACTATAAAGTAAATTCAATACGAATTATCGATGCCTCGTAGCCAATTTAGATTTTATATTACAATATTGCGTTGTAAAAATTCTTTGAATCAATAAGTGGAGTGAAGCAATCAAGTGAACGATTTCAATTGATAATCAAAGAATTGTCTATTCTTTGAACAACCTGTGCCCTTTCTTTTGATTCATTTTCTTTGATTAGTAAAAGCCACATTAAGGAAAAAATTTGAGAACAGAATGAAGAGTTATATGATTCAGATATTCTTGTTGTTTCTTTTTAATCCAGTTTTTAGATCCAGGTTTGGGGTTAAATCCTTTAGTCAAATTGCGAACTATTAAACAGTCAAATCCTTTGTCTTCAAATAAGTATCCCTAATTTTTCTTTTCAAATTTTTTCCATTCACAGACGTTCCTAAATCCAGTCCATGCATTTACTTGATTTGTAAAAAAAATATCTTGGTTTTTAATAGTTTCTTTTTCAGCTAAATTTATTCTACACTCTCCCACTGCAATCCGCGGCTCAATCACCCACTCACGTACATTACCTCTAATATGATGCAAGCCATTTGGAGCTATACAAGGAACTTTTAATTCCTGTCGTACTGGCTCTTCTAATTTTATAATTCTTTTTGCATTTGAATCTTTAGATGTTTTATAATAATCCAACCAACATTTTTTACAATCATTCGTCAATTGAAATGCATGGTCAACAGAGTCAGAATAATGCAGAATTAGATTTCTCTCATATAAATTGGGCAATCTAAATTCTGGATAATATAGATAGGCAGTATCTGGCTCAATATTCATTTTACCAGAAAAATATTTTTCTACAGTGAAATAATTTTCCTTTGTTGTTTCTTTTGGGCTTTTGATAATTAAATTTACATTTAAAAACATCTCGAAAACCCTATCAGTCCTCCAAATTGAATAATTCATTGCTTGTTCTTGGGTAATTCCTACAATGGGAAATTCAGCAAAACGAAAATTAGTAAGATTCCAATCTTTTATTGAATAATGCTCTAGATCTTTATCCCTCCAAATAGATTCATTTGGTAAAGTTGATTTATATTCTAATGATTTTTTTCCAAAGACTCTCTTTGTCCAAACCATATATTCTAACCAGCCAATATTACTGATTTCTGTTTGGTCACAAAATAGTTTTTCATTGATTTTAATTCCATTAGGAGGGTTGCAAAAAGTAGCCATCCGATTAGGATTGCATGTAATTTGTTTTGAACCAGAACAAGCGAAATGAAGAAAGCTAATAAAAAGACAGAAAGAAAGCATTCTAAACAAAACTAACATAGGAATCAACTATTTAATTATTTTGTAAATATAGTCATAGTTAGAAAATGCATATTAAGTATTTTAGCTTACTAAAGTTCCACGTGGAACAATTAGATAAACCTAAGTATAGTGCCGAACTTTTGTTCCACGTGGAACACTACAATGTTATCCATTACACGCGTTACAAGTAGCATTCATAGCAAAGTCTCGGAAAAAAGATATAACACTTATTAAAGTAAAGCGCATTGTCCTCAAAATAAGATATGATTAAAAATAATAGCTATTTCATTTCCAAACTTTGAAAATACGCTAATTAAAACAACTTATATCTCACACCTAAAATAACTCCAGACTGCAAGGTATTATGTTTTAATATATGATCTTTCGTAGTGAGACCAGAAAGGTAATATCTGAATGATGGCTCTATTAATAATCTAAATCTTTGATTAATTCTATAATTCAAACCAAAATTAAATAAAGCGCTTACTCCAACATTCTGCTTATAGATATTCGAAACAGCGTCTGTACCATTTCCTAATTTATAATAAGTTTTGTTCTCATTCTCATAAATAATGCCACTCTGTCTACTGCTAAGATTAAATCCTAACCCAGCATTTGCGGAAAAAACAAAGTCTCTTAACTCTTTTTCATATCCAACATAAAAAGGTATATCAAAAAATTTATACGAGTTGTTCGATCTCGAAATAATGTCGCGAGTCTCAATTGTAATTTCATACTTTCCTGTCTGTTGATTAAATACAGTTTTTGTAATTTCTTCATCTCCAGAATCCCAATCAAAATTCTCTTTTATAACTGAATACATCAACCCACTTCTCAAAGCCAAGCCATTTCTAAATACAACACTTCCTCTAACTCCCATACTATAGGACACAGCAAATTTCTCATCACTTGTTCTAAGATCGGCATATTTTTGATGTACTGGATTTTTTGCAGTAATAGACTTACTTGTTAACTCTGGAGAATAATACAAATCTAAATAATAACGCTTTCTGTCATTTTTAAAAATATTACATCCATCATCTTCATATTCATATTTCTTAATTCTCTTAGGCATCTTAGTAGTAGTAGATATTACTGATCCTAATAATGTAGTTGCCTTTGAAATTGAGTTATCTTCCGTATTTTCACTTAAAGGGACAGAAAGTAAGGCGTTTGCTCCACTTTCATTTTGTAATCTGCCTGCCGTGTTTGGTTCAATTGTATTTACAATCGTTGAATTAAATTTAGATGAACTAATTATATCTGATTGATTTTCAATAAATTGTCTTGTGTTATTTCTATGTTTTCTTGTTTTACTATATACTTTATCTCCCCCTAAATCTTTCTTACTATTTGAAGCTATCCCCTCTTTTGAATGTATAGCTTTAGTTTCTGCTACTACACCACCAGTATTCTCTTGAGTAGATTGAAACGATATATCTGAAACCGAACCTTCTTTTCCAATTTCATTCTCTCCCGAGCTTAATTTACTATTCTCATTAACCTGTGTAGATTCATTTATTTTGTTGTTATCTTGAGCTATACCATTATTCTTACGCATTACATTTTGCTCATTTTCAATTGTTTTGTTCTTCTTTGTATTACTGATAGATTGCAATTTGTAAGCTGCAAAGCCTCCTACAAAAATTAAACTAAATATTACAAACCATTTTTTCCAGCTTAGACCACCGCCAATTGTAATGCGTCTTTTATCTTCCAATCTAGATTCTATCCCTTTCCACAAATGATCAGTACCTGTCATTTCATGATCCTTCAGCTTCTGCCGAAACACTTTGTCTAGTAATTCTTCTTTTCCAAAGTTCTTCATAAATACGATTTTTGAAACTTCATTAATTTATCTTGTAAAACTTTCCTAGCTTTTGCTAATTGAGATCTTGAAGTACTTTCTTCTATATTTAGTATCTCTGAGACCTCTTTATGTGAATACCCCTCTATTGCATAAAGATTGAATACTATTCTGAATCCATCTGGCAATTCATTAATCATACTCAATAATTCACCTTCTCCCATTGAACTAACCACATCTGGCTCTACAGATTCTTCTGGTAAAAAATCTGATGATGCAATCTCGTTTTGGTTACTTTTCTTGTGAAACTTTTTGATGGCATTATTGATCATTATTTTCCTTATCCACTGCTCGAATGGACCGTCATTCTTATACTGCTCAAGATTTAGGAAAACTTTCATAAAACCATCCTGCAATAAATCCTCTGCCTCCATTCTGTTTTTAGCATAACGGAGACAAACCGTCATCATCCGGCCTGAAAACCGATCAAATAATGCCTTCTGACAGAACCGATCTGCCAATAGGCAACCATTTATGATTTGATCCAGTTCCATCATTGAACACTTCTTCTTACATTTAGACCCTTTGACTGGTCCATACGCTGCTTATGCTATTGAATAATTTTATAGAAATTTTAATTTAACTCAATTTCGTAAGAAAATCTTCCAGGATTTCATTAAACTTCTCAAAATGCTCCATCATTGGAACATGGCCACATAAATCAATAAACTCCAATCTTGAATATGGCAACAACTCATTAAATTTTTCAGCCACAAAAGGAGGAGTTATAGTATCATTCTTACCCCAAATTAATAAACTAGGTATTTTTATCTTATCCAATTTATCAGATAAATTATGACGAATTGCTGATTTAGCTGTGGCTATAATACGAATCGCTTTAGATCGATTATTCACAATCTCAAACACTTCATCCACCAACTCTTTTGTTGCAATCTTTGGATCATAAAATGTCTCTTCTGTCTTTGCTTTCATAAAATCATAGTCTCCTCTT
>Ga0138256_10003422_pt1 | contig 16869 bp, 15 predicted proteins | sample KNB2016incub_MG_FD_105486 | JGI IMG/M metagenome (GOLD analysis project Ga0138256, IMG submission 105486) | Active sludge microbial communities from wastewater in Klosterneuburg, Austria - KNB2014incub_MG | ecosystem: Engineered > WWTP > Activated sludge > Unclassified | place: Austria... | reverse complement strand
CTTGCCCATCAGCGTCAGGCCCATCGCGATCGAGTCGTTCGCCTTCAGGCCGTGCTTGCGCGCGGCCTCGAGCGCCTTGTCGCTGTCGATGAATTCCCCGATCGGATCGACCGAGGTCGTTCGCACGTCCGGCTCGATCTCGACCCTGATGTCGCGCGCGGTGACGATCGCGCTCTTCCTGGCCTTCACCGAGTAGAAGTTGTAAAGCCACGAGTTCGCCTTACCGTCCGCCTTGGCACTCAGCGTCGAGACGTGAGTGAGCACGGCGTCGGGCTGCCATTTCTGCGCAGCCGCGTTCACTTCCTTCAGCGCGACCCTGGCCGTCGACGCCGCCTGCGCCAGCGGAATCGCGATCAGTGCCAGCATGGTGGCCCAAGCCCAGCGGCGCGGGAACAGCTGCATGGGGTTCCTCCTGGCGGTTGATCGGGCCGGCGCAGCGCCGGGCGCGGTGGCCGCGGGTCGAAGCGTGGCAGCACCGCGAAGTGTGGCGACGATTTTGCCGCGCCGCAATCCCTGAGTCTGTCTGAGCCAGCCGTCCTCACATCGTCCGGGGACACAGCAAGCAGGTTGCCGAATTGCCGTCAGTCGCGAACGCCTGCTGGTCGTCGGTGTGAATTCCAGCATCGATGAAGCGGACCGTGCAGAGGATCGTCGGTCCAACGCTTCGAGCGCACTGCACTAGCATGGGCGCATGGACTCCAGCCCCGAAATCCCGCTCGCCATCGACCGCGAGACCATCGCTGCCGCGCAGCGGCGCATCGCGGCGGACGTGCGCCGCACGCCGTTGTGGCGCCTGCCCGGCGCGGCGCTGGGGCTGGACGTGGCCGAGTTGTGGCTGAAGCTCGAACAGCTGCAACTGGGCGGCAGCTTCAAGGCGCGCGGCATGTTCAACCGCATGCGCTCGCTGCCGATTCCGGCGGCCGGCGTCGTCATCGCCTCGGGCGGCAATGCCGGCATTGCGGTGGCCGCGGCGGCGCGGGCACTTGGGGTGTCTTGCGAGGTCTTTCTGCCCAAACTCGCCAGCCACGCCAAGCGGCAGGCGCTGGCCGACCTGGGGGCGCAGGTGGTCGTGCAGGGTGCCGCCTATGCCGACGCACTGGCCGCCTGCCTGCAGCGCCAGCAGCAGACCGGCGCGCTGCTGATGCACGCCTACGACCAGCCCGAGGTGGTGGCCGGTGCCGGCACGCTGGCGGCAGAGATCGAACAGGAGGCGGGGCTGCCCGACCGCGTGCTGGTCAGCGTGGGCGGCGGCGGCCTCGTTGCCGGCATCGCGGCCTGGTTCGCGGGCCGTGTGCGCGTCGAGGCGCTGGAACCGCAGGGTTCGCCCACCTTGCATGCGGCGCGCGCGGCGGGCGAACCGGTGGACGTGGCGGTGTCGGGCCTGGCCGCCGACGCCCTGGGCGCACGACGCACCGGCCGCATCGCCTGGCCGATCTGCCAGCGCTTCGTGGCTGCGTCGCACCTGGTCGCCGACGAAGCCATCAGCGCCGCCCAGCAGCGGCTGTGGCGCGATCTGCGCCTGGCGGTGGAACCCGCGGCGGCGCTGCCGCTCGCGGCCCTGCTTTCGGGGGTGGTCCGACCCGCGCCCCACGAGCGCATGGCGCTGGTGATCTGCGGCGCCAATTTCGACCCCGCGACCTTGTAGCGAGGCGGAACCCGCCACACCAGTCGATACCGGCGGCGTTCCCGCCCTGCAGCCCTCGTCCGGACCTCGATCCGGGCCGCCTTGTTCAGGCCAGCTTGCCCAGCGTTGCGGTCTGTTCGGCGAGCAGGTAGTAGAAGGTGACGCGGCTCTTCTTCGCCGTGCCCTTCATCTTCTCCACCACGGCCTTGATGCCGGCGTCGGCGGCAGCGGGCGCCAGACCCAGCTTCTTGGCTGCGAAGCCGTCGCGCACCGTCGCCAGTTCGTCCTTGTCGCTGGCCGAGACGAGGGCGCTGTCTGCGTTGCGCAGCGCGATGCCGCAGTACTTCACGATCGCGGCCACGGCGGCCTCGTTCACGTTGCTGGTGAATTTGCTGATGTCCGTCACGTACTCGCTCATCTCGCTCTCCTTTGTGTTGGCAAATGTGGCCGAATCGTCGCTCGACGCCTTTGACCGCACTCAATGTCGGTGCAAGCCGTCTGCCGGTCCCGCCCCGCAGCCCAAGAACTTTACCGTGGGTCGATTGTCGGCTGCTGCGCCGAACCCGGCCCGCGCGACACACTTCAGCGCGTCATCCAGCGCCGGGCACCATAGCTGAACCCGTCCACCAGCGCCACCATCGCGAGCATGGCACCCAGGATGGTGGCGGTCTTGCCCATCTGGAACAGACCCATGTGGAAGGCCAGCAACTGCCCCAGCCCGCCGGCGCCCACCACGCCCAGCACGGCGGCGGCGCGGATATTGTTTTCCCAGCGGTACAGCGTATAGCTCAGCAGCTGTGGCAGCACCTGCGGCAGGGTGGCGTAGAGAAACACCCGCAGCGGGCCCACTCCCTGCGCGCGCAGCGCGTCGCCCGGGCCGGCCGGTGCGTTTTCCAGGCTTTCAGCAAACAGGCGGCCCAGCACGCCGGTGGTGTGCAGCGCGAGTGCCAGCGTGCCGGCAAAGGGCCCCAGTCCGGCCGCGATGAGCAGCAGCGCCGCCCACACCAGTTCGGGAATGCTGCGCAGCGCATTGAGCAGCAGCCGCGTCGGCGCGCGGCCCCAGGCGGCATCGGCCGCGTGCAGCCGGCTCGCCGGCAAGGCCAGCGCCAGGCCGGCGGCGGCGGCCACCAGCGTGCCCAGCAGCGACATCGCCAGCGTCTCCCACGCCCCCACGGTCACCTTGGCGACGAAGGTCGGTGAGAGATCGGGCGGGAAGAATTCGCCCAGAAAGCGGCCCATGCTGCGCGCCGCGTCCAGCGACAGGAATTGCGCCCATTGCAGGTCCAGCGACCAGAAGCTGGCCACCACCAGCAGGGCCAGCGCGGCGCTGAACCAGCAGGCCTTGCAGCGCGCGTCGAACAGCGGCGGCGGCAGCTTGTACGGCGGGTTGGCGGCGCTGGGCTTGTTCATGGACACGCGCCTGCGTTCAGCCCAGCGCCTTGCGCAACCAGGCACTGGTGCGGTCGGCCAGCGCCACCAGCGCAATGAAGACCAGCAGCATGGTCGCCACCTCGCCGCCTTCGAACATTTTCATCGAATTGTCCAGTTGCTGGCCCAGCCCGCCGGCGCCGACGAAACCCAGCACCACCGAACTGCGAATGGCGCATTCCCAGCGGTAGACCGTGTAACTGGTCAGCTCGGCCGCATTGGTGGGCAGCAGCCCGTAGGCGAAGGCCTGCAGGCGGCCCGCGCCGTTGCGCAGCAGGGTCTCGGTGGCCTGGGTCTCGCCGCTTTCGAGGATCTCGCCGTAGACCTTGCCCAGCATGCCGCCGTAGGTGAGCGCGATGGCCAGCACGCCGGCCGTGGGCCCCAGCCCGACCACGCGAACGAAGACCAGCGCCCACACCAGTTCGGGAACGCTGCGCAGCACGATGAGCAGCCAGCGCACGCCCTGGCGCAGCCAGAACGGGGCCCGCGCCATGCGCCCGGAAAGCGCCGAGATCGACAGCACGCGCGTCGACAGCAGCGTGAGCGGCATCGCCACCCCCAGCGCCAGCGTGATGCCTGCGGTGGCGATGGCCACCGTGCGCCAGGTCTCGCGCGCCACCAGCGCCAGGAATTCGCCGTCCAGCGCCAGCGGCCAGAAGCTGCCGATGAATTGCGCGCTGATCTTCAAGTTGCCGGGCTCCAGCAGCACCCAGGGCCGGAATTCGGTGGCCACGGCCAGCGGCCACAGCAGCACCAGTGCGGCGCTGGTCCAGAACAGGCGCGGCAGCCAGGCCGGGTCGCGCGCCGGCGGCCGGGGGGCGAGGCGCAGGCCGCTGGTGGCGCTCATAGTGGCTGCAAGCCGTCCCGGCAGAGGGCGGTCAGGCCGAGACGATCTCGCCCACGGCGTTGTCCACCACCACCGGGCAGGCCAGGTACATGAGCGCCGGCTCGGTGCCGTATTTGCCGCGCACGAAGGCCTTCCACTCGGCCGTGTACAACCGGTCGGCGTCTTCGCGCGACTGCCACAAGTAGATGCCGCCGGCCTTGAGGCCGTCCTCGGAGAGGAAATAGTATTTGCGGATCAGCCCGGCCATGCCCTGGTACTTCGACGCCGTGCTCAGAAAGGTCTCGCGCGCCTGGTCCACGGTCATGGGCTGCGGCAGCTTGAATTCGGCGATGACGGTGATCATGGGGTTTCCTCGGGTTCAGTGCGCAAGCGTGCGTGGCGCCGCTGGAGTGTGGTGGGCGCAGCCCCGTCGCATTCAGCGGCAATGCATCACCGCCGGCTGCGGCGCCGGCGGCGGTGTGTCTTGGGCAGTGGCAGGTGCGTCGCCGCGCAGTTCGTCTTCGTGCTGTTCGTACAGCCTCTCCAGGCGTTCGCGGCTCACCTGCGCCGCCGGCAGGTCGAAGGCCATGGCGCCGTCGCGCAGGCCCACGATGCGCGGGAAATGCGCCAGCGCCATGTCCACCTGGTGCAGCGTGGCCACCAGCGTGACGCCGCGCCCGGCGGCACCGTCCACCAGCGTGACCATGGCCTGGCGCGCACGCGTGGGGTCCAGCGCCGACAGCGGCTCGTCCACCAGCCACAGCGTGGCCGGCGCCAGCAGCGCACGTGCCAGGCCCACGCGCTGGCGTTCGCCGCCGGAGAGCCGGTCCACGCGTTCGAACAGCTTGTCGGCCAGGTCGAAGCGGTCCAGCGCTTCGAATGCGGCCGGGATGTCGCTGGGGTAGAAGAGCGAGCGCAGGCTGGCCGCCAGTCCCAGCGCCGGCAAGCGGCCGGCCAGCACCGAGGTCACCACGCGCTGCCGTGGCGGCAGCGGCGGCACCTGCGGCGCCAGGAACAGGCGCCCGCGCAGCTTCTGCAGCGCTCTGCGCGGCAGCGTCCAGGGGTCCTGCCCGTCCAGACTCACCCGGCCCGCGGCCAGTGGCAGCGCACAGGCCAGCACCTGCAGCAGCGTGGTCTTGCCGGCGCCCGAGGGGCCGATCACCGCGACTTGCTCGCCACGCCGCACGCGCAGGTCCAGCACTTTCAGCGCCGGCGCCGCACCTGGCCTTGCCGCCGGGTGGCGGGCGGCCACGGCCTGCAGTTCGATGTCCAAGGCCTGCGCCCGCAGCGTCAGAGCAACCCGGCGCTGCGCGCGGCCGCTTCGATGCCCTTGTAGTTCTCGGCCCGGGTCGGGACGAAGCGCGTGGCGCGCTGCAGGTCCAGGATCTGCTTGCCTTCGGTGCTGTCGCGGCTCAGCGACAGCAGCGCCTGGGTGAGTTTCTCGCGCAGTGCCGCGGGCATGTCGGCATGCACCGTCCAGTTGTAGTCGTAGTAGGGCGGGGTGGTGTAGAAGGCGCGCACCTTGGCCGTGTCGACCTTCTTGTCGGCCACGAACTTCTCCCACACCGAGATATTCAACGCACCGGCCTGCACCTTGCCCGAGGCCACGGCGGCAATGGTCGCATCGTGGGCGCCGCTGTAGGCGACGCGGCGGAAGTCCTTGTCGGGGTCGACGCCGGCCTGCAGCAGGAAACTGCGCGGCATCAGGTGGCCCGAGGTGCTGCTTTGCGAGCCGAAGCTGACGTCCTTGCCCTTCAGGTCGGCCAGCGTCTGGATGGCCGGGTCGCCAGTGATGAACACCGAGCGGAAGCGCTCGTCTTCTTCGCGCTGGGCCACCGGGACGACCTTGCCGCCCGAGCGCACGTGCGCCTGCACGAAGGTGAAGCCGCCGAACCAGGCCAGGTCGACCTTCTTGTTGATCAACGCCTCCACCGAGGCGGCGTAGTCGGTCACGGGCGTGAAGACGACCGGCATGCCCAGCTTCGACTCCAGATACTTCATCAGCGGCTCGGCCTTGCGCGCCAGTTCGGTGGGCGACTCGTCGGGGATGGCGGTGATGCGGAACACCTGCTGGGCATGCGCCAGGGCGCCGAAGGCGAGCAGCGCGCAGGTCAACAGAGAGCGCAGCGTGCGCGAAGGGGACAGGCTGATCATGGAGGGCTCCTGGCGTTGGGCAGACAGACGAAGGGATCGCGAATGGGCAAAACTGGCCCGCACGCATTGGAACCCATCACGGCTGGCCATGCACGCGGCTGCTACATTGCCACGTGACCCGCTCTGGCGCCGGCGCGCGAACACGCCTCGGCCCCGACCTTGGCCATGACCCCCAGGACCCGCCCATGCGCAGCCCGCAATTCATCGACCTGACCCCGCCCGGCCCGCAGCCGCTGGCCGAGGAAGCCGCGGCCGGCCTGCAGGCGCGGCCGGCACGGTTGCCGCCTAAATTCTTCTACGACGCCCTGGGCTCGCGGCTGTTCGACGCCATCACCGAACTGCCCGAGTACTACCCCACGCGCACCGAGGCCGCGATCCTGGCCGATCATCGCGCCGGCATCACCGCGGCAGTGCACGCCGCCGTGGGCCGCGGTGCCACCCTGGTCGACTTGGGAGCGGGCAGCTGCACCAAGGCCGCCAGCCTGTTCGCGGCCTTCGAGCCTGCGCGCTACGTGGCGGTGGACATCTCGGCCAACTATCTGCAGGGCACGCTGCAGCGCCTGCAGCAACTGCACCCGGCGGTGGAGATGGTGGCCGTGGGTATGGACTTCTCCTCGCGGCTGGCGCTGCCGGCCGATCTGACGTGCGGCCCGGCACTGGTGTTCTACCCAGGGTCCAGCATCGGCAACTTCGCACCTGCACCGGCTTTGCGCCTGCTCCGCCAAGCCCACGCCGCGGCCGCGGGCGGCGCGCTGCTCATCGGCGTGGACTGCGTCAAGCCCGCCGACGTGCTGGAGGCCGCCTACGACGACGCGCTGGGAGTCACGGCGGCCTTCAACCTGAACCTGCTGCGTCACCTGAACCGGCTGTTGGGCAGCGACTTCGACGTGCGGCAGTGGCGGCACGTGGCGCTGTTCAACCGCGCCGGGTCGCGCATCGAGATGCACCTGGAGGCGCGACAGTCGCTCACCGTGCGCTGGCCAGCGGGCGAGCGCGACTTCGACGCCGGCGAGCGCATCCACACCGAGGACTCCTACAAGTGGCAGCCGGCCGATTTCCAGGCCCTGCTGCACGAAGCCGGCTTTCGCCACGTGGAGCAATGGACCGACGACCTGGGCTGGTTCGCGGTGATGCTGGCGCGGGCCTGATCAGGCCTGTGCGGGCCGGATCGGCAGCCCCGGCCCGGGCGGCAGGAAGACGGTGCGCTTCAGGGCGCGCAGCTGCGCAGCCCGGCGAAAATATCGTTGCGCTCGGCCGGGAAATAGTTGCGGTAGCGCGGCCAGCGCATACGCGGCTGGGTGGCAAAGGAGGCGCCGCGCAGCACCGGCCGGCCGTCGAACCAGGGCGCCGAATAGTCGCGGTAGGGGTGGGGCCTGAAACCGGGGTAGGGCGCGAAGGTGCTGGCCGTCCACTCCCAGACATCGCCCCAGCGGAATGCCTCCGGGCGTTGCAGCGCGGCGGCTTCCCATTCGGCTTCGGTGGGCAGCCGGCGGCCGGCCCAGGCGCACCAGGCCAGCGCTTCGTGCTGGGTCAGGTGGCAGGCGGGCAGGGCCGGGTCCAGGTCGGTCCAGTGGCCGTGGCGCCATTGCTGCCAGGCCCTGCCGCTGCGGCGCAGGTAGCGCGGCGCGGCGGCCTGGGTTTGTGCCAGCCAGGCGCGACCGGCCGCGGTCCACCAGCGGGGCTCGGCGTAGCCGCCGGCCTCGACGAAAGGCAGGAACGCCGCCCAGCGCCGCGCTTGTTGGTCGATCCGGAACGGAGCGAGATGGGTATCGTGAGCGGCGAGTTCGTTGTCGAAGGCGAAGCCCGCGCCGGCATGGCCCAGCCGGTGCGGCCCGCCTGCGAGCGCCAGATCGCCGGCGGGTGGCGGCAGCGGCGCGGGCTGCCAGCGCGGGTCGGTGATCGGCACGCCCAGCCCCTGCGCCATGTAGACCGCGGCTTCGTGGTGCATGTCTTCGTGGAACAGCGACCAGCGGTAGAAATACAGTGCGTCGTCGCCCTGCGGCGCGTCGGCCAGCAGTTCCAGCGTGCGCGACAGCTGGGCCGCCAGGTCGGCGCGCGTGGCTGCCGCGTCGGGCAGCGGCAGCGCCCAGCGGCTGTCGTGCGGCACGGCGCTGGAGTTGTACAGCGCATCCGCTCCGGCCCGCACGCCGAGTGTCCGCGCCACCAGGGGATCGGCGGCGGCGCCCAGCAGCCGCTGCGGGTTGCGCGCCAGCCACCATTCCTGGAACCAGCCGATATGGCCCAGCTCCCACAGCGGCGGGTTCAGTTCGGCACGCTGCGGCACCACCAGTTGCGGCAGCACTTGTTCGAAGAGCGCAAACGTGGTCAACGTATCGGCCCGGCTGGCCGGCAGGGCACGCGCCAGTGCTTCACGGTCCAGGTACCGAGGGCCGGCTTCGCTGTGGATGCGGGTATCGGGGCTCATTTTCTGGCCGTTCGCAGCCTCGGCTGCGGCGTCAAACGAAATCGCGGGCCCGGAGCACGCAGACCGGACGCGCGAACGGTCGTGGGTCGGCCAGGGGCGCCAGTTCGCGTATGCTGCCACAGCCATCGATGCAGGGGCCGCCCATGACGCACGCCAGCAGGACCAGCGCCAGATTGCACGAGACCTCCCGGGCCCGCGGTCCTGCCGCGCTGGGGCGGGTCACCGAGTCGTCGGCCCTAGCGCTCGCTGACCACAAGCAGGCAAGGGCCCCGGCGGCGGGTGCGCGCCAGTCGCTGCAGCTCAGGCTCATCGACGCCGCGGAACTGGGCCCGCGCGCCGCGGCCCAGCGGCGGACGGTCGAGTCGATCCGGGCATCGCTGGCACCGCGGACGCCGTGGCGGCACCTGGACAGCGCTTGCGGCGATCCGTCGGCGCCACTCCAGTTGAGACTGAATCCGCTCGATGGCGACAAGCCGGGCCGGCTGCCGGACAACGAGCGCACGCTGAAAGACCTGCTGGCGGCCAATGGCCTGGCCTTGGCCGACCGGCAGAAGGCGCGGAGTGATCCCGCCCATGAAGCCGATCTGAACGACCGCCTGCAGCGTGTGCTGGCTGCAGAGGAGAAGTTCGAGGGCAAGAATCTGAAGCCGGCTCAGCGCAGGACGCTGCGCGATTTGCTGGCCTTCGAATACGACGGGCTGGTCGACCGTGCCGGGCGCTATCGCGACGATGCCGACGCCGCTTACAGCGCCGAACTCGATGCGACGGCCCAGGCCATCCGCAAGGACCATCCCGCCGTCGACGAGTTGTACAAGGGCGGCGCCCCGTGGAAAACGGTTCTGCCTTCGATCACACCCTCGGCGCGGATCGCGAAGTGGGTAACGACGCCTGTCTTTGCAGAGGCCGTCCGCGCGCGCTACAAGCTGCTCTACAAGACGGGGGCGCCAGTCGCGGCGGCGCTGTCGGCCAACGACCAATCGGCGCTCGACGGCGAGACTGAGGCAGTGAACAGGCAGCTCGATCTGTGGAAGAAGAAACCGTATGACGCCCCTGGGTGCAATGACAATGGCACCTGGGGCACCTCCAAGACGGGTGCGGGCGGCGCCTTCGCGGTGAGCCAGGTCAACGCCCGGGTCTGGACCGAGCTGAAGAAGTGGTGGCAGGGCAAGGAGGGTACCTATGTGACGCCCAGCGACACCTCCAACTTTTCGCTCAAGAAGCACCGCGATACGCAGGACCTGAGTCCGACGTTCAACTATCACATCGATGTGGCTTGAGGGTGAGCCTGCGACCTGCTGGCCACGCCATCGCTGTTCATTCGCTGCCGGTTCGCGTTAGCCTCGGCGGTCCATGAAGCGCAAGGAAATCGTCATCGTGACGCCGGCGCTGGCCTCGGCCAACAACGGCAACTGGCAGACGGCCTGGCGCTGGGCGCGTTTCCTGTCCGCCGATTATCGGGTGCACATCACCGACGCCTGGGGGGCGGAGCGGCCGGGGGCCGATGCGGCGTTGATGATCGCGCTGCACGCCCGCCGCTCGGCGGCCTCGGTGGCGGCTTGGCATGCCGCCTTCCCGGAGCGCCCGCTGGTGCTGGTGCTCACCGGCACCGACCTGTACCGCGACATCGAAACCGACGCCGACGCGCAGCGCTCGCTGGCGCTGGCGCAGCGCCTGGTGGTGCTCAACGAAGCTGGCCCGGCGCGCCTGCCGCCAGCCTTGCGCGACCGCGTCACCGTTTGCCTGCAGTCGGCCACGCCGCGCCGCGCCCGGCCCAAGACCCCGCGCCACCTGCGCGCGCTGATGGTCGGCCACTTGCGCGACGAGAAGCAGCCGCAGATCTACTTCGACGCCGCACGCGCGCTCGCCCACTGCACCGACATCCTGTTCGACCACATCGGCGGCGGCCTGGACCCGGCGCTGGCTGCGCAGGCCCGGGCGCTGGCCGCGCAGCAGCCCCGCTACCGCTGGCTCGGCGCCTTGCCGCACGGTGCCACGCGCTCGCGCATCGCCGCCGCGCACGTGCTGGTGCACCCCAGCCGCATGGAAGGCGGCGCGCATGTGGTGATCGAGGCCGTGGTCAGCGGCACGCCGGTGCTGGCCTCGCGCATCGACGGCAATGTCGGCCTGCTCGGCCACGGCTACGACGGCTATTTCGAGCCGGGCGACGCGATCGGTCTGGTGACCCTGCTGCAGCGCATGCGCGACGATCCGTCTATGCTTGCGCACCTTCGAGAGCAATGCGACCGGCGCGCGCCGCTGTTCGACCCGGCGCGCGAGCGCCGCACCGTGCTGTCGCTGGCGGCCGAACTGCTGCCGCCGCACCCCCAGGAGATCCCCGATGAACGCCCCCGAAAGACCCCTTGAGCCGCGCCTGACCGCGCTGTCGCACGGCGGCGGTTGCGGCTGCAAGATCGCGCCCGGTGTGTTGGCGCAGATTCTCAAGGGCACGGCCGGCATGGTGATGCCGAAGGAGTTGCTGGTCGGCATCGAGACCGCCGACGACGCCGCCGTCTACCAGCTCAACGACGAGCAGGCGCTGATCGCCACCACCGACTTCTTCATGCCCATCGTCGACGACCCGTTCGACTTCGGCCGCATCGCCGCCACCAATGCCATCAGCGACGTCTACGCCATGGGCGGGCGGCCGATCATGGCGCTGGCGCTGGTGGGCATGCCGATCAACGTGCTGTCCACGGCCACCATCGGCCGCATCCTGGACGGCGGCATGTCGGTGTGCCGCGAAGCCGGCATTCCCATCGCCGGCGGCCACACCATCGACTCGGTGGAGGCCATCTACGGCCTGGTGGCCATGGGCCTGGTGCACCCCAAGCGCGTCAAGCGCAACGCCGACGCCAAGCCGGGCGACCTGCTCGTGCTGGGCAAACCGCTGGGCGTGGGCGTGATGTCGGCGGCGCTGAAGAAGGGCGAGCTCGGCGACGCGGGTTATGCGCAGATGATTGCCAGCACGACGAAGCTCAATACCCCCGGCCCGGACCTCGCAGCGCTGCCGGGCGTGCACGCCTTGACCGACGTCACCGGCTTCGGCCTGGCCGGCCATGCGCTGGAAATCGCCCGCGGAGCCGGTTGCCAGGTGCGTGTCGAATGGGCAAAGGTGCCGCTGTTGGCCGGCGTGCGCGAACTGGCTTCGAAGGGCCATGTCACCGGCGCCTCGGGCCGCAACTGGGCCGGCTATGGTGCGCAGGTGGCGTTGCCCCACGGCTTTGCCGCCGTTGATCAGGCCTTGCTGGGCGACCCGCAGACCAGCGGCGGACTGCTCGTCTCCTGCGACGCGGCGGCACTGGGCGAGGTGCTGGCCATCTTCCGCCGCCATGGTTTCGAGGCCGCGTCCGTCATCGGCGAGATCGCTGACGCGCCCGTCGGAGCGCCGCGCCTGGTGGTGCGCTGAGGCGCCTCCGCTTCAGCTTCGACAGGCAGTCCTTCGCCGGCGCCCCTCGCGACGGCCATTGCTCGCCGTCAAGCTTGCAGCAGTTGGCTGACGCTTCGCCGCCGCTGCCGCCATAAGATCTGCATTCGGGGAATGAGACGAAGAACCCGGAGGATTGATCATGAAGCGTCGAAACATGGTGTTGTCGATCACGGCGGCGGCCACCGCGCCCGGCTTCGTGCTCGCAGCGAGCAAGGACGAAGAGCGCGCCGATGTGCGCAAGGCGGCGCAGGAAGCGCTGGCCGCGGTCTACAAGGTGCAGCCGTCGGCGCGCAAGGCGGTCGAGTCGGCCGCCGGCTACGCGGCGTTCAGCAATTTCGGCATGAAGATCCTGCTGGCCGGCAGCGGCACCGGCAAGGGCGTCGCGGTCAACAACAAGACCCGGGCGACGACCTACATGAAGATGGCCGAGTTGCAGGCCGGGCTCGGCTTCGGGGTCAAGAAGTTCCAGCTCGTCTGGGTCTTCGACACCGAGCAGGCGCTGAACAAGTTCGTCGATTCGGGCTGGGAGATCGGCGCCCAGGCCACCGCGTCGGCCAAGGCCGGCGACAAGGGCGCGTCGTACCAGGGCGCGGTCGCGGTCTCGCCCGGGGTCTGGCTGTACCAGGTCACTGGCGACAGCCTGGCCGTGGAGCTGACCGCCAAGGGCACGAAGTACTACAAGGACAGCGACCTCAACTGACCGGGGCATGTCATATGGAACGTCAGTTCCGAACGAGGCGTCGTGGACGCCGGCGGTCGGCGTGTTGGCGGGAGCACTGCCCGTGAAGCCGCGGGACGGTTGCGGCTCTGCGACGCACTGCCTGCCATGCCTCGTGCTGCGCTGAAGCGGGTCTATTTCAACGCCAGCAGGAAGTCCTTCACCGGCGCCACCGTGCGAGCCGGGTTTTCCTCGTGCGGCACGTGGCCCAGGTCGTCGAAGACGACGAGCCGGCTGCCGGCAATCTGCTGCTGAAGCCATTGCCCGACGGCGGGCGGAATCAGCCGGTCGCGCCCACCCCACAAGATGAGTGTGGGCTGCTTGACGCGAGCGATCTGCTCGGCCCCTTCGCCCATCACCCACTGCTGCATGCGCTGACCCAGCGCCCGCCGGTTGCCCTCGCGCAGCGTCAGCTCGAAATGGCGGTCGACGAGTTCCGGCGTCACGCGGGCCGGGTCGCCGTAGACCGAGGTCAGGCTCTGCGCCACCACCGATCGCGGCAGCACCCACTCGGCGATGCGGTTGACGACCGGCAGTCTGGCAACCGCGAAGCCCAGCGGTACCGATTCGGGCGTGAAGACTGGCCCGGCGGCGTCGACCAGCACCAGTGCCGCCACGCGCTCGGGCGCCATCACCGCCAGGCGCCAGGCGATCTCGCCGCCGAGCGAATTGCCGCCGACGACGGCGCGCGGAACCTGCAGCGCGTCCAGCAGATCCAGCACGAAGCGGGCGTAGGTGTCGCCGCGGTAGTCGCCGGGTGAGTACTGGCCAGTGAAGGGCCCGGTGAGGCCGAAGCCCGGCAGGTCGAAGCTGATGATGCGGCGCTGACCTTTCAGCGCCGCCACCCAACCCTCCCAGGTGTGCAGGCTGGCCGAGGTGCCATGGATCAGCACCAGCGGCAGCGGGTCGTCGCGCGGGCCTTCGTCGCGCAGGTGCACGACCTGGCCGCGCACCTCGATGAAGTCCGAAGGCGGCAGCGCCCAACGCGCCACCAGCGTCTCCACGGGCCGGTCGGGCGCGCGCGACAAGGCCAGTGCCAGCGCGGTGACGAGCAGCAGCGCACCGAAGATGCGCAGCAGCACGGCCATCCGCTGAACCCTCGCCGGTGCCGAGGAGGGCTGCCGTCAGACGCTGGCGCGTGCCGTCGAAGGCGGCGTATCGCGCAGCCGCCGGCGCTGCAGCAGCATCACCCCGGCCAGCAGCACCAGCGCGGGAATGAACACCCACTCCTTGGCCGGGCGGTCGGCGGGCAATTCGATGCCGACGATATTGAAGCCTTGCTCGATGCCCAGCTTCTCGGCCGCCGAGCCGAACTGCACCTGCGCGATCTGCATCTCGCCGCCCAGCGGCACCACGGTCAGGCCGATGCGGCGCAGGCGCTCGCGCGCCGGTCCGGCGTCACCCAGCGGCAGCAGCACGCCCTTGCGGATGTCCTTGCCGTCGAGGTTGGTACCGGCGATCCAGATGCGTTTGCGTTCGCCGGGCTGGGCCTTTTCCACCAGTTCCATCAACTGCGCAGGTGGCGCCTCGACGAATGGCGGGTAGACCTCGTCCCAGAAGAAGCCGGGCCGGAACAGGGCGAAGGTGACCAGCAGCAGCGCGATCGACTCGTACCAGCGTGAGCGCACCAGGAAATAGTTCTGCGTGGCGGCGGCGAAGACCAGCATCGCGATCACGGCGCTCACGATCGTCAGCAGGAGGTGCCAGAGGGTGTCCACGCCGATCAGCAGCAACTGCGTATTGAAGATGAACAGGAACGGCAGGATCGCCGTGCGCATGCTGTAGTAGAAGGCCGTGATGCCGGTCTTGATAGGGTCGGTGCGCGCAATCGCCGCCGCCGCGAACGAGGCCAGCCCCACCGGCGGCGTGACATCGGCCATGAGCCCGAAATAGAAGACGAACAGGTGCACGGCGATCAGCGGCACCAGCAGGCCGCTCTGCGCGCCGAGTTCCACCACCACCGGCGCCATCAGCGTGGAGACGACGATGTAGTTGGCGGTGGTCGGCAGGCCCATGCCCAGCACCAGGCTGATGAAGGCCACCAGCACCAGCATCAGCATCAGGTTGCCGCCGGAAAGCAGCTCCACCACCTCGGTCATCACCAGGCCGATACCGGTGAGCGACACCGTGCCGACGATGATGCCGGCTGCCGCGGTGGCCACACCGATGCCGATCATGTTGCGCGCGCCGGCCTCCAGCCCCGCCACCAGGTCCATGAGCCCCACCTTGACGGCCGCACCGAGCCCGTCGTGGCCGCGCAGCAAGGCCATCAGCGGCCGCTGCGTGACCATCACGAAGATCATGAACAAGGTGGCCCAGAAGGCCGACAGCGCCGGCGACATCTGCTCCACCATCAAGCACCAGATCAGCACCACCACGCTGAGCAGGTAGTGCAGGCCCGACAGCAGCGTGGGCTGGGTCTCGGGCAATTCGAACACGGGCGCGTTGGGGTCGTCCAGCGTCAGCTCGGGCTGGCGCGAAGCCACCCACATCAACGCGACATAGGCGCCCAGCAGGCCGGCGCCGATGATCCACACCGCGGCGTCGGGCAGCAGCGTCTTGACCCAGCCGATGCCGTAGTACACGGCGCCGGCCAGCACCACGAAGCCGGAGGCATTCATCGCCAGCGCCAGCAGCCGCTGCCCGGCGGTGGCCTGGCTGCGCCGCGGCAGGCCTTGCAGCCCGGCCTTCAGGGCCTCCAGGTGGACGATATAGAAGAGCGCGATATAGCTGATGATCGCCGGCAGCACGGCGTGCTTCATCACCTCGACATAGGTGATGCCGACATATTCGACCATCAGGAAAGCCGCCGCGCCCATCACCGGCGGCATGATCTGGCCGTTCACCGAACTCGACACTTCCACCGCGCCGGCCTGGTCGGGCCGGTAGCCGACGCGCTTCATGAGCGGGATCGTGAAGGTGCCGGTGGTGACCACGTTGGCGATGGAGGAGCCGCTGATGATGCCGGTGGCCGCCGACGACACGACCGCCGCCTTGGCCGGGCCGCCGCGCATGTGGCCGAGCAATGCGAAGGCGCTCTTGATGAAGTAGTTGCCGGCGCCGGCGCGGTCGAGCAGGCTGCCGAAGAGCACGAACAGGAAGATGAAGCCGCTGGACACGCCCAGGGCGACGCCGAAGACGCCTTCGGTGGTGAGCCACTGGTGCGACATGGCGCGCGACAGCGAGGCGCCCTTGTGCGCGATGAGGTCGGGCATGTAGGGCCCGCCGAAGGTATAGCCGAGGAAGACCAGCGCCACGATGACCATCGGCAGCCCGAGCGCGCGTCGCGTGGCCTCCAGCAGCATCACGATGCCTGCCACGGCCACCGCGAGGTCCATCGTCGTGGGCTGGCCCGGGCGCGTGGACAGTTCACGGTAGAAGAAGAAGATATACGAGGCGCAGAAGGCGCCCACCAGCGCGAAGACCCAGTCCTGCACCGGCACATGCGAGCGCGGCGAGCGCTTGAAGGCCGGGTAGGCCAGGAAGGCGAGGAAGATGGCGAAGGCCAGGTGGATGGCGCGCGACTGCGTATCGTTGAAGACGCCGATGCCCAGCGCAAAGGGCAGCGGCGAGGCGATCCACAACTGGAACAGGCTCCAGGCCAGCGTCGTGAACAGCAGCAGCCGGGCCACCAGCGGGCCGGGCTGGCGACCGCCGGCGTCCTGTTCGGCGACGAGCACGTTGACGTCGATCTCGGCGGCAGGGGTCTTCGTTTTGCCGAACATAGCCGGGCCCTCCTGGAAGCGTTCTTCAGCGCTGCAAACAATACAGGCCCCGGGGCGGGGCCTGTATCAGGGTTCAGGACGGGATTACATCCAGCCCTTTTCCTTGTAGTACTTGGCCGCGCCCGGGTGCATGGGCGCGGAATTGCCGTTCTTGACCATGTCCTTGGGGTCGAGCGCGCCGAAGGCCGGGTGCAGCTTCTTGAATTCCTCGAAATTCTCGAACACCGCCTTCACCAGTTCGTACACCGTGGCGTCGGGCACCTTGGCCGAGGTCACGAAGGTGGCCAGCACGCCGTAAGTGGGCGTGGGGTTCGGGTGCCCCGCATACAGGCCGCCGGGGATATTGACCTTGGCGTAGAAGGGCGCGCCGGCCACCAGCTTGTCCACCGCCGGGCCGGTGAGCGGCACCAGGCGCGCGCCGCAGGTGGTGATGGGGTCCTGGATATTGGCGCTGGGGTGGCCGACGCCGTAGAAGAAGCCGTCGATCTTGTTGTCGCACAGCGCCGCGCCGTGCTCGTCGGCCTTCAGTTCCGAGGCCAGCG
>Ga0138256_10003418_pt1 | contig 16875 bp, 15 predicted proteins | sample KNB2016incub_MG_FD_105486 | JGI IMG/M metagenome (GOLD analysis project Ga0138256, IMG submission 105486) | Active sludge microbial communities from wastewater in Klosterneuburg, Austria - KNB2014incub_MG | ecosystem: Engineered > WWTP > Activated sludge > Unclassified | place: Austria... | reverse complement strand
TGCGCTCCTTCGGGCGGCGAGGTCATCGGCGAGGTAAAACTGAAGGATCCCTTCACCGTCTGCTGCGTCGGATTTGATATGTGATGCCAAGGTCGGGTCGAAGTTCGCCATGACGAACTTCGACCCGATCTTGAAGGGGGGCTCTTCAAAACGACTGAGCGAAGGAGACATACGTCGTCCCGATCGGGATGCGTGCGTCTCGTTCGTCACTTCGAACATCGAAGAACGGCGCGGGTTGATGCAGCAGAAATTGAGCTTCCGCCTCGAGCCGCAGAGCAAACGACCGTTTCAGTGGAATTTCAACACCCGCGCGCACCCCGACGGAAAACAGGCCCGTGGAGCGCGCAGGGGGATACTTGGGATCGATGTCGAGATTTCGCTCGTCGCATTGGGTCGACAACCAACCGCCCATCGCGACCGCACAACCAAAGAAGGGAACTCGGCGCAAACACGCGCCCGCACTCGCTCCGTAGAGTTGAGAACGCACGGAAGCTCGATCTGAAAAGTCCCCGTCCAACTCGGCCGAAACGATCGGCGGAAATGCGAGCGCCTCCAGTTCGAACATGAACACCCCAACCGAACGCCCGTAGCCAAACCGCAATCCAGGCATCGGCTCAGGCAACAACCCCAACGAGGCGACCACCCCGAGGGCCAAGTGATTTGGCAGTGGACTTTCTTTTTCCTTCTCGGGCGCGGCGCGCTCCTGAGCCAAACTCGACGCCAGCTCCATGTACGCGACCAGGTTGCTCCCTTTTTTCTGGACACGCTCCGGCTTTTCCACCTCCGCCACGAGTTCGTCAACGCTCATCGGGGGTTCTTCCTCGGGAAGCGGTATCGTCTGCCGCAGAAGTCTCGTCGCATCGAACGCCGTCCAATACAGCACCGTAAAACATTCGGGGGATGGCTGGTACGAATGCATATCGTGAAACATCTCGACCCCATCCGGATCCGAGACGGATAAATAGACGACCTTGTCCCCTTTCGGTATTCGCTTGATCGAAATGCTCAGCTTCTTCTCCGCCGTTGGGTTGAGTGACCGAATCGTTATCCAGTTCGTGATGATCCCATAAAACGAATCGTAGTCATTACACTTCGGCAAGTTCGGCGCGACGTTCAACTCGAGCCGATGAGGCGGCGTATCGCTCACATCCGCATGCGCAAGGTCCGGCCACAAAAGACCAACCCCGAACACACCCACTCCCAACCCGAACCGAATGATTTTATTTGTCGCCGTCAAAAGGTTCACCAGCACGTCCCGCATACGAGTAGCACCCATGATAAATGGATGACCAATCGGTGGCAAGTCCAAAGATGGCTCATGACCCAAGTGTCGGACAATCTGCATACGAGATTCCGCTGGCGCATGTCGATTGCTTTGACAATCAACCTAGGCCCGCCAACACTCGTTCAATTGCAATTCAGGAAGATCCGCAAGGGGCTGTTCGGCGATTCCCGATGCTGTTGCAAGCGAATGCACAAACGGGGCGCCACTGACGCGCGGGCCACGCGCCAGCGCATTGTGTTGCAGCGAGAATTTTGCGATGAGGACGTCTGAACGATCTTGCGAGGTGCACGACCATCTCAGGCGAACATCGGTTCAGTCGTCTTCGCATGTTCAGCTTGTCAACCGCATAATAGCTTACAATCGTTCGACGGCGGACCGTTACCGATTTTTTCGCAATCGCACGGGGCATTCCGTCAGGGGTCCACACGCGCAATGACGCCATTCGGTCGCAAGCGCATGGTTCGTTCGTGCGACGATCGATTGCGCGACTTATTCCCCATCATTCGTATTCCACGAACACCTCCGGCAACGCGCGACAACGAGCTGCCGCGCCCGCAAGCCGATACGGCGGCGACACCGGACCACGACGAGGCTGCGCGAGAGCACGTTTTGGATTTCGACCGGAAAGTTGTCCTTTTTGGCCCCACCGCGTTACACTCGCCTTCATGCGTGGCACAATTCTTTTGCTTCTCTCGTCCATTCTCCTCGGTTGCGGCGAAGAAGTGGGCAACCGAAACGATAATGCGTGTCCCAACCCGTCCACTGATCCTTTGGCAGCACGCGTTTTCGTCGTGCAACCACGCATCACCGCAGAACACATGGAGAGCTATGAAGCATACCAAACGCATCTCGTCGAACTGGCGCGAACGCACGTAGCCCCGTGCCTTGCGCGCGATAGGACCAACATCGTCGTATTTCCAGAAAACACCGGCCTGCCCGCAGCTTTCATTGGATCGCGCGGACAAGCAGCTCGAGCTTCGACGTCGGCATTCGCGGCTTTCTTGGCGCTCGGAGGGCAATACAACCAGGCTGTTCAGTTCTACAAAGACAAGTGGCCCAACGTCGCTTTGCCAACCCAAATCGAGCTCGGCATTACCGATACCGTTTGGCGAGCGTTTTATGAGACGAACGAACTCATCGCCCAAGAACTGGGCGCATGGGTCATCGCTTCGGCCAACGTGAGCGGGCTCGTCGAACGCAGCACCGATCCCATCGAAATCGCCGCTCTGGCAGATCCCGACCAAAAGAACGTTTCGTACGTGTATGTAGCGCGCGACCCCGCCGTGTACAATACGGCGTTCGTGCACGCTCCAGATGGATCCATCTTTGCAATGCGAAAGAAGCCATATCTCGTTGCGAGCGAAAAAAATGACCTCGCCTTTACAGCCGGTTCCCTGCGCGATGCTACACCCATCGAAATCGGACCCATCGCTATCGGCATCTTCACGAGCAAAGATGCGTGGATGCCCGACATGGTCGACAGACTCGCGGCGCTCGGAGCCGATACGTTCGTCCAGCCAGAAGCATTTGCTGGTTGGACGATTGCCGAGGGCCCGGACGAACCCTATGCTTGGTCGCCCGACATTCTCAGTCAAAGCGCAATGGCGGCCGTACGAAAACACGGCGCCTACAAGCACGGCGTGGTTTCGCACTTGACGGGCAATTTGTTCGATATGACCTTCGACGGGCAATCGATCATTTTGGCTGATCCGGTTCCGGGAGAACTGCAGCGTGCTTATGTGGGACAATCCGAAGAGGGTGGCGTGATGGCCGTCGCCCCGTGGGTCATCGACGATCCGATCGAAGAAGATCCAACGGCAACGATAGACGCTCGCAAGGCAAAACTTCGAGCGACCGGACAAGAGCTATTGCCAGGTGGTCCGCGGGCAAACCAATACGTAGAAACGGTCATTGCTGCGGACGTTGGCAACTCGTCACCGCTGCCTCCAACGAACGACGGTCCGAAAGGCGTGCTTTCTGCGAGCCGCCCCATTTTCGACGTCGGTCAATCCGAACAAAGCCACGCCGCCGTGGCCTGGACGAATACATCACCCATTGTCGTCGTCTTTCAAGAAGGCGCGCGCGGAGCAACACGCATCGTCGCCGTGACGTCCGAGGATCAAGGTAAAACGTTTGGCGCACCGCACTCCATTGCACCAAACGGCAACGCACAGATTGCGCCCGCTGTCCTCGTCACCGGCATGGTCGTGTACGTTGCGTGGCAAGAGATCGACAAACAAGGCAGTCGAATTGCCTGTGCCATTTCGGCGGACCGCGGAAAAACGTTTGGCATGCCTGTGTATCTACCGTCTGAAGTGGCCGCCCAAGCCGATTCGTGGCAGCCTGCATTCGCGAGCGCCAGCGGCTTCGCCTTTCTCGCTTACGTGGACGGATCCTCGGGAAATGAGCGGATCATGCTCGCGAAAACCGCCGAAGGCGCGCTCGCTTTCACGACAAACCCCATGGAAACGACAAAACCTTACCCCGCAGGCGACGTTCGCAACAATCAATGGTCACCGTCGGTCGCGGCAAACGCGAATCACGTCGCCGTCGCATGGGTCGATTTTCGTCACGGGAATTGGGATGTATTTCTATCGCGATCAACCGACGCCGGCTCGAGCTTCGCCGCCCCCCTCCGCATCGATGATGCCACCGATGCGCCCGAACGATTGCACAATGATGCTTTTGTGACATTCTTGCCGAACGTCGACCCTTCGACGCTCGCCGTGGGATGGAGCGACGTGCGCCTGCGTAATCGATATGCGGCTCCCCGAGTGTCGCTCGTTGCAGGCTCCGTCATCGGCCAAAGCCGCCGTTTCGGATCGACAGACGCAAATGCCTATTCGCCACGGCTCGCTCAGCTCGGAGCGGGTCGAGTTGCGTTGGTTTGGCAAGACGATCGAACGCTCGGAAGCGATATTTACCTGTCCACCAGCATCGACGCGGGCGCGAATTTTGGCACGGAAATGCGCGTAGACGACGGAGGCGACGGTCCAAGCTACCAAACGGCACCGGTCATCGCCGGCGACGGTACCGGCAACGTCATCGTCGCGTGGGAAGATTCTCGCTCCGGCCAACGCAGAATTCGGTTCGCTTTGGGTAAACCCTAAGCGGCGCGCAGATTCGACCGCTCGTCGACGAAGGGCAATCTCACGCCACACGAGCGTGATCGTCCGGCGAAACGACGAACGGGCAAACAGCCTTGCCTATGCTCACGTTTGGCCTCGTGCGTCACGCCTAGCGACGTGACACCAGCCCGTCCAAGCACCATGTCCACGCGAGCGTGAAACATTTGTCTCGGAACCATGAGATCACGAAACGCCCCATGCCGCAAAGGAAGGAAACGCAAACATGTTGACCGTTGGCGACAAGTTTCCCGATTTCAAGCTGCAAGCCGTCATAGGGCTCGAGAAGGGCAAGGAATTTCGGGAGATATCGAGCGACAATTTCCCGGCGAAGTGGAAAGTGGTGTTTTTCTGGCCAATGGACTTCACGTTCGTGTGTCCCACGGAAATTGCCGAGTTCGGTCGGCGGAATGCAGATTTTGCCGAGCGAGATGCACAGATTCTCGGCGTGAGCACCGACACGCAATACGTTCACTTGGCATGGCGCAATCAGCACGCCGACCTGAAACATCTGCCTTTTCCAATGCTTGCAGATACCAAACGCGAACTCGCGAGTGCCCTCGGGATCCTGCACAAGCACGAGGGCGTGCCGCTTCGAGCGACGTTCATCGTGGATCCGGACGGAATCATTCGTTTCGCAACGGTGAACGACCTGTCGGTCGGACGAAACGTAAACGAAGTGCTGCGCGTGCTCGATGCCCTCCAAACGGACGAACTCTGCCCATGCAATTGGGTGAAGGGCCAGCAAACGCTGGAGGCAGCGTAGCCATGTCGTCGCTCGAATCACTGCGGCACACGTTGCCGGAAGCTGCCAAGGACTTGCGGCTTTCCCTGAAAACAGTCCTCCAATCGGCGACGCTGTCGCCGGCGCAGCGGTGGGGAGTGGCGATCGCCTGCGCAATCACCGCTCAATCGAGGGCGCTGCGTGACGCGATCGTCGAGGAAGCGCGGCGCGAGGTGGACGAGTTGGTCGTTGACGACGCGCTTGCTGCGGCCGCCCTCATGGCAATGAACAACGTATATTACCGATTTCGGCATCTGGTTGGTAAATCGGTGTATTCGGAAAAACCAGCGCATCTTCGAATGACTCGCTTAGCCAAACCGGCTACGAACAAGCCCGATTTCGAGTTGGTTTGTTTGGCCGTGAGTGCGATGGCGGGTTGTGAAGTGTGCATTCGGTCGCACGAAACCGCGGTGCTCGATGGCGGTTTGACCGAGGATCACGTGCACGACGCCGTTCGCATTGCAGCGACGATTCAGGGCGTCGCCACCGCACTCGATGCTCTCGAGCCCGCCCAAGCGGACAAACGCTCGGCACTCGACCGGCAAAACAACGGGCACGACCCGGCCATCGTTCAAGGAGGATGAGGACGCATTGATCAAGAACCAGGCGTCGCGGGGGGAGCCGCAACCCCCTGCGCGCCATCGGTCCCAGTCTCGGATGCAAGCAATTCTTCGAGCACTTGAATGGCACCCGCAATGCGCAAAAGAGTCGACTGAAGATTGGCCCTCTTGGTTTCGAGCTCGTCGAGCAGCGCACGCCCGCTCTCGAGCTCGCCGCGGAGCTCACGAAGACGTTCTTCAAGCTTGTCTCTCATCGATTCCATCTCCTCGTTCGCAAAAGGCCAACCAACACCATCGACCGAGCCGAGCTTGTGTTTCATGCATGAAACAACGTGGCTCCTTTTCAGAAAGACCTTTCAATGTGTCAATCTCGCACCCGAAGCTCCAGATACCGCTCGGCCCGGTCCACCCATCCGCGAGCGCTTTGGCCAGCGAGAACGTGCTGCACCGCAGCCTCTGCAATCTGCACGCAATGATCCAGGTTGCAATGGAGAAACAGGGCTTGGCGGCCGAATGGAACCATCGAACCGAGCGCTATGACACGGCGCATGGAGTCGCGCCACGATGCGCGGAAGCCACGACGATACAGCGGATATACTTGGGGGACAAAACATTGCCGCCATTCCGTTGGATGCGTACCCGGACGAATGATACCTGCATGGCAAAGTTGCGAGAGAAGCGTTTGGAATCGATCGCCGCTCGCAAAATCCACTCCTCTTCCCCATCCTCCCTCGGGAATCTCGACACACAAGATCGTTTCGCTCGGGTTCGATAGTTCCGGAGAATAATGCTTCAATTCCGACACTCGGCCAAACCAATAACGGGGATCGGGCGAATAATACGTTTCGTGCGGTCCAGCTCTTTCCAACGGCAGCGCGAGATAAATCAGGTAAGCACCTCGGTGTTCGAGTCCAGTCTCCACGATGTCCTTCAAATCACCTGCAAAAAAAACGGTATTGTCCTGGGCGTCTTCGATACAAAACGGACGACTCATTTCGACAGATACTCCTGATGAAGTGAGTTCCTTTTCGAGGTACTGGATCATCGACGAAACACCTTTGGCAGGGTACAGGAAATGATCGAGATCCTCGGGTTGTTCGGCAAAGGCATCAATTTTCGTCAGCATTCGCCCAAAGGCGTTTTGCAAGAGCGCCCAAGGCCGCGTGGTGCTGAGGCGCTTTTTAGCAACGCTTTGAGAAAGCTCGGCCGGATCGATGCCCCATACTTTTTCAGCATAGGGTCGGTAAAACGCTCGGTACGCCGGTTCGCCCACGCGATCGATGACAAACCGCTCAAACCCGACGTCCCTGTCCTCTGTCTGCGAGACGCGGTCATGTTCCCACCGGGCAAACGCTCGCCCGCGACGTCCGGTGCTCAAAAGACCCACGCCAAGCGACAAACTCGCCGATGGTCCCAGGGCGGACAGCATCTCGAGAGCATTCGGTGGATAGGCCAAACGATGCCCACCAAACAGCAGCACACCTCGACGTGGCCGCAAAAGAAAGGGATTCTTTGCATGAATTTCACGAAAAAGCGGCAATTCGAGCGCTGCGCGATGAAGTCGATGCGATCCGATATCGCACGGAATTCCGCGAAAGAATTCAGCCGCAGCGAGCCCCCCTGCACGTGACGAACGCTCGATGATGCGTACGCGCCTGCCCGCTCGCGCAAGCAGAAGTGCCGCATAAAGGCCAGAAATGCCGGCGCCAACAACGAGAAACGAGGAGGCAGGAGACGTCTTCGGCATGCGGAACGAGAAGTCGTAGCATACACGAACGGGAAGACAACGGGAGCGTGGTCTGTCTCTCAGAACGCGAACGAAAGATTGCCGCCAACGCCGGGACCGCCCGAATTGAACCTTCGAGCTTGATAGCCGCCACGAATTTGGGCGGAGAACCCGCCGGCAATCTTGATCGAAACCTCGGCCACGAGCCGAACACCGAAAGCGTCCGCATTGGGCATGTCGGTGATTTCGATGATGGGTGAGACGAGCAATCGACTGCCACCCACGATATCCATGCGCGAGTAAATGCGGCTCCCGAAGGCCACACCACTCAGTCCAAGTCGTTCGAATCCGAGGATGAGTTTGGTGCCGTAGGGATCGCCAATATGGGTTGCGATGTTGAAGCCGGCGGAAAACCCTTCCTCCGTGACGCTCGTGAGCAGTTCCCCTTCGACTTGCCACAAGTCGAGAACTCGGAACCGAACACGCGCAGAGCCGAAGTTGAGACCCACGCCGTATTGCTCTTCGTCGTACGTTTGGAATTTGTGCTTCAACGATTGTCCGCGAAGCACACCCATGCGAAATCCGAATTCAGAAACGGTGCGCAGCGATCGGTACGTGTACCCCGCGTCGACGCGGTAATAATGTTCGTCCACCGTGGGAATGATTTCGCCGTTGACACACCCCGGCTGATTCTGCTCGCAGGGAATGGTAAGCGTACCGGTGTTCTTTCCAAACCCGACGTATTCGCCACCCACGGTGACGATGGAGCGACGTCCACCGAGGCGAGCAAGCAGCGCGCGCTCTCGCGTATCGGTCAGATCTTCGATGACCGTCACGGGATGGGGCGCCGTGCGCGACGCGAATGCGGCGACACGCGAGCCATTGACATGCTCGATTTCGATGGCGTACGCAATGCCCGGCGCCTTCATCAGGTCGGCCGGAACGACGGCAACGTATTGGTCTCGATCGCCGCGTTTGAAATCGATCAATCGTTCGGCGCCCGCCGCGGTGGTCACGACGGCGACGACTCGCCGAATCAATTGTGGATAATCGAACGTGGTTTTTATGTCGAGCGGTTCGTTTGGCGGGGCCGAGTAAACGGCCGCATGGTACACGCGTGGCTGCAACGCGGCAGGTTTTTGTGGAGCCACCGGCGCGGCAGGTGCCGGTTGTCCTGTTGAGGCTTGTGCAACGGTCGGAATCGGAGCTGTTTGTCCAGATGGAACCGGCGTCGCTGCGGGTTGGGCAGGAGAAGCGGCCGCTGCGTCTGCAGCCGTTTCGGCCGTTTGCGGAGCGGCCAGCGCCGCGCCGACGGATCCGACCAAGACGAGGACGAATGCCACGAGGGGCAATGCGCATTTGGCGAAGCGTCGTTCGGTCACCATGTGTACCCCACTGCGCCGCCGAAGCCCGGGCCAGCGTGATCAATGGTTCGGCCTTGAAAGGACACGCGAGCAGATATCACGAGTTCGGGAGTGAATCGATAACCTGCCTGGACGATCGCGCGGACACCGACTTCGCTTGCACCGGCAGACTCGGTCTCCGCAACGCCACCTTTCGCGCTTCCCGCAGGCTGGTTGGTCACTTCGGTTCGCACGAGAATGGGAACCTTCTTGATGGTATTGAGTTCCAATTGGGTAAACCCTCGCAAACCGATGCCATACAAGAGTTCTCCACCGAGCAACAGATTCGTGTCGAGATCGCTCCCGATGCGGAAGATCAACTGACCACCACCGCTGACCCCCGAATCCTGCAAACCGATGGCCATTCGCCCGATGAGTGAGAAGAGGCGATGAAAACCAACCTCGGTCTCGAGGTATCCGTACGTGAGCCCAATCGCGCGCCCTTTTTTGCCGTCCACGTCGAGATCACGAAGCGATCCGCCTTGACCGCGATACACGCCAAACCCCGTGCGAAGCGCTCGAACACCCACGTCGTCGTAACGCAATCCGAAAATGCCTTCGGTCTGCCATGCCCAATCATTTCCTCTCAAACGATTGTAGTCGGCATAGTCGGTGAGCAGCGTGGCGCTCGCTCCCACTTTGCGCGGCGGCCCGATCTTCGGCATCGGCAGCACATCGGCATGCTTGGGCGCTTCAGGTCCACCCACGACCGGAATCGCATCGCCCTTGGCCGACGTTGCCTCGATGAAGTATTCGATTTCTGGAGGCTGAAGTTTTTCTTTTGGAACCCAACCTCCCCAGAACCCGGGACCCGTCGAAACCATGTGGACCGTTTCGAATGTCGATTCACCCCGCCGACGAACATGAAGCAACGCTCCCGTTGCAGCGTCCGTCAATTCGGCAACGAACTCGAGACGCGATCCCTCGAGAACCTCCTTGGGTGGCTCGAAACTCCTGAGCTCTGGAATGGAAGGTTCCTCGGTGTCCTTCGTGCGACGCTTGGGCGTGTCCTTCGCTTCGACCAAACGCCGCAACGCCGCCGCCTCCTCATAAAGCACTCGCGCATAACGCCCATTCGGCGTGGTCCGCACGTACTCCTCATACTTGCGAATGCGCGCGATCAAATCGGCACCCTGCAAACTGTCGAACATCTCGGCCACGGTCCGCGCTTCCGCATCGAGCTTCGACTCCCCAGGTGTTTGTCCCGTCGGCGCCGATCCCCCATCGGTCGGCGACGGGGCCGGCGACGTCGAAGGAGACGATGTCGACGTTACGGGCGCCGGCAAAATCACCAAATCGCCCTTCTCAGGCGTCCTCGTCAATTCACCCGACGGCCGCGCAAGCGACAACGTCGTCCGAACCTGCCCGAGCTGCAACGTCCCTATGCGAAAACGATCCTCGAAAACTTTGCCCGAAACCGGATGCTTCAGTCGCACCGGACGCCAAAGTTCGACAAGCGCGCCCTCCGACGCGCCTTGCCCCGCACCCATGTCAACAACGAGGTCCTCGCCATCGAGCGCAAGCACCGTCGCTCGAACCTCCCCCGTCGCCTTCACTTGCGCAAGTGCCGTGCCGCTCGTGCCCAAAACGGCAAGCGCCATGAGCCCGGCCAGCACAACCCCCCGCCGCCTCGAACGCCCACCAGTACCCCGTTTGTCGTCGTCCATCACGCGACGCCATTTTTAGGTGGATATTTTTGAATTTCAAGAGGGTATTTGAAAAAAAGTTACAGTAATGTACCTCGCACAATTGTCGCGTGTATGTCGATTCGCACTGCCATGATCACAATCGCTTCCACTGGACGAATGCTCCGTTCACGCCCGCCCTCCAATCGCGACAAGGTCGTTGACAAAACCCTTCACGGCGAAACACGCAATGCCTCTGCCGATCAACAACCCCTCGGCAAGGAAAAACTCGAGCCAACGACCGTCAATCGCCCTCCGTATCGAAGATCCGTGACGAAGATACCTACGCAACGCGAATCTTTCGCGCACAAGCGCGTATGAATTTACGCAATCACAATAAGTTTGAACTTCGGTTGACGCCGCAGGCTCCGGCCATATACCGTCGCGTTGCCTTGACGTTCGAAAGCAAATCCTCGCAAAGCCTGTTTCGAGGGGTTCTCCACGGCATCGGTGTCGGCGGCACGCTCTACGCCTCGCTCGTCGTCGCCTACGTCGGGACGAGACCCTTTGCGCTGTTCTACACGCCCGGTGTTCGCCCGCTGTTCGTCGAGTTCACACGGCGGTTCGTCGTGCCCGTGGCTGCGAAGCTCGGCGGGTTGCGCATCACGGGCTCTGGCATGGAGCACGTGGATGCGTGCGCAAAAGGGTACGTGCTCATCGCCAACCACGCATCGAACCTGGATCCGATCGCGCTCATGTACCTGCTCGATCGGACCGACCTGAATTTCGTAGCCAAGATCGAGACGCTTCGGCGACCTTTGCTGGGCGACCTCTTGCAGTCGATTCCTTGGCTTGCAGTGGATCGAGCAAGTCTCGCGTCGCTGAAGAAGTTGGCCCAGGAAGTGCGTGAACGGCAGAAGACAGGCTGGATTCCGCGCATCGTCGTGTTTCCTGAAGGGACGCGGTCCGAGACCGGCAAACTGGGTGCATTCAAAAGCGGTCCATTCTTGCTCGCCGCGCTGCTCGGCATTCCGATCATTCCCGCCGTCATTCGCGGCACGTTTCCTCTGCACAAGAAGGACGCGTTTCTCGTATATCCGGGCCCGGTGCACGTCGATTTTCACGCGCCCTTATGGCCCGCCAAACTCCAAGGCAAGCAGCTCGATCTCAAAGTGGTCGACGCCGCAGGCGCGCTCATGAAGCAAGCCGAGGCAATTTACAAGTCAATCGACGATTTCACCGTTGTTCCTGGAGCAAACGGCGGCGGCACGGAGACCCATCACGCATGATTGCAAAACCGCTCATCGTAGGCATTGGGCATTATTTGCCCGATAGAATCGTACGCAACGAAGACTTGCCCCCGCCGATGAATGCCGACCCCGCGGGCATTACCAAGCGCACGGGAGTCGTGGAGCGACGCTGGATCGAGGGCAAGATTCGCACATCGGACCTCGCAGCGGAGGCCGCCAAGCGCGCGCTTGCGGATGCTCGGCTCGAACCGACCGACATCGATTGCATCGTCGCTGCCACGTTGTCGAACGATTACGTTTTTCCTGGGCTCGGCGTCTATACCCAGCCAAAACTGGGCATTGCGAACATTCCCGCGTACGACATCCGCAATCAATGCTCGGGCTTCTTGTATTCGCTGAACGTGGCGCGTGCATTCGTGATGACGGGCATGTACAAACGCATTCTCATCGTGTGCGCCGAAGTGCATTCGCGCGGTCTTGGAAAAACCATGAAGCACGCGCACATCACGCCGCTTTTTGGCGACGGAGCCGCATCGGTCGTGATGTCCGCCGATGCGCATCCAGAACGCACGCGTCCCACATTTTCGATAGACGTGCTCAACGTCTTTGCCGACGGCAAACATGCCGACCGATTGCGCCAGCGCATCTACGACGTTGGAATCGATCCGTTCATCGACTGGAAACAAGTCACGGACGATCCGGAGGAATTCTGGTATGCGGAAATGGACGGGCAATTCATTTTCCGCCGGGCGGTCGACGGCATGAGCAAAGCGGGCCGGGCCGCCGTTGCCCAGGCAGGTTTGACGTTGGACGACATCGCGTGGGTCTTGCCTCATCAGGCCAACCTCAACATTTCAAAAACGGTTTGCTCGATGATGAAAATCCCACCCGAAAAAATGCTCTCGAATATTCAACGCGTGGGAAATACCACGGCCGCGAGCATTCCTTTGCTCTTGTCGGAAACGATCGACGAAGGCAAAATCAAGCGGGGCGATCGAATTCTCACGATGGCCTTCGGTTCAGGATTGACCTGGGGAGCCGCCATCTTGACGGCGCAGTGAGGACATCGTGGGACTCATCGACATTTCGACGACACCAAGTGGTCTCTTGACGGTCAAGCTGACTCGTCCGGAAGCGAAAAACGCGCTCAATATCGACATGGTGCGCGCATTTCGCGAAGCGCTCGCGCGAGGCATCGATGGCGCTCCGCCGAGGGCCGTCGTGCTGAAAAGCGGGGTAGCGGGCGTATTTTCCATCGGTATGGATCTCGCCGCGCTCGAAGCCGGCATCGAAGGCGGTGCAACGTCGCCCGTCGTGTACGAAGCAACGCGCGAATACGTGGCTCTGCTCAAGGACATCGTTTCCGCCCGTTGTTTGACCATTGCCGTCGTCGATGGTGTGGCTGTCGGAGGCGGCGTCGACTTGGCTTCGTCCTGCGATTTCTTGTTCGCGAGTGACCGAGCGGCATTTTCGGTTGCTCAATTGCGTAAAGGAATCTTTCCTTTGACGACATCCGGCGTGGTCGTTCCGCGCATCGGCGAACGCGCGTTCCTGTATTGGGCCTTGTCGGGTCAGAATTGGTCCGCCAAAAAAGCGCTCAAGATGGGACTTGCCACGCAAACGTGGCCCGCTGCCGAACTCGAATCGCGGGTCGATCAATTCGTCGGGCAAGTTCTCGGATATGATCGAGAAGCATTGCAGCTCGGAATCGATGCGCTATGCATGCATCATGGCATGCGTTCTGAAGATCGCCTCGAACACTTGGGAGCGCTTCTGGCACTCAATTGCCAAATTCCACGCGGATCACGTAAAAAGGAGTCACGATGAGCGACCCTGTCGGCATCGTCAGCTACGGGCATTATGTCCCCCATTTCCGCATGGACATCAAAGTCCTCGTGGAACAATGGGGTTTGTCGGAACCCCTCGAGAAACTCTACCGGCTCAATGGTCGCAATTCGAGCGCCGTCAATGGCCTCGACGAAGACACCGTCACGCTGTCGATCGAAGCAGCCGAACGTGCGCTTGCACTTGGCAAACCCGGTGAAGTGCGTCCTCGCAGTTTGATGATTGGGTCCGAAAGCCACCCTTATGCGGTCAAACCGAGCGGCGTCATCGTGGCCGAAGCATTGGGACTTTCGCCGGATCTGTTCGTCGTCGACTTGGAATTCGCCTGCAAAGGTGGCACCGCGGCGCTCTTCTTATCGCTCGGGCTCGTTGCATCGGCGCAGGTGGGTGCGGCTTTGGCCATTGGCGCGGATTGTCCGCAATCCGGTCCGGGAACGTTGCTCGAAGCGTCCGTTGGCGCGGGCGCGGCGGCATTTTGGGTGGGTCGAGGTTCTTCTGTCGTCGTGCAAATCGACAAAACAGCGGCGGCCTCGTCGGATACGACGGATTTTTGGCGTCGTGATGGAGCGCCTTATCCGAATGTCGTCGGCAAGTTTTCTTCAGAAATGGGCTACGAAGAGCATACCAAGCGCGTCGTGAACAGACTCCTCGAAGAAACGAATACGCGGCCCGAAGATTACAAAATTCTGTGTCTCCACCAGCCTTATCAATCCTTGCCCCTCGCGGTAGGCAAGAAGCTTGGTTTTTCCAGACAACAAGTCGCTCCGGCGCTCGTGGCCAGCAAAATCGGAAATACGTATTCGAGCGCTTGTCTCTTGAGCTTGTGCGGCGTGCTGGACCAGGCAAACCCGGGGGATCGCATGATGCTGGTGTCGTTCGGATCGGGCGCGGGCTCGGATGGCTTCGTCATGACCGTGACGGATGAAATACGCGCGTTTCAACATCGCAAAGAAGCCTCCGGCCAGGAAGGCGTCGTCGAGCAAGTGGATCATGTTCACGCCGAATGGCTCACGTACGGACAATACCTGCTCAGCCAAGGGAAAATCAAAACATGACGGCGAGAACCAAAGTTTGTCTCGTTGCGGCGAGCGATGTGCGGGCCGATCATCATTGGGATGCATCGGCGGGTGATTTGGCTTTGCGCTGTGCTGGCAGTCTACTCGACGGGCCTTTCGGCGAGCACATCGACACGGTATTCGTCGCAGCGCCGGTATTGGATCAAGCGGCGCTCGGTCCCGTGCTCGTGGATCGGTTGGGTCTGTCGGGAGATACTTCCGTCTATCAGCTCGAGGCAGGCGACGGCGCGGGAGGGGCAGCACTTCATGCGGCGGTGGCGCACGTGGGAGCAGGTTTTTCCCGGTGCGCGCTGTTGCTCGGGGTGTCGAAAGTGGCAGACATGCAAGAGCGCGAGCGAGGAACGTTGCTCGATGCGCTGCTCGATCGCGAAGTCGAGTCGCCGTTGGGACTAACATTTCAGTCACAAGCGGGCCTCTTGGCCGATCTCTATTTGTCGCGGCACGGATTGAAACCAGGAGCGCTGGCGCATGTGGTCGCGAAAAACGCCGCCAATGCGGTGCTCGGGGGAGAAACATTTCTTTCACACGCGCCGACGGCACAAGAAATCATGCGTGACTTGCCGGTCGCTCCACCGCTCGTGCGTTCGGACTTTGCGCCCATCTTGGACGGAGCGACGGCGGTGATCGTCTGCGCGGAGGACTTGGCTCGGCAGCACGGCATATCGCCCGTGATGGTTGATTCCATCGGGGGTGGTTCGGATATCGCGGTGCTGGCCGATCGACCGGATCCATTGGTTTTTCGGGCGGTTCGAGCAGCGACGGCGCGTGCGCTCGACCGAGCGAACGTGAGGCTCGGCGAAATGGCGTACGTCGACATTGCTTCGGCGTGTACGATTGCCGAGATCCTGGCGTTGGAGTCGCTGGAGGTCACGGAGCCGGGACAAACGGGAGCTCGTTGCAAGGAAGGCTTTGGGCGCGTTGCGCATGCACGTGTGGTGAATCCGGGCGGAGCTGCGCAGGGGCGCGGTTTGGCGCTTGGAACATGCGGGATCGTGCAAGCGCGCGAAGCATTCTTGCAACTCGGCGCGGGTGCGGGCAAACGACAAGCGAGCGCGGCAGAGGCGAGCGGAGCGAAGGCGCTTGCGGTGAGTCTCGTGGGGCTTGGATCGGCGGCGTATGCGACGGTGTTTTCGCGAGGTGGAGCATGAGCCAGGGAGTGAACAACAACGTCGTGAAAATGTGGCGGCTTCGGGGGGAGCTATCGAAACGCCACGGATTTCGTTGCACATCGTGTGGCGTCGTCAGTTTGGCGCAGCGGCGCAAATGCGCTCGGTGTGGAAGCATTGCGGCACCAGAATCAGCGCCTCTTGGGCGCGGCACGATACGAGCGGCGACCCATGCGGGTAGCTCGGTAGAGCATCTCGATCAAGTGACGGCACGCAAAGCAGCCGTATGGGTGGAGCTCGATGGGAATGCTGGACAGCTTGCGTGCCTTTTGCAGCACGCCGATTCCTTGACATTGTTGCCGCATGTTCGCGGCGCGCCGGTTCGTTTTGGACTGCGTCGCGCCACGTTGGGGCCGCTGCCTTTGGGCGAGCCCATTGCTTATACGCTCAAAGCTGCGCTCGATTTACGCACGCGAGTTTCGCTGAAACCCAAGCCCGATCCGTCCACCAAGGGCGAACCGACCAAATGAGGGAGTCTCGGTCATCATGTCGAATACGCATCTAAGTCGCGACGAAATCACCGCCAAGGTCATCGAATTGATCAAAGAAGTCACGGGAGCAGAAACCGTTACTCCCAAAACGTCGCTCACGTCCGAGCTCGACATCGACAGTTTGACGATGGTGCGAGTGGACATTCTGATTCAGTCGAACATTCAACTCGCATTGTCCGCCGACGACCTCGAAGGAATCAACACGGTCGACGATCTGGTCACGCGTCTTGTGGAACGAGGTCAGAAAGTCGATCCATCCGACGACTGACGCCTGCCCGACCGACCTCACCCCCAGCCCTGTAAGCGCTAACATAAGCGGTCATCGCACCCCGCGGCGGGTTGAAACCCGCCGCTCTACATAACAAAGTGCTCCCGCTACCGCGGGAGCACTGGCCTCATCGATGCATTGAGAAGAATGGTCTCTTCTGCAATTTCGTTGGTGATTCCTGATAAGAACGCCAAATAGAAAATGGTTAGTCCGAGTGCGGCAGCACGAGGACTTTGTTATGTAGAGGGGTGGATTTTAATCCACCCCGTCG
>Ga0138256_10003416_pt1 | contig 16885 bp, 19 predicted proteins | sample KNB2016incub_MG_FD_105486 | JGI IMG/M metagenome (GOLD analysis project Ga0138256, IMG submission 105486) | Active sludge microbial communities from wastewater in Klosterneuburg, Austria - KNB2014incub_MG | ecosystem: Engineered > WWTP > Activated sludge > Unclassified | place: Austria... | reverse complement strand
TCGGCGTTCCGTTCGCTAGGAACTAAGGGGGAACGCGTGGCGACTGACGCCAGAATTGCCAAGACCAAGATCACGCTGAAGTTCAACAAGCTTCGTCAGCGCAACCGTTGCAAGCGCTGCGGCCGCCCGCGCAGCTTCATGCGGAAGTTCGGACTGTGCCGCATCTGTTTCCGAGATCTCGCTCGTCAGGGTTACCTCCCGGGCGTCATCAAGGCGAGTTGGTAAGGAGAGACCTATGAGCAACATGGATCCGGTTTCGGATCTTCTCGCGCGAATCCGAAACGCCCATCTGGCCAAGCACGACCGGGTCGATGTTCCGACTTCCCGACTCAAGACCGAAGTCTGCAGGATCTTGAAGGAAGAGGGCTTCATCCGGAACTTCAAGCTGGTGGAATCGCCGGAGAGTCAGCCGGTCTCGGTCCTGCGGGTTTTCCTCGAATACGACGACGAAGGTGCGCCGGCGATCAGTCACCTGCAGCGCATCAGCAAGCCGGGTCGCCGCGTCTATCGCGGCGCGGACGACATCAAGCCGGTCCTGAACGGGCGCGGCATCGGTGTCATCTCGACCAACCAGGGGCTGCTTTCGGACCGGCAGGCGCGCGATCGCCGGCTCGGTGGCGAAGTCCTCTGCGAGGTCTGGTGAGAAAGGGTCTTTAGTCATGTCGCGAGTGGGAAGAAGGCCGATCGACATCCCCAAGGGGGTCAAGATCGAGGTAGCGGATGGGAAGTTCGTCGCCGAGGGCCCGAAGGGTCGCGTCAGTCAGGCGCTACTCCAGGGTTTTCCGGTCAACGTCGAGAACAATGTCGTGACCGTCGGCAGATCGGGTGACACCGGTCCCGAGCGCTCGAAGCATGGGCTCATGCGCGCGCTGCTCGCCAACGCCGTTCTCGGAGTCTCGGAGGGATTCAGCCAGGGACTCGAGATCACCGGCGTCGGCTACAAGGCCGAGCTCCGTGGCAGCGAGGTTCACTTCGCGCTCGGCTACTCGCATCCGGTCGTCTTCAAGGTTCCGGAAGGAATCAAGATCGAGATCGACAAGGCGAACAAGATCATGGTGACAGGGGCGGATCGTCAGCTCCTGGGTCAGGTCTGCGCCGAGATCCGCCGGCTGAAGCCGCCAGATCCGTACAAGGGCAAGGGAATCAAGTTCACCGGCGAAGTGATTCGTCGCAAGGTCGGCAAGGCCGGCGCCAAGTAAGGCGCGAGCGACGAGAGGAAGGGGAGCACGATGGCGGATCTGGTACGCAAGAAAGTCATGCAAAAAGCGTCGCGGAAGAAGCGGGCACATCAGCGGCTTCGTCAGAAGCTCGCGGGAACGCCCGAGCGTCCGCGTCTGTCGGTATTCAAGAGCGCGAAGTACGTCTACGCTCAGGTCATCAACGACGCTACCGGCCAGACGATCGTCTCGGCCACCTCGCAGGAGGCCGCACTCAAGGGCCTGATCGAGGGCAGTGCGGCGACGATGGCGGCCGCGAAGGCGGTCGGCGAGGCCGTGGCGGAGCGCGCGCTCGCCAAGGGAATTCAGCAGGTTGTGTTCGATCGTGGCGGATACCTCTACCACGGCAAGGTCAAGGAACTGGCCGAGGCGGCACGCGCCAAGGGCCTTCAGTTCTAAGCCGCCACCCGCCACGCGCCGACGAAGAGACGAGGAGAACAGCTTTGGCCAGGGATTTCGAGCAGGAAAGCGAATTTGTTGAGCAGGTCGTCCACATCAACCGGGTGACCAAGGTCGTCAAGGGCGGCAAGAACTTCTCCTTTTCCGCGCTGGTGGTGATCGGCGACGGCAACGGCCGTGTCGGTTACGGCGCTGGCAAGGCGAAGGAAGTTCCGATGGCGATCCGCAAGGGAATCGAAGTCGCCAAGAAGCGGCTGATCCAGGTGCCGATGAAGGGGCACACGATTCCGCACGAGGCCCTGGGCGAGTTCGGATCGGGACGTGTTCTCATCAAGCCAGCGTCGGCCGGTACCGGTGTGATCGCCGGCGGACCGGTCCGGGCGGTGGTCGAAGCCGCGGGTATCGCGGACATCCTGACCAAGTCCCTGGGCTCGGCGAATCCGGCCAACGTCGTCAAGGCGACCTTCGCGGCGCTGCTGATGCTGCAGAGCAAGCCGCGCAAGGGCGCCCCGGCGGAAGTCGCGGCGACGCCGGCATCCTGATTCACCGTTTCGCCGCCGCGCTGCTTCATCGCAGCGCCGGAGTCAGCTGAACCGAAGGCAGTGCAGGTTCGAGAGAGGTAGCAAGACATGAAGAAGAAGACGATTCGAATTCGCCAGGTGAAGGGCACGATCGGCGCCCGCGAGACGCATCGCGAAGTGCTGCGTGGCCTCGGACTGCGGCGAATCCGTCACGAAGTCGTTCGCGAAGACACGCCGGCAGTGCGCGGCATGATCGCCAAGATTCCCTATCTCGTCGAGTTGGTCGAGGACGCAAAATGAAACTGCACGAGCTTCCCCCCGCCCCTGGCAGCAAGCACTCGCGCAAGCGCGTCGGTCGCGGCCCCGGTTCCGGACTCGGCAAGACCGCCGGCAAGGGCCACAAGGGCGGCCAGTCGCGCTCCGGCTACAGCCTGCGCCCCGGTTTCGAGGGCGGGCAGATGCCACTCGTTCGCCGGGTTCCGAAGCGGGGCTTCAACAACGAGTTCCGGGTCGAGTATGCAGTCATCAACGTCGGCGTCCTCGCGGCGCTCGGCAAGGCCGTGACGCCGGAGCTGCTGGCCGAGCGCGGTCTCGTCCATCCCGGGAAGAAGGTCAAGGTCCTGGGCGACGGCGAACTGCAGGTCGCGGTCACCGTCACCGCCCACAAGTTCAGCAAGTCGGCGCGCACCAAGATCGAGGCGGCCGGCGGACGCTGTGAGGAGCTCGCTTCGTGATCGAAAGCCTGCGCAATATCTTCGCGATCCCCGATCTGCGCAAGCGCCTGATTTTCACTTTCGGGCTGCTCGCCGTTTATCGGATCGGCTGTCATATTCCGACGCCTGGGGTGGATCCGATAGCCCTGCTCGAGTTCATGACGTCCATGCAGAGCACTTTCCTCGGGTTCGTCAACACTTTCACCGGGGGAAGCCTCGAGCGGGTCGCCGTGTTTGCGCTGGGCATCATGCCGTACATCACTTCGTCGATCATTCTGCAGCTGCTGACCGTGGTCTGGCCCTACCTCGAGAAGCTCTCGAAGGAGGGTGAGCTCGGCCGCAAGAAGATCACCCAGTACACGCGCTACGGCACGGTGCTGGTGTCGATCATTCAGTCTACGGGCATCGCGCTCTTCCTCGAGAAGACGACGACTCCCGGCGGTGCTGCTTTGGTGCCTTCTCCGGGCTGGGCCTTCCGCCTGCTGACGATTCTGACCCTGACCACCGGCTGTGCTTTCATCATGTGGCTCGGCGAACAGATCAGCGAACGCGGTATCGGCAACGGCATTTCGCTGATCATCTTCTCCGGCATCGTCGTGGGTCTCCCCAGGGCGGTCGCCACCACGATCGCGGGCATCCGGTCGAACGAGCTTTCGATCATCGGAATTCTCATCCTGATCGCCTTCATGGTCCTGGTGGTCGCCTTTATCGTCTACATGGAGAGGGCGCAGCGCAGGATTCCCGTGCAGTATGCCAAGCGCATGGTCGGGCGAAAGGTCTACGGCGGGCAGAGCACCTATCTGCCGCTGCGGGTCAACACCGCCGGCGTGATCCCGGTGATCTTCGCGAGCTCGCTGATGGCCTTGCCGGCCACCGCAGCGCAGATGTTCCAGGCGCCCTGGCTGCAGAAGATCGCCGACCAGCTGGCGTGGGGGCAACCCCTCCACTACCTGCTCTATGTCGTCGGGATCATCTTCTTCAGCTACTTCTATATCTCGATCATCTTCAACCCGAGCGATCTGGCGGAGAACATGCGGAAGTACGGGAGCTTCATTCCCGGCATCCGGTCGGGCAAGAAGACGGCCGAGTACATCGACCGGATTCTCACCCGGATTTCGCTGGTGGGAGCGGCCTATCTCGCCCTGGTCGCCATCCTGCCCGACTTCCTGTTGAACGGCATCAAGATGCAGAACCTGCCGTTCATCGGGCCGGCGATCGATCCTTATCTGCCCAAGTTCATCACCGAAGGCATGGGCATCCAGTTCTACTTCGGTGGAACCTCGCTGCTGATCGTCGTCGGTGTCGCGATGGACTTTCTGCAGCAGGTCGAGAGTCAGTTGGTCATGCGCAACTACGACGGCTTCCTGAAGCGTGGACGGATCAAGGGACGCCGTGGCTGAAGCGGCCCGGTCCGGCGGTCTGCGCGCGGTCCTCCTCGGCGCGCCGGGGAGCGGCAAGGGCACCCAGGCGGAGTTTCTGGCTGCCGCAGTGGGCGTGCCGGCAATTTCGACCGGAGCGATGTTGCGGGACGCGGTTGCGATGGGGTCGCCTCTGGGAGCCAAGGTCGAGGGGATCATGGCCGCGGGCGGTCTCGTGGACGACGGGCTGATGGCGGAAGTGGTGCGGGATCGCCTCGCCCGGCCTGACGCGGCGCTGGGCTTTCTCCTCGACGGATATCCGAGGACGACCGGCCAGGCAGCGACGCTCGATGCCATTCTGGGCGAGCGCCGGGAGTCTCTCGACGTCGTGCTGATGCTCGATGTTCCCGAGCCGGTGCTGGTGGAACGCGCGGTCGCCCGCCAGCGGGCAGACGACCGGGAAGAGGTGGTCCGGGAGCGTTTGCGGGTGTACCGGGAAAAGACCGAGCCGCTTGTGGAGCATTACGAACGGCTCAACCTGCTGCGGCGGGTGGACGGCGAACGAAGTGTCGGCGAGGTTACCAAGGCGATTCTCGAGACGTTAGGGAGGCGTTCCTGACGATGGTTCTCAAGACGCCGGGGGAGCTGGAGCTGATGAACGAGGCCAATCGGATCGTTCATCAGGTTCTCTCCGGACTGGCCGAGCGGGTCGGACCGGGTGTCACGACACGGGAGCTCGACCGGTACGCCGAGAAGGCCATCCGTGAGGCCGGCGGTGTGCCCGCGTTCCTGCACTACAAGGGCTACCCGGCGACGCTTTGTACGTCGATCAACGAAGTCATCGTCCACGGAATCCCGGACGAAACCGCCCTCCGGGACGGCGACATCATCGGGATTGATTGTGGAGTGGTATATAAGGGATACTACGGCGACGCTGCCAGAACCTACGCCGTCGGGGCAGTCTCTCCCGCGGCGCAGCGGCTGATGTCCGTGACGAAACGGGCGCTGGAACTGGCAGTCGAAGAAGTCCGTCCGAACAAGCGCCTCTCCGACATCGGACACGCGGTTCAGGCCTACGTCGAGTCGGAAGGGTTTTCCGTGGTGCGAGATTTCGTCGGGCACGGTATCGGCACAGCCCTGCACGAGGACCCACAGGTCCCCAATTTCGGCGAACCGGGGCGCGGTCCGAAGCTCAGGCCGGGGCTGGTGATTGCCATCGAACCGATGGTCAACGCCGGATCGCCGGGCGTGAAGGTCGACAAGGACGGTTGGACTGCACGGACGGCGGATGGTTCGTTGTCGGCGCATTTCGAATATTCGGTGGCGGTCACCGATCACGGCGCGAGGGTTCTCGGCGTCGGAACCGCCTGAAGCACCGGCATTCAGGGAAAAGACGAGGAAGAGAGTTTGTCCAAGGAAGACGCGATCGAAGTCGAAGCGACGGTGATTGAACCGCTCCCCAACGCGATGTTCAAGGTGGAGTTGGAGAACAAGCACCAGGTGCTTGCTCATATTTCGGGAAAAATGCGGAAGCACTTCATTCGGATCCTTCCCGGCGACAAGGTCCTGGTCGAGCTCTCGCCCTACGACCTGTCGCGCGGGCGAATTGTCTACAGATTGAAGTAACGCCGGTTTCAGAGAAGGTCTCGAGAGGTAGCGATATGAAAGTTCGGTCTTCAGTCAGGCGGATCTGTCCGAAGTGCAAGATCGTGCGCCGCGCGGGCGTCGTGCGGGTGATCTGCGACAACCCAAAGCACAAGCAGCGGCAAGGGTAAGGGACGACGATGGCGCGTATTGCAGGGGTGGACCTCCCCCAGAACAAGCAGGTCTGGGTCGGATTGACTTACATTCACGGTATCGGCCGGGCGCGGTCGCGCAAGATTCTCGCGGCGGCCGAGGTCGACGCGGTGACGAAGGTGCGCGATCTTTCCGAAGAGGATGCCCAGCGCATTCGCAAGATCATCCAGGACGAAGGCCGGGTGGAGGGCGACCTGCGCAAGGAGGTCTCCCAGAACATCAAGCGCCTGATGGAGATCGGCAGCTATCGCGGCATCCGGCACCGCCGGGGCCTGCCGGTTCGCGGCCAGCGCTCCAACACGAACGCGCGCACCCGCAAGGGACCGCGCAAGGCGACCGTTTCCACCAAGAAGAAGCTGACCAAGAAGTAACGAGGGATCGAGATGGCCAAAGAATCAGCAGCATCCGCGGGCAAGGAAAAGAAGGGCGCCAAGAAGAAGGACAAGCGCGTCGTGCCGCACGGGCTGGCGCACATCCAGGCGTCGTTCAACAACACCCTCGTGGCGATTTCGGATCCGGAAGGGAACATTCTGACTTGGTCCTCGGCGGGCCGTATCGGCTTCAAGGGCTCCCGCAAGGGCACGCCGTTCGCTGCGCAGGTCGCCGCACAGAGCGCCGGCAATCAGGCGAAGGACATGGGAATGCGCTCGGTCGACGTTCAGGTCCGTGGTCCCGGTTCGGGCCGCGAGTCGGCAATCCGGGCCCTGCAGGCCAGCGGCATCGACATCAAGTCGATCCGCGACGTCACCCCCATTCCGCACAACGGCTGCCGCGCCCGCAAGCGCCGGCGGGTCTGAGCGGAAGGCGATTCGAGAATCGCGAGCCTTCCGAAGGAAAGCCTCGGCGAGACAGGTGTGCTGTCGCCGCCGCAGAGCGTCTTCCTTGAACTGAAGTCTCCGTAGCAGCGGAGAGAAGACGAGCGCAGGAGAGTTTCCATGGCACGGTATACAGGTCCCGTCTGTCGGCTCTGCCGACGTGAGCGCATCAAGCTGTTCCTGAAGGGTGATCGCTGCTTCAAGGAGAAGTGCGCGATCGAGAAGCGCGCCTATCCGCCCGGCCAGCATGGCCAGCGCCGCGGCCGCCGCGCCGTCGGTTACGGCCTCCAGCTGCGCGAGAAGCAGAAGGTCAAGCGCATCTACGGAGTCCTCGAGCGCCAGTTCCGTCTCTACTTCGCCGAGGCCGATCGCCGCAAGGGGATCACCGGCGAGAACCTGCTCGTCATGCTCGAGCGCCGTCTCGACAACGTCGCCTTCAGCCTCGGCTTCGCGTCGTCGCGCAACCAGGCCCGCCAGCTCGTCCGCCACGGCCACATCCTGGTCGACGGCAAGAAGACCACGATTCCTTCGTACCAGGTGCGCGCGGGCCAGACCATCTCCGTCAAGGAGTCCAGCCGCAAGAACGAGCTCATCCGCGCCAGTCTCGAATCGGCGACCGGCCGGGGCGTTCCGGAGTGGCTTTCGCTTTCCGCCGAGAGCTTCACCGGCAAGGTGCAGTCGCTTCCGAGCCGCGAAGACATCAAACTTCCGATCCAGGAACAGTTGATCGTCGAGCTCTACAGCCGCTAAGGCGGCGTCATCGATTCGTAAGGAGCCACATGATGCTTTGGAAGGGATTCCAGCGCCCCAAGCGCGTTGATATCGAAGCGGAGACCTTGACCGGAACCTACGGCAAGTTCTCGGCACAGCCGTTCGAGCGCGGCTTCGCCACGACGGTCGGAAACGCCCTGCGCCGCTGCCTGCTTTCGTCGATCGAGGGAGCAGCCATCACCTCGGTGCAGATCGAGGGTGTGCTGCACGAGTTCTCCTCGATCCCGGGCGTGCAGGAAGACGTGACCAACGTCGTTCTGAACCTCAAGCAGATTCCGGTCAAGCTGCACAGCGAAGAAGAAAAGATCCTCACCATCGACGTCAAGGGTCCCCGCGACGTCACGGCGGGCGATCTGGTCGGCGATCCGTCGGTCGAGATCTGCGATCCGAGTGTGCACATCGCGACGGTCAACGGCGAAGGCCGCCTGCGGCTGCAGGTGCAGATCCGGCGCGGTCGCGGGTACGTCACGGCGGACAAGAACTTCGACGAGGCTCTCGGGCTCGGTTGGATTCCGCTCGACTCGGTTCACAGCCCCGTAAAGCGGGTGAACTACCGTGTCGAGGCCGCGCGCCTCGGCCGGATCACCGACTACGAGAAGCTGACGCTCGACGTCTGGACCAATGGCACCGTCACGCCCGAGGAGTCGGTCTCTCTCGCCTCGACGCTGCTCAAGGACCATCTGGCGATCTTCATCGCGGCGGAAGAGACGCTGCGCGGAGATGCGGCTGGAGCGGGCCAGGATCTGACCGGCATGGATGCGGTGCTGGCCAAGAATCTCGAGGAGTTCGACCTCTCGGTGCGCACCGCGAATTGCCTCAAGAACGCCAACATCCAGACGGTGCGTGAGCTGGTCTCGAAGTCGGAGCGTGAGATCCTCGAGATCAAGAACTTCGGCAAGAAGTCGCTCGAAGAGCTGCAGGAGCTGCTGGAACGTCTCGGCCTCTCCTTCGGCATGACTGGATCGGCCGGTGCCTCGGGCGCCGGCGGGTCTTCCAGCGCGGGCTTCGGAGCGTAAGGGGAATCGAAAATGCGTCACAACATGGCACACAGAAAGCTCGGACGGACGGCCTCGCATCGCGTGGCGATGTTCCGCAACCAGCTGGCATCGCTGGTGATGGTGGAACGAATCGTGACGACGCTGCCGAAGGCCAAGGAGCTCCGCCCGATCGCCGAGAAGGTGATCACCAAGGCCAAGAACGGCTCGGTCCACGACCGCCGGATCGTCGGCCGCTGGCTGCTCGACCGCGACCACATCCAGAAGCTGTTCGATGTGATCGCGCCGCGCTTCGCCACCCGCGAAGGCGGCTACCTGCGGATCGTCAAGCTTGGCGCCCGGCAGGGTGACGGCGCCGAGATGGCCGTTCTCGAGTTCGTCGACTTCGAAATGAAGAAGAAGTCCGCAGCGCCGGCTCCGGAGGCCAAGGGCAAGAAGGCCAAGGGCGGCGACGCGGAAGCTGCGGGCGAGGCCGGCGGCGAGGAGAAGGCCGCGAAGCCGAAGAAGGAGAAGGCCGAGAAGGTCCCGGGCACCAAGCGCTCGGCCGGCGACAAGAAGGCCGCGGGCCGCGGCGCCGCCGCTCCCAAGGCGAAGACCACCAAGGCCCCGAATGCTCCCAAGAAGACCTCCGCCCCCAAGAAGGTTGGTGGCGGTTAAGCAAGCAGTTCTCTTCGCTTCACTCCTGTTGTACCCAGGCCGGCGTCATCCGCCGGCCTTTTTTTTGTCCGCGGGATACCTTGCCGGGACATGATTCTGCCTGCTGAAGCACGTGCTCGGGGTCCTGTCCGGCCCGTCTCCCATGGGTGCTCGCTGATACGCGCTCCGCGCGATCTGACTCCATACCGAGCCCTCGGTCCGGCCACCCCTCGTCGGGAGATTTGCGAGAGAAGCTCTGCGGCGGAGGTTTTGAGCGCCGCGAGGCGGGCTCTGGCGCTCGGGAAGATGGCGTAGCCGAGCTGCTTCACTTCTCGCGCAGCCATCTTCCCGAGTGCCGGAGACCGCCACCCACTGGGGGAATCGGCTGGCACCTTTCAGCACTGGTCCTTCGCCCCGCCGAGTACCTCAGGCAATCGGAATAGAGCGCCCTACTCCTGCGTAGACGCTTCCGGCAGCGGCTCGTCCCAGCGCTTGCGATGGGCGTGGGTGCCGGGAGTGCTCTCGTAGAGGTCGTAGAAGAGGGTTTGGAACTCCGCCTCCGCCTCCTTTAGCTCGAGACGATCCAGGACTCCCATGTAGGACATGATCGCGTCGAGCAGCTGCGGCAGGCAGGTCGCGCAGCCCTTGAATCGTTGGACAGCTTCCTCAGCCCACCCGCGGGCCTGGCGAGACCGGAAGTCGGGATCACCGGTTTCTGCCACGTAGGTCAGGGCGATGTAGATCATGCCCTCCGTGACTTCATGACTCAGCTCGCCATAGACGGCGCGTCGGCGCTCGAGGTTGGACTCGTGGAGCTCACGGACTTCATCGTGGCGACCGACGGCGGCGGCCCGGCCGGCGAATTCGTCGATGACATAGACCAGTTCCGGACTCGCGAATTGAAGGCTCTCGAGCCGCCTCCTCGCTTCCACCAGCATGGCCAAGCGATCCGCGTCGTCCGTGAGCTCGGGAAGGGTCAACCGCAGGCGCGTCGCCCGCGAGAAGAAGCGAGGATCGACCTCCGGTGCGCTGCAAGCCGGCCATGCTGCGCGAATCAGCTCGTACCGGTGAGCGAAGTTCGTCCTGCTCGTAGGAGGTTCGTCTGCCGGCCGCAGGAGCTCGAGGCAGGCGACATCCTCTTTGCTGAGCTTTTCCGGCCAAGTGGACGCCGGGAGCGATTCGCCCGACGCACTTCGAACAACGAGGAGTGGAAGAAAGACGAGGAGGGGAGCCAGTCGAGTCGCACGCATGATCGAACGCGGCCTCGCGGGCTCCCCGGAGCCCCGGTCAGACCCGCCGCAGGTACTTGTTCTCGCGGGTGTCGATCTCGATCTTGGCGCCGGCTTCGACGAAGGGCGGGATCTGCACGACGAGGCCGGTCTGCATCTTGGCGGGTTTGTAGCTGGAGGAGGCCGTTGCGCCCTTCATCCCGGGCTCGGTGTCGACGATCTCGAGGATGACCGTGTTGGGAAGCTCGACGCCGACCGGCATCCCCTCGTAGAAGTCGACCTTGATCACGCTGTTGGGCAGAATGTAGAGCAACGTGTCGCCCAGCGCGTCGTCCGAAAGGGTGACCTGCTCGTAGTTCTCCTGGCTCATGAAGTGGTGCATGTCGCCATCGGAGTAGAGGTACTCCATCGGAATCGTGTCGAGAATGGCGCGCTCGACCGATTCGGTCGACGCGAAGCGGTGCTCGAAGCTGTTGCCGTTCTTCAAGTTCCGCATCCGCACCTGGACGAAGGCTCGGAGATTGCCGGGCGTGCGGTGGGTCACCGACATGATGCTGCAGACTTCGTTGTTGTGCAGCACGCACATTCCTGCGCGCAAAGAGTTGGCCTGCATCAGACGTGCTCCTCAGGGTTGGGTGGAATCAAGCTTCCTGTTCCTCATGCATCTTCTTGCGCGCCTCGGCGATGATCTTGTCCTGCACCAGGCGCGGAACCTCTTCGTAGTGCGAGTACTCCATCAGGAAGCTCGAACGCCCCTGGGTCATCGATCGCAGCGCCGGGGCATAGTTCAGCATCTCGGCCATCGGCACCTGCGCCTGGACGATCTGCACACCGTTCTTGACGTCCATGCCTTGCGGCCGGCCGCGGCGGTGCGAGAGGTCGCTCATGATGTCGCCCATGAACTCCTCGTTGGTGTGGATCTCGACCTTCATCACCGGCTCGAGAATCGTCGCGCCGGCGCGCTCCATGGCGTCCTTGTAGGCGAGCGAACCGGCGATCTTGAAGGCGAGCTCGGAAGAGTCGACATCGTGGTACTGGCCGTCCAGCAAGCGGACGCGGAAGTCGACCATCGGATAGCCGGCGAGGAAGCCGCGCGTGCGGGCTTCCTGGATGCCCTTTTCCACCGCCGGGCGGTAGTTCTGCGGGATCGAGCCGCCGAAGATCTCGTCCTTGAACTCGAACTCGCCGCCCCGCGGCAGCGGCTCGATCTTGATCCGGCAATCGGCGAACTGCCCACGGCCGCCGCTCTGCTTCTTGTGCCGGCCGTGCCCCTCCGCGGGCTTCTGGATCGTCTCGCGATAGGGCACCTTCGGCGGATGCAGGATCACCTCGACATTCGATCGCCGCTTCATCTTGGCGAGAGCGATCTCGACGTGAAGCTGGCCGCTGCCCGAAAGCAGCACCTCGTGCGTCTGGGGATCGCGCCCGGTGCGCAGGCTCGGATCCTCCTCGATCAGGCGGTGCAGGGCGTCGCCGATCTTCTCGTCGTCGCCTTTCGCCTTGGGCTCGATCGCGAACGACATCGCCGGCTCGGGGATCTGGATCCAGTCGGCCCTGAGGACCTGCTCCTTGGCGGCGAGCGTGTCGCCCGACATCGCGAGCCGGAGCTTCGGCACGCCACCGATGTCGCCGGCGATGAGCTTCGGCGTCGCCGTGCCCTGCTTGCCCTGCAGGTGCGCGAGACCGTGGGCCTTCTCGGTCTCTTCGGCACGCACATTCCACAGCTGGGAGTCGTTGTGGAGCGTGCCCGAGAGCACGCGGAGGATCGAGAGCCGGCCGGTGAACGGGTCGTTGAGGGTCTTGAAGACGATGGCGACCACCGGCTTCGCGGGATCGGCGTCGAGCATCACCGTCTTGCCGTCGATGGTGTGCGCCGGGTAGGGATGCTCGGCGGGGGAGGGGGCATAGTCGACCAGGAAGTCGAGCAGGGTCGAGCAGCCGACGAGATGGAGCGATGAACCGAGCGTCAGCGGAAAGAGCTTGCGGCCGAGAATAGCGCTGCGCAGGCCGGCCTCGAGGTCGGCCGCCTCGAGCGTGCCTTCTTCGAAGAACTTCTCGAGCAGGTGCTCGTCGGCTTCGGCGACGGCCTCGATCAGGCGGGTGCGCGCCTCGGCGACCTCGGTCGCGAGCTCCGCCGGAATGGCCTCCTCCTTCGCCTTGCCGCTGCCGTCACGCTCGAAGCGATAGGCCTTGAGCCGGACCAGATCGACGACGCCGACGAAGTCCTTCTCGGCGCCGATCGGCAGCTGCACCGGCAGCACCTGACGGCCGAAGGTCTGCTGCAGGCTTTCGAGACAGCGCCCGAGGTCCGCGCGGTCGCGGTCCATCTTGTTGGCGTTCAGGATGACCGGCAGACCGAGCTCGGAAGCGGCCTCCCAGACCTTCTCGGTGTTGACCTCCGCGCCCGCCACCGCGCTCACGCAGAGAACGGCGGCATCGGCCACGCGAAGCGCCGTGCGGGTCTCGGAAAAGAAGATTCCGTAGCCCGGAGCGTCGAGCAGATTGACCTTGTGCTGTTTCCACGGCAGATGACAGACGCCCAGGCCGATGGAGATTCCGCGCTCGACCTCTTCGGGGTCGAAATCGGTGACCGTGTTGCCGTCTTCGATCTTGCCGAATCGGGGGGCAGCGCCGGAGGTGAAGAGCAGGGCGCTCGCCAGAGTTGTCTTGCCGGTGTCGTTATGACCGGTGATCGCGATGTTGCGGATCCTGGATGGACTGTCGACCTGCATCGGGCGCAATCTCCTTTCGCGTCGCTTCGGACGGCCTCGTCACCATATCAAAGCGGACGCGCAAATCAGGCATCTTCGGCGCCTTTCGTCCCACCTCGGCGGTGAATTCCGCACCTGGCGGGTCGCGCGGATTGACCGTCTCGGGGCGCGCGCCTAGAATGCCCCTGCCGTTCCCCAGAGCCCACTCCGAATGACAACCAACGCGCCGCAGAAACTAGGCCGCTACGAGATCATCGAAGAGATCGGCAAAGGCGCCATGGGGGTGGTTTACCTGGCGCGCGACCCGCTCATCGGGCGCCAGGTGGCGTTGAAGACGTTCCGCGTCGGTTTTTCGGCCAAGGATCAGGAGCTCGCCCAGTTCCGCAGCCGCTTCGTCCGCGAGGCGCAGAGCGCGGGGATCCTCTCCCATCCCAACATCGTCACCATTCACGACGTCGTGGACGAAGGCGGCGAGGGAACCTGTTTCATCGCCATGGAGTTCGTGAAGGGCACGAACCTCAAGCAGCTGATGCAGCGTCCCGAGACGTTCAGTCACGACCGCCTCATCGACATCCTGTCGCAGATCGCCGAGGGTCTCGACTATGCCCACTCGCGCGGCGTGGTCCATCGCGACATCAAGCCGGCCAACATCCTCATCGCCCAGGACGGCAAGGTCAAGATCACCGACTTCGGCATTGCGCGCCTCGACACCTCCAACCTGACCATGGAAGGGCAGCTCCTCGGCACGCCGAACTACATGGCGCCGGAGCAGATCCAGGGCAAAGAGGTCGACCATCGCGCCGACATCTTCTCCCTCGGGGTGGTGTTCTACGAGATGTTGACGCGGCGCAAGCCTTTCCAGGGCGAGAATCTGACCGCGGTCACCCACAAGATCGTCTACGAGCCGTTCACCCCGGCCGAGGAGATCATCAAGGACCTCCCTCCCGGGCTGACCGCGATCATGACGCGCTGCCTCGAGAAGGACCCCAATCGGCGCTATCCGCGAGCCGCGGAGATTGCCGCCGAGCTTCGCCGCGGTGGAGCGCGACAGGTCGAAGTGGTGGCCGAGGCAGTGGCAGAATCGGCGGCGGACGACAACGACGACACCTCGGCGACTCAGGAGGTCCCGCCACTCGCCGAAGAGACGATCGAGCGGACGGAAGTGCGGACTCGAGAGCCGGAGTCGCTGCTCGCGGCCGCGACGGCGAAACTCCCTCGCATCCAGCCGCCGCCGGCGGCGCCCGCTCCGATTGTGCCGAGCACCTCGCCCGCACCGACTGCGGCGCCGGGGCCTTCGACCCCGCCCCCACCTCCGACAGTGCCTGCCGGAGGCGGTCCTGTACCTGCCGTGGCAGTTCCGGCGGGCTCGATTTCGGGCTCGACCAAGATCTCCGCAGCGCCGCAGCGGATCCGGTCGCAGCGTCTGGTGCAGTACGGGCTCCTGGGACTGGCCGGCCTGACGGTCGTGGCGCTGATCGTTTTGTGGGCGAGCGGCCGGACAGAGTCACCCGCTCCGCCACCCGCCGGGCCCACGGTCGAGGTCCAGCGGCAGCTCGATCTCGCGGCGGCTCTCGCCGGGGCGCGGCAGCGCCTCGACAGCGGCGACCTCCAGGGTGCGCTCGCCGCCCTCGCCCAGGCCCAGCAGATCGAGCCCGAAAACAGCGCCGCTCGAGAGCTGCGGGCCGAGATCGAGCGCGTCTCCCTCGACCTGGCTTCGGCGGCCGAGCGCGAGCAGCGAGTCTCCGAAGGCCTTATTCTGGCGCGCGAGGAGTACTCGAAGCGGCGCTACGAAGCAGCGATCGCTGCCGCCAACGGCGTGCTCGCGCTGGTGGCGGATCATCCCGAGGCGGCCAAGCTGGCTGCAGATTCCGAGACGGCGCTCGCAAGGCAGAAGGAGCGCGAGCGTTCGCAGCGCTCGGCCGAAGCTGCGCAGGCCGCGGCGGCGAATGTCCCGGCACCCGCGCCGGTGCCGCAGAAGCCGGTCGTAGCGCCTTCGCCGGCGCCGGTCGCCGGTGATGCGAACGTGGAGATCGACTTCTACTCCGAAGTCTCGGAGGGTGTGCTGACGGTCTATTCCGGCGAGCGTCAGATCTTCCGCGAGCCGTTCAAGTTCGTCAAGAAGACCGGATTCCTGAGCAAGGAGAGGATTCCGGGAGCGCTGAGCGCGCAGCGAACGCTTCCCGCCGGCGCGGTCGCGCTCCGGGTCTACGTGACGCTGCCGGGGAAGCCGACCAAGGCCATCGTGGTCGAGGACAACCTCGTCGGTGGCTCGAATCGTCGCCTGATCGTGCGCGTCGACGCCGATGCGCGGGTCGACGCGCAGCTCGAATAGCCGTTTTTCGGCCTCTGCGTGCCGCTGGAGGCGCCTCGACGCCGCGACCGGAATCGAGGCTCGCCTCGCGGCGTCAGAGAGCTCTTGCAGGCTGCCAGAGCTCCGGCTCGGCGATGTCCCGCAACTGCTTCGTCAGCTCTTCCGCCGGGCCGACGGCCACCACCAGGGCTTCGTCCGGCCGCAGGTGCGCCCGGGCGAGGCGCGCCAGGTCCTCGGGTCGAATCGCCGCTACCTCCGCCAGATAGCGCGCCGGCGTATCGAGCGGCAGGCCGTAGAGGGCGATCTCGTCGAGCCGCGCGGAGAGCCCCTCGATCGTTTGCAGGCCGTAGGGAAAGACGCCGAGCAGGTAGTTCCGCGTCTGGTCGAGCTCGGCCGGACTGACCGGCTCGTCGCGAATCCGCCGCAGCTCTCCCAGCACTTCCTGCGCGGCCTGTCCTGTCGCCGCTGTCGTCACGGCCGCGGAAACCACGAACGGCCCGCGCGTCTTGCGGTCGACGAAGCGGCTCGAGGCGCCATAGGTGAAGCCGTTGCGTTCGCGCAGGTTGAGGTTGATCCGGCTGGTGAACTTGCCGCCCAGCAGAGTATTCAGGACTCCGAGAGCGACGCGATCGGGATGACGGCGCGGCACGCCGGGATGCCCGACGCGGAGCTCGGTCTGCTCGGCGCCGGGTCGGTCGACGACCACGACCCTGAGGGACCCGTCGGAGGCGCCGTCGCCGGGCGCTGCAGGCTCTCCCGGTGGCGCCGGCATTGTGGTGGGGGCGTCGCGCGCTACTGCTGCGGATGCTGGGAAGACGGCCTCGATCGCCGCCGCGAGCTGCGCGCGGTCGAAATCGCCGGCAACGGTGATCGCACCCCGTTCCGGTCGGTAGTGGGCGCGATGGAATGCGAGCAGCTCGTCGCGAGTCATCGCCGCCAGCGCCTGCGGCGTGCCGGCGAGCGGATGGGCGAAGTTCGTTCCGGCGAAAAGATGGTGGGCGAAGGCCTCGTCCGCCACCGCCGCCGGCTGGTCGCTGCGGCGCCGCAGCTCGGCGAGCGTCTGCTGGCGCAGCCGATCGAGCTCGTGGATGGGGAAGGCCGGTTCCTGGAGCAGCTCGGCGAGCAGCGCGAGGCCGTATTCGAGATCCCTGGCGAGGAGCCGCAGACTGAGCCGGGCGGCATTCCAGTCCGCGTAGCACGAGAGCGTGCCGCCGCGGCGCTCGAGCTCGGCGGAGAGCTCGGGTCCTGTCCGCCGCGCGGTGCCCTCGTCGATCATCGACGCGGTCATTGCCGAGAGTCCCGGCAGGTGCACGGGATTGCGCTCGCCGCCGGCGTCGAGCAGCAACTCGAGCTCGACGAGCGGCACGCCGGAACGCGGCGCGATGAAGACCGGCACGCCGCTGGAGGTCGAG
>Ga0138256_10003414_pt1 | contig 16890 bp, 17 predicted proteins | sample KNB2016incub_MG_FD_105486 | JGI IMG/M metagenome (GOLD analysis project Ga0138256, IMG submission 105486) | Active sludge microbial communities from wastewater in Klosterneuburg, Austria - KNB2014incub_MG | ecosystem: Engineered > WWTP > Activated sludge > Unclassified | place: Austria... | reverse complement strand
CTTCAAGAACGGGATCATCCACGGCACCAACGGCAATGAGTTCAAACTGGACCTGGACGAGAGCACGAACCCTCAGTTCAATTTCAGTTACTTCCTGTTCCGGACGGACCAACCGACTGATGACGCCGCCCGTTTCGACCAGAATTCCGTCTACCGCAATCTGGATCCCGGTTTCAGGGATCCCTCGGAGGGCGACTTCCACCTGAAGTGCACGGCCGGTGCGAAGAACAAGGCTGACACCCCGGGCTTCGATGTGCTGACCGACCTGGATGGCCAATCCCGGCCGAACCCGATCGATTGCAACGGTGAGTTCGGCGTGGACCTGGGCTGCTACGAACAGGTGGGCGAATGATCCAACTCCAGCAGGAAGCGCATCGTGTCCACACCGTCCGCATAGTCCTGCGGCCCGGGGCATTGCGCACTGCCGAAAGGCAGATGGCCATGCCCAACCACGCACTGCAAGCGCCGGCTCTGTGCCTCCAGCGTGGCTTCCACCGTTGACCGGTCCGTGTAGCGCTCATAGAAGATGGACCCCAGGGGGCTGTGCAACCCGGTATCCTCCTTCAGCAGGACGAAGCCGTTCTCGATCAGCGGCACGCGGTCCATCAGCCAGATGGCCTTGTGGTAGTCGTAGTTGTTCGCCCACTTGTTGTGCCGGGCCAGGTGGCCCCATGGCAGAACGGCCCTGAACAGGCGGTCCAGGTCGAAGTCCTGCGGGATGTACAATTTGCCCACGTTGCGGCACCCCATGCCGAAGTACCGGAACAGGTCCTCGCCCAAGGCGGTCAGTTCCTCGTCCGATTCGCTCCCGTCCAGCACAGCCACACTCGTGCGGTTCATGCGGATGATGCGCGGCAGATGCCCGAAGTAGTGCTCGAAATAGCGCGCGGTGTTGTCGCTGCCCGTGGCGATCACGGCGTCCACCCCGCCCAATTTGCCATCGGTCAGGCTGGCCCGCGCCGCCAGGTCCGGCGCCAGCAGGTGCAGCACCTCCAGCACGGCGGGTGTGAGACCGGCATCATCACTGCTCACCTTCAGGCGCAGCCGGTGGCCGCTCAACAGGACGCACAGGATATCATGGAAGCCCACCAACGGGATATTCCCGGCCGTGATCACCCCCACCGTTCTGATCACCGCAGTATCGTCCATGGCGTAGCGCGCCGCCCAGGCGTGGAGCACGTCTTGGGCCAGCAGGCCGGCCAAGGCCCGCAGCATATGCCGCACGTTGTCCGCCGTGAACCATGCGTTGCGTGCTTGCGCGCCGAGGATGGCCGCCTCGAAAGCGCCGTACTCCGCCTCGTTCAGCCCGCATGCATGGCCAGGCCACGGGGCCTCGGAGCTGGACAGCCCGAAGACCCGGCCCAGTTGCTCGAACCCGTTGAGCCGATCCGCCAAGGTTACCGTCCTCACCACACCGCCATCCGCGCTGCTCATGCTCGCTAAATTCGCGGCCGAAAATAGCCCAGCCCACCATGGCCATCATGATCACCGAGGAGTGCATCAATTGCGGTGCATGCGAACCGGAATGCCCCAACAACGCGATCTATGAGGGTGGTGCCGAATGGCGCTTGAGCGATGGGACGAACCTGCACGGGATGCAGACCACCCCGATGGGCAATACGTGGGATGCCGATGTGGCACAGGCGCCCATATCCATGGACGTCCATTACATCGTTGCGGACAAATGCACCGAATGCACCGGCTTTCACGATGAGCCGCAGTGTGCTTCCGTGTGCCCCGTGGACTGCTGTGTGGACGACCCCGACTTCCGGGAAAGCAAGGAGGCGTTGATGACAAAGAAGGAATTCATGCATTTGTAGGGGCCAATACTTTCGGCACGAAGCCTGCCGTTCGATCCACGATGGGACCCCGGACTCTTGCGCTCGCCGTTCCGCTGCTCCTCGGAATCGCCCAAGCCAGGGCTCAAGCCGACAGTACCACAAAAGCCGCGCTGATCCGTTCGGTGAACATATTGCAGGAAGCGCGGCGCGACGGCGAACGCGACACCGCGAACGCCGCGATCAAGCATCACCTGCGGGCAGTATTGGCTCAGGAGGATGCCATGACCGCCGACTTGGCCGACGTGCCCTTGAGCCGAACAGACGCGCCCGACGGCAAGTTCCGCCTGCTCACGTGGAACATCCCCTACGCCGACGGCTCGCACCTCTTCGAGGGCTTCCTGCTCGTGCGCGACAAGCGCCGCCACGTGCTGTATGAATTGCGCGACATGACGCCCCGCATCGAGAACGCCCCCTTCAAGATGCTCGGGCCCGACTACTGGTACGGAGCGCTCTACTACACGGTGATCCCCGTGAAGCAGGGCGCCAAGACCTGGTATACCCTGCTGGGTTGGAAAGGCCACAGCAATGTGGAGACGCGCAAGGTGATCGACGTGCTCGCCTTCAAAGGCGCCGTGCCGCAATTCGGCGCGCCGCTCTTCGGGGAAGGACGTGTGAAGCGAACGCGGGAGATCTTCGGCTTCAGCTTCCAGAGCAGCATGAGCCTCAAGTGGGAACAGGCCTTCAACCGCATCGTGCTGGACCACCTGGCGCCGATGAAGCCCGAGTTCGCCGGGCAGGCGCCGTTCATGGGGCCCGACCTCAGCTACGACGCCTACCTGTGGGAGAAGGACCACTGGCAATACCAACGCGACGTGGACGTGCGGCAGGACGACATGCCCAAGCCGTGGAACCGGCCGCCCAAGGAGTGACGCACCGTCCGGCGCGGAAGCCATGTACGAACGGCGCCCCGTCCGTTTCCTTTGCACGCTGAACATGGAGCACAGTCCCCTGGCGGAACGTATGCGCCCGCGCGACCTGGACGAGGTGGTAGGTCAGGAGCACCTCGTGGGGGCCGGAGGCATCCTGCGCAAAGCGCTGGCAGGCGGGCGCCTGCCGAGCATGATCCTGTGGGGCCCGCCGGGCGTGGGCAAGACCACCCTGGCGCGCCTGGTGGCCGAGCGGTTGAAGCGGCCCTTCCACGCCCTCAGCGCCATCAATAGCGGGGTGAAGGACGTGCGCGAAGTGATCGAGCAGGCCGGCGGCACGGGCCTCTTCGCGCGCAGTGCCGTGCTTTTCATCGACGAGATCCACCGCTTCAGCAAGGCGCAGCAGGACTCGCTGCTGGGCGCCGTGGAAAAAGGTACCATCACGCTCATAGGTGCCACCACCGAGAACCCCTCGTTCGAGGTGATCGGGGCGCTCCTCTCCCGCTGCCAGGTGTACATCCTGGAGCCGCTGAACGAGCAGCACCTGCTGGGCCTCCTCCGGCGCGCCATGAAGGAGGACGCCGAACTGAAGGACATCCCCATCGAACTGCGGGAGACGGACGCTCTGCTGCGGGCCAGCGGCGGCGACGCGCGCCGACTGCTGAACACCTTCGAGCTGTGCGTGCAGGCTGTGCGCGCGGGGGGCGATGGCCCCGCCGTGATCACCGACGCGGTGGTGAAGGAGGTCGTGCTGACCAACGCCGCACGCTACGACAAGAAGGGCGAGCAGCACTACGACATCATCAGCGCCTTCATCAAGAGCATGCGCGGCAGCGATCCCAACGCGTCGGTATATTGGCTGGCGCGCATGATCGAGGGCGGCGAGGACCCGGCCTTCATCGCCCGGCGCATGCTCATCCTGGCCAGCGAGGACATCGGCAACGCCAACCCCAACGCGCTGCTGATGGCCACCACCACCATGCAGGCAGTGGGCATGATCGGCTGGCCCGAGGGCCGCATCATCCTCAGCCAATGCGCGGTATACCTGGCCTGTTCGCCCAAGAGCAACGCCAGCTACATGGCCATCGGCGCAGCGCAGGCCGAGGTGAAGCGCAGCGGCGACCTGCCCGTTCCCATGCACCTGCGCAACGCGCCGACGAAGCTGATGAAGGACATCGGACATGGTGAAGGGTATCAATACAGCCACGACCAGCCAGGGTACGCGAGCGACCAGGAGTTCCTGCCCGAGGCCCTCAGCGGCAAGCGCCTGTACACGCCCGGCGACAACCGCAAGGAGCAGGAGTTCGCCGGGTGGTTGCGCGCCGTGTGGAAGGAACGGTACGGTTACTGAACGCCCGCACCGGCCACCGATGCACGGTTGAGCAGGACCCCGGTTGACGGCCATCCGAATAATATACCAATACGGGGAAAAGACGGCCGGTCGGCGGAGCGTTCCGGCTTTGCCGACCGAAGTTGACGCCTCCGAAGGACGGAAGAGGAACAGCGCGGCTACCGGGCGGGCGCGGCAGCGAAAATGACGGCCAGAGCGTCATCATACACGTAACACCAGCGCCGATGGCATCATGGTCAAGGATGGGGACGACGCTCGCGGGGTCCCCGGATCCGGGCAGAGTCCGCAGCGGCTCACTTCGCCCGTTCGTTCTCCAGGAAGCTCTTGTGCAGGTCGTAGATGATGCCGAGGCTCACCATGAGGCCGCCCATGCCCTGCTCTACCATCTGCCAGAGCACGTCCACCACCATGTGCATCACCTTGCCGCCCGTAAAGGACATGCCGAATACCAGGGCGATGAGGTAGACCACGAAACCCACCACGGCTCCGAAGAGCATGGCCTTGAGCGGGAAGGCCCGGCGGATATCGATCCATCCGTTCGCCATCGCGTGGTGAATACCGAAGGTCAACACCGCAGCGACGATGAGATAAGCGACGGCCGCGAGCGTGATGTACAACCCGATCGGGATCGTCAGGTCGCGCAGGTCGTTCAATGCCAGCCCGTGCCACACCCACGACAGGCCGTACATCACCAGATTGCTGAGGACCAGAGGGGCAATAATTCGGCGCTGCTTGCGCATGGTCTTGTCGTGGAAAAGGCGAATTTATGGCCGCAGGCGGGAACACCGTGCGCGGGCCTTCAGACCCGAATGCCGGGGCTGCCTACCTTTCCCCCCATGATGATGCGCCGCTGGACCCTTCCGGTCACCGGCATGGCCCTGGCGGCCCTGTGGCTCTCGGCCTGCCGCAAAGAGGAGGATGAGGTGCGGTGGGATGTTGACGTGGCCGTGCCGCTGGTGCGCATCAGCATGGACATCGGCGACCTGCTGGGCGACACGCTGATCAGTGCGGACGGCCAGGGCAATGTGAGCATCGTACATACGGCTCGGCTCTTCGAGATGGGGCTGGACACGTTGCTGGAACTGCCCGATACGGTGCTGCGCTTCCGCTACCCGGAATTCAATATTCCGCCGGGTTCCACCTTCGATCTGGGGCCCGGCGCACCGTTCGCGACCGCTGACCAGACCACGCGGTTCGATCTGCAGGACCTGCAGCTGCGCGAATTGCGCGTGCGTAGCGGCACGCTCGGCATGGCCTTCGTGAACCGTGTGGGCTCCGTGCTGGACGGACAATTCGCGCTGCCGGGCTCCTCCCTCGGAGGGTCGCCGCTGGCCTGGTCGCCGTCCATCCCGGCGGGATCCCCCTCCTCCCCCAGTACGCTCTCGCAGGACTTCCAGTTGGACGGGTATACCATTGACCTGCGCGGGCCGGGCTACAACGAGGTGAATACCCTCGCCATGGAACTGGCCCTCACCAACGTCACAGGCGTCTCCATCGGCGCGGCCGACAGCGTGGAGGCCATCGTGAGTTACCACGGCATCGAACCGCGTTACGCACGGGGCTATTTCGGCCAGCACGAGTTGGACATCGACCCCGACACCAGCGATCTCAACGCGTTCGAGGGGTTGAGCGGCCTGCTGGACCTGGACCAGGTGACGGCCACCCTGCGCATCACCAACGGCATCGGCATGGACGCTCGGGCGCGCATCAACAGCCTCCATTCGGTTAACAGCGCCACCGGCAACATCGTACCCCTTGCGCACGCCATCACCGCAGGGCCGCTCAACCTGGACCGTGCGCTCGATCTGGGCAACAGCTTCCAGCCGGCCGTGAACAGTTGGACGATGGACAACGGCAACAGCAACATCGACGCCTTCATCGAGAACCTGCCCGACGGTATCACCTACGACCTGGACGTGACGGCCAACCCGTTGGGCGATGTGAGCAACGGCAACGACTTCCTGTATGACGACAGCCGGCTCACCGCCGACCTGGACGTGGATATCCCGTTGAACATTATCGCCACGGACCTCACCCTCACGCGGCGCATGCCCATTGAACTCGGTGGCACGCTGGAGCACCACGCCCTGCGGAGCGGAACCCTGCACCTCTTCGCGGACAACCGCTTCCCCTTCTCCGCCCGCGCCATCCTTACACAGGAAGCGCAGGACGGCACGCTGCTGGATACCATAGGAGCGGGAGGTACCATCGCTGCGGCCGTGGTGGACCCCAACGGCAATGTTGTCGCCGCCTCGGAGTCGCAACTGGACTTCATCCTGAGCGAGGAGCAGGTGGATCTCTTCTACCCCGGCTCCACCGCCGGACCCGATGGCGCGCGCCTGCGCATCACCATCGTGTTCAATACCGCGGACCAGTCGCAGCACCTGCGCATCCGCACGGACCATACGATCGGCATCGCCGTCTCGTTCGAGGGGAACTACATCGTGAACGGGGATGAATAGCCGGTGGGCGTGCGCGGCCATCGGCTGCTGTTTGTGGTGCGGTATCATGGCGCAGGGAACGGACAGCCTGCGCGCGGACACCCTCCGCTCCACGCCAGACAGCGGATACATGTGGCCTGACCGGGCTTACGGGCACTGCCTTGTGCTCTTCTCGCAAGCGATGTACGACGCCAGTTCCATCCGCAACGAACTGGTGGCGGCCCTGTGGCGCGGTGGCGACATTTCCCGCGAGCTGCGGGAGCGTTCCGCGAACAACGGCGGCGGCCCGGAGCGCGCGGGCTACATCCTGGAAGCGGGGCTCTCCCTCAGCTGGGGAACGCGTTTCCTCGGCAGTGACCGCCTGCGCCCGCGCCTTGCGGTGGGCTGGCATGACGTGATGGGCCTGCGCTACAGCGACGACCTCTACCACCTCACCTTCTTCGGCAACGGGGACCACGAGAACGCGACGGCCGCGCTGGCGCCATCGGCCTTCGAGAAGGTACGCTACCAGACCTTCGGTTTCGGCTTCGAGGCGAAGGGCTCCGGTTCGTTCCTCATGCTGCACGTGGTGAACGGCGAGGACCTGAGCGGCGCGCGCATCCGGCAGGCGGACCTTTTCACCGCCATGGACGGGCGCTACCTGAACCTGGAACTGGACGGGGACCATGCTCGCAGCGCGGACGACGGCGCGAACGGCTGGCGCTCACGCGGCATCGGCGCGGCGCTGTCTTTCCGGTGGCACCGGGCCTCCAAGGCGGGCCGCCACGCCATGCACGTCACCATCGGTGGTGAAGACCTCGGTTTCGCGGCCTGGAGCGGTCAATCGCTGAGCGTGCGGCGCGATACCACCATCCTGTACGAGGGTATCCGGCTGGACGGCGTACTGGACCTGGAGAACGTGCTGATCGACCGCGAAGGGATCCAGGACACGCTGGGCCTGGGCTTCAAGGAGGGCGGCTTCGTGCGCCCGCTACCGGGAAAATTGTACGCCTCACTGGGGCTGGACGGCGGGCATCGCATGCACTATCGCGCCGAAGTGGACATGCGTTACCTGCCGGGCTACCAGCCCCACGCCGTGCTGAGCGCCACCCGCGTGAATGAACGCGCGTGGTACCGCGCCGAGGTGAGCTATGGCGGATTCGGCGGCCTGCGCGGGGGCCTGATCGCGGGCTGGCGGCCCTGCGGTGGCTTCTGGTTGGAGACCGGTCTGCGCAATGTCACCGGGCTCATGGGCGGGCGCATGCGCGGCCAGGCCTTCACGCTGGGTATCGGATACGCCTGGTAAGCGGTCAGCGAACCTCGGCCAGCGCCTCGCTCTCGAAGGCCATCCGGGTGATGCTGCGGCCGTCCTTGAAATAGAAGGTCTGTCCGTACTTGTGCGTCACCTTGCGGTACTCGGTACGTTCCTTCCCGTTGTCCAGTTGTATGCGCATGGTCACCTGGTTGGGCTCCACGATCAGTTCCTCGTCACGGGCCACGGTGGGTATCTGATGCTTCACCTCGGGCCGCACCTCGGAGCGTTCATTGGCCGGCGCGGGGCGCACGGGCGAAGGCTCGGACACCTCACGCGCGGCGAGTGTGCGCCGCTGATCATCGCCGCCCAGCGGTTCCTTGCGCGTTCCTTTGTCCACCGTTCGCACAGGGGGCGGCGGCGGTGGTGGCGCGGGCTTCGCCTTCGGCGGGGCAGGTTTCGGCCGGGGAGGTTCCGGTGCCGCCGGCCGCGGCTCCTCCTTCTTGCGCGCTTCGGCCGCACGGCGCTCCTCCTCGGCCTTCCTCGCTTCCGCCTCCTTCTGCGCCTGCTCGCGTTCGGCGGCCTCCGCGGCCTCCTTGTCCGCCTTCGCCTTCTGCTTCACGGCCTCAGCCTCCTGCTTGGCCTTCTCGGCCTCGGCACGGGCCTGCTCCTTGGCTTCAGTGGCCTCACGCCCCTTCTCCTGTTCCTGTTTGGCCGTCACTTCGCGCATGGTCTCCTCCAGCGCGCTCTGTATGCTCTTTGTATAATCGGTATCATAGTCGAAATCGTCCGTGTTCTTGTCGTAGCGGATCATGCCCACGGGCTGGTTGAAGACCACGGTGTTCACGCCGTCGTACTGCTTGAAGAGGTTCACGGTGAATTCGAAAGGCGTGAAGCCGTTGGCCGCGGCACCGGAGGGCACGTGCGTGTCGAAGGACAGCCTTTTGGCCACGAACCCGTCCTTCTCGAATTCGAGGATATAATCCGCGTTCAGGGCCAGGTCCAGCGAGAACTTGGCCAGGCCGCTGCCCAGGGTGCGCTGCTTCTCCCCGTTCTTGTACACCGTTACGTGCGCGCCGTCCAGCGACCCGCCCTCCACCTTGAAGCGGCCGTTCACCTGGAAAGCGTTCTGCGCGAGAACGCCGGGGGCACCGGCCATGACCAGTGCCCCGGCGAACGCGCGGATCCGAAGAGTTCCCGTTGCCATCATCGGTCACACGAGCGCGGCGATCAGGTCCTTGGCGGCCATTGCGGCCACCACCCCCAGCATGAGGGCGCCGGCCATGATCAGCGTTCGTGCGGCGACGGAGGTGTTCTTGTTTTCCATTGTGAGGTGGGAACTATTGGCCCTTCGTTACGTACGAGCGCCCCGAAAGTTCCCGGACCTCTGCTCCGGGCCAACACGAAAAACCACATGAAACAGCTGTTCCTCCTCCCCTGCGCGCTGCTGGCCTTCAGCGCCGTGAACGCGCAAAAGACCGCCAGCGGCCTGGAAGCGATGGTCAATGACGACCTCGCCGCGCTGAACGTCCATTTCGACGGGCTGATGCGCTTCACCATCGACAAGCGTGACCGGCTGGTAGCGGATCACTTGATCAACGGCAGCAGCCAACGCACGGACATGGCCTACGTGGAGTTCCTGGACGCGAGCACCTGCGCCTACAGCGCCGAGGAGAACCAGCTGATCCTGCAATGCCAGGACCCGCGATCGAAGTGCATCGACAAGGAGATCAAGGGCAAGGGCACGGTGAGCCCCACGGGCCGCCTGAGCATGGCCCTGCCCGCCACCGACGCCAAGGGCGAAAAGGCCCGTGAGCTGCTCGTGCGCTTAGTGGAGCACAAGCAGGACGCCCAGTTCTCGCGCCTGGCCGAGGCCAACACCCGTGAACGCAAGAATTGATACCTGAATCCATGAGGACGACCCTCTTCATCGCCGCCGCCCTCGCGCTGCGCATCGCGGGCGCCCAGTCCACCGCCCCGGCCGTTGGCGGCCAAGGGGACCTGGCCGCCGCAACACCGGACCAGGAGACCGAACGCCTGTTCCATGAAGGGGAAAAGGCTGCCCGCGCGGGCGACGGCACCAAGGCCATCAGCCTCTATGGGCAGGTCCTGGAGCGCGACCCCGACCACCTGAACGCGCTGCTGCAGCGCGGCGCCTGCCACATCCGGCTGAAGGACCATGCCGCTGCCGTGGCCGACTTCACGGCCGTGATCCAGCGCAAGAGCGATCACCAGTGGGCGTACACCAGCCGGGGCTGCTCCTACCTGAAACTCGGGAAGACCGAGGAGGCCATCCGCGACCTGGACATCGCGATCGGGCTGGACGCCAAGGACCAGGAGGCGTGGAACAACCGCGGCTGGGCCTTCAAGGCCCAGGGGCGGATGGACGCCGCCTGCCGTGACTGGAAGACCAGCAAGAAGATGGGCAACGCCGAAGCCCGCATCATCCTCGAGAACAACCGCTGCAAATGACCCGACACATCCTCCCGATCCTCTTCACCCTGTCCGCCGCCACCGCCACGGCCCAGGACCACGACCACGCCGACTGCGTGACGAAGGTCCACAGCGACTGGGGACAACCCTGCGACAAGTGCGAGGCCTACACCGAAACGTACAAGCGCGATTACAGCGGGGTGTACCGCGTGGAGTTGAAGAACACCTGTGGTGACGCCATTGAACTGAAGGTGGCCATGCAGGAGTCCAACGGCCGCTGGCGCACCTTCCCCATCAAGGCGCTGTCGAACGGGGAGAGCATGACGGCCTTCGCCTGCAACGGCACGGGCAAGTACCTGTACTGGGTGCGCCGGTTGAATGATACCGAGATCCTGCTGCCCAGCGACCAGGAGATCCTCTCCGAATACCGGGATCGCCGCTGAGACTACGGCCCGGCGGTTCCGATCAATACCTCTCAACAGATATATGACAGGCGGCGCACCGCCTGTCCGCCTGTTCACTCCGGCCGGTCACGCCTTCAGCGATACACGGAGGCGGCCGTCCTGTTCACGCACCGGGTAGCTGTGCAACGGGGTGCTCGCAGGGCCCTCAAGCACTGCGCCGTGCGCATCGAACGCACTGCCGTGCGCCGGGCAGTCCAGGCGATCACCGGTGAGGCGCAGTTCGGCACCCCGGTGCGTGCAGCGCATAAGCAGGGCATGGTAGCCGCCATCGGCATCGCGGAAGACGACGATGGGCTGCTTGAGCGACTTGTGGCCCACGACGACGCTGCTTTTCATGCTGCCGTCAGGGCCGGTAAAGGCCCCGGGGGCCAGCACGAGGTCATCCCCTTCGAGCGAACCCATCAGGGGAGCGGCTGAAGCACAGGATGTCAACAGGGCGGGCGTCATCATCGCCGCACAGGCGAGGCAGCCGTGGTGGAGGAATGTTCTGCGGTCCATGGTGAAAAAGACTTGGGAGCAATATAAGCACAGCGCCACGACGGACCTGTCCACGGGAGGCGAGCACTCTTTTTTGTTACTCACGAACAATTTTTTAGATAAAGCTAATTTCACCGCCTACATTCGCCCCGGATGTTGACACGCAGCGAAGAGGACCGCCCCAAGCCCATGTACGGCCACCCGCGCGCTGAACCCGCCGCCTGAGCGAGCACCATGGACACCATTCTCGCGTATTTCGCCTCCATTGACCCGATCCTCGGCGCCTTCATCGCCACCAGCTTCACCTGGCTGGTCACGGCCGCTGGCGCGGGGCTGGTCTTCTTCTTCGGCAACGCCTCACGCAAATGGCTGGACGGCATGCTGGGCTTCACCGGTGGGGTGATGGTGGCGGCCAGTTTCTGGAGCCTGCTGACACCCAGCATCGAGATGAGCGAGCGCATGGGGAACATCCCGTGGCTCGCCCCGGCGATCGGCTTCGCGGCCGGCGCGCTCTTCCTCTTCGGGTTGGACAAGGTGCTCCCCCACCTGCACATCAACTTCGACCCCAGCCGCAAGGAAGGGCCGGACACGAACTGGCACCGTACCACCCTGCTGGTACTGGCCATCACGCTGCACAACATCCCCGAAGGGCTTGCGGTGGGCGTGCTCTTCGGCGGCGTTGCGGCCGGCATGCCGGAAGCAAGCATCGGTGGCGCGGTAGCCCTGGCCATCGGCATCGGCCTTCAGAATTTTCCGGAGGGCTTCGCCGTGAGCATGCCGTTGCGCAGGCAGGGCGTAGGCCGGTTCAGGAGTTTCTGGTACGGCCAGCTCAGCGCCGTGGTAGAACCGATCGCCGGTGTGATCGGCGCGGTGGCCGTGATCCACATGCAGGCCGTGCTGCCCTACGCGCTGGCTTTCGCCGCCGGGGCCATGATCTACGTGGTGGTGGAAGAAGTGATCCCCGAGACCCAGCAGGACAAGTACACCGACATCGCCACCCTCGGCTTCATCGGCGGCTTCATCGTGATGATGGTGCTGGACGTGGCGCTGGGGTAAGGCTGGCCGCCGCCCCGTAGTTTCGGCCCCATGGCCGCCCCCATGCCCGAGGTGAAGAACAAGCGCGCGTCGTTCGAGTACTTCTTCCTGGAGAACTACGAATGCGGCGTGCAACTCGTGGGCAGCGAGGTGAAGAGCCTCCGCCTCGGGGACGCGAGCATCACCGAGGCCTTCTGCGTGTTCGTAGGTGATGAGCTGGTGGTGCGCAACATGACGATACAGCCCTTCGAGAAAGCGAAGACCTACGGCCACGAGCCCAAACGCGACCGCAAATTGCTGCTGCACCGCACCGAACTGAGGAAACTGCAGCGCAAGCTGAAGGACCAGGGCGTCACCATCGTGCCCGTGCGCGTGTTCTTCAACGAGAAGGGCCTGGCCAAACTGGACATCGCGCTGGCCAAAGGCAAGAAGACCTACGACAAGCGCGACAGCATCAAGGAACGCGACGTGAAACGCGATATGGCACGCGGGGAATGATGGAAGATGCACCGATGACCTGGCGCGAACGCATCGCCGCAAGCGCTCTGCGCCACGTGCCCGGCACCGTACCCGAGCGCATCGCCCTGCTACTGCTCCTGCTCCTGGCCCTGGTCCTCCGCTTCTGGGGCTTCCCGCACATTCCTTATACCCACGACGAGATCAGCGCGCTGGTGCGTGTGGACTTCCCCTCGCTCGGTGATGCCATCTCCAAAGGGGTATGGAACCTCGACACGCACCCGCCCGGTACGCACGCCTTTCTCTGGTGCTGGACGCAATGCTTCGGCTTCGGCGAAGGCGCGGTGAAACTGCCCTTCATCGTGATGAGCGTGCTCGCGATCCTCCTCCTCTACCGCTTCGCGCACGCGTGGGCAGGCGCGGCGGTGGCCCTCATCGTCACCGCGCTGCTGGCCACCCTGCAGTACACGGTAATGTACGGCCAGATCGCCCGACCCTACGCCATGGGCCTGTTCGCCACGGCGCTGCTGGCCGACCAGCTTACCCGTTACCTGGGATCGGGCCGTGTGCGGAACCTCGTGGGCGCCGCCATCGCCGCCGTGCTAAGCGCCTACACGCACCACTTCGCGCTCATGCTCGCGGCCTTCATGGCCATCACGGGGCTGTTCCTCGCAACACCGGAGCAACGGAAGGGCCTCCTCATCGCCCTGGGTATCGCGGCCGCGTGCTACCTGCCCAATTTGCCGCTGTTCTTCGCGCAGCTCGGCTGGAAAGGCCTGGACGGATGGCTCAGCGCCCCCGCGCCGGACTGGACCCTGAACTACCTGTGGTGGATCGCCCATTGCTCGGCGCTCCTGGCCGGCGTGCTCGCGCTGCTGCTGCTGGCTGCTGCCGTGTTCCGCATCAAGCACCGCGAGGCCGTGAAACCACTCCGGGCCATCGCGCTCATCTGGGGCCTCCTGCCGCTGATCATCGGCTACGGGTATTCGCTGCTGCGTTCACCGGTGCTGCAGTACAGCGTGGTGCTCTTCTCCTTCCCCTACCTGCTCATCGGCGCGCTGGCGGGGCTGCGGCACCTGCGGCCTAACTACGCCCCGGGCATCGCGGGCGTGGTGGCCGTCGTTGCGGTGCTCACCCTCGTGAAGGACCGGCAACACTACGAAGTATTCTACCGGAGCAAGTACGAGGACATCGTGCGGGGCACCATTGATGCGGAACGGAACGGAGCGCTGGCCATCGTGCAGATCCCCACGGAGGTGATGAACTTCTACCGCGAACGATGGAAAGCCGGGGCCAACGCCGCGAGCACCGTGAACCTGTACATGCGCCCGGCCGTGGCCCTGGACAGCGCGCTGCGGAGCACCACGGCGAGCCGCGTGTTCTACGGGCAGACCACACAGGCCGAGCCGGAGAACATCGCCAAGGTGCAGGCGCGTTTCCCCTTCATGCTGGAACGCCGTGACCGCTGCGAGGGACAGACCTTCCTGTTCGCCACGCGGCCCGGCAGCGCGCCGGTGGACGACATGCGCGGGGGCTCCTTGAAAACACCCGAGGTGTTCGAGGGCAAGGGCTGGGAAGTGGACGCCAAGATCCCCTTGGTGAGCGACACCGGTTCCAGCGGGTACGGCGGCATGCGGCCCAAGCGCTGGGATTTCACCGGCCACGAGTACGGCGCGGTGTACGACGGCCCCGTGTACCAACTGGCCAAGGGCCCGAACGACGTGATCGAGGTGCGCGCGGACCTCCACGACGTGGACGCAGGTAGCGACATGAGCCTGGTGGTGGAACTGAAGCGCGGCGACAATACCCATTTCTACCGCGCCGCGCAGATGGCCGATGCCTTGCGCATGAACGACGGCACCGTGCTCATCGCCGCCGTGAAACTCGCCGACATTCCCGGCCATGGCGACGGCCTGCGCCTGCGCACCTACCTGTACAACCCGGCACGCAAGCGGGCACTGGTGAGCGCCCTGGCCGTACGTGTACGCCAAGGCGACCCCGTGCTCTACGGGCTCTTCGAGCCGATCCGCGGGAAGTGGGAATACCGGTAGGCCTAGGCCCCCTGCTTCACCAGCATCTCCTTCTGGGGTCCTTTCACACCAGCGGCAGCGAGCGCCTCACGCCCGCGCTCGTAGGTGCCGAAATACACGTCCCAGTAATGGGCCGGATCGCACCACGGCCGCACGGCCAGTTCCACGCCTTCCATGTGGAGCTTGTTCACTGTTACTGACGGTGCGGGATCCTTCAGCACCTTGGGGTCCTCGGCCATGGCGCGCAGCAGCACTTCGCGCACGCGGGTGATGGACTCGGACCCGTTCACCATGAACGAGAGGTCCACCCGCATCTTCCCATCGGCGCTGTAGTTGATGATGTTGCCGTTGGCCATGGCCCCGTTGGGGATGATCGCGGTCTTGTTCTCGGGGGTGAGCAGCACCGTGGTGAAGATCTGGATCTCCTTCACCGTGCCGAGGATGCCCTGCGCGTCGATCAGATCGCCGAGCTTGTACGGTTTGAACAGGAGGATGAGCGTGCCCCCGGCGAAGTTGGCCAGGGTGCCCTGCAGCGCGAGGCCTACGGCCAGGCCCGCCGCTCCGATGATGGCGATGAAACTCGTGGTCTGCACCCCGAGCATCTGAATGCAGGTAATGAAGAGGAGGATGCGCAGAGAGATGGTGACCAAGCTGTGCAGAAAGCGCTTCAGGGTAGGTTCCACACCGCGCCGGTCCAGCACTTTGTTCAACAGGCGGGCCAGCATGCGGATCAGGAGCGTACCGATCCACAGGACGATAAGGGCCAACAGGACCTTTGGCGCGTACTCCATCATCCAGGACATGGCCTTGTCGCCCCAGGCGCCGAACTTGTCTACTTGCTCTTTCATGTGTTCAGGGATTGTTCTTGGAGACCTTCAAGACGATGAACACCGGTGGTCGTCACCAGAAAAGTCCACGGGAAGGTGCTGGGAAATGTAGACAAGGCGCAGAACTGCTGGATCTCCGCAGGAACGTGTGAAGCGTTCCCTCCATCCACACGTGCCTGTTGGCCGGAACGCCGGGCAGGCCCGCACAGCGCGGCTGCCGCTCGCCTCCTTTGCCGCATCTGATACGCGGTAGACGATGGCCCTGAGCCGCTTCTGGACCTGGATGCTCCTGTTGAGCATCGGCTTCGCGCTGTTCTCGCTCCTCAGCGGACGCACGTACTCGCTGGGCATACTGGCGAACGGGGAGCAGGGCAAGCCGCTGGTGGTAGCCGAGCGCGACACGCTGGGCATCGCGGGCACCGCGTGGCTGGCCGAGCTGCGCACCGCCGGGGACAAGGGCGTGCTGCGCGGGGACACGCTGTACACGCTGACCAAGAGCGGCACCGTGCGGGTACACGCAGGCACAATTCCCGCCGACGGCCTCTTCCCCACCTGCAAAAACACCATCACCGACATCTGGCTGCCGCTCATCGGTTACCTCACCTTCTTCTGCGGCCTGCTGAACCTGCTGGTGGACGCGCGGGCGATGGAGAAGTTCGCGCGGTTGATGGCGCCCATCTTCCACCGGATCTTCCCGGGCCTGCGCAAGGACCACCCGGCCTACGGCTTCATGACACTGAATTTCGCGGCCAACTTCCTGGGCCTCGATAGCGCGGCCACACCCTTCGGCCTGAAGGCCATGGAGAGCATGCAGACGGACAACCCCACGAAGGAGCGCGCCACGGACAGCCAGATCATGTTCCTGTGCCTGCATGCCGCGGGCCTCACATTGCTGCCGGCCAGCATCATCGGCTACCGCGCGGCCAAGGGTGCGGCGAATCCGGCGGACATCATGGTGCCGCTGATCATCACCTCCTTCGTGGGCACCTTGGCGGCCATGGTATTCGTGGCCATGCGCCAGCGCATCAACCTGCTCAATCTTCCGGTGGTGCTGTTCGTGGCCGGCATCGGCGGCCTCATCGCGGGGCTGATGGCCTACCTGATGACGCTGAGCGGAACGGGCAAGTCGCACTTCACCGACAACCTGAGCAATGGCCTGCTGCTGGTGATCATCGCCCTCATCGTCCTCTATGCCTGGTGGAAGGAGAAGTATTTTACCGAGAAGGGCACCAACCTCTTCGACTCCTTCATCCACGGCGCGAAGGACGGCTTCACCACGGGCCTGCGCGTGCTCCCGTACATGATCGCGATGCTGGCGGCGCTGAGCATTTTCCGCAACAGTGGGCTCATGGGCATCGTGATGGACGGGCTTACATGGACACTGGGCGCTGTGGGCGTGAGCCGCGAAGTCATCGACGCCATACCGGTGGCGCTCATG
>Ga0138256_10003413_pt1 | contig 16893 bp, 12 predicted proteins | sample KNB2016incub_MG_FD_105486 | JGI IMG/M metagenome (GOLD analysis project Ga0138256, IMG submission 105486) | Active sludge microbial communities from wastewater in Klosterneuburg, Austria - KNB2014incub_MG | ecosystem: Engineered > WWTP > Activated sludge > Unclassified | place: Austria... | reverse complement strand
CGGCGACAACGTCAGCATCACCGTCAAGCTGATCAACCCGATCGCGATGGAAGAAGGCCTGCGATTTGCCATCCGCGAGGGCGGGCGCACCGTCGGCGCCGGCGTCGTGGCCAAGATCATCGAGTAATCAACAATCGAAGTCACAAGGTTTGCCGCAGGGGTATAGCTCAATTGGCAGAGCGTCGGTCTCCAAAACCGAAGGTTGGGGGTTCGATTCCCTCTGCCCCTGCCACCCGGTGAACGATCCGGTCTGGCCCCGGATGGACATCTCGATACGGCCCGCGAGCGTTGATCCGGCTCGGCGGGCCTTGCATTTGAAATGATCGTGTCACCAGGGCCCGGTGGGCCGTGGACGCGAGAGCTGATGCGGCCCGGCCGCAAGCCCAACGAGCATCGAAAACGTCATGGCAACCCAACAGAGCGTTGAAACCGTCACCACCGGCGCCGACAAGGCCAAGCTGGCCGGTGCGGCCGTTCTGGTCGTGGGCGCGATCGTGGTCTTCTATGCGCTGGGCAAGCAGGATCTATGGCTGCGCGTGATCGCGCTGCTGCTGGTGCTGGCTGCTGCGGTCGGCCTGTTTTTCGCATCCGAATCGGGTCGACATCTGATCGGCTTCGGCCGCGAATCGGTGCGCGAAGTGAAGAAGGTCGTCTGGCCGACGCGCAAGGAGGCAATGCAGATGACCGGTTATGTCATGGCGTTCGTGTTCACGATGGCGCTGTTCATGTTTCTGACCGACAAGACCCTGGAGTGGGTGCTGTACGACCTGATCCTGGGCTGGAAGCGCTGAGGGCCCAATGACTGAATCCACCGAATCCACGGCATCGGCCGAACCCACTGGCAGCGTCGCAGCCGTCGACGCCGCCGCTATGCTGGCGCCGTCGCCTTCGAACAAGCGCTGGTACATCGTGCACGCCTATTCCGGCATGGAAAAGGCCGTCGAGCGCAATCTGCGCGAGCGCATCGACCGTGCCGGCATGCAGGACAAATTCGGCCGCATCCTGGTTCCGACCGAGGAAGTGGTCGAACTGAAAAACGGCAAGAAAACGGTCACCGAGCGCCGCATCTACCCGGGTTACGTGCTGGTGGAGATGGAAATGGCCGACGACACCTGGCACCTGGTCAAGCACACCAGCAAGGTCACCGGTTTCATCGGCGGCGCGCGCAACCGGCCGGCACCGATCTCCGAGGCCGAGGTGGCCAAGATCGTGAGTCAGATGCAGGAAGGCATCGACAAGCCGCGGCCCAAGGTCGAATGGACCGTGGGTGAACTGGTGCGAATCAAGGAAGGCCCGTTCACCGACTTCAACGGCGCCGTCGAAGACGTCAACTACGAAAAGAGCAAGGTCCGCGTTTCGGTCACGATCTTCGGGCGTGCGACGCCGGTCGAGCTCGATTTCGCGCAAGTCGAAAAGGTCTGACGAGCCCCGCTCGTCAGACCTCGCCGAAGGCGCGCAGCGCCGCAGGCAAAGTCTGAAGCGCACCGCCCCGACCCCGGTGTGCTGATTTTGTAGAGGGTCGATAGACGAGGAGACCGCGCAAGCGGTCGTTCGAACTCGAGGAGCCATTCATGGCAAAGAAGATCGTCGGCTTCATCAAGCTGCAAGTCCCGGCGGGCAAGGCCAATCCTTCGCCCCCGATCGGCCCGGCCCTTGGCCAGCGCGGCCTGAACATCATGGAGTTCTGCAAGGCTTTCAACGCCCAGACGCAGAGCTACGAACCGGGTCTGAAGCTGCCGGTGGTGATCACCGCCTTCGCCGACAAGTCGTTCACCTTCGTGCTGAAGTCGCCGCCCGCGACCGTGCTGCTGAAGAAGGCGGCCAAGATCGACAAGGGTTCGAGCAAGCCGCATCTGGAAAAGGTGGGCAAGGTCACGCGCGCGCAGCTTGAAGAGATCGCCAAGACCAAGATCAAGGACCTCACGGCCGCCGACCTCGATCGTGCGGTGAAGACGATTGCCGGTTCAGCCCGTTCGATGGGCATCACGGTGGAAGGAGTCTGAGCATGGCCACGTTGACCAAGAAGGCCAAGACCCAGCAGGGCAAGGTCGAGAGCACCAAGCTGTACCCGCTGGCTGACGCGCTGACACTCGTCAAGAGCTGTGCCACCGCCAAGTTCGACGAATCGATCGACGTCGCCGTGCAACTGGGCATCGACGCGAAGAAGTCCGACCAGGTTGTTCGCGGCGCGGTCGTGATGCCCAGCGGCACCGGCAAGACCAAGCGCGTGGCCGTGTTCGCGCAAGGCGCCAAGGCCGAAGAGGCCAAGGCCGCGGGTGCCGACATCGTCGGCATGGACGATCTGGCTGCCGAGATCAAGGCCGGCAAGATGGACTTCGACGTCGTCATCGCGTCACCCGACACCATGCGTGTGGTCGGCACGCTGGGCCAGATCCTGGGCCCGCGTGGCCTGATGCCCAACCCGAAGGTCGGCACGGTCACGCCCGATGTGGCGCAAGCCGTGCGCAACGCCAAGGCCGGTCAGGTGCAGTTCCGCGTCGACAAAGCCGGCATCATTCACGGCACCATCGGCCGTCGATCGTTCGACGACGACAAGCTGGTGGCCAACTTGCGCGCACTGATCGAAGCATTGAACAAGTCCAAGCCGGCCACCAGCAAGGGGGTTTACCTGCGCAAGGTGGCGGTGTCGTCGACCATGGGCGTGGGCGTGCGGGTGGACACCGCGTCGATCGCGGCCCCGGCCACCGCCTGACGACGCAGACGATGGCGGGTCTGGCCCCCGGGCCAGGCCCTGCCCAAGAGATTGGTGGGCTGTGCGTCTTTCGAGGCACGCAGGCTATCCAAGACCGCTGGTGGATGACCGGGAAGGCCCGGCAGCCTTAATGTCCAGCGCAGATGGCGAACCCGCTGTTTAGGAACCTCGAATGAGTGGTTGCTATCAGATGGTCGCTGATTCCGGGTGTGCCCAAAGGCCGCGACTGCGGCACCAGGGCACTTGAAAGTGAGGAGCAGACCTTGAGTCTCAACCGCAACGAAAAGGCAGCCGTGATCGAAGGCGTGTCGGCGCAGGCCGCACGCTCGCAGACGCTGGCCATGGCCGAATACCGTGGCCTCACCGTGGAACACCTGAACAAGCTGCGCGTCGACGCGCGTGCCAAGGGGGTTTATCTTCACGTGCTGAAGAACTCCCTGGCACAGCGCGCCGTCGCCGGCACGCCGTTCGAGGTGGCCCAGGGTGCCATGGTCGGTCCGCTGATCTACAGCTTTTCCGAAGATGCCGTCGCCGCGGCAAAGGTCGTCGCCGATTTCGCCAAGGGCAACGACAAGCTCGTCATCAAGGGTGGTGCATACGCCGGCAAGGCGCTGGATGCTGACGGGGTCAAGGCCCTGGCCGCCATCCCGAGCCGCGAGGTGCTGATCGCCCAGGTGGCCGGCCTGTTGAAGTCGCCGATCCAGCGCATGGCCGTCGTGCTGGCGGCCGTGGCCGAAAAGCGCGGCGGTGGCGTGCAGGCCGAGCCCGAAGCCGCTGCCGCCTGACGATCGCATCTCCCATTCAGAACTCCATTCAATTTCGAGGTAATCAACATGGCATTCGACAAAGACGCTTTCCTGTCCTCAATGGACAGCATGTCCGTGATGGAACTCAATGACCTGGTCAAGGCCATTGAAGAGAAGTTCGGCGTTTCCGCCGCCGCGATGGCGGCCCCGGCCGCTGGTGCTGGGGCTGGTGCCGCCGCCGTGGTCGAGGAGCAGACCGAATTCAACGTGATGCTGCTCGAGGCTGGCGCCGCCAAGGTGTCGGTCATCAAGGCGGTTCGCGAAATCACCGGGCTGGGCCTGAAGGAAGCCAAGGACCTGGTCGACGGTGCGCCCAAGGCCGTGAAGGAAGCCATTCCGAAGGCCGACGCCGACGCCGCACTGAAGAAGCTGCTGGACGCCGGCGCCAAGGCCGAGATCAAGTAAGTTTGAACCGCTCGCTGTGGTGCCTTCGGGCGCCGCAGGGAGCACTTGCAAGTGCGGCGTGCCGCCCTTGCAAGTGTTCTCTGATCCGACTGCAGAGAACGGGTTTGGTCGGACTCCGGTGCAATGCCGGGGTTGTCCGCCAGCGGCAGGTAGTGGCCTGCCACCAAGCTTCAGGAGCAAGTCCTGAGTTGACGACGGGTCGTCCCGGGTCAGCTCGCCCCTCTTCGAGGGGCGGGGCCGCAATGCGGGCTCGGGATGACCTGGGTCGCCAGTCGCCGATGGATTCGTAGCTGGGCCAGCTGCGGGTTCTCGACACGGAGAGTTCAATGGCGCAATCTACCCCCTACACCTACACCGAGCGCAAGCGGATCCGCAAAAGCTTCGGCAAGCGTGAAAGCGTTCTGAAGGTCCCGTATCTGCTGACCATGCAGAGCGACTCCTACGTCGCATTCCTGCAGAAGGACGTGCCAGCGGCCAAGCGCAAGCCCGAAGGGCTGCAGGCTGCATTCCTGTCCGCGTTCCCGATCACGTCGCACAACGGGTTCGTGGAGATGAAGTTCATCGAATACAACATCGCGCGCCCGGCCTTCGACGTGCGTGAATGCCAGCAGCGAGGCCTGACCTTTGCTGCGGCAGTGCGCGCCAAGCTGCAGATGATCATCTACGACCGCGAGTCGCATCCGCAGAAGGCGGTCAAGGAGATCAAGGAACAAGAGGTGTACATGGGCGAGGTGCCCCTGATGACCGACTACGGCTCGTTCATCGTCAACGGCACCGAGCGCGTGATCGTCAGCCAGCTGCACCGCAGCCCCGGCGTGTTCTTCGAGCACGACAAGGGCAAGACGCACAGCAGCGGCAAGCTGCTGTTCAGTGCACGCATCATTCCCTACCGCGGTTCGTGGCTCGACTTCGAGTTCGACCCCAAGGACATCCTGTACTTCCGCGTCGACCGTCGCCGCAAGATGCCGGTGACGATCCTGCTCAAGGCCATCGGCTTGAACCCGGAAGCGATCCTGGCGCACTTCTTCGTCAATGACAACTTCCGCCTGATGGACATCGGCGCACAGATGGAGTTCGTGCCCGAACGGCTGAAGGGCGAGGTGGCGCGCTTCGACCTGACCGACAAGAACGGCAACGTGGTGGTCGAGAAGGACAAGCGCATCACCGCGCGCCACGTCAAGCAGCTCGAAACGGCCGGCACCGGTTTTGTCAGCGTGCCCGAGGACTATCTCGTCGGCCGCGTGCTGGCGCGCAACATGGTCGATGCCGACACCGGCGAGATCGTGGCCAAGGCCAACGAAGAGCTGACCGAGGCGTTGCTGAAGAAGCTGCGCGCGGCCGGCATCAAGGACATCCAGTGCCTGTTCACGAACGAGTTGAACCAGGGTGCCTATATCAGCCAGACGCTGGCTGCCGACGAGACCGCTGACCAGCTGTCGGCACGCGTGGCCATCTACCGCATGATGCGCCCCGGCGAGCCGCCCACTGAAGACGCGGTCGAGGCGCTGTTCCATCGCCTCTTCTACAGCGAGGACACCTACGACCTGAGCCGTGTTGGTCGCATGAAGTTCAATGCCCGCGTGGGCCGCGACGCGCCCGAAGGCCGGATGAACCTGTCGAACGAGGACATCCTCGACGTCGTCAAGATCCTGGTCGACTTGCGCAACGGCAACGGCGATGTCGACGACATCGACCACCTGGGCAATCGGCGCGTGCGCTGCGTCGGCGAACTGGCCGAAAACCAGTACCGCAGCGGCCTGGCGCGCATCGAGAAGGCGGTCAAGGAACGCCTGGGCCAGGCCGAGACCGACGCCCTGATGCCGCACGACCTGATCAACTCCAAGCCGATCAGCGCGGCGCTCAAGGAGTTCTTCGGCGCCAGCCAGCTGTCGCAGTTCATGGACCAGACCAACCCGCTGTCCGAGATCACGCACAAGCGGCGTGTCTCGGCCCTGGGCCCGGGCGGCCTGACGCGCGAGCGTGCCGGTTTCGAGGTGCGCGACGTGCATCCCACCCACTACGGCCGCGTGTGCCCGATCGAGACACCGGAAGGCCCGAACATCGGCCTCATCAACTCGCTGGCGCTGTTTGCTCAGCTCAACGAGTACGGATTCCTGGAAACACCTTATCGGCGCGTGAACGACGGCAAGGTGACGATGCAGATCGACTACCTGTCGGCGATCGAGGAAGGCAAGTACGTGATCGCCCAGGCCAATGCGTCGCTGGGTGACGATGGCCGGCTGACCGACGAGCTGGTGTCGGCGCGCGAGAACGGTGAATCCGTTTTGCTGTCGCCCGAGCGTGTGCAGTACATGGACGTGGCGCCGACGCAGATCGTGTCGGTGGCGGCTTCGCTGGTGCCCTTCCTCGAGCACGACGATGCCAACCGCGCGCTGATGGGCGCCAACATGCAGCGCCAGGCCGTGCCGACGCTGCGCCCGGAGAAGGCGCTGGTCGGCACCGGGGTCGAGCGCGTGGCCGCGATTGATTCGGGCACCGTGGTCACTGCACGCCGCGGTGGCATCGTCGACTATGTCGACACCAACCGCATCGTGATCCGCGTCAACGACAACGAGACGGTGGCCGGCGAAGTCGGTGTCGACATCTACAACCTGATCAAGTACCAGCGCTCCAACCAGAACACCAACATCCATCAGCGCCCGATCGTCAAGCGCGGTGACCAGTTGGCGCTGGGCGACGTGGTCGCAGATGGCGCAAGCACGGACCTGGGTGAACTGGCACTGGGCCAGAACATGCTGGTCGCGTTCATGCCCTGGAACGGCTACAACTTCGAAGACTCGATCCTGATCAGCGAACGGGTCGTCGCCGAAGACCGCTACACCTCGATCCACATCGAGGAATTGGTGGTGATGGCGCGTGACACCAAGCTGGGCTCGGAAGAAATCACGCGCGACATCCCGAACCTGAGCGAACAGCAACTGGCCCGCCTGGACGAAAGCGGCATCGTCTACGTCGGCGCCGAGGTCAACCCCGGCGACGTGCTGGTCGGCAAGGTCACGCCCAAGGGCGAGACCACGCTGACGCCGGAAGAAAAGCTGCTGCGCGCGATCTTCGGCGAGAAGGCGTCCGATGTGAAGGACACCTCGCTGCGTGTCAACCAGGGTACGCAGGGCACTGTGATCGACGTGCAGGTCTTCACCCGTGAAGGCATCCAGCGCGACAAGCGCGCGCAGCAGATCATCGACGACGAGCTCAAGCGCTTCCGTCTCGACCTGAACGACCAGCTGCGCATCGTCGAGGCCGATGCCTTCGACCGCATCGAGAAGCTGTTGATCGGCAAGCCGGCCAATGGTGGCCCGCAGAAGATCGCCAAGGGCACGGTCATCGACAAGGCGTATCTCGTCTCGGTCGAGAAGTACCACTGGTTCGACATCCGCCCGGCCGACGACGAGGTGGCCAACCAGCTCGAGAGCATCAAGAACTCGCTCGACCAGACGCGCCACAGCTTCGACATCGCCTTTGAAGAAAAGCGCAAGAAGCTGACCCAGGGCGACGAGCTGCCAGCCGGTGTGCTGAAGATGGTCAAGGTCTACCTGGCCGTCAAGCGCAGGCTGCAGCCTGGCGACAAGATGGCCGGTCGCCATGGCAACAAGGGTGTGGTGTCGAAGATCGTCGCCGTCGAGGACATGCCGTACATGACCGACGGTACGCCGTGCGACATCGTGCTCAACCCGCTGGGCGTGCCATCGCGCATGAACGTGGGCCAGGTGCTCGAAGTGCACTTGGGCTGGGCTGGCAAGGGCATCGGCCAGCGGCTGGGCAACATGTTGCAGGCCGAAGCCAAGGCGTCGGAGTTCCGCACCTTCCTCGATGAGCTGTACAACAAGTCGGGTGGCAAGACTGAAGACCTGTCGCAGCTGTCCGATGACGAGGTTATCGAGATGGCCACCAACCTGCAGCACGGGGTGCCCTTTGCGACGCCGGTGTTTGATGGTGCCGCCGAGGAAGAAATTCGCGGCATGCTCAAGCTGGCCTATCCAGACGACATCGCGGCGCGCAGGGGACTGACCGCAACGCGCACCCAGGCCACGCTGCACGACGGCCGCACCGGTGACGCCTTCGAGCGCCCGGTGACCGTGGGCTACATGCACGTGCTGAAGTTGCACCACCTGGTGGACGACAAGATGCACGCGCGCTCGACCGGTCCGTACAGCCTGGTGACCCAGCAGCCGCTGGGTGGCAAGGCGCAGTTCGGCGGCCAGCGCTTCGGCGAGATGGAGGTCTGGGCGCTCGAAGCCTACGGCGCCAGCTACATCCTGCAGGAGATGCTGACTGTCAAGTCCGACGACGTGAACGGCCGCACCAAGGTGTACGAGAACATCGTCAAGGGCGAACACGCGATCGAAGCCGGCATGCCCGAATCGTTCAATGTCCTGGTCAAGGAAATTCGTTCCTTGGGCATCGACATCGAACTCGAAAAGAACTAAGGAGCGATACCCATGAAGGGACTACTCGACCTTTTCAAGCAATTCACCCCCGACGAACACTTCGACGCGATCAGGATCGGGCTGGCTTCGCCCGAGAAGATTCGCTCGTGGTCGTTCGGTGAAGTGAAGAAGCCCGAGACCATCAACTACCGCACCTTCAAGCCCGAGCGTGATGGCCTGTTCTGCGCCAAGATCTTCGGCCCAATCAAGGACTACGAGTGCCTGTGCGGCAAGTACAAGCGCCTGAAGCACCGCGGTGTGATCTGCGAGAAGTGCGGCGTCGAGGTCACGCAGACCAAGGTGCGGCGCGACCGCATGGGTCACATCGACCTCGCCGCACCCTGTGCGCACATCTGGTTCCTGAAGAGCCTGCCGTCGCGTCTGGGCCTGGTGCTGGACATGACGCTGCGCGACATCGAACGTGTGTTGTACTTCGAAGCCTACGTGGTCGTCGATCCGGGAATGACGCCGCTGAAGAAGTTCTCGATCATGACCGAGGACGACTGGGAGGCCAAGCGCGTCGAGTACGGTGACGAGTTCGTTGCGCTGATGGGCGCCGAAGGCATCAAGAAGCTGCTCGAAGAGCTGGATCTGGACGTCGAGATCGAGAAGATCCGCAGCGACAGCACCGGCTCCGAGCTGAAGATGAAGAAGAACTCCAAGCGCCTGAAGGTGATGGAGGCCTTCAAGAAGAGCGGCATCCGCCCGCACTGGATGGTGATGGAGGTGTTGCCGGTGCTGCCGCCGGATCTGCGCCCGCTGGTTCCGCTGGACGGTGGTCGTTTCGCGACGTCGGACCTGAACGACCTGTACCGTCGCGTCATCAACCGCAACAACCGCCTGGCGCGCCTGCTCGAACTCAAAGCGCCGGAGATCATCGTGCGCAACGAAAAGCGCATGCTGCAGGAGGCGGTTGATTCGCTGCTGGACAACGGCCGCCGTGGCAAGGCAATGACGGGCGCGAACAAGCGCGCGCTGAAGTCGCTGGCCGACATGATCAAGGGCAAGAGCGGCCGCTTCCGCCAGAACCTGCTGGGCAAGCGCGTCGACTACTCGGGCCGTTCGGTCATCGTGGTCGGCCCCACGCTCAAGCTGCACCAGTGCGGCCTGCCCAAGCTGATGGCGATCGAGCTGTTCAAGCCCTTCATCTTCAGTCGCTTGGAGGCGATGGGCATCGCCACCACCATCAAGGCCGCGAAGAAGGAAGTCGAAAGCGGCACGCCGGTGGTGTGGGACATCCTTGAGGAAGTCATCAAGGAGCACCCGGTGCTGTTGAACCGCGCGCCGACGCTGCACCGTCTGGGCATCCAGGCCTTTGAGCCGGTGCTGATCGAAGGCAAGGCCATCCAGCTGCATCCGCTGGTCTGCTCGGCCTTCAATGCCGACTTCGACGGTGACCAGATGGCCGTGCACGTGCCGCTCTCGATAGAGGCGCAGATGGAAGCCCGAACGCTGATGCTGGCGTCCAACAACGTGCTGTTCCCGGCCAACGGCGAGCCGTCGATCGTGCCCAGCCAGGACGTGGTGCTGGGCCTGTACTACGCCACCCGTGAACGTACCAACGGTCGCGGCGAAGGCATGATCTTTTCCGACCTGCTGGAACTGCAGCGCGCGCTGGACAACGGCGTGGTCGAGGTCACCGCCAAGATCGCGGTTCGTCTGACGCAGTGGGTCAAGGACAAGGACAACGGCGATTTCAGCGTCGAAACCAAGCTCGTGGACACCACGGTTGGCCGCGCGCTGCTGTCGGAGATCCTGCCCAAGGGCTTGCCCTTCAGCAACATCAACAAGGCGCTGAAGAAGAAAGAGATTTCGCGCCTGATCAACGCGTCGTTCCGCAAGTGCGGCCTGAAGGAGACGGTGGTCTTTGCCGACAAGCTGCTGCAGGCCGGGTTCCGGCTGGCCACGCGCGCAGGCATCTCGATCGCCATCGACGACATGCTGGTGCCCAAGGAAAAGCCGGGCCTGATCGAGCGTGCCGAGAAGGAAGTCAAGGAGATCGAGCAGCAGTACGTCTCGGGCCTGGTGACCGCCGGCGAGCGCTACAACAAGGTGGTCGACATCTGGGGCAAGACCGGCGACGAGGTCGGCAAGGTCATGATGCAGCAGCTGTCCAAGCAGAAGGTCGAGGACCGGCACGGCAAGCTGGTGGACCAGGAGTCGTTCAACTCCATCTACATGATGGCCGATTCTGGCGCCCGCGGCTCTGCCGCGCAGATCCGCCAGCTGGCCGGCATGCGCGGACTGATGGCCAAGCCAGACGGCAGCATCATTGAGACGCCGATCACGGCCAACTTCCGCGAAGGCCTGAACGTTCTGCAGTACTTCATCTCCACCCACGGCGCCCGCAAGGGTCTGGCGGACACGGCGCTGAAGACTGCGAACTCGGGTTACCTGACGCGCCGGCTGGTCGACGTGACGCAGGATCTGGTCGTCACCGAGGACGATTGCGGCACCAGCAATGGCATGAATCGCCGTGCGCTGGTGGAAGGCGGTGAAGTCATCGAGTCACTGCGTGACCGCATCCTCGGCCGGGTCACGGCCGTGGAGGTGATGCACCCTGAGACGCAGGAGATGATGTTGCCGGGCGGCACGATGCTCGACGAGGACCTGATCGACGTGCTGGAAGCAGCCGGTGTCGACGAAGTCAAGGTGCGCACGGCGCTGACCTGCGGCACGCGCTTTGGCATCTGCGCCAAATGCTACGGCCGCGATCTCGGCCGCGGCGGGCTGGTCAACGTCGGTGAAGCGATCGGTGTCATCGCCGCGCAGTCGATTGGCGAACCCGGCACGCAGTTGACGATGCGCACCTTCCACATCGGTGGTGCGGCGTCGCGTGCGGCCGTGGCCAGCAGTGTCGACGCCAAGAGCGACGGCCTCATCGGCTTCAACGCCACGATGCGCTACGTGACCAACGGCAAGGGCGAACTGGTGGTGATCTCGCGTTCCGGCGAGATCATCATCTCCGACCAGCATGGCCGCGAGCGCGAACGTCACAAGCTGCCTTATGGCGCCACGCTCAACATCAAGCCCGACCAGCAGATCAAGGCCGGCACCGTGCTGGCCAACTGGGACCCGCTGACCCGCCCCATCATCACCGAGTTTGCCGGTCGGGCCAGATTCGAGAACGTCGAAGAAGGCGTCACGGTGGCCAAGCAGGTCGACGAGGTGACCGGCCTGTCGACGCTGGTGGTGATCGATCCCAAGCGACGCGGCGCAGCCAAGGTGGTGCGTCCGCAGGTCAAGCTGCTGGACGCTGCGGGCAAGGAAGTGAAGATTCCGGGTACCGATCACTCGGTGACGATCGGTTTCCCGGTTGGCGCGCTGATCCAGATTCGCGACGGTCAGGATCTGTCGCCGGGCGAAGTGCTGGCGCGCATCCCGATGGAAGGTCAGAAGACGCGCGACATCACCGGCGGCTTGCCGCGCGTGGCCGAGCTGTTCGAAGCACGCAGCCCGAAGGATGTCGGCATCCTGGCCGAGATCACCGGTACGGTGTCGTTCGGCAAGGAGACCAAGGGCAAGAATCGCCTGCAGATCACCGACCCTGAAGGCCAAGTGCACGAAGAGCTGGTGGCCAAGGAGAAGAACATCCTGGTGCACGAAGGCCAGGTGGTCAATCGCGGTGAACTGGTGGTCGACGGGTCGGCCGATCCGCAGGACATCCTGCGCCTGCTGGGCATCGAGGAACTGGCACGCTACATCGTCGACGAGGTGCAGGACGTCTATCGCTTGCAGGGCGTGAAGATCAACGACAAGCACATCGAGGTGATTGTTCGTCAGATGCTGCGCCGCGTGCAGATCACCAACCCGGGCGACACCACCTACATCTCGGGTGAGCAGGTCGAGCGGTCGGAGTTGCTCGACACGAACGACCGCATGCGCGCCGAGGGTAAGGTGGTCGCGACCCACGCCGACGTGTTGCTGGGCATCACCAAGGCCAGCCTGTCGACCGACTCGTTCATCTCGGCGGCTTCGTTCCAGGAGACCACGCGGGTGCTGACCGAGGCGGCGATCATGGGCAAGCGCGACGAATTGCGTGGTCTGAAGGAGAACGTGATCGTCGGCCGACTCATCCCGGCAGGCACGGGCATGGCCTTCCACCAGGCTCGCAAGACCAAGGAAGAGATGGACGAAGGCGAACGACGCGCGATTTCGCTGCAGGAAGCCGAGGAACTGGCGGCGGTGCAGATGGCCAATGTCGATGCTGCCACTGCCGCCGCGGCGGCAGCGGAAGCGACGCCCGGCACTGACAGCAGCGACTGAGCTGGCACAAGGCACAGCACCTAGGTGCTGTGCCTTGGTTGACGAAACTCGGAGGACATCTCGTGTCCGACGACCAAGTGTCACCCGGTACTTGTCCATGAAGAGGGCGGCTGCCAGCCGCCCTCTTTTTTACCTTTCAGCCTGCGTGTCTGCGTCTGCATCCAATTCGGGTCGCCAGGCCTCGGGCGTCTGGATCAGCAGGCCTGAGACCGCCGCCTTGCGCGCCAGTTTCAACAGGGCACGATCGCGACTGAGCAGCCAACGTGCCCCTTGGCTCAGGGCCAGGTCGATGAACATCTGATCGCTGCTGTCGCTGCAGCGCAGGCGTTGCAGCGACAGCGAACCGGTGGGTTCCAATCGGTGGGCCAGGCGATTGACAAGCGTAAGTACATGCTCGCAATCGACCGGAGCTTCTCCAAGCCGGGCGTTTGCCAGGACATGGGCCAGTTCAGCCTGCATCGGGGAACTGCACAGCCAGCGCACCGAACCCTGCTCAATGGCGCGAGCGATGGCTTTGACTCCGGGGTTGTGGAACACGAACCAGTCGAGCACCACATTGGTGTCCAGCACCACGAAAAGAGGTTTCATCTAGCGGCTTGCCGCAAATTCGACCATCCAATATAATGGAAGGCTTTTCGGCAGATCTTGCCGCGCTCTTTGACGAGCACATCGAACGATGGTCCCCGCAATGGACCCACACCAGCCCTGCACATCGTCTGTGCGTTTTTGTGGCAATGTGTGGCACCAGCGGCGCCAGCAGACGGCCTTCTAGGCCGCTGGTCGATGGGCTTCAGGCGCTGACGGCTTCTTCCCGAAAAGACTCTGGTACTTCAAACGGGAACAAGTTACCTATGCCGACCATCAATCAGCTCGTTCGCCATGGCCGTGAGGTCGAGGTGATCAACAGCAAATCGCCTGCGATGCAGAACTGCCCGCAGCGGCGCGGTGTCTGCACCCGCGTTTACACCACCACACCGAAGAAGCCGAACTCGGCGCTGCGCAAGGTGGCCAAGGTGCGTCTGACCAACGGGTTCGAGGTCATCTCGTACATCGGTGGCGAAGGACACAACCTGCAAGAGCACAGCGTCGTGCTCGTGCGCGGCGGTCGGGTCAAGGACCTGCCCGGCGTTCGCTACCACATTGTGCGTGGCTCGCTGGACTTGCAGGGCGTCAAGGATCGCAAGCAGTCGCGGTCGAAGTACGGCGCCAAGCGCCCGAAGAAGGCCTGAGATCTGCTGGGCGCCACCTGGCGCCCGGTGGATCGAAGCGTTGCGGCCGACCGAAAGGCGGCCGAGTAAGTGAAAGGTCTCGATGGCCTTTCGCGGTGTCGACACCCCATCGACGCCAACTGAAACCGAAAAAGGAAGATACCCATGCCACGTCGTCGCGAAGTCCCCAAGCGCGAGATCCTGCCCGACCCGAAGTTCGGATCTGTCGATCTGTCCAAGTTCATGAACGTCATCATGGAATCGGGCAAAAAGGCGGTCGCCGAAGCCATCATCTATGGTGCGCTCGATCAGGTCGAAAAGAAGTCCGGCAAGGATCCGCTCGAGATCTTCATGGTTGCGTTGAACAACATCAAGCCGATGGTCGAAGTGAAGTCCCGCCGGGTGGGCGGTGCGAACTACCAGGTTCCCGTGGAAGTTCGCCCCATTCGCCGGCAGGCACTGGCGATGCGTTGGCTGAAGGAATCGGCGCGCAAGCGGGGTGAGAAGTCGATGGCCGCGCGACTGGCCAATGAACTGCTGGAGGCCAGCGAAGGTCGCGGCGGTGCGATGAAGAAGCGTGACGAGGTGCACCGCATGGCCGAAGCGAACAAGGCCTTCTCGCACTTCCGCTTCTAGTCACTCACCCTTCCACGGCTGTCCGGCCGCCTTCACGGGTCTTGATCGACCCGCAAGGCGGCGACTCTGTATTTGGAGAAAGTTCATGGCCCGCAAGACCCCCATCGAGCGCTACCGCAACATCGGTATCAGCGCGCACATCGATGCCGGCAAGACCACCACCACCGAGCGCATCCTGTTCTACACGGGTGTGACCCACAAGATCGGTGAGGTGCACGACGGCGCGGCGACCACCGACTGGATGGAACAGGAGCAGGAGCGCGGGATCACGATCACGTCGTCGGCCGTGACCTGTTTCTGGAAGGGCATGGACTTGTCGCGCCCCGAGCACCGCATCAACATCATCGATACGCCTGGCCACGTGGACTTCACGATCGAGGTCGAGCGTTCGATGCGCGTGCTCGATGGCGCCGTGATGGTGTACTGCGCCGTGGGCGGCGTGCAGCCGCAGTCGGAAACCGTCTGGCGTCAGGCCAACAAGCACAGGGTGCCGCGGCTTGCCTTTGTCAACAAGATGGACCGTACCGGTGCCAACTTCTTCAAGGTCGTCGAGCAGATGAAGACGCGCCTGAAGGCCAACCCCGTGCCTATCCTCATCCCCATGGGCGCCGAAGAAAACTTCACGGGCGTGATCGACCTGATCAAGATGAAGGCGATCGTCTGGGACGAGGCTTCGCAGGGTATGAAGTTCGAGTTCAAGGACATCCCTGCTGAATTGCAGGCCGAAGCCGTGAAGTGGCGCGAGAACATGATCGAGGCCGCCGCTGAAGCCAGCGAAGAGCTGATGAACAAGTATCTCGAAACCGGCGAGCTGACCGAAAGCGAGATCAAGGCCGGCATCCGCATGCGCACGCTGGCTGCCGAGATTCAGCCCATGTTCTGCGGCACCGCGTTCAAGAACAAGGGCGTGCAGCGCATGCTCGATGGCGTCATCGATTTCCTGCCGTCGCCTGTCGACGTGCCGCCCGTGCCGGGCACCGACGACGATGACAAGCCCACCACCCGGCGTGCCGACGACAGCGAGAAGTTCTCGGCACTGGCCTTCAAGCTGATGACCGACCCCTACGTCGGCCAGCTGACTTTTGTGCGCGTGTACTCGGGCGTTCTGAAGTCGGGCGATTCGGTCTACAACCCGATCCGCGGCAAGAAAGAGCGCATCGGCCGCATCCTGCAGATGCACGCCAACCAGCGCGAAGAGATCAAGGAGATCCTGGCCGGCGACATCGCTGCTTGCGTGGGCTTGAAGGACGTGACCACGGGCGAAACCCTGTGCGACCCGGACAGCATCATCACGCTCGAGAAGATGGTCTTTCCCGAGCCCGTGATCAGCCAGGCCGTCGAACCCAAGACCAAGGCCGACCAGGAAAAGATGGGCATCGCACTGGGCCGCCTGGCTGCCGAAGACCCGTCGTTTCGCATGCGCACCGATGAGGAAAGCGGCCAGACCATCATCTCGGGCATGGGTGAACTTCACCTGGAAATCATCGTCGATCGCATGAAGCGCGAGTTCGGCGTGGAAGCCAACGTCGGCAAGCCGCAGGTGGCCTACCGCGAGACGATCCGCAAGGACGTGTCCGACATCGAAGGCAAGTTCGTCCGCCAGTCTGGCGGCAAGGGCCAGTATGGTCACGTCGTGCTCAAGATCGAGCCGCAGGAGCCCGGCAAGGGTTTCGAGTTCGTCGATGCCATCAAGGGCGGTGTGGTGCCGCGCGAGTTCATCCCCGCCGTCAGGAAGGGGATCGAAGACACGCTGCCCAACGGTGTTCTGGCCGGCTACCCGGTGGTCGACGTCAAGGTCACGCTGACTTTCGGCTCGTACCATGAGGTGGACTCAAACGAGAACGCCTTCAAGATGGCGGCGTCGATCGGCTTCAAGGACGGATGCCGCAAGGCCAGCCCGGTGATCCTGGAGCCGATGATGGCCGTCGAGGTCGAGACCCCCGAGGACTACGCCGGCAACGTGATGGGTGATCTGTCGTCACGGCGCGGCATGGTGCAGGGCATGGACGACATGCCCGGTGGCGGCAAGGTCATCAAGGCCGAGGTGCCGTTGTCCGAGATGTTCGGCTACTCGACCACGCTGCGCTCGATGTCGCAGGGTCGCGCCACCTACACGATGGAGTTCAAGCACTACAGCGAAGCGCCCAAGAACGTGGCCGACGCGATCGTCACGGCACGCGGAAAGTAAACACGACTGGTCTTCGGCCCCGAGTCTTGCTGCCAGTGGCAAGGCGATGCGCGGAGACCCTAAACAGACACTGGCACCGCTCTTTCTTCTGGAGAACGAAAAATGGCAAAAGGCAAATTCGAACGGACCAAGCCGCACGTGAACGTGGGCACGATCGGCCACGTGGACCATGGCAAGACGACGTTGACGGCGGCGATCACGACCATACTGTCGGCCAAGTTCG